>Ga0134126_10004994_pt1 | contig 16575 bp, 17 predicted proteins | sample KB31752_FD_96881 | JGI IMG/M metagenome (GOLD analysis project Ga0134126, IMG submission 96881) | Terrestrial soil microbial communities with excess Nitrogen fertilizer from Kellogg Biological Station, Michigan, USA - KB3-175-2 | ecosystem: Environmental > Terrestrial > Soil > Unclassified ...
ATAGGGCAACGGTGGCAACGTCAGACTCATGAAGCTCTCCGAATGCAGGACGCCTCCGAGCCTAGTATCGACGTTGTATTTTACAAGCGACGAATATTGGGGCTAAATATCGACAACTCCGATGGATACAGAACTCGCTCGTACTTTTCTCGCCGTGATCGCAACGGGCAGCTTCGTGGAGGCTTCTCAGCGACTTCATATTACGCAGTCCACGGTGAGCTCCAGGATCCAGCGCCTTGAGGAGCAGCTCGGGGCCGAGCTGTTCGTTCGTAACAAGGCGGGGACCACGCTGACCCCGGCTGGACGACAGTTTCAACGTCACGCCGCACTGCTCACCCGGACCGTGGAGCAGGCGCGTCAGGAGATCGGCATCGTGAGCGGATACCGCGCAACGCTCACGGTCGGTAGCCGGATCGGACTGTGGCAAGACCTCCTGCTGCGCTGGCTGCCGATCTTCGCCAAGCTCGCTCCCGATATTGCAGTGCGTGCACGGATCGGTTTCGAAGAGGATCTGATGGAGGATTTGATCGAAGGCCGTGCTCAGATCGGTGTGATGTACACGCCCCAGTCTCGTCCAGGGCTTACGGTCGAGACATTGCTCGAAGAGCGGCTCGTGATGGCATCCACCCGAGCCAAACCGCCGAGTGAGCCCGGAGGCGACTACGTCTATGTGGACTGGGGTCCGGAATTTTTTGCGCAACACAGCCTGGCATTCCCCAATTTCACCGGCGCTGCCCTCACGGTAGATATGGGCTGGCTGGGATTGCAGCGCATCCTCGCATCCGGCGGCAGCGGCTATTTCCCGTTGCGGCTGCTGCGCGAGCACGAGCTCGCGGGACGGCTGCATCTCGTCGCGGATGCGCCGGAATTCCGGCTCCCCGCCTATCTGTGTTATCCGACCAAGACGGATTCGGACGCACTCACACTCGCCTTGGACACGATTCGACGCGTTGCCGCGGACGCCGCTTGAGCGAGCGGGCGCCCCAACAATACCTCCCTCGGTCGTGCGACATCTTCCGCTATTCGGCCGGCGGTCATCGCCACCGTTCCTCCATCAAATCCATATCCCGGATCAGCTCGCGCGAGCTTTCCTGAGAGAGCGCGTCGGAGCGCGCGAGCGCAAAGAGGGCTTCGCGTTCGGCCCTCAGGCCGGCCAGGCGAAGCGCTCGCTCGATCTCGTTGGCGCGACGGACTTCTACGGCGTGCTCGTTGGTCAGTTCCCCTGCAAAGCGCCGTCGATAGGAATCCATGACCCGCGCTGCCACGTCGGCGTAAAGGTCGGCGTCCTTCTGGTCGTTGGCCATCTCATGCGCGGCGCGTTCGATCGCACGGATCGCCGCTTGAGCGGCGATACTCCGCGCCCGATATCTCTGCTCCTCATCTCCCGGGTCGAATGGCATCGCAAGTCCGACCAGCAGGCGGGGAAGACCCATGCTTGCGGCGAGGAGGGACACGATAATGACCGCGGAGGCCAGAAAGATCATCAGATCCCGTGCCGGAAACGGCGCACCGTTGCCGAGGGTCAGAGGAACGGTCAGCACACCGGCCAACGTGATCGCGCCGCGCACGCCGGCGACCGATACTGCGGCAATCAAACGTACCGATGGGCGAACGCTCGAAAGCTCGCCGCGGCGCCTCGCCAGATACCGGCTGACATTCACCGAGATCCACACCCAGATGAACCGTACAAACGCCAGGCCGAGGTTGATCCCCAACGCATAGACAGCAAGCCACCACGGGTTGAGATGGTTGGCATCACGGACGACTCGGACCGCACCGGACATGATTCCGGGCAACTGCTCACCGAGCAGAACAAACATCATCCCATTTAGCGCGAATTGGACGGTATCCCACACGGCAGTCCGCTGCACGCGGGTGCTCGCAAGGGAGCGGCCACTGAGCTCCAGGTAGCTCATGGTGATCCCTGCGGAGACCGCGGCGAGAATTCCGGAGGCACCGATGCGCTCGGCAAGCTGGTAGGCTGCGAAAGGGATTAACAGGCTGATGAGAACCTGGGATCCCGCTTCTTCTCCCAAGCGTTGGCTGACCCAATTTTTGACCCAGACGACCGCATAGGTCAGTCCCACGCCGGCGGCAATGCCCCCGAGCACTAGCCCCAGGAATGTGATCGCTGCCCCCAACAGCGAAAACGTGCCCGTGAGCGCGGCGGCCACCGCGAAGCGGAAGCAGACGAGACCGGAGGCGTCATTGAGCAATGACTCACCTTCGAGAACGTGCATCACGCGTTTGGGCATCGGGACTCGCTGGGAAATGGCCGACACGGCGATCGGATCGGTCGGGGAGATGATCGCGGCTAGCGCGAAGGCGACAGGATACGGAATCGGCGGAATCATCCAATGGATGAGCGCCCCCATACCGAGGACGGTGAAAATCACGAGACCGAAGGCAAGCTGGAGAATCATGCCGCGGTCTTGCAGCAGACCCTCCTTAGGAATACGCCAACCATCCAGGAACAACAGCGGGGGTAGAAACAACAGAAAGAAAACATCCGGGTCCAGATGGACATCGGGAAGCGAAGGCACGGCCGCAATCACCGCCCCGAGTCCGATCTGCACCAACGGCGTGGGCAAAGCGAGCGGGATCAAACGCACAAGGATCCCGCTGGCGACGACCGCCACCAGCATTGACAGAACGACGCCTATCGCCTCCACCTCAAAGTCCCTACCTTATCTGCCCTGGCGGGCATCATAACAATGACTGCGCCGCCGTGGGCTTCTGTCAAGCACAATGGACCTGTGGCAGGGACGCGTCGGCATGATTCCCTGCCCGACCCTGCTGAACGCGCCTCGGCGATGGGTTCGGCCGGGGCCAGCGGACTTCCGCCGACTGACTTAGCTGTAGTTCTCCAATACCAACACACCTGCGCCGGTATTTGAGATAGGCGCGTGGTAGTGCTTATGCACGACTTTCACGTTCGACTGCAACGCACCGCAGCCGTTCAGCAAGCTCTTCGGCCCGGCGCATGGCGCCGCGAATTCACGTGCTCCTTTGGACTGAGCTCCACGTGGCCGCCGTACGCCCGAATCATCAAAATGCGCTCGTTGCTGACGCTCTCGGGCATGACGGCCGTAAAACGCAATCCCAGCTGGGCACAAACCATTGCGAGCGCAATGCTGGTCGAGCCGCTCGATGCCTCGACGACTTTCGCGTCGCGAGCAAGAACGCCGGCTCGCCACGCTTTGGCCAGAATATAAGCGGCAATCCGATCTTTGTGGAGCCGCTGGGATTCAAGAATTCCAGCTTGCACCAGATCGGCGGCGAATCGCTATCGAGTGAAACACACGCGAGCGGTGTCGGCGCGACCTGCCGAAAGAATTCACTACTCGCAAATGGCTTGATCGAAGTCATCATTCGAAGGAGCGTGTTGAGCGCGTGCGACACCAGCACGCCATCGAGCCGTCCCGCTTCGCGCTGGCTGACGCGCGCTGCCTATTCCGCGGCTCTCGCCGCGGAATAGTTCACCAACACCCAATTGGGACCCATCGCCGCAGCGGGAAGTTTTCCGGCGTGATGCAATGTCACGGTGACTTGCTTGCACGAGGCCGGCACATCCAATTCCTTCTTGTCATATTGCATTGATCGTTGCCGCTGATTTCCAGTTTGCAGGGATCGCCGTATGGCACCAGCCAAAAAGTCACGTGCTGGCGAGTCGGCGGATTGCCGCGAGATTGCGAATACTGACGCACTTGCGCTGGGTGGTGAGGTATCCGGCCTTTTCCCATGCCCGCAGGACCCGGCTGGCCGTATAGAGCGTCGCACCACACATGTCGGCGAGATCCTTGCGAGTTAGCGGGAAGTCGATTGTCGCATCCGCCTGCCCTTGTTTTGCGTGGTGTCCCGCAAGCCGCAGCAACGCGTGAGCGATACGCCGATCGACATGTTGGGTCGCTACCTCCCGCAGGCGCTCCTGCACCTCGCGCAATCTCACACCCACGACCCTCACAATATTGAGCGCGATCTGCGGATGTCGACGCATCAGGTCGAGCAACCGCTCCTCCGTCCAGCTAATCTCGATGGAGTTCGTCACGGCCACCGCTTCGGCGGGATAGCGCCGATCTGTAAAGAGCGCAACTGTGCCGAACATCTCTCCCGGCCCGATAAATCGCACAATGAGCTGGCCGCCCTCTTCGCCCGACTGTGTGATGCGGACGCGACCCTCGATCAGCGCATAACAGCGCTCGGCGGCCGATCCTTGCGAGAACAGCACCGCACCCTTGGATAGCGGCCTCCGCCGGCCGGAGGCGGCCACCTCGGCAAGCCCCGCCGGCGAGAGCCCCAGGAATAGCTCCAGCCCGGCAAGCTGGACGGTAGTGATCGCGGTGGTTGAGCCAGACATAACCGCTGCAGTGTAGCGGGGCGCGGGTCCCGGCGGGCGCGCGGTTTGCGTTAGCGCAAAGACGGCGGCATTACCGGTAGAGCACACTATTGCCACTATGAGATTTCCAGCGTTGTTTGGTTACGGGTTTCGCCCCTTCTTCCTGGCCGCGCTCCTTGCCGCGGCCCTCCTGATTCCCTGGTGGGCCGCTTCACTTGCCTGGAGCGTGCCGCTCGGGACGAGCTGGCCACCGAGTCTCTGGCACGGCCACGAAATGCTCTTCGGGTTCATCACCGCCGCGATTGCGGGGTTTCTGCTCACAGCCGTTCCGAGTTGGACGGGAGAACGAGGGTTCGCGGGCTGGCCGCTGCTGCTGGTGACCACGCTGTGGGTACTGGGCCGCGCCTGCGTCGCGACTTCCGCCTTCTGGCCGCCGGCGCTGGTAGCCGCCGTGGATCTGCTCTTCCTACCGGGCCTCGCAGCACTCGTGCTACCGCCCCTCGTGCGCGCTCGCAATCGCAATACGCCGCTTCTGGCGGTGCTGGCCGCCTTCTGGGCCACCGATGTGGCGTTCTACTGGGGCTTGTTGCATCGCGATTCCGGCCTCGCCCGGCATGCTCTCCTGGTGGGGATCGACATCGTGCTGTTGCTCGTCACCGTCATTGGCGGCCGCATCATTCCGGCCTTTACCAGTTCGGGCCTCACGCAACGCGGTGCCGCCAATCCCGTGCGCACCTGGGCTGGCACGACCGCGTCTAGCGTAATCGCGATGCTTGCTGTCGCCGTCGTAGACGTGTTCGCGCCAGAGACCGCAGCTGCGGGCATGGTCGCGCTCGTGGCAGCCATCCTTCAGGCGGTGAGGCTTGCCCAATGGGGAGGATTGCGGACGCTGCGCATCCCCATTGTCTGGGTTCTTCATCTCTCGTATCTGTGGCTACCGCTGGGGCTGGCGCTCAAGGCGCTTGCACTCGTGGGTGTTTCATTTGCCGCGTTCTACCTGCATACGCTCACGATTGGCACCGCGGCGACCATGATTGTCGCGGTGATGACCCGGGCCTCGCTGGGTCACACCGGCCGGCCGTTGGTCGTCGCGCGACCGACAGCAACGGCGTACGTCTTGCTCACCGTGGCGGGAGCCGTACGCGTGCTCGGCCCGGCGTACCTGCCTCTCGCCTACGCGGACGTCATCCTACTGGCAGCGGGACTCTGGACCGCAGCATTTGTTCTGCTTCTATGGGTGTATGCGCCGATATTGTGCGTGGCTCGTGCCGATGGAAAGCCCGGCTGAGGTGACGCGGTGTTGTGATCCGGCGCGTGTTTGGAGTTATGCCATGAATGTAGTCGAGCTTGCAGATAATGAAGTCAGCCTCCCTGCGGAAATCATCGCCAAGGATCTGGGCCTCGAGCCCGTGAGCGTGCTCGATCGGATGCGTTCCGGCCAACTCACCGTCGTGTGCGAGCAAGGCCTGGACGAGGACGCGGGACGATTGCGGCTGACGTTCTTTCACCAGGACCGGCGTGTGCGCTTGGTCCTGGATTGCGAGGGTCGCGTCATTGAGCGCTCAGCGGCCAGACTGCGGCGGCGGTCTCGAAACCACCAGCGGCCCGCCCCCTGACCGTTTCGCCGGTGTGAATGCCGTCTCGAAAACAACAGCGCTCATGCTGCAAGCCGTCGCCATCAAAGACAAGAGCGCGTTGTACCCGGTCGGTGGCGGCCTGTCCTCAAGCGCGATGCTTTGGAGGATGGCCGCTGCGGTGCGCCTCGAGGCCATACTTCGCTTCGAAGCTGAACTGACAGGCCACCTCAGCGATGTGGAGGATTATCTCAAGTCACGTCGTGCATCACGAGCGCGTCAACGTGATCCGGCGGCGCCGTGATTTCGCGCCCCGACCTCGCTGAACGCGCCTCCGCGGCGTTGGGTTCGCCGGGCGCCACCACTCCCGTGTTGGTCCTCGACCCGGAAATCGAGCTCGGCCGTGGCTTGGCGCAACAACTCGCGCGTTATGGCTTTCGGGTCGATCTCGCCATCACGGAAAATGCCGCACGAGTTTGCTTGTGGCACAAGTCCTACTGGGGGATGATCATCGCAGCGGATCTGTCCCGACCCGAAGGATTCCTCCAATCGCAGCGGCTGCGCGATGCCGCTCTCCAGACCTGGATGATTGTCATCACCCCACAAAGGGAGAATGAGGCGTCCGAACCCGTCTCGCGACACGGCGGTGATAGCTGTCTGCACCGTCCGTTTCGATTCGCCACATTATTATCGCGCCTCGAATCGCTTTCGCATCGGACTCGCGCGGTGCAGGAACCGCCAGTCACTTCAGGAAAACGTCGCTAACCGTCCTTCGTCAGGCTGGATCGGCTCACTCAGGTACGTGGAGCACGCCGCTTGGAGGGGCTGCGTGCAACGGCTTCCCCGGCGCGGATGGGGCCCTCATCGCCCGGCGTCCAGGGCCGGCCGAGGCGCTGCTCGATATAGTCCCGGATCAATTTGCGGACCACCTGAGAAGAGGTCTGGTCTTCCTGGGCGCACAGCCGCTCCAGCACCGCCTTTTTTCGCGGATCGATCAGAACAGTGAGCCGCGCGGTGCGCTCTTCCAGGTGGACGACGGTACTGTTCTTCATTTACATGCGACTTACATCGTAGGGTAATGAGAGGATAATCGCCGGTGGTATGACTGCGCAAGGCTGCGCATGAATCCAACGGCGGAAGCCGCCGATCAACACTCGAGTGTGTAGGGGTTCACTCGCGTGGCTGCCCTATCCCCGCCGCTGGCCGCCCAGACTCGCCCCTCGGAGCAGTGGCGCAGAATCGCCTCGGCCAGAATCGAGGACGTCGCGTTCGTCTGACACAAGAACAGGACGAGCGGGGGTTGTTGATGACATGACAGCGACAGGGTATCGGTGGATGACGCCCGGCCGATCATGCCAACGGTCCTCGTTGGGAAGTCAGGCTCTGCGCTGGGCTGTCGCGAAGGAGCGATTCCTCGAGCGCCAACCCCAAGCGGAATCCGAGTCGCTCCAGAACTGACAGACTCTCAGGTGCCTTCGAATCGAGCGCTCGACCCAATAGCTCGATAACGCCGTACACGGCGGTGTCGGTCTTGAGGGCGAACCAGACTGCCCCATGCAAACCGGGCGAAGTCGACGCCTCAGGGGGAGACAGATACGCGGGTACTACCGCGGTCGACCACACCGGCTTGCGGCCGCACCAGACAACGGCAGCATTGCCAAAACCCAACGACACCAACTGCTCGTGTTTTCCAAACAGTGGCGCCTCGCTCTCTGAAACGCCCCATGTCGCAAAGGGGCGCAACCGTTGCCCGAGGGTATCGATCACCCAATGAGCCGCCCACAGACTGCCGGCCGCCTGCGCCAGGACCGCCAGAACGGCCGGCGCAACCTCTGCCATGGGCTTTGACGCGCGGAGCCACTCAGTAGCGCGACCCGCAGCACGGTCCAGTTGTGCCATTCGATCCCGGATCATGGTCCTCTCACGGCCGTCCGCTGCGTCGCGCATTGCCCCGCGGCGTGCGTTTCGGTGCTTCTTCCACCGGCGGTGTCCAGGGCTCCCCAGTGCGCTCCTGGATGTAGCGTCGAATCAGCCGACGGACTACCTGGGAGGGCGTCGCGTCCTCTTCCGCGCATAGCCGCTCGAACACCGCCTTCTTACGCGGGTCGATGAGGATCGTCAGGCGTGCGGTGCGGTCTTCCACAATGAGACTCAATCCCGGCAGCGTCGCCGAAGCGGGCGACATCGCGCATTGAATGCCATTATAATCGAACACGCACTCGAGTCGCACTGACTGTGAAGCCTATTTTGGATTCATCACTGGCCGCTAGCATGACGCTGCTCGCCCTCTGGGGCCTCCTTGGCCTCGTCGGTTTGCTGCGCCCCAGGAGCATCGGGCTGGTCGGCCGCACGCTGTTTCCGCTGGGTGCCCTGTGTGGCGCGACCCTTGCGGTCGTCGCCGCCCTGAGCTTGGCGGCTGAGCCCGAGTCGGCGGTCCTGCCCGTCGGACTCCCTGACCTGCCCGTTCACCTGCGCGTGGATACGCTCAGCCGTTTCTTTCTTTTTCTGCTCGGGTCCGCGTCCGCCGGCATTTCGATATTCGCGGCGGGTTACTTCCGTCGCGGTGAGGGCACGCCGCCCGGCCTGATGTGCCTGCAATACCATCTGTTCCTGGCCAGCATGGGTCTTGTCTTGTTGGCCGACGATGCCTACACGTTCATGGTGGCGTGGGAAACGATGGCGCTCTCTTCGTACTTCCTCGTGACCACGCAGCACGGCATCCCCGAGATCCGTCGGGCGGGATTTCTATACCTGCTGATGGCCCACATCGGCGCTATCGCCATTCTGCTGGCCTTTGGTGTCCTGCAAGGCGGGAGCTGGCAGTTCACCTTCAATGCGATGCGCGGAGCGCATCTCGCGCCGTCCTGGGCCACAGTGGCTTTTCTGCTGGCACTGCTGGGCTTTGGCGCCAAGGCCGGGCTGGTGCCGATGCACGTCTGGTTACCGGAAGCACACCCCGCCGCTCCCTCGCCGGTGTCGGCGCTCATGAGTGGCGTGATGCTGAAGACGGCCGTTTATGGCGTGTTGCGCGTGACGTTTGATCTGTTAGGACAATCGCAATGGTGGTGGGGCCTGGTGCCGCTCGCGCTGGGGCTATTCAGTGCGTTCTACGGTGTTGTGTTTGCCGCCGTACAAACGGACATGAAGCGCCTGCTTGCGTACTCCTCCATTGAGAACATCGGTATTATTTTCACGGCGCTCGGACTCGCGATTGTCTTCCATGGCGTGGGAATGCCTTCTCTGGAGGCGCTCGCTCTGATCGCACTCCTCTATCACAGCCTCAATCATGCCTTCATCAAGAGCCTGCTCTTTCTGGGCACCGGCGCCGTGCTGCACTCCACGGGGGAGCGCAACCTGGGACGCCTCGGCGGGCTGATTCATCGCATGCCCTGGGTGGCCTGGCTCACTCTGGTTGGCGCGCTCGCCATGGCCGGGTTGCCGCCGCTCAACGGCTTCGTCTCCGAGTGGCTGCTGCTGCAAGCTTTCCTCTTCTCCCAGGATGTGCCCCGCGCCTTCGTCAACATGCTGCTCCCCATGGGCGCTGCGATTGTCGCGCTCGCCGCAGCCCTTGCCGGCTACGTCATGGTGAAGTTCTTCGGCGTGATCTTCCTCGGCCAGCCACGGGACCCGGCGCTCGAGCGCGCGCATGATGCGGACACTCTGGAGCGCATCGGACTCGCGTGGCTCGCCCTGGGTTGTTTTGCCTTGGGTCTGTTGCCGAGCCATGTGGTGGGGGCCCTGCGCTTCGTCTCGGCGCAGTTGACCGGGGCCACACTGTCGGCCCCGACTGCTCCCTGGTGGCTCCTCGTCCCCCTGACGGGGCGACAGGCCTCGTATTCTGCGTTGGTGTTTCTTGTGGCCGTAGTGGCCATCGTGCTGTTGACCCTATTCGCCGTCGGATACTTCTATCACCGCCGCATTCGCCGCGCGGCACCCTGGGACTGCGGGTTCGCGCGACTCGATGCGCGCATGCAAGATACGGCCGAAGGATTCGGCCAACCCATCCGGAACATATTTCAGTCCTTTTTCGCCATTGCGCGCGAGGTGCCCACGCCGTTCGATCGCAAGCCGCGCTACCGCATTGCCGTCACTGACCGGATCTGGAATGTCCTTTACGAACCCTTGGGACCGCTCGTCCAGAGAGTCGCCAACGCGTTTGCCTGGCTGCAGCAAGGGCGTATCGCAACCTATCTCCTCTATAGCTTCATGACGCTCGTCGTACTCCTGGCGCTCGTGTTATGACGCTCATCGAGACGCTCACCCAGGTTCTGGAAGTCATCGCCGCACTCGCCGCGGCGCCACTCTTTCTGGGCTGGATCAATCAATGCCGCGCCTGGCTGCAGAACCGCCGCGCGCCGAGCCTGTGGCTACCCTATCGCGGCCTCCGCAAACTCTTCCATAAAGATGCGGTCATTGCCGAGCGCGCCTCACCGCTCTTTCGGATCGCGCCCTATATCGTGTTTGGAACCATGGTGGTCGCGGCTGCGATCATTCCTTCGATGGGGACACGCTTGCCCTTCACCACTGCGGCGGACACCATTGCCCTCGTTGGCCTGCTCGCGACCGCCCGCGTCTTTATGTCCCTGGCCGCAATGGACGTCGGCACTGCCTTCGGCACGCTCGGCGCACGCCGCGAGATGATGGTGGGATTTCTCGCAGAACCCGCGCTGCTCATGGTCATCTTTGTCGCCTCCTTGATCTCCGCGACCACGGCGCTTCCGGCCATCACCGAGCACCTGGCGACTCAGGCTCCAGCCCTCTATCCGAGCCTGGCGTTCACGGCCACCGCCTTCACCATGGTGTTGCTCGCCGAGAACGCGCGCATTCCCATCGACAATCCGGCGACGCACCTCGAGCTCACGATGATCCATGAGGCGATGCTGCTCGAGTACTCCGCGCGCCACCTCGCGCTCATGGAATGGGCGGCGGCTCTCAAGCTGTTCAATTATGCCTGTATCGGCTTTGCACTCTTCATTCCCTGGGGCGTCTCCACCGCGACGGGCGGCCCGGTGGCCTTGCTCGCCTCAATCCCGCTGTTGGCCGTGAAGCTCACCGTCGCAGGGGTCGGACTCGCCATCATCGAGACCGTCTCGGCAAAGCTGCGAGTGTTTCGCGCCCCGGAGTTTCTCACGGCCGCGTTTCTCCTGGCGGTGCTGGGGCTGCTCGTGCACCTGCTGTTGAGAGTTTAGAGCCGTGACACCTGCCACTCCATTCGATCTGCAGCTTCTGAATCTTTGCGCGGCGCTGCTGCTGCTGCTGTCGTTCGCTATGCTGGCTCAGCGGCGCATTGTCACTTTAGTCAACCTGCTCGCGCTACAGGGCGGACTGCTGTTTGTCGCGACGTTACTGCTCGCGTGGCGCACGGGACAACATCACCTGTATTTCTCAGCCGCGCTGACTCTCGCGCTGAAGGTCACTTTTCTTCCCTGGCTTCTGCATCGCCTCATCCGCCGCTTGCAGGTGTACTGGGACACCGACCCGCTGCTCAACATCTCCGGCACCATGCTCGCGGGCCTGGTAGTCGTGGTCTTCGCCTTCGGGCTGGCGCAGCCGATTTCGGCACTCGCCAGCACCGCCACCCGCAACTCCATCGGTATCGCCGTCGCGGTGGTTCTGCTGTCGTTCATTACGATGATTACGCGGCGCAAGGCGATGTCGCAGGTGGTGGGCTTCCTCTCCATGGAGAATGGTCTTTTCTTCGGCGCCATGAGCGCCACCTACGGTATGCCCATGATCGTCGAGTTCGGCGTTGCGCTCGACGTACTGGTGGCCGTGCTCGTGCTTGGTATTTTCTTCTTCCAGATCCGCGAGCAGTTCGACAGCCTGGATTTGCATCACCTCGAGTCCCTGAAGGAGGAGCAGTAACATGGAGTTTCTCCTGCTGCTCGGCTGCCCTCTCAGCGGCGCGCTCGTAATGGGGGCCCTTGGAGCCCGGCGTTGGGCGCCGGAGTTGAACGTGCTGGTGAGCCTTGTCACCTTTATCGCAGCCTGCGCGCTCACTGCACGGGTCATCGGTGAAGGCAATCTCGTCGTGTGGCACGAGCAGTTTTTCATTGATCCCTTCAACGTGTTCCTGGTCACGCTGACGGCGTTCGTCGGCCTCACGACCTCGCTCTTCTCGCGTCCCTACATGCGCGTGGAGATGGAACACGGGCGTGTCAGTCCAGGCAGACTGCGCCTCTACCACAGCATGTATCAGCTCTTCATGACGACGATGCTGATTGCGCTCACGACGAACAACCTGGGACTGCTGTGGGTGGCGATGGAAGCGGCAACCCTCTCCACGGTACTCCTGGTGACCCTTTACCGGACGGCCGCGAGCCTCGAGGCGGGCTGGAAGTACTTCATTCTGTGCGGCGTCGGTATTGCGCAGGCCTTGTTCGGCACGATTCTGCTCTACATTGCCGCGGAGAAGGTCCTTGGCGCGGAAGGGGTAACGGCTCTTCTGTGGACGCACCTCGATGCAGTGAAATCACAGCTCGAGCCGACCGTGCTCGGACTGGCGTTCGTCTTCCTGCTGGTCGGCTATGGCACCAAAGTGGGGCTCGCCCCGCTGCACAACTGGCTGCCCGATGCCCATGCGGAAGGTCCGACACCGATTTCCGCGGTGCTCTCCGGGCTGTTGTTGAATGTCGCGATCTACGCCGTCGTGCGCTGCAAGATATTGGTCGAGGGCTCGCTGCACTCGCAATTCCCCTCGCGCATGCTGATGGGTTTCGGCCTGCTCTCTGTAGTGCTCGCGGTGTTTCTCCTCTGGCGCCAACGCGATATCAAACGCCTCTTCGCCTACTCCTCCATCGAGCATATGGGGATCATCACCTTCGCTTTTGGAATGGGTGGGCCAGTGGCGAATTTCGCCGCGCTGTTGCACATGACGGTTCATTCACTCACCAAGTCGGCGATTTTTTTCGCGGTCGGGCATGCTGCGCAGAAAGCTGGCTCCCAGCTCATGGAGAAGATCCGCGGGCTCATTACCTTGAGCCCCACGGTCGGCTGGGGTCTGATGCTGGGGGCGCTGGCCATATTAGGCATGCCCCCCTTTGGTGTGTTTGCCAGCGAATTCCTGATCCTCACCACGGCCATGAGAGAGCAGCCGTGGGCGACTCCCATTCTGCTCGCGGCCCTCGGCGTCGCTTTTGCGGGCATCTTCGGCCGGGTGCAGCCGATGGTCTTCGGTGAAACCACCGCACGCCGCCTGCCGCACCCGCCGGCGCTCCTACCGGTGTTTGCCCATCTCGCGATCGTGCTGGCGTTGGGTTTGTACGTGCCTCCGTACTTGGCTGATTGGTATCGCGCCGCGGCGCGTTTGATCGGGGGGCCGTAACATGCCACTTCGCATCTGGTGGGAAGGAAGCCGCGCCGTTGCCGACGTTCCACCGAGCCGCCTGCGGCGAGTGACATCCGAACAGTGGGTGCAAGCAACCGCGGATGCGGCGGCAGCCGGTGGGCAACTTCTGGCATTGTGGGCAACGGAGGATTCTGCGGACCCATCAGCCGTCATCCTACGCGCCGCTCTGCAGTGGGAGCGCGGCATACTCGTTCTTGAATTGCCAGTACGCGATGGAGCTCGGTACCCGGGTCTCCAAGAAATGTTTCCCGCAGCTGCGCGCATGCAACGTGCCGCATTCGACCTCGTCGGCGCGCGCTCGGATGACGCTGACATGCGGCCCTGGGTGCGTCACGCGGCCTGGCAAGCCGACACATTTCCCCTGCGCTCGGGTGCAGCACTTCCTCCGCCGCCTGCCGACGTCACCGATGCCTACGAATTTGTGCGCGTCGAAGGGGATGGCGTGCACGAGATCGCTGTGGGGCCCGTCCACGCGGGCACAATCGAGCCGGGTCACTTCCGACTCTCCGTCGTCGGCGAGAAAGTGCTGCGGTTGGAGGAGCACCTGGGCTATACGCACAAGGGGATCGAGCGCCGATTCAAACAATTGTCGGCGTTGGAGGGGCATCGACTCGCGGCCCGTGTGTCAGGTGACTCCGCCGTCGCGTTTTCCTGGGCCTATTGTCAGGCGCTCGAAACCCTCAGCGGTTGCGTGATTCCTAAGCGCGCCGCATTGCTGCGAGGGTTGTGCCTGGAGATTGAGCGCACTCAGAATCACATCGGCGATCTTGGCGCGCTGGGGAACGATGCGGGCTTTGCATTCGGACTCGCGCAGTTCTCCCGACTCAAGGAAGAGTTGTTGCGCACGGTCGAGGCTGCACTGGGGCAACGTTATCTGCTCAATGCCATCGCACCGGGCGGAACGCTCTTTGATCTCTCTGTGGACGGATTGCGCGCGCTGTCCGACCAGATGGCTCGACTCGCGGCAGAGACGCTCCATCTAAAGGGCATCTATGACGAGCACGCCGGCGTCCGCGACCGCTTCGTGGGCGCCGGCCAGGTGAGCCCGGCGCTCGCCCGACGTCTCGGGCTCATTGGACTTGCCGGCCGCGCGAGCGGACAGGCCTTCGATGCACGAATCGATCTCCCTTGGCCGCCGTACGACGCCCTCGTCCCCAGTAAAATGGTGCGCCAGGAAGGCGATGTGGCAGCGCGCGTTGCCGTGCGGTTCGATGAACTGGTGGAGTCCTGTCAGCTCGTGCAGCTCATACTCGAACGGCTGCCCCGCGAGGCGCATCGCATCGAGGTCGGCAGGGCCGCAGCCGACACGCTCGGCGTCGGACTCATCGAGGGCTGGCGCGGTCCGGTCTTCGTGGCGCTCGAGGTCGATGCCAGCGGCATGATTCGTCGCTGTCATCCACATGATCCGTCCTGGCAGAACTGGCCCGTGTTGGAACATGCGATTCTCGGCAACATCGTGCCGGATTTTCCACTGATCAATAAATCCTTCAACCTTGCCTACAGCGGCCATGATTTGTAGCCCACAGCCATGCTGAAAACGCTGCGCCAGATCGCCTCCATTGGGATTGTCACGGAGTCGCCACCATCCCCGGACGACACGTTGCGAGTCCGGCAGAGCCTCAACGAGCGTATTCAAACCGTGCTCGGTCGTGCGCTGTGCATCCGACACATCGACGCGGGCTCATGCAACGGCTGCGAACTCGAAATCCAAGCTCTCAACAATCCGATCTACAACCTCGAAGGGCTGGGCATCCGCTTCGTTGCCAGTCCTCGTCACGCCGATCTGTTGCTCGTCACTGGCCCCGTATCCCGGCACATGGAGGTGGCGCTGCGACGGACATATGAGGCAACCCCGGATCCTAAGCTTGTCGTCGCCTTGGGCGATTGCGGGTGTACGGGTGGCATCTTTGGCGAGAGTTACGCAAGCCGCGGACGCATCTCGCAGGTCATCCCGGTCGATGTCGCAGTGCCGGGATGCCCGCCAAGCCCGACCCGGATCCTGCAAGGCATTCTGACCGCACTCTCACCCTCACCCACCCGGTCGGTCGTGACAGACCCCGCCAGCGCGGAACCGCTCGCTGAAAGCGATTCGGATGCGCCACGGGGATGACTGCCATGTCACGTTGGATTGATCAGGTCTCGCAACGCCTCGCATTGCCTGTAGCAGCAGGAATCCCACTGGCCGATCGGAACCTGCTTCCGGCTGGAGGCCGAACTCATGGCATGAGCCAATCCGCCCCTCCAAAGCTATCTTCCAACGCTCGTTGTCGACTCCAACGACACCGCGGCGAACCTACTGGCCGAGCAGCTCTGCCGCGGCGCTTTCCAGGCCGATGTTGCCGCCAGTCCCCACGCCGCAAGCGCTGCGGCTCGCGCCAAACACTATGGAGCTTTCGTAGTGGTCGTCGATCTCAGCCTGGCGGGCGACCTGCAGTGCCTGAGAGATCTGCGCGAACGCGCTCCCGACACCTTGAGGTGTAGCATGCGCCCCGTCGCCGCAGGGGCCTCAATGCTTCCCCCCGGTGTGCGATCGTGAGTCGAACAACACCACGACTTCTGGCGCTCAAGATCCCGCTTCCGGGCAGCCACGGCATGGTGCGGCTCCTGGAACCGCCGCACAGTTGCGAGGAGTCGTTGCGGGAGCGGCTGTTCGACGGCACATATGACAAGCCGTTCATTATGGATACGGGGCTCCTGCGGTATCTGCATTTCGATCTGGATGCCGTTCAAAGTGCCATGCATCTGGATGACCCACACCGGCTGGCTCTCGCCTACACCCGCAAGATGATGGCGTTCCTGCTCTTCAACCGCTCGCCCGAGCGCATCTTGTTGCTCGGATTGGGGGGTGGATCGCTAGCGAAGTTCTGCTACAGGTGGCTGCCCTCGACAGTCATCACAACTGTCGAGTTGAATCCTGACGTGATCGCCCTGCGGGAGGCATTTCAGATTCCGGCGAATAGTAATCGCTTCCGCGTCGTTCACGGCGACAGTGCCAACTACATTGCCGCACTCGGACCTGGGAAGGACGTAATCCTGGCGGACGCCTGCGACCGCACCGGCGTCGCCCCGGAACTCCGCAGCGTTGAGTTCTTTCAGAGCGTCTGGCACCGTTTGTCTCCGGGTGGGGTGTTCGTCATGAACCTGTGCGCCAACCGACTCAGCACCACATCACTCCTGGTCAAGATACGCCACACCTTCGGTGAGTTCATGACGCTGCGTGTGCGTTCCGATGGCAACGTCATCGTTTTCGCGTTCAAGGAGGAGCGCCTCGACATTTCCTTGCAGCGGCTCACGACTCATGCGATCGAACTCAAGCA
>Ga0134126_10004995_pt1 | contig 16568 bp, 14 predicted proteins | sample KB31752_FD_96881 | JGI IMG/M metagenome (GOLD analysis project Ga0134126, IMG submission 96881) | Terrestrial soil microbial communities with excess Nitrogen fertilizer from Kellogg Biological Station, Michigan, USA - KB3-175-2 | ecosystem: Environmental > Terrestrial > Soil > Unclassified ...
CCGGGACCCACATGTTTCCAGCCGGTGAGATCTTTGCCATTGAATAGTTGTTGTCTAACCTGGGACGGACGTCCCCAGCCGGGCAGCGCCAGCAGAAAAGGAAGCAGATACTTCATACGGCAATTTTATCTCCTTGAAGATAACGAAAATTTTTTTCCGCCATCCATCTACCTTTGTATCGAAGCGCGCGGTATGAGAAATTTTACCTATCCCAACGAAATGCCGTGGAGCATCGACCAGTCACTAAACATCGACCGGGTCTCCATGGAAGAGCTGAAGCTGATCTTCAACCAGGCCGAGAAGCGTCTGGACAGTACAACGAAAGACGGTGAAACCATCGCCTCCAGGACCATGTCTATGATTACGCTAATGGCCGGCCTGTTGATAGGACTAAGCGGCTACACGATTTCTATTTGGAGGGGTTTCGCTGCCCTGACCATCAAGGATTGGGTGGCAATAGTTGGTTGCTTATATCTTTTGGGGCTTTTGATCTATGTAATTAGTAATGTGATGGCAAACTGCTATTCGTTGGCGGGTTCAGAGCCTGAGCATCTTGTAAATTCTACGTACGAAGATGATGAGATTCCAAGAAACAAAATGCTCTTGCTATTGTATCTTAATGAGATAGAAAACTACAATGACCGCATTGCAAACAATTCCGCGCTCAATCGCCGGGGTTGGCGTCGTTATCGAATATCGGTAAAACTGCTTTTGTGCTTTCCATTCGCACTTGCTTTATTGTACGAGGTATTGGAATGGGTCCGCCGGGGAAAATAGCCTCGCCTCTTAGAAGATGTACCCTTTAGCATATTTGGAAGTATTCGGCTTCGGACACATAATAATCTTATCCCCAAACCTCCTCGGCACCCAATATACATCCGGCTCCTCCTGAGCTTTTTTCTTCTCCGCCCGCTTCTGCTTATATTTTTTCCACCACTTCCACATATCCAAATTTACAATTTTGCCATAAAAACCTCCCAAATTCTTTCCACCCGAACAATCGCCCCACCACCTTGTTACCTTTGCAAAAGTAGCACGTATGGAATACAGACAGCTCGGCCATTCCGGTCTCCGCGTACCGGTCCTCAGCTTCGGCACCGGCACCTTCGGCGGCGGCAACGATTTTTTCAAAGCCTGGGGCAACACCCAGGTCGATGAAGCCACCCGGCTCATTGACGTCTGCCTCGAAGCAGGCCTCAACCTCTTCGACACAGCGAATGTATACAGCGGCGGCGCAGCCGAGGAAATATTAGGAAAAGCCATCAAAGGCAAAAGGAGCAAAGTCCTCATCTCCACCAAAGCTACCTTCCCCATGTCGGATGAAGTGAACGACTTCGGGTCTTCCCGCTCCTTCCTCATCAAAGCCTGTGAAGACAGCCTTTGTCGGCTCGGCACGGATCACATCGACATCTATCACATGCATGGCTTCGATGCCAACACCCCCATAGAAGAGACGCTCAGCGCCCTCAACTACCTCGTGGAAAGCGGCAAAGTACGATACATCGCCTGCTCCAATTTCTCGGGCTGGCATCTCATGAAATCACTGAGCATCTCCGAACGCTATGGCTGGTCGAAATATGTCGCGCATCAGGCTTATTATTCCCTTCTGCACCGCGACTTCGAATGGGAACTGATGCCCCTCGGCATCGAAGAGCAGGTCGGCACCATCGTATGGAGCCCCCTGTCGAGCGGTAAACTCACCGGCAAATACCGCCGTGGAAAAGAAGCACCCAAAGACGCCCGTGTCGCCCGTGGTGGCAACCCCGTACTCGGCATCGCCGCCGACGAGGAACGCCTCGGCAATATCGTGGAGGTAATGGATGAATTAAGCAAAGAAACCGGTAAGACCATCGCCCAGATAGCACTCAACTGGCTGCTCCAACGGCCCACCGTCGCCAACATCATCATCGGCGCACGCAACGAAGAACAGCTCAAACAAAACCTGGGCGCCATCGGCTGGAACCTCACCGTCGACCAGGTAAAACGGCTCGATAAGGTCAGCGAAATACTTCCCGCCTATCCCTATTGGCACCAACGCCAGTTCCCGATGCTCAACACCGCGCCCGAGCTCTATCGAAAATTCAAGTGAATTCCTTATTGAAAAGCCGCGGCAAATTCTATCAAAAAACCTTTAAGCTTGACCTTTCCCGTGGACGGCAGCCCCAGCGAAATATATTGGCGGTATAACGCACCCGAATGAACGCTGGCATTCATCTCCACGAGGCTTTCGGCTTTTGGAGCCAAAAACACCTCTTTTACTCCGCAGTCCGCGTCCTCACCTCTATACTCCCGAACACCGACTTCCCTCCCAGGACCAGCACCTTATCCGGATTACGCATCGCCGGCTGCGGCCTCCTGTCTCTAAAATCGGAAAATACCACATTCACATCCGCCTGCACCTCCCAGTCCTCCGGAACCAAAATAGTCGTCGCTCCCATGACCTGGGTTATATCCAGCCGTATCACCCCATGAAAGCTGGCTTCCATCAGATCGATCTCCATATTGCCCATAAAGGTTACGGCATAGCCGCCCTTGAAATTCTTCGAAAGCAGCTTCTTGCGGTGCGCTCCAAAACTGGCGGTGATATCGACCCTGTCATCCGAATAAACGGTCTCTTCAGCATGCTCGATATGCCAGTCTCTGGAGGCCTGCCGCCATTCGCGGCGAGCCTGGCGCTTCCATTCCCGCTTGGCTCGGTGCCAGTCGTGACGGCTCTCATGCCATCTCTGCTGGTTGGCCTGCCACCACACCTTGCGCTCCTGCCATTTGGTTTCCCATTCCTCCTCCCAGGGCCGTCTGCGCCGGAAAAGCAACACGAGCCCGATGAGGATGATCACGATAGGCCAGATGAATGGCCCGATATGAAAAGGGGTATAATAGTCTTCCGCCAAACCTACAGCTCCAATGGCCGTGATGATCAGCCACGCAAAGCCGCGGAATCCCCGCGCAAAGCCGATGAAGATCCCCACCGCCGCCACCAAAAGGTGCCAGTTGAACAATACTTCAGGGACAAAAAGCAGCCCCTCTTCATGAAGTAACCAGGCGGCACCCGCCAGCAATAGGAACAAGCCCGCCCAGATCCGCCCCGTTTCATGTCTTTTCCGATAGTCCATTTTCGCTATATTTTCTTCAAAACTACCGTCAAAATACCCCCCTGACAATGGGCAATCCGCAGCATCCCCCGGCGCGGCGGTAAACCGCGGGGTTTCGTCGGTAAGGCCCAATAAGCCCGGCCAGCCCCCCAGATTCCACACTAAGACCCGCGCCCCGGGGCCAGCACACCATGCCGGCGCACCAAGCCGACCGCCCCCACCGCCCCCCAGCCGGCGCACCACGCAGGACAGTACATGATGGCCGAAACTAAGTCATGCGATAACTTAGGGCCCCATTCAAAGCCATTATGAAGAAATACACCCTCTTGTCGCTACTATTGCTGCCTGCCATCCTTGCTTGCGCCCAATTGACACCCACCCATCTCCTCTGCGAGAACCTGCACGACCCCATCGCCATCGATGCCACCCAACCCCGTTTTACCTGGCTACTGGAAGCCGAAGACAAGAATCCCGGACGCCAGTTGGCCCAGTCGGCCTATGAGATTCGCATAGCCCCCGAAGACGCCAGCCTCGAAAAAGCCAGTTCGGAAAAAGCCTGGAGCACTGGAAAAGTCCCGGGGGACCAAAGCGTCCACGTCCTCTACGCAGGCCAGCCTTTGAAATCAGGCCAGCGCTATCACTGGCAGGTCCGCGTCTGGGATGCCAAAGGAAAACCCGGACACTGGAGCCAGCCCGCCTCCTTTCGTATGGCCCTCCTCAATACCACGGATTGGAAAGCCCAATGGATAGAACCCGGCTATGTCGAAGACAGCATCACAAGACCCAGTCCGTTCCTGAGAAAAACATTCGCCATAAAGAAACGCGTCCGCACCGCCATCGCCTACATCACTGCCCATGGCCTCTATGACGCGAACATAAACGGCAAACGAATCGGCGACGCTGTCCTCACCCCGGGCTGGACCAGCTACAACAAACGGCTTCAATATCAGGCGTATGACATCACAAACCTGCTAAAACAAGGCGACAATGCCGTCGGCGTCATGCTCGGCAACGGCTGGTACCGCGGCTATCTCGCCTGGCAAAACCAACATAATGTTTACGGCAGAACCCTCGGCCTCTTATTCCAGTTGCAGTTGACCTATACGGACGGGAGTTCAGAAACCGTCGTATCCGACAATAGCTGGAAGTCTTCTACCGGCGAGATCGTCTACTCGGAAATTTATAATGGCGAGACTATCGACGCGCGAAAACAAAAACCCGGCTGGATGACCGCCGCTTACGACGATTCAAAATGGTCCGGCGTCAAGCTCCCCGGCACATCGCTCGACAACCTCGTGGCCACCTGGAACGAACCCGTAAAAAGACACGAGGTCCTTCATCCGCAACGCATCTTTAGAACCCCGGCCGGCGAGCTCGTCGCCGACTTCGGCCAGAACATGGTCGGCTGGGTCCATGTAACCGCCAACGGCAAAGCGGGCGACAGCATCAAGATCTTCCACGCCGAAGTGCTCGACAAGGAAGGCAACTTCTACACCACCAACCTCCGCGCCGCGAAACAAGAAGACATATACATCCTAAACGGCTCCGGCGAAGAATCCTTCGAACCGCATTTCACCTGGCAGGGCTTTCGCTATATCCGCGTCGAAGGCTACCCCGGCGAGCTCAAGCCGGAGGACCTCTATGCTACAGTCTTGTATTCCGATATGCTCAAAACAGGCTCCTTCTCCTGCTCCGACTCGCTGCTAAATCAGCTGCAGCATAACATCGAATGGGGTCAGCGCGGCAACTTTCTCGACGTACCTACCGACTGCCCCCAACGGGACGAACGCCTTGGCTGGACCGGTGACGCCCAGGTCTTCAGCCGTACCGCTTCCTACCTGCGCAATGTCGACAACTTCTTTGCGAAATGGCTCTGCGATGTAGCCGCCGACCAGATGCCCAGCGGCGCCGTGCCGCATGTGATCCCTAACGTCCTCGGTAAGACGGACGGGGGCTCTACCGGCTGGTCCGATGTATCCACCATCGTACCCTGGAACATGTACCTCGCCTATGCGGACAAAAGGATACTCGAAAGACAATATCCCGGCATGAAAGCGTGGATTGGGTACATGGTCGACCAAAGCCATGATTATCTCTGGAATACCGGCAGTCATTTTGGTGACTGGCTTTCATACAACGGCGGCGGCAATGGCGAACGCGCCGCCAACACCGACCAATACCTTATAGCGCAGTGCTTCTTCGCCCATTCCACCCAGCTCGTGATCGACGCCGCCCGCGTACTCGGCCATCCCGAAGATGTAGCACACTACAGCGATATCCTCCAAAAGGTAAAAAGCGCCTTCCTCCGCGAATATGCGACACCCGATGGCCGCCTCGTGTCGAATACCCAAACGGCCTATGTACTGGCATTGCAGTTCGATATGCTGCCCGAATCCGTAAGAAAAGCCGCCGCCGAACGCCTCGTCCAAAATATCAGGGACTACGACAACCACCTGACCACGGGCTTCCTCGGTACACCCTATCTCTGCCATGTCCTCAGCCGCTTTGGTTATACCGATGTCGCCTACACCTTGCTGTTACAACAGACCTATCCCTCCTGGCTCTATCCCGTGAAGATGGGCGCGACCACGATCTGGGAACGCTGGGACGGTGAAAAGACCGATAGCACCTTCGAAGACGCCGGCATGAACAGTTTCAACCACTACGCCTATGGCGCCATCGGCGATTGGCTGTATCGCGTCGCCGCCGGCATCGACACCTATGATTCGGCTCCGGGTTATAAAAAGATCCGCATCATGCCGCACATTACCGACAGCCTGACATATATGAATGCCGACCTCGATACGTATTACGGACGCATAAGCTCCCACTGGCAACACACCGCCGCCGGCCTCACCCTCGACGTCACGATTCCTGTCAATACAACTGCAACCGTCTACATTCCCTCAGACGATCACTCCGATATCTTCGAAAGCAGCCAACCCCTAAGCACACACTCCGAGATCAAACTCGTCGGTCACGAGAAGGGCTATACGATCGTCGAAATAGGCTCCGGCAATTATCATTTTACGCAACAGCAATCGGCAACAGCCCGAGCCCCTCACATCGTCAACATCGTCAATTTCATCCGGCTGCTCGAACCCCGTGATCCCAACGTCACGCAAGACGTCTTATATCAAACCGTCGCGAGCCAGATCAGGCTCATGAAGGAAAACCACCTCGGCGGCACCTTCCTCCTCCAGTACGATGCCCTCATGAACCCCCGCTACCAACAATTGCTCAAAAGTCTTCCCGACAGCAATTTCGAGATCGGCGCGTGGTGGGAGATCACCCAGCCGCATGTCGAACGCGCGGGTCTCCACTGGCGCGGCCGCTATCCCTGGGATTGGGACGCCAATGTCGACTTCTCCACCGGCTACACCCCCGCGGAAAGAGAAAAGCTGGTCGACGTCTATATGGAAGATTTCAAAAAGATCTATGGCCGCTATCCCGCCTCCGTAGGCTCCTGGTTCATCGACTCGTATACCCTCGATTATATGTACCGGAAATACGGTATCGTCGCGTCCTGCAATTGCAAAGACCAAATCGGCACCGACGGCTATACTCTCTGGGGCGGTTACTGGAACCAGGGGTATTATCCCAGCCTGAAAAATGCATACATGCCCGCACAAACAGCCGCCGGCCAGCTTCCCGTCCCCGTATTCCGTATGCTGGGCAGCGACCCCATCCGGCAATACGAGAGTGGGCTCGGCAGGAACGGACAGGGAGTGATCACCCTCGAACCCTCCTACCCGCATGCCGGTGGCGACTCGGCCTGGGTCAACTGGTATTTCGACCAGTTCGTACACGGCGCCTGCATGGCCTATGCCTACGTTCAGGCGGGACAGGAGAATTCCTTTACCTGGTCCGGTATGCAAAAAGGTCTCGACATCCAGTTTCCGCTCATCGCCCGTCTCCGTGACAACGGCCTTGTCAAAGTCGAGACCCTCGGACAGGCCGGCCGCTGGTTTAAAACAAACTTCAAGCTCACGCCACCCACTTCCGTCACCGCAGCCGAAGACGGCGGCGACAAAAAAGCCATCTGGTTCGACAGCCGCTTCTTCCGCCTCAGCATCGCCTGGGAAGCGGGCAAGCTCCGTATCCGCGACCTGCATCTCTTTGACGAGAACATCTCCGATAATATAAAAAAGGACAGCGCCTCGGGCAGCTATGCCCTGCTGACCCTTCCGTTCGTCGATGGTTCCGTCTGGAGTGACAAAACGAACCTCGCCGGAATAAGGCTCAAAGCGCTCATCAACGGCACCGCGACGGAACTCGAAGGCGGCGATCCCGTGGTCACCGATTCCATCCCCGGAAAGCTGCACATCGTCTGGCCGCTCGCCACCGCCAACGCAAATTTTGTCATCGACATCGACGAACATCATACAAAAATGCAGCTGGAAGGAAAAGCTCCGGGGCAATGGTGGCTCGAACTCTCCGCCGCCCCCAAGGCCGTCCTGCCATTCACCAGCATCGACCCCAAAGCCGTACACGCAGTCTTTCATGGCACACCTTACACCATCCATGCCACAAAAGGCCAATTCGAAAAGCCAGCAGAAGGCCCCGCCCTCCGCATCACTCCACAGGCGCAAACGATTGTCCTCGCCGTCTAGCTAAACTTTACAACCACTATATTTGATCCATGAGAACCTGGTCATTCCTCGCCGCCGTCGCTGCGTTCGCCGCCCTCGCTCCGCTTGCCGCCCACGCACAATTGCCCTTCAACGTCGATCTGCAAACGGAACATCTTACCAACCCCATCGGCATCGACACAAAACAGCCGCGCTTCACCTGGCGGGTTCTCGACTTCGGAAAAACAATACATCTCTCGGGTTATACATTCGTCGTAGGCTCCGACTCCACCGCCGTAGCGAAAGGCCAGGGCGGCCAATGGCAACACCAGGGCCATGATGACTCGGCCGTACATGTCTACGCCGGCAAACCGCTAAAGCCCTTCACCAAATATTTCTGTCGCGTGCGTCTCACGGGGACCAACAACCAATCACTGACCTCCCCCGTTGAAACGTTCGAGACCGGCATGATGACCCAGGGCAATTGGAAGGGGAACTGGATCAGCGATACCCGCGATATCCATCTCAAACCTGCCGCCTATTTCCGTAAACAATTTACCCTGGACAAGCAGATCACTTCCGCCAGAGTCTATATCGCCGCCGCCGGTCTGTACGAGCTAAGTATCAACGGCGAAAGGGTAGGGGACCACATGCTTGATCCCATGTATACCCGCTTCGACCGCCGAAATCTCTATGTTACCTACAATATCACCAGCCAGATCCGGCAAGGCGACAATGCCATCGGTGTCCTGCTCGGCAACGGCTGGTACAATCTTCAGTCGACAGCCGTATGGTATTTCGACAAAGCGCCGTGGCGCGGCCGCCCGACTTTTTGCCTGGACCTGCGGATCACCTACAAGGACGGTTCGGAACAAACGATCTCAACGGACAATTCGTGGAAGACAACCCTCAGCCCCGTTGTCTTCAACAGCATCTATACCGGCGAACACATCGACGCGCGAAAAGCCATCCCCCATTGGAACGAAGCCGGCTTCATCGACAGCGCCTGGCGGGATGCTATCTATAGGGCCGTGCCGTCGCAGAATATCACGGCCGAGACCTCGGTCCCCATCCGGATCAAAGCGATACTCCCTGCCGTATCCGTCAAAAAATTCAACGACACCGATTATGTATTCGACATCGGCCGCAACATCGCGGGGATAAGCAGTCTAAAGGTGCAAGGGCCCGCGGGCACCGTGATCCGTCTTAAACACGGTGAACTGCTGCATCCGGATGGCCATGTGGACCAGTCCAACATCATCGTGCACTACCGGCCCACGGACGATACCGATCCTTTTCACACCGATATCTACACGCTCAAAGGCGGCGGCGAGGAATTCTTCATTCCTCATTTCAACTACAAGGGCTTTCAGTATGTCGAGGTCACCAGCAGCCGGCCGCTCACGCTGACACAAAACAGCCTCACCGGCTATTTCATGCATAGCGACGTACCCTCGGCGGGACAGATAACGTCCTCCGATTCGATCCTCGACAAAATATGGGCTGCTACCAACGCCTCCTATCTTTCCAACCTCTTTGGCTATCCCACCGATTGCCCCCAACGCGAAAAGAATGGCTGGACCGGCGACGCCCAGATCGCCGTCGAGACCGGCCTGTATAACTTCGACGCCATCACGGTCTATGAAAAATGGCTCGCCGACCTCCGCGACGAACAACAACCCAATGGCCTCCTGCCCAATATCATTCCTACCAGCGGCTGGGGATACGATTGGGCGACGGGGCCGGATTGGACCAGCGCCATCGCCATCATCCCCTGGAATGTCTATCTGTTCTATGGTGACGACCGACTCCTTCACGATTGTTACGACAACATCCGCCGCTATGTCGATCTTATCACGGATAGGTACCCCACCGGGCTCACGGACTGGGGGCTCGGCGACTGGATTCCCGTCAAGTCACAAACACCCGTCGAGTTCACCAGCACCTGTTATTATTATGCCGACGTCGACATCCTGGCCAAAGCGGCAAAACTCTTTCACCACGAAAAGGATTACGAAAAATACACCGCCCTGGCCGCAAAGATCAAGACCGCGTTCAATGATAAATACCTGGACAAGGCCACCGGCGGCTATGATGAGAATCTTCAAACCGAGCTCAGCGCCGCACTCTACTGGCATCTGGTCCCGGCCCAATTCATTCCAAAGACGGCGGCAGCCCTCGGCGCCCGCGTCCGCGCCGACAGCGTAAAGCTCGATGTCGGTCTCCTGGGCACTAAAACGATTCTAAACGCCCTCAGCGAAAATGGCTATAACGACCTCGCCTACCGGCTGGCTTCGGACACCGCGTACCCTTCCTGGGGCCATTGGATAGTGAATGGAGCCACCACCTTGCTGGAGAATTGGAAGATCAAAAGCAGTAGCGACGTGAGCCACAATCATATCATGTTCGGTGAGATCAGTGCCTGGATGTACAAAGGCCTTGCCGGCATCTACCCCGACACCGCCGCACCAGGCTTCCGACACATCCGCCTCCGGCCCCGCATCCCGAAAGATCTTCAAAGCTTCGTCGCCGGTCACAACAGCCCCTATGGCTCGATCATCTCGGGCTGGACCATCACAAAGGACGGCATGATCCAATACCATGCGATCCTTCCCCCCGGTACTACCGCCGACCTCCAGCTCGAATATGCGGGCAAGATCGTAAAGACCGCCAAGCTCACTGCCGGCACGTCGCTGTTTGACATCAAACCATGAAAAACCGCCCCGAAGGGCGGTTCGCAACAAGGTCACATTAAAGGCTGTGGAAACGGAACTCAAGGAACACAAATAGGGAAGGTATGGTCATGGAACTACGCCCGGTCGTGCCGCGGCACCTCGTCGGTCTCATTATCCCGTATCGCAAACTCCATCGTCATCAGCTTCAACATCTGCGTCCGGGAAAGCTGACATAAATTGCCGATCAGGAACAGGTCGGACAGATCGAAATTTTCCGGGTGATGCAGCTGCGCACTGAAACGCGCCACCTTCTTCCCCAGATCGCCCGCGATCACCGTCCGCGGAACATATTTGAAAATGTCCATAAAGGTTCTGATCTTTCCCTCTTCGTACAACGGCCTGATAACCGCATACCGATGGTCCAACTCTGCCATGCAGCAAATAAAGGGATTTTGCCGGAGCCAACACCCGTTTTCCATTAATGCGCCCAAATTCGTCCTTAACTTACTCCCATTTTAAGCCCTATTTTAGACCCAAAACGGTCCTTACACGACAATTCCGCCGCACGCGCGCGCCGCACACCTCTTTAAGGTTTCAATTTGAAACCTTAAAAAAATTACCCGCAGCACGCTAATACAAAAACTTTAGCGTTTCTATATTAATTTATTATTAACTTTATATAAAGCCGAATTTGAAAAAAACGCGGCTTTACCCCCTTAAATTCAAAAAGTTAATTAGCCTATGTTACCGTATATCTTATTGGGAGACAATAACATAACCGATAGCACATTCTTCGAGCAGGAACTCGAGAAACAAGTCGCCTACGCCACCGTCAAATCTGTAGACGACGGCCTCACCCTCCTCGACTTCCTTAACAAACGGTCCTGGAAAGATCTGCCCTCCATGATCCTCATCAACTACGATCTCCAGGGTATGAAAGCCTCCGATATCTTCCGTGAACTCTTAATGGATAACCGCTACGCCGGCATCCCCAAAATCGTCTGGGGTACCACTGCCGATTGTGACGAAGTTGCCCGCTGCAAACAAATGGGCGCCTCCCTTTACCTCAAAAAGCCCGATGCCCCCATCGAGATGGAAGGAGTCGTGCGCCAAATCGATTCCATCCTCAAGACCGAACTGAGCATAGGCTGACGCCGGTTCGGCTAAAGCCGGGCTCCATCACGTTTGGAATCGAAATTAGCATGTGGTTTTTCACTATTTTCGTCGGGTTCATTGGTTCCTTCTACCTGGGATGCTGGGTATTGTACAAAGGAATAAAAAAGATCATCCAGCGGGATAGCCTGGTCCATGCCATCGTGCTTATCCTGCTGGCCGCCGGTCTGTTTATCCTCTGTCTTCTCTGCTTCAAAGGTTGGTACGCCAGGATAAACTAAAAATTATGTATCTCGACCTTCAACCCACACTGGAGAGCCCCATCGTTTTATTGAAACCACTCAAAGCAGAGGACTTCGAAGCGCTGTACCACACCGCCTCCGATCCAAAGATCTGGGAACAACATCCCAATAAGGACCGCTGGCAACGGGCCGTATTCCTCAACTATTTCCAGGGCGCCCTGGAAAGCAAAGGCGCCTTCCTCATCATCGACAAGGCGACAGGCGAGATCGCCGGCAGCACCCGGTTTTACGACTACAACGAGACCGAAAAAAGCATCCTGATCGGCTATACCTTCTACGCCGTGAAGTTCTGGGGGACCGGCCTCAACCCCGCGGTGAAAAAGCTGATGATGAATTACATCTTTCCATTCGTCGACAAAATCCATTTCCACATCGGCGCAACCAATTTCCGCTCACAGATAGCTATTCAACGCCTCGGCGCCGTCAAGATCGGCGAAGACGCCGTCGCCTACTATGGAGAACTTCCCAAACTCAATTTTGTCTATGAGATCGTAACACCCAGCTAATGGAAGGATCATCCATCACCAGCTTCGCACCGTCTATTGAGAACGACGCTTTTTTTCCTCTTTGGATGACATCCACTGCAATAGCTGCGATAGCAACAACCCGAACAAGACGAATGCCACAAACACCACATAGCCCGGCTGCAGCGAGGTGCGGTTCGTGGCGATGCTCGTAAAAGAACTGGAGTTCATATTGAGATCGGCCATCTGATTATTGAGTATCCCGTTGAACCCGATATACGACATAAAGATGGCGACGACCATCACGTCCGCCATACTCCATTTTCCGGAATAAAAGGCGAAATAATGAACGACCCGCCCCTTCATCCATGGACGCGACCCATTGATGTAAAACCCCGTCGACACTAGTTTGGAGATGGGGAACACGATGCTGAAACAAAGGATCAGGACCCCGACGAGTATCGAATCGTACTTCCCTGTTTTAACGAGCAACACCACGACATCCACGATACTCTTGCTCTGGAAAAAGATCACCTGGTTCTTGAACGAGATCGTCTCCCCGATCAAATGAAAATTCAGCGCGTCGATCCGTGCATCGAGCTCGATCATCACCGAAGTAAGCCCGGTAATCAAAAAGATAAAAGCCATGAGAATGCTCAAAAGAAACAATGGTCGGTACAGCTCTCTGCGCCGCCGCAGCAGATACCAAAGCAACGACAACAACAGCAATGCCGCCAGCATCACGCCCACGGCTATGAAAAGCTGCTGATGAATAATCGCCAGCTGTCCCCCGGTTTCTTTGTTGAAATCATCCAGGTTGGCCACATGATATTTTTGGAAGATCGAATCGGACTGCGTACGCTGAATGGTATAGGCGCTGTCATAAGTCTGCTGCCCCATGTCTTCTAACTTGCCTTTGGCTACATAGCTCAGCCGGTGCCGGCTCCGTGGCGCCATCACCTCCGTCATGATCTTATGCGCAAATACCGGCGTCTCCTTATGCAGATCCTTCGGTTTGATAAACACCTTGAAAGCCAGCTGCCGGATCTTTCCCCCCAGGGATTTCTTCGGCCGTCTCATGATGCTGTCCGCCTTGTCGATAAGCCCATTCAGGACGACTTCGATCTCCTTTTCCAATGAATCCTGCTCCGGCCGGCTCAACTGAAAGCTGTCGATCTGTTTCTCGACGGCATTTACCAGCAGATCACGCCACCGGCTCACGGAAAGAAGCCCAAAGCTGATATTGTTGACGGTGCTGTAATCCCGCTTGATCGCCTTTTGCTGCTCCGATAACCCGTGTACCCGAATACCGGCAATGGCGGCAACAAACAGCAAAACCAGCACAAAAAGGACTAGCCCGCTGCGCTGTAGGAAAAGTTTCTTCATCGATCCTAGTACAGAAAAATCCGGGCCCGGGGAAAATGCGCCCCATTCACCCCTGCATAACGGTGCGTCCTCTGGCATAATAATTTCACGCCGCATAAGCATGGAAGCCACGATTGGAAAAAAAATCTGGGCGATCGCCGAAGGCTATATCCCATCCTGGAGCATTGGCCCCGCGCCGGAATTCACCAGCCACGAAGCAGCCTGCATACTCAACGCTGGCGACAAGGAAGCACATATTCAACTCACCATCTATTTTGCGGACAGACCACCGGTAGGCCCCTACCCATTGACGGTGGGCGCCCAAAGAACCCTTCATCTTCGTTTCAATAATCTGGAATATCCCGAACGCATCCCTTTGGGCCTTTCCTATTCAAGCGTCTTCGTTTCTGATGTCCCCGTGGTTATCCAGCACACCCGCCTCGACTCCCGCCAGGAAGCCAACGCCCTCCTCTCGACCATCGCCTACTCGGAATAGATTATTCTTCCGCACATAAGGCCGGATGATCAGCCTGTTCCCCTTGTCGAAAGTGAAATAGTTATAGACCCATGACGCAAAGACAAGGACCTTATTGCGAAAACTTACCAGGTAATTGATATGGATAAAAAGCCAGATCCACCACGCCGGGCGTCCGCCAAAATAGTGCTTCCCGGGTAGATCGGCGACCGCTTTCCCCCGGCCGATGGTTGCCAACGACCCCTTGTCGAAATAGTTGAAAGGCGCCACGTCTTTACCCTTATAGAGGTGCTTTAAATTTTTACCCACATACTTGCCCATCTGGATGGCGACTTGCGCCAAACCGGGATGGCCTTTGGGATGTTTATCGGTTTTCATCAGCGCGATATCGCCGATGGCAAAGATGTTCCGGGCATGTAACAGCCTGCAATGATGATCGGTAAGTATCCGGCCTTTCTCCGACCAGTCCGCTGGCAAACCGGGAAAGCTCTCTCCTGTTACTCCAGCCGTCCAAACCACGGTATGTACTTCTATCGTCGACCCATCCTTGAACCGCAGCGTCCGGCCATCATACGTTTGAACCATCGCCCCGGTGTTTACCAGCACCCCCATCTTCTGCAGATCTTTGAGCGCCCGCTTGCCTGCCTTCTCGGACATCGACGGCAGCAGCCTGGACAACCCTTCGATCAAATAGATCTTCATCTCCTGCAGATCGAGCGTCGGATAGTCCTTGGGCAACACCTGCCGCTTTAGCTCCGCCAGCGCTCCGGCCGTCTCGACCCCTGTGGGGCCGCCGCCAACCAGGGCAATGCTCATCATGGCCTTGCGCTCCGCGGGATCTACCGTGATGGTCGCCAGCTCCAGCGATTGCATCAGCTGGCTCCGGAAATTGAGCGCCTCCGGCACCGACTTCATCGGCAACGCATACGCTTCAACCTCCTTGTTGCCAAAGAAATTGGGCTTGGCGCCGCCGGCGATGATGCAATAATCGTATCGCAACGACCCCGCATCGGTAAGCACGATCTGTCGCATGGGGTCGATGCCTACCACCCGCTGCAGCCGGAAATGGAAATTCTCGTAATGTTGAAATTGATGCCGCAAGGGACTCGCGATGGACTCGGCCGGAAGCTCGGCCGTCGCCACCTGGTACAACAATGGCTGAAAGGTATGATAGTTATGCCTATCGAAAAGCACCACCTGGAACCCCTGGCCCTTGAGCGCCTTGACGGCATTCAGCCCGCCAAAGCCGCCGCCGATCACCACTACCCGCGGCTTGCCGATATCGGGAATATTGAGTGTGAATGTATGATCCATAGCAGAGAATGCAAAAAAACTATGCCATAGCAACGCAACCTATGGGGCCGGATATTTGCAGCGACAATAATCATGAAAACACAGGAAATAGCCCAGAAAGCAAAGACACAGGATCACCAACCCGGCCGGGAAGACCAGATGAACCCCCGCCCGGAATTTATAAAGAGTACCTATCAGGCCGCAGGCAAGCTCAAAGGCAAGGTAGCGCTCATCACCGGCGGTGACAGCGGCATCGGCCGCGCCGTGAGCGTTCACTTTGCCAAAGAAGGCTCCGACATCGCCATCGTCTATCTCGAGGAAGAACAGGATGCCCGCGAAACGCGAAGACTCGTGGAAGCCGAAGGCCGCAAATGCCTTCTTCTCCCCGGCGACGTCAAAATAGAAGCCTTCTGCAAAGACGCCGTCCAACGCACCGTCGACGAGTATGGCAAGCTCAATATTCTCGTCAACAACGCCGGGATGCAGGTCCCGCAAAAAGACCTGAAAAAGATCACGGGCGAACAGCTCACCACGACATTCGGTACAAATATCTTCCCCTACTTCTATTTCGCCCAGGCAGCCCTCGAACATCTGCATGAAGGTGATAGCATCATCAATACGACGAGTGTCACGGCCTATCGCTCTTCCCCCGGTTTGATCGATTACTCCGCTACCAAAGGCGCCATCACCTCCTTTACCCGCAGCCTCGCGACAAACCTCGCCACCAAAAAGATCCGGGTCAATGCCGTAGCACCCGGCCCCGTGTGGACCCCGCTCATCGTTTCGACCTTCGACGAAGAGAAGGTAAAAAGCTTCGGGCAGGAGACTGCTATGAAACGTCCCGGCCAGCCTGCCGAGCTAGGGCCGGCCTATGTGTTCCTGGCCTCCGACGACGCCAGTTTCATCACCGGTCAGGTCATCCACGTCAACGGCGGCGAAGTGGTCAATGGCTAATCGACGCCATCCGCACTATAAACCATGACCGCCTTGAAATAATACCGGTCATTCCGCTTGACCCCACTGCTCTTGATCCGTACAAATGTACTGCCCGACTCATCCGTGGAGCTGGCTTCGGATAGCAAGCGATCCGCTTCCTGTTCGGCAGCGGCCATATCGGCGGCGTTTTCGACGACCACATTATGCCGGTCGCCCGGTTCGAAATATGCATTTTTCATGATCCCCTGATTTGAAAAAGCGCCGCAATTCCTGTACCGTAGA
>Ga0134126_10004998_pt1 | contig 16562 bp, 11 predicted proteins | sample KB31752_FD_96881 | JGI IMG/M metagenome (GOLD analysis project Ga0134126, IMG submission 96881) | Terrestrial soil microbial communities with excess Nitrogen fertilizer from Kellogg Biological Station, Michigan, USA - KB3-175-2 | ecosystem: Environmental > Terrestrial > Soil > Unclassified ...
AAACCTCTTCAATCAGATTCTCGATTTCGCGGCACGCTTCATTCCGCATGACGCGATGGGTTTGGTCCGTAAGATCCTGCAGAGCGTATTAACCCCGAGCCGAGGTGGATTGTTGTCATTCGGAATCGTTGGAACACTCTGGGCGGCTTCAGGAGGCTTCTCAGCGATGATCGATGCGCTCGACATCGCGTATGACGCACGCAAGAGCCGTCCAATGGTGAAGCAGCGACTGCTTGCCTTAGGTCTCACTTTTATGACCGGAGGCCTGATGGCACTCGCCATGGTTCTTACGCTGGTGGGAAATCGCGCAGGATACTTCCTCAGCAACGTGCTTCATCTCTCGCGCATTTTTGCGCAAAGCTGGGGGCTGATTCGCTGGGGCATCATCGCGGCGTGCATCGTGCTCTCAATGGAGCTGCTGTATTTCTTCGGTCCCAACGTGAAACAGCGGTTCAAGCACACGCTGCCGGGAGCGATTGTCGGAACCACTCTCTGGATTCTGATCTCGCTCGCCGTGAACATCTACATCTCCAACTTCGCCAACTACAACAAGACATACGGCACCATCGGTGCGGTCATCGCGCTCATGTTTTGGCTGTATGTGAGCAGTATCGCGATTCTCATAGGAGCCGAACTCAATTCGGAGCTATTGAAAGTCGAAGGCAAGAAGCTCCAAGGCCAGCAGCGGATTGCTCCTGGTCAAGTGGCGGAGATGCCAAAGGCCGCATAACGATTCCTGTGTCATTCCGAGCCGCGTTTTGCGGTGAGGAATCCCTACCGCATTCGATCAGCCCAACGACAACCAGGCTGCTGGAGTCGCTGGGCGATGCGTGAATGCTTCAGCACCAACTCATAAGCATCCTGTTTACCCTCTTGAGTGTAGAAGTCCATAGGGATTCCTCACCGCCAGACCCCGGCGGTTCGGAATGACATACGTATCTCGCTACAATAGATTCACCAATGCGGCAAAGCCCCAGATACACCCCCGAACACGCCAAGTCCGGCCTCGATTTCGACTTTCCCGAGATCGAAACCTGGCCCAACCAGTTCCCTGCTTACGAGATCGAAATTGACATCCCGGAATTCACCTCCGTCTGCCCAAAAACTGGACTGCCCGATTTTGGCGTACTCACATTGCGCTACATGCCGCGCGAGCGATGTCTGGAGTTGAAGTCGCTGAAGGAATACCTGACCTGCTATCGCAATCTCGGAATCTTTCAGGAGAACATCGTCAATCGCGTTCTGGATGATGTAGTGCGGGCCGCAGATCCGGAATGGGCGCTGGTGCGCGGAGTCTTCCGACCGCGCGGCGGAATCGGAACGACCGTTGAAGCGCGCTGGCCGCGTCCCGTGAGCAGCAAAAGCAGCAACGGACGAAGCCGCGCATGAACCGTGTTCCGCGGCCGGCACTCGTGCTTGGTCTGCTAACCGCGCTGAACTTCCTGAATTACATCGACCGCTACATCCTTCCGGCGGTGCAGCCGTTAGTCAAGCAAGAGTTCCATCCGTCGGATACCGCACTCGGTGCGCTCACCACGGTGTTCTTCGTTTTCTACATGTGCTGTGCTCCGGCGATTGGATTTCTCGCCGACCGCAAGTCGCGCAAGATGATCATCACTATCGGTGCGATTGTCTGGAGCGCAGCCACTCTGCTCACGGCAGTTACGCACAATTTCACCGAGCTGCTCATCCGCCACACTGTTGTCGGCGTGGGAGAAGCCACGTTCTCGCTCATTGCGCCTGCTTACATCGCGGATCTTTACCCGGAAGAGCGCCGCGGACGCGTGCTCGCGCTGTTCTATCTCGCCATTCCCGTCGGGGCCGCGTTGGGGTACATCATTGGCGGCGCGCTGGGCACAACCCACGGCTGGCGCTCGCCTTTCTACGTCTGTGCCATTCCGGGATTCATCGTAGCGTTTGCCTTTTACTTCGGGGGCCCGGAGCCCGCGCGGGGAGCAAAGGAAGCTGGTCTTTTGACGGTTGAACGCACAACTTTCCACGGACTGTTACGCAATCCTGCATTCTGGACCGCCACTCTTGGCCTGGCGATGATGACCTTCGCCATGGGCGGGATTTCAGCCTGGATGCCAACGTTCCTGCAACGGGAACACGGAATTCCGCTCGACAAAGCTAATTACTACTTCGGAATCATCACAGTGATCGATGGCCTAGCCGGTACTGCGGTTGGAGGATGGCTTGGCGACCTGTGGCTGAAGCGAAGCCGCGCTGCCTACTATCTCCTCTCAGCGCTAAGCATGCTTCTCGCAATTCCTGGAGCGCTGTTCGCGTTTTACGGTAATCCTAGTTGGATATTTCTGTCGCTCGCCGGCGCCGAGTTCTTTCTGTTTCTCAATACAGGACCGCTGAATGCTGCAATCGTAAACTCTGTCGCGGCTCCGATTCGCGCGACAGCTATAGGCGTAAATCTCTTTACCATCCATCTCCTGGGCGACGCGTTGTCACCGACTATTATCGGCGCCATCTCTGATCGGTCGACTTTGCGGCTGGGTTTTTCCGTGACCCTGATCGCGCTGGTGCTCTCAGCAATCATTCTGTTCATCGGCATGCGCTTCGCGCCGCCACTCTCGTCTGAACAGCAGCCGAATCTCGCTGGAGCGTCCGCTTGAGTCGCTGGATGTGGCTCGCGGCCGGACTCATGCTTGCAGCAGACTGGCTCCGCCGCTCCATCGATGCAGTGCGCGGCATGGAAAAGCTTGCCGATCTAACTCAGTCAGAGTGGGACAGATCTCCTGTGCTGACTGGAGAGCAGCCGAGCGTTTCCGTGGTTGTGCCCGCCAGGAACGAAGCCGCAAAGATCGAAGAGTGCCTGCGTTCTCTGCTGGCGCAGTATTATCCCGATTTGAACATCTGTGCTGTCGATGATCGCTCGACCGACGCGACCGGAAGCATCATGGATCGGCTGCAGCGCGAATTTCCCGGCAAGCTGGACGTCATCCATATCACCGATCTTCCTTCCGGATGGCTAGGAAAAACGCACGCGATGTGGCGCGGCGCAGCTGCCACTCAGAGCGATTGGATTCTGTTCACCGACGGCGACATCATCTTCCACCCAGACGCGCTCCGCCGCACTCTCACCTACGCTGAGCTCACGCGCTGCGATCATCTCGTGATCTTCCCCACGCTCATCATGCACACGGTAGGAGAAAAGATGATGCTGGGCTTCTTTGGCCTGGCGTCATCCCTGCTCCTCCGGGCTTGGAAAGTTCGCAATCCTCGAGCTAAGGATCACGTAGGCGCCGGAGCGTTCAATCTGATCCGGCGCAGCGCATATGAAAACCTGGGCACATATCAGGCGCTCAGGATGGAGGTGGTTGACGATCTAAAACTCGGACAGGCTGTGAAAGAGCACGGCTTCACTCAGGATTGCGTGAGCGGACCCGGTCTGATCGAACTGCGCTGGGCCGAAGGCGCCTTCGGCGTTGTTCGTAATCTACAGAAGAATATGTTCAGCCTGATGCGCTTCAGTTGGCCTCTGGCTGCGCTCGCGAGCATTGCAGCCTTGATCTATCACGTAGGCCCGTGGCTCGGGATTTTCCTCGCTCCCGGAATTTCCAAATTGGGATTCGGAATTGCGTTATTCTCGATCGTCTTGCTCTACGCTCGTATCTCTCGCAGATTCCACGTTTCGCCCTGGTACGTCTTCACCCATCCCATCGCAGCCTTGATGTTCGTTTACACACTGCTCAATTCAGCCGTGAGCTCTGTAATTCACGGCGGAGTTTTATGGCGAGGGACAACGTATTCCCTGAATGAAATTCAGGCAGTCGCAGCGCAGAGCCGAGAAGAGCGGCTGCAACGACGAACGGAACAGTCTTCATCGCGAATATGAGCGTCGCAGCGACTCGTCAGTATCGTTTGCGGTAACGAATGGGTTAGACCGCCGGCGCCTCAGAGCCTGACCCATTCCCTACCGGGAACGGTACTGACCACTCCGCTTCGCGCAAAAGCTCTCCCGGACTGCACTGGGCTCACGTTTGGCGAGGGGGCCTTCGGCCGTACGATTTCCTGACTATCAACCACCCAGTTCTCTCACGAGCGCCTGTGCCAGGCCATCCATGGTGAATTCATCTGCTTCCACGTGAACTGGCAGAGCATATTCCCGCAAAGTTTCTGACGTAACCGGACCAATCGAGGCAAACTTCGTCTTTGTCAGCTTCGCGGGAATATCCGTTCCAAGGACGATGGAAAGAAAGTTCTTTACCGTTGAAGAGCTCGTAAATGTGATCGCATCCGGCGGCTCGCTGTCATCGAAGATTTTCTGCAAGCGCTCCTTTGCACCATCGGGAATCACCGTTTGATACGCCTCAACAACATCCACCTGCGCTCCAGCGGCGCGAAGCTCTTCGGGGATCACGTCACGCGCTACCTTCGCACGCACTAACAAAACTCGCTCGCCTTTCACCTGCTTACGCAGCATGTGTACGACTTCTTCCGCAACGTATCGCGATGGCACCAGATCAACCACGAGCCCATGGTCCTGAATGCGTTCTTCAGTCGCCGGTCCGATCGCCGCAATCTTGAGGTGCTGTAGTGAGTCGATGCTGAGCCCAAGAGGCTCCAGGCGTGAGAACAGCGCTTCCACTCCATTCACGCTGGTGAGAATGAGCCAGTCATATTGCAGGACATTGTTTAGGGCCTCGTTCAGAGCCTCGAAAGAATCGGGCGGACGAATCTCGATCACGGGAGCTTCGATCACCTCAGCTCCGTAACCACGGAGAAGAGAAGAAAGCCCTTCCGCTTGCGTATGCGCGCGAGTGACGACGATGCGCTTTCCCGCAAGGGGACCAGCCGTTACCAACTCGGCAACGCGGTGGGATTCACGATCTGTGACTTTCTTTTTTGCGCGCATGAATATCGCAGGATACTACGGCTGCTGCGGAACAGATGCTGCCGTTCCATACACAGACGCAAGAATTCGCATCGCGCCGTTAGCAAGCAACGCCTCTCCCACTTCTCTGCCGAGCTCCTGTGGCTCAGAACCCGAGCGCTGCGCGCGAATGATCTCCGTGCCATCGGGACTGGCTACAACTGCCTGCAGCGTAAGCTTCCCGTTTTCATGGCTAGCGTATGCGCCGATTGGCACCTGGCATCCTCCGCCGAGCGCATTGAGAGCCGCTCGCTCACATTCGACAGCAGCTCGCGTCACAGTATGATCGAGGAACTTCAGTGCGGCGATGGTCGCCGAATCAGTGGAACGGGCCTCGATCGCTAATGCTCCCTGCCCAGCCGCAGGACACATCTGCTCAGGCTCGAGCCGCATACGGACCAAGTCCGTGAGTCCCAATCTGGAAACGCCCGCGGCGGCAAGAATAATGCCATCAAACTCTCCTGACTGCAGCTTGCGAAGGCGCGTATCGACGTTGCCGCGCAAAGGGATGATCTCAAGATCACCACGCATGGCGTGCAGCTGAGCCTGACGCCGCAAGCTGCTCGTGCCAACCCGCGCCCTGGCCGGCAGCTCTTCGATTCGAGAATACTTGTTGGATAAGAATGCGTCGCGCGGGTCCTCCCGTTCCGGGACTGCAGCAATTACGAACTCGGGCGTGAGCTCGGTGGGCAGATCTTTGAGGCTGTGCACCGCGAGATCGATTCGGCTGTCGAGCATCGCTTCTTCGATCTCTTTGGTGAACATTCCTTTTGTGCCTACCTTGGCGAGAGCAACGTCGATGATCTTGTCGCCGGTGGTTTTGATGACTTCGATGTGAACTGTATGCCCGTGACCGTGCAGTCGATCAGCAATATAGTTTGCCTGCCACAGCGCCAGTTGCGAACCGCGGGAACCGATGCGCAGATGAGCCATTTAGGAACGAGCTGTGAGCTTCAGAATGGGACTGTCGGCTTCGGAATTCTCAGCGGAAGACTTAGATTCTGGTCTCTTCGGAGCCGAAGAACTGGAACCTTCCTGCACATGAGCAAAGCCGTTGGTTTGGGAGGCAAGTTCCAACCCAAACAGAGCGCGCAGCATTTCCGACGTTGCCGTCAGTTCTTCCGATCCGCTTGCGGTCTTGAGTGCGGAAATGGGAGGATGCAGAATTTTGTTCACGATACTGCGTGTGAGATTCTCGATTGCGCTTTGCTGCTCCGCTGTGAGCGGACCGAGCTTCGCTCGAAGCCGCTCAATCTCGTCCTGACGAATCTGCTCCATGCGTTGCTGTAGCGCAAGGATGGTGGGGACAGCATCGAGGGTCTGCATGCGCCGGCGGAAGCTGACGACTTCCTCCTCGATCAGAGCTTCCGCTCGCTGCGCTTCTCGTCCGCGGTCGCTTACGTTCGACTCGACGATTTGCTGCAGGTCATCAATGTTGTAGGTGAAAATGCCGTCCACCTGTCCCATTTCGGGATCGACGTCGCGCGGAACCGCGATATCGATAAAGAACATCGGCCGATTCTTGCGGCGATGCATAAAGAGCTCGCCATGTTCTCGACGGAAGATCGCGTGCGGAGCTCCGGTCGAGGTAATCACGATATCCGCGCGGTCGGCAGTCTCATAGAGCCGATCGAAATGGATGGCGCTGCCGCCGATTTTCTCTGCTATTCGCTGCGCGCGCTCGTGAGTGCGATTCGTGACGAGAATCGCTCCCGCACCATGCGAGTGCAGATGTCGCGCCGCGAGTTCGCTCATCTTTCCCGCGCCGACTAGATAAACGCTACGTGCCTGCAGGCTGCCGAAGATTTTCTTCGCGAGTTCCACCGCGACCGACGCCACAGACACTGCCGAACTTCCAATCGCCGTCTCTGTACGTACGCGCTTGGCAACCGAAAATGCTCGGCTGAGAAGAGCTTCAAAGTTGGCAGCAATCGATCCGACTGCTTTTGCAACTGAGTACGAATGCTTTACCTGGCCGAGCACCTGCGGCTCGCCGACGACCATGGAATCCAGGCTGGCGGCAACGCGGAAGACGTGACGAACCGCGTCGTCTTCCCAAAATTCATAGAGATATGGACGAAACTGGGAATCATCAACGAGCAGGTAGTCACGCAGGAAAATATGGAGATCCGCGCCATTATCCGAGCAGACAGCGAGCTCCACACGATTGCACGTGGAGAAGACCACGCATTCGCGAACGGCTGGATGCGCATGCAGCTTCCGCGTAGCCTCCTCCAGCTTCCACTCGGGAATCGCAAGCCGCTCGCGCACTTCCACGGGAGCCGTCTTGTGATTGATGCCGAGGAGCTGGAATCTCATCGCGCCACGAACCTGTGAACGCCGCTAAAGTAGTTCGCCGCCCAGACGCTCAATGCGGCAGCAAAGGCGATTGCCGCCAGCAGGGCCGCGCGGCGTCCGCGCCAGCCGGAATTCCAGCGCGTGTACAGCATGAGCATGTACACGCCCCACATCAGCAGGCTGAGGATCACTTTGGGATCGAGAAAATAACGCGATCCATATTGGACCTGAGCGATCACCGATCCGGCGATCAATCCAATGGTCATGAAGGGAAAGCCGATGAGCAGCAGCTTGTAGCCGATATTGTCGATCGTCTCGAGCGCGGGAAGCTTGCCCGCAATTCCGTTCAGGTTCTTCCTCTTAAGGCTGCGCTCATGCAGCAGGTAAAGGACGCTGGCGATGAAGCTGAAGAACAGCGCTGCGTATCCAACGAGGATGAGGATGATGTGAGTGTAAATCCAGCCACTGCGGAGCAAGGGCGATCCAAACTGTGGTGCAGCCTGCGCCAACGCAGCCGACAATGATAGTAGGAACGCTATCGGTAGAACTACGATGCCGGGAGAGGTCGTCCGATACAAGTAATAGACGCCGATGAACAAGAGCATCATCAGGAATGCAAGCAGGGATTCCGATTGATGCAGCGGCATCGCCACCATCTTGCCTGCGACGAAAGCCTCAACGAGCGCAACGAAATGAAGCGTTACAGCGACGACAGCGACGGGAAGCGTCGCGCGTGAAAGGATCTCTCGCCTTCGCACCAGCGCGATGAGCGCATAGAGCAAGCTGATGCCGTAAAGGCAGACCGCAATTCGCAACCAGAATAGGGACATCACAAAGACGGCAGAGTATCAGATATTATACGCAGTCCGTACCGGAAGCTGCCGAAGCGATAGCCCGCAAAGGATGCTACGGGAGCACGATTCAGCCCCGCGCTACCCGTGTTCGGCAGATACCCGACATACGCGTCGCAGAGAAGGCGCTATCTCGCCTTCTGCCTTCCGCAGCATTTTGTCAGAGGTTCCGTGTGTCCTCTACAGCGAACTACACGGCCACCTTCGCCTTCTGCTGCTCCGTTGCTGGCGCCTTGGCCTGAGTTTCAGTTTGGTCCACGCTGACCGTGACTGGATTCACAAACGGCATCATTGCGCGAAGGCGCTCACCGACCTGCTCGATCTGATGATTGTGATCCTTCTTGCGCGCCTCGTTGAACCACGGACGGCCTTTCTCGTTTTCAGAAATCCATTGGCGTGCGAACTCGCCGCTGCGAACATCGGCGAGCAGCTTGCGTAGAGCCGCGTACGTTTCCTTCGTCACGACCTTCGGACCAGCGGTGTAATCGCCATACTCGGCAGTGTCGCTAACGGAATAGCGCATGAAGTTGAGCCCACCACGGTACATGAGATCGACGATGAGTTTCAGTTCGTGCAGGCACTCGAAGTACGCGATCTCCGGCTGGTATCCAGCTTCGACGAGCGTTTCGAATCCGGCCTTGATTAGGGCACTCACGCCGCCGCAGAGAACAGCCTGCTCACCAAAGAGATCGGTTTCGGTTTCTTCCGCGAATGTCGTTTCGATGACTCCGGCGCGGGTGCAGCCGATCCCTTTTGCGTAAGAAAGCGCAAACGCCTTTGCTTGCCCACTCGCATCCTGATGAACCGCGAGAAGTCCTGGCGTCCCTCCGCCCTCGACGAACACCTCGCGCACGCGATGGCCTGGAGACTTGGGCGCAATCATCACTACGTCGACATTTGGGGGCGGATTGATCGTTTTGAAATGGATGTTGAAACCATGCGCAAAGAGCAGCGTCTTTTGGCCGCTGGAAAGAGCCGGTGCGATCGCCTGGTTGTAGAGCTTGGCCTGAACTGTGTCAGGCGTAAGGATGACGAGCACGTCAGCCCATTTCGCCGCCTCTGCCGGAGTGAGCACTTCGAAGCCGGCTTCGCGCGCCTTATTGCGCGAGCGGCTGGTCGATTCGAGCGCGATGCGCACTTCGACTCCGCTGTCGCGGAGGTTAAGAGCTTGTGCGTGCCCCTGCGAACCGTAGCCGAATACGGCTACTTTCTTTCCGCGGACCAGGGATATGTCTGCCGAATTCTCGTAGTAGATTTTCGCCATGTAAGTTCCTCTCTAAGAACAATTGCGCGGAAGGTCCGCGGAATGGGTTAAGTTCCAAAATGGTCCTCGCTGCTCTTCGCCTGCTGCGACGGCAGCGTGAAGCACAGGAGCTTGGCCGCTGGTCATAGCGACACGTCCTGTGCGGGTGAGTTCAAGAATTTCGAATGGCCTGAGCGACTCGATCAATCGATTGATCGCATCTTCAGGCCCCGTAGCCTCCGCCACTATGGAGTCGTTTCCAGTTTCCAGAACACGAGCTCCGGCCGAAGTAAGTACGCGCAATACTTCAGATTGCGTCGCGCCGTCGCTCGCTACTTTAACGATCATCAGTTCGCGATGTACCGCCGGTACGTTTGTGATGTCGTCCACGCGAATGACTTCTGCGAGCTTGTACAAGTTCGCCATTACGAGAGGCGCACCGATCTCGTCAATGGCAACAACGACCGTCATGCGCGAAACGCCCGGCTTGTGCGTGTGCCCGACCGTCAGCGACTCAATGTTGTATCCGCGACGGCGGAACAGCGATGAGACGCGGTTCAGCACACCCGGATGATCGGCGACATAGACGATAAATGTGCGTACCATGCTCATGCCTCCGATGCCGCCGTTTCCACCAGCGGGCTTGGTCGTCGAATCATCTCGTTCAGTGCCGCGCCGCTTGGCACCATCGGGAAGACCGAGTCTTCCTGCTCGACTAGGAAGTTGATCAAAGTCGTGCCGCGATGATTGCGCGCTTCGCGAATCGCTGGCACGACTTGATCGCGGTTCTGCACTGTTAATCCGCGCAGACCAAAAGCCCCGGCCAGTCTGGCGAAATCCGGACTAAGGAGCGGCGTCTCAGAATAGCGGCGGTCATAGAAGAACTCCTGCCACTGGCGCACCATTCCCAGATAGCCGTTGTTGATGACCGCGATATTGACATCGAGTTCTTCCTGAGCAGCAGTCGCTAGCTCGGGCATGGTCATTTGGAATCCGCCATCACCGGCGACGACCCAAACGTCGGCATCAGGACGGGCGAACTTCGCGCCGATTGCGGCCGGCAAGGCAAAGCCCATCGTGCCGAGTCCACCGGATGTAATAAGAGACCGCGGCTGCTCGTGCTTGTAATACTGCGCCTCCCACATCTGGTGCTGACCCACGTCGGTTACCACAATGGAATTGCCGTTGGTCTCGCGCCAGAGATCATGTATGACATGCGCTGCGTAGAGATGCCCACTATCAGGCATCTTCTGGATGTCACGCACAGCAGAATCGCCCTTGAGCTCGTCGATGTAATGGAGCCACGCCTGGCGATCGGCGCGTTGCACACCAGGCAGCAACTTTTCCAAGGCCGGACGAAGATCCGAAACCAGTGCGACATCTACGCGAACGTTTTTATTGATCTCGGCCGGATCGATCTCGATGTGAAGTTTCTTCGCCTTCGGCGCATAAGTTTTCAACGTACCTGTCACGCGATCGTCGAAGCGCATCCCGAAAGCCAAGAGCAAGTCGGCTTCCTGAATCGCGTGATTCACCCACGCCTCGCCGTGCATGCCCATCATGCCGAGATTCAGCGGATGCGATGCAGCGAAGCCACCGATACCGAGCAGCGTCATCGCAACGGGCATGCTCGCGCGTTCAGCAAACTCGCGGAGTTCCTCCATTGCGTTCGATAGCAACACACCGTGACCAGCAAGAACGACGGGCCGCTTCGATGAATTGATCAACTCAAGCGCAGCCGCGTACTGCTCAGGACCAGAATGGGACTTGCCTTCCGCGACCGGAAGCGGCTTGTAGCTCGCCATGTCGAACTCGCACGAACTTTGCTGCGCGTCTTTCGTGATATCGACGAGGACCGGACCAGGACGGCCGCTGCGCGCTACATAGAACGCTTCGCGCAGCGTGGGTGCGATCTCCTCAGCGCGCTTTACCAAATAGTTGTGCTTCGTGATCGGAAGGGTGATGCCGGTGATGTCGGTTTCCTGAAAAGCGTCTGTACCGAGGAACTTGCTGCCGACCTGGCCGGTGATACAAACGATCGGGGAGGAGTCCATTGCCGCCGTGGCAATGCCGGTTACCATGTTCGTCGCACCGGGACCCGAGGTCGCCATTGCTACGCCCACGCGTCCACTCGCGCGAGCGTATCCGTCGGCCATGTGAGTGGCGCCTTGCTCATGACGAACCAGCACATGATGGATCTGCGGATATTGGCACAACGCGTCATATGCCGGAAGGATTGCGCCGCCCGGATATCCGAAGACGTGTTTTACATCTTCGGCGATCAGGCATTCCCAAATAATTTGCGCACCGGTTCTCATTCGCTTACTCCTTCGTTAGATCGTCACTGCTCCGCGTGCAGCCGACGAAACCTGGCTGGCATATTTCGCCATAACACCGGTCGGATATCGCGGCTGCGGCGGCCTCCACGATGCCAATCGCTGTTTCATTTCGGAATCAGAAATTTCGACCCGCAACTCGCGTTTGGCTATGTCAAAGACGATCTGGTCGCCCTCGCGTACCGCAGCGATCGGCCCACCCGTCATCGCTTCGGGCGCAACATGACCTGCCATCAGTCCATGCGTTGCCCCTGAGAACCGACCGTCCGTCAGCAAGGCGACCGAATCCCCAAGTCCGGCTCCAACGATTGCCGCCGTAACCGCCAGCATCTCCCGCATTCCCGGTCCGCCTTTTGGGCCTTCATAGCGGATGACGACCACGTCGCCTGCCTTGATTTTCCCATTTTGAACCGCGGCAAAGGCTTGCTCTTCGCTGTCAAAAACGCGCGCCGGGCCCGCATGGCGCTGAAACTCGTGACCCGCCACTTTTACTACGCATCCTTCCGGAGCGAGGTTGCCCTTCAGAATGACCAGGCCGCCGGTTGTTTTGAGTGGCTGGGCTGTGGGCCGGACCACTTCCTGATCGGGAGTTTCGACGGCGCGCTTAGCCTCTTCACCAATCGTTTTGCCGGTTACAGTGAGAGCATCGGGCTTCAGAATGCCTGCATCGAGCAATCGCTGCGCGACCAGTGGAGTTCCTCCGGCTTCAAACAGATCGGTAGCGACAAACCGCCCACCGGGCTTGAGGTCCGCAATCAGAGGAACGTGCGAGCTGATGCGCTCAAAATCATCGATCACGAATGGAACGCCGGCTGTGTGCGCAATCGCGAGCAGATGCAGAACGGCATTTGTTGAACCGCCCGTCGCAGCCACGCTGGCAACCGCGTTCTCGAAGGCCGAGCGAGTGAGAATCTGCTTGGGCAAACGCTGCGCCTTAGCCAATTCCATAACGAGTTTTCCCGTCGCTTCGCCCTGACGCAGCTTGCCGGGATGCGTCGCTGGAATTCCGCCGCTTCCCATTTCGGCAATACCGAGGAACTCGCAGACCATCGCCATGGTATTGGCGGTGAACTGTCCACCGCAGGCGCCGGCCCCGGGGCAGGCATGATCTTCGATTTCTTTCAGATCAGAATCCGACATCTTGCCCCGGCTGTGCGCGCCGACTGCTTCAAAGACGTCTTGAATCGTGACATTGCGTCCGTGGAACTTTCCCGGCGCAATCGAGCCGCCGTAGAGAATGACGGAAGGCAGATTCAAGCGGGCCACGGCCATGACTGCGCCAGGAATGGTCTTGTCGCAGCCGACCAGTACGACCAATCCATCGAAATGATTGCCGCGCGCGACCAGTTCCACGGAATCGGCGATCACTTCGCGGCTGACCAGCGAAGTACGCATCCCCTCGGCGCCCATGGTGATGCCGTCGGAAATGGAAACGGTATTGAATTCCATCGGCGTGCCGCCTGCCTGGCGTACGCCGCGCTTCACCGCTGCTGCCAACTCACGCAGATGGAAGTTGCACGGACCAATTTCGGTCCAGGTATTGGCAATGCCGATGATTGGCTTGCGCAGGTCTTCGTCTGTGAAACCAACTGCTTTGAGCATGGCGCGCGCGGGCGAACGGCTTGGTCCGTCTGTAATCGCGGCGCTGTTCCGTTTTGGTTCGCTCATTGAAAGCTCGATCTCTTCCCTGCGCTGAAATGTTTAAGGCCATCATCCGCTTCGATGATGGCCTTGAATCTTTTCTCCTGCTGCTGGCCATCATCCTGTGCGTACGAGGTTAAGCACAACTGTAAGCAGACGGATGCCTACAACGACTCCGGTGACCGCAACAGCGCGTCTGCGCGAACTGAACTCTGGGGCTGCATTCACCGAAATCGCCTCCTGCTCTAATGCCGAAAACTATAAATAGCGCTTATATAAATGTCAACAGTATAAGCAATTTCGTTGTTTGAACCGCCGATTCACTTTTTTAATGATCTGCATCGGAAGATTCAATTGGATGAATACCCATCCCTGCCTGTAAACCTAGTTGGTATCGGGCGCAGTGTCGTGAGGCGCCGATCTTCTATTCAGGCGGATGAATGCAGCAAGGCTTGTATGATCCCCGGTTTGAGCACGACGCCTGCGGCGTAGGCTTTGTTGCCCGCGTCTCCGGCAAGCCCTCACGCGAGATCGTCGAAATGGGTCTTGAGGCCCTCGCGCGTCTTGCCCACCGTGGCGCAGTCGCTGCCGACGGCCGCAGCGGAGATGGCGCCGGGATCACGACTTCCATTCCGCGGAGCTTACTTCATCGTTCCCTAAACGAAGCTGGCCTTCAGATTTCCGCAGATATCCCACTTGCAATTGGAATGGTGTTCTTCGATTCCCAGGAACTCCCTGCTGCCGCGGACCAACTGCTCGCTGCAATTGAAACCCAAGAGCTAGGCTTCCTATGTTGGCGCGAAGTGCCGGTCAATCCGGAAGCGCTCGGACACACTGCGCTGGCTTCGATGCCCGTAATCCGCCAGGCAGTGGTTGCTCCGAAAACCGGAATCAGTCAGAACGAATTTGAATCTCGCCTGCATCGCGCCCGCAAGCGCTTTGAGCGTGCTGGCCTGAAGAGCTACGTCGCTTCACTCTCCTCGAGCACGGTCGTTTACAAGGCACTCTGCGCCGGCGGGCATTTGCGCGAGTTTTATCTCGATCTGCAAAATCCGGAGTTCGAAAGCTCGTTCGTCCTCTTCCACCAGCGTTACGCGACGAATACTCATCCTTCATGGTGGCTGGCGCAGCCGTTCCGCTTCATCGCACACAACGGCGAGATCAACACCATCGACGCCAACCGCACCTGGATGAAAGCGCGCGAGACCGAGCTTCCTTCTGACTTCCTGCCTCTGCTCCGTGAAGGCGCATCAGATTCCTGTCATTTTGATGAAGCTGCCGAAGCGCTCCTCCGCAGCGGACGCGATCTGCTGCACAGCATGGCCATGCTGGTTGTACCCGCGTGGCAGGCTCATCCAGCATTTCAGGATCTGGCGTGCTTCTATCGCGAGCACGCCGCCCTCATGGAGCCTTGGGATGGTCCTGCGGCTATGGCGTTCGCCGACGGCCGCTATGTAGGCGCCGCCCTCGATCGCAACGGACTGCGTCCGATGCGCTACAAAATCACCAGCGACGGGCTAGTCATCGCCGGTTCCGAAGTGGGACTTTTTGACCTCGATGACGATCGCGTCGAAGTCAAAGGCCGCCTCGGTCCTGGACAGATGCTCGCCGTGGATCTCGAACGCCACGAAGTTCTGGATGCCGAGCGGCTGAAACAGCATCTATTCCACGCAACTCCAGAGACACGCTCGCACGTGATAACCGTCGAGAAGGCACCGGCGCGGAGTCTTGAAGGACCGACCGAGCAGACGCATGCTTTGTTCGGCTACACGCGTGAAGATCTTAAGCTGGTAATCGCGCCGATGGCTCGCGACGGCAAAGACGCAGTTTGGTCGATGGGTGACGACACTCCCGTTTCGGCACTCGCGCGTGTCCCACGCTCGCTTTACACGTTCTTCCGCCAGCGCTTCGCGCAGGTGACGAATCCTCCGATCGATCCACTTCGCGAAGACCTGATGATGTCGCTGCGCACCGTGCTTGGCCGCAGACCAAGACTCTGTGGAGATGATTCGAGCGTTCCTGCAAACCTTCTCGAGCTGAGCTCTCCAGTGATCAGCGAGGAAGAACTCGAGGGTATTCGCTCGCAATCGCTCTTGCAGATCGCCGAAATCGAGTGCATCGGTTCGGAGTCAAAGGGGTTGAAAGACTCCATCGAAGAGATTTGCCATCTAGCAGAATCAGCCGTAAAGAGCGGTGCGGAACTGCTGGTGCTCTCAGATAAGGCCGCCAGTCCGATGGCCCCGCCGATTCCGATGGCAATGGCAGTCGGCGCTGTTCACCATCACCTAATCAATACCCGCCTGCGCACTCATTGTGACTTGATCGCAGAATGCGGTGATTGTTGGGACGTACACCACGCAGCCGTCCTCATCGGCTACGGCGCGGGAACCGTTTGCCCCTGGCTTGCGCTACGCACCTGCGAGGCTCCGGACAAGATGCTCGAAGGCTTCAACAATGGCCTGAAGAAGATCATGTCGAAGCTGGGCATCTCCGACGTTGCCAGCTATCGCGGCGGTCAGTTCTTCCAGACCATCGGCTTCGAAGACGAATTCGTCACCCGATGCTTTGCCGGCACGCCGAATCTTCGCGGCAAAGTAGGGTTCGAAACTGTTCAGCAGGAACTCGCTCGCCGTGTACAGTCTCTCGCCATAGAGCCAAAAGAACTGCTCCAGGACTACGGCTACATCCGTTATCGCAAAGCCGATCGTGCCGACCAGCATGGATGGGCTCCGCCGGCAGTACGCGCAATGCAGACTGCAGTTGGCGTCGCTCGCAAAGCCGATGCATCGCTTACGGCGAGCGCATGGAGTGAGTTCGCTCGCCATGCCGACACCCTGAAGCCCCACAATCTTCGTGATTTGCTGGAGTTTGTTCCCGTTCCGGAATCGGTCTCTCTCGACGAAGTGGAGTCTGGAGCCGACATCGCCCGCCGTTTCGTGAGCAGCGCGATGTCGCTCGGCTCTATCAGTCCTGAGGCGCATCGCACCCTCTCTGAGGCGATGAATCTTCTGGGAGGCAAGTCGAACACCGGCGAAGGCGGCGAAGATCCCGACGTCTATCAGGGCCACCGCGAAGCAAACAACAAAGTCAAGCAAGTCGCCTCCGGACGTTTTGGCGTCACGACCGAGTACCTGGTCAACGCTGAAGAAATCGAAATCAAGATCGCGCAAGGCTCGAAGCCGGGAGAAGGTGGACAGCTCCCGGCAGCCAAGGTGACCGAGCTGATTGCGCGTCTGCGCCATGCTCAAGTAGGAATGTCGCTGATCAGCCCTCCCCCACATCACGACATCTACAGCATTGAGGAC
>Ga0134126_10004999_pt1 | contig 16562 bp, 14 predicted proteins | sample KB31752_FD_96881 | JGI IMG/M metagenome (GOLD analysis project Ga0134126, IMG submission 96881) | Terrestrial soil microbial communities with excess Nitrogen fertilizer from Kellogg Biological Station, Michigan, USA - KB3-175-2 | ecosystem: Environmental > Terrestrial > Soil > Unclassified ...
CTCTTGTTTATCTTGCTTTTCAGGGCAATCCCTCTAGGTAGCCTTTTGTAACCAACTACATGCTTCACTGGATAGTAAGAGGTTAGCTTAAACCACTAGCATACGGTAGAAGATTGGGATAGAAAATACCAAATTGGCATGGAAAACAAACGAGGATAAATCAATGAAACATAGCAGAGGGATGGTAACGAATTTTTTCCTGTCGCTCAGCGTCATGGCAATGTTCATCATGAGCGTGGGTTGGGCAGTCGCGCAGTCGGCTGACGACGCAAGCAAAGATCAATCTGATATCGAGAAAAGAATCAAGAACGCGGCTGCGGTGCTTGATGAAATCATGGGAGTCAAAGACAGTGCAATCCCCGACAAGATTATGGAGGATGCAAAGTGCGTAGCGGTGGTACCGTCGATGGTAAAAATTGCGATCGGTTTTGGCGGAAGCCATGGTAAAGGCGTGGCAACCTGTCGTACAGCACATGGCTGGAGTGCGCCAGCCCCGTTCACAATCACGGGCGGAAGCTGGGGTCTGCAAATCGGCGGTCAGGCGGTCGATCTGGTCATGCTTGTAATGAACCAGAAAGGCATGGACGCACTTCTTTCCAGCAAATTCAAGATTGGCGGGGATGCTTCTGCTGCTGCCGGCCCAGTTGGACGTGATGCCTCGGCTAATACCGATCTTAAGATGAAGGCAGAAATCTTGAGCTATTCACGAGCGCGAGGAGTATTTGCTGGTATCGACCTCAGCGGTTCAAAGGTTTCCCAGGACCGTGATGAAACTCGGATCCTGTTTGGAAAAATGATTCCTTTCGCCACAATCCTTAGCGGGAAAGTGACCCCTCCGAATGGTAGTGAACCGTTCCTGGCGGCAGTGCGCAAATATGCCCGGACGGTCGGTAACACCGGCGCCCTGGTCCTTCCCAGTGCTACTGCTCACACGGTTCGGTAGACGAAGTTCGTCCTTCTGCTATAAAAGCCAGGCTGAAGAGCCTGGCTTTTTTGTGCCTCATTCTGGTTAGGCAGAATGGCCGATGGGCACCTTTGATCCAACGATCTGTTCAAACTCAATCGCCCTTCTCGCCGCGCTATGTTCGGCCAGCACCCGCTCCTGGGCGCGGCGGCCGATTTTCATGACCTCCTGTTGATCCATCTTGAGAAATGAAATTACGTCGGCAGACGAAGAAGCTAAAAGAACTTCCTCCCCCAGTTTGAAAAATGTCTCAAGCCCTGGCCATGCGTCCGAGATTATCGCAGTCCCACATCCGGCCGCCTCGAAAATCCGAACAGATGGAGAGTACCCAGCTTTGACCATTTCATCGCGAGTCAGATTGAGCGTGAATAGCGATGACGAATAAAAATAGGGATGAAACTCGGGCTCCAGATGAACGATCCGCCTGACATTCTTCGGCCATATCGTCTGTGATGGATATTGTGGTCCTGCAAGGAGCAACTCCTTCCCTGGCATTGCAATCCCTGGCTTGCAGAACAATTCCTCCAGTTTTTTTTGACGGTCTGGCGCATATGTTCCCATATAGCTGAGGTCGCACTGATATCGCGGATCGGGTTCACGCCAGCGATAACGGTCAGGATCAAAGGAGCAGTACAGGGGCGCGGCATTCCGGGCTCCGAACCTGGATTGCAGTTCGCGCAACGTGGAACCGCCGGTGAAGCTGAAGTACACGTCAAATCCAGGAATTTGGTCGCGGCGAAGATACTCGGTGTCTCCCCGGCGAAGCTTTGAGATGGTGATCGGCGTATCAATGTCGTAAAACGCCTTAACGCCCGCTGCAGACTCAAGGACTAAATCAATCGCCGGAATACCATCGGGATGAAAGGAACCAACCATTGCAACTTCGGCATCGGCCAGTTCCCGACGAAGAACGTTTGATATGTCCCGCCAGTGCTCATACAGATGGACGCGACAGAACGGGGGCTCGGGCATGTCCCGATTCGAGGCGTACCACTCGACGTCTTTCTCGAAAAAAATAATTTCATGGCCGCGCGCTCGTAAAGCGCGGGTGAGCGCCCGATAGGTGGTCGCGTGGCCATTCCCCCACGACGAGGTGATCGATAAACCGCAAATAACGATCTTCACTTTATTCCCTTACACGACAGACTCAACGAGCGATGCGCGCATTTTCTGAGCCGAGGCATGCAACATCTTGTCGACCACTTTGGCACGTGCTTCATATACGTGATCACGAATCGCGCGTGAGTGCATGGCCAAACCTAGCTGATGAGCTTTCGCCGGCGAAATCTCACGCAAGTACCTGACAACATCATCAGCGCCGTGCGCCACTAAGATCTCGGAGCCGGGTTCGAAAAACTGCTCCACTCCCGTCCAAGCATCTGTGATGAGACAAGCAGCAGCTCCCGCTGCCTCGAATACTCGCGTCGGAGGAGAAAAACCGGTTCGGGCCATCGATTCGCGATTGATGTTCAACACCATGCGCGCCGAGCAGTTGATCGCATTATGTAAGCCGCTGCCAACGTGGCCAATCCAGCGCACGTTCTTCGGCAAGCTTCTACTTCCCCAGCCCTCACCACCGAGTAGGAAACTGAATTCCGGTGCTCTTTCAGCGGCAGCAAGAAAAAACTGCTCCACTCGCGCTTCCCTGTCCGGCAGACGGTTTCCAACAAACGCCAGATCGCACTGGAATTCTGGATCAGGCGCTACTGGATGGTGAGTATCCGGATCAAGCGCGTTGTAGACCGGAACGCAATTTTGAGCACCGAGATGCAGGTACTGTTCAACAACAGGATCTCCGCCACCGTAGGTAAAGATGAAATCATATTTCGAGACCAGTTCGCGGAATGGATCTTGCGGGTTTTGTTCCAACCGCGCCAGTGTCGCCGGGGCATCGACATCCCAAAACGCAACCCGAATCGCTTCTGAACCGCAGCGCAGGACTTCAGCCTCGAGCAGATCATCGTCAGCACCCACGCCGCTATGTTTAATAATCAGATCGGAATCGCAGGCTTCGGAAAGCACCTCCTCCAAATCGCGTGGCCTCTGATAGACCCGCACGGTCGCATAATTGATGTCAGCGCAATCGCGGTTTTGCTGGCGATTGTAGATGTCGGGTTCGGCAAAAGTGACTTGATGCCCCAGACGGCTCAAGTTCTTATAAATTCCGCGATAGTAGGTCGCCGCGCCATTCCAGTAGCACGAGGTCAGGCTGGACCCGAAAACAAATATTTTCATCTGGTCAGTTCTCCAGTTCGTGACAGATATCTTCAAGCTGTTGAGCACGATGTGCGCAAGTATGACGCTCTCGTATAGTCTGAAGCCCGCTGGCGGCCAGTTGCTGCCGGGCTGCGTCGTCACGCAACAAACGTTTCAATTCACTGATCATGGCCGATTGATCCGGAACGCAAATGTAATCCTCACCGGGCCGGAACAGGCCTTCACTATCGCTCCATGGTGCACACACCAGGGGTGAACCTGCGGCTAGGGCTTCAAAAACCCGAATGGTCGGTACGCCACTTAACCCGTTGGCATAAAACCGCCGCGGAATATGCAAACTTATCCGGCTACGGTTGTACATCTGGGGAGCACGCAGGTTCGGGAGATATCCGCGAAATTCCACGCCCGACGCGGCAAGCGCGCCCAGCGCTTCATCCGGATACCGCACTCCGTGAACTGCAAATCTGTAATCGCGGAGGGCCGAGGCGGGAGAGATTAAGAATTCTTGCAACTCCCTCGTCCTCTCTTCGTCACCCCAGTTGCCTATCCAGACTACGTCTGTGTCTTTGGGTGCGTCACTGGGGAAAAAATGTGCGGTATCGGCGGCTTCGTGAAAGGTCCAGACTTTCTTTACGCCAAAGGCCTCAAGATATATTTTGCGGATCGCCTCTCCAAACGCCAGTACGCCATCGAATTCAGATAGAGGAAATCGCAATACCTCGCGTGGGTTGGTGTACGCGCGGTGATGGGTATCGTGAAACAGAGCGCGAAATCCCAACTCTAGTTTTAGGGAAAGAATCGTTTCCACCACCTCGGGCGCATTCCATTCATGAATGACCACGACGTCAGCGCCTCGGAGTTCTCGGGAAAGAAACTTTTTCAGGGTGGAGTCGTTGGTGTACAGACGCGCGTCTAGCTTCGGAAATGCTCGGCGAAAATCGGAGATTGCTTGCGCAGCAGCATCGGTCCCTTCCTCGGCGAGGTTCCGGATGGACCAGCTGTCGCGCTCCTCATAGCAGCGTACCTCGTGTCCCTGGTTGATTAGCTCGCTTGCCAGACCGCGAAGGAAATGAGCGTTGCCGTGGTTCCAATCGGAGACCCACGAATGCGCAAAGAAGCGAAAGCTCAATTTTCCGCTCATGCGAGTCTCACCGCGGACGCAAGCTGCTGGTAAACCTTCTCATATTGTTCAACCATCCGAGATCCCGTGAATTTTTCGCGGGCGTGGTTGTAGGCACGGTTCGCGCACTCCTTCCGCAGTTCTGGGTTTCTCCGCAGCTCATCAATACGCTTCGCGCAGCCTTCCGCATCATCCTTGCTAAAGAAAATGCCAATATCACTCCAGAGTTCACGGAATACCGGATTGTCATGCAGCACCAGCGCGCAGCGGGAGAGAGCAGCCTCGAGTGGGGCCAATCCGAAAGGTTCGTAGCGAGAAGTTGCGGCGTAAATTGCGGTGCGCGCATACATCTCACGCAACTCAGCCTGAGATTTCGGTCCCAGCAAGCTGACATTTGCTGGGGCCTGTACGCTGCGTTGACGATCTTCCCTGCCCGGCTCGCGCTCCCAGCCGACGATCGAAATCCGCGCTGCCTGCTCACGCTGCATTAGTAACGATACATTTTTTGCAGGATCCCATACCCGCCCAACCGAGAGCACCAAGTCGTCTTTTCGCGCATCTGGATCAAACAAGGACGGCGTTCTGCCGTTATAAATCACTTGCCCTGCTGAAAGCTGCAGATAATATTCTGAAAGTTGATCGAGCATCCAGCGCGACGGCGCGACCACCAGATCTGCCCCTCGCAACCCATTCGCCACGCTATCGCGATAATTTCTTATCCACGGAGTGTCTTCCGGTTCGGAACCGTGGACCGCAGTCCACCAGCTCACGATGTCACTGTGCGCGACAACTAGTTTCGGAAGATTCGTCGCGAGATCGCCGTAGCAGTATTGGCTGAAGTGGAGGACATCTGGCTTTATTTCAGCGATCAGTAATTCCAGGTAACGCTTTGACTCGTCGATGTCCCGCTCGGCGATTTCCATCCACTCCAGGCGGTACTCAGTGGGACGGTAATCGAGCCGGGGTAAGTTCTGCATCCAGGCCGTCTGATGTGGAACTGGCAGCCGCCCGAAGCTGACCAGGGTAACGTCGTGTCCTGCATGCACCAGCCCTGTGACCAGCTCTTGTGTATAAGTCCAGACCCCACCGACCGTGTCGGAGGTGATCAGCACGTACATTCCAATTCCTCGATGGTGACAGGTTGTTGGTCCTGAATATCGCTGAATCCTTTGTCGCGGAAGGAAGCCAGATAATGCTCGTGCGCGCGCTCCCAGGCGTAATCGTCCGGCGGTCCGAAGCGCTGCAGGTAATCCGGCGTTCCAGGGAACGCGAACATGGGAACTGGCTCACTCACCCATACACCATGTTTCCGCAAATTTTCCTGGAATGCACGCACCTGCCCACGTTCGTCATGCTCGGTCAGAATGAGGTTCGCCTGCACCCAGGGAATCCGCTGCCGCGCATAGATGAGAAGCTCACTGATCCGCTCAGTCGAAATCCGGCAGTTCTTGTTTAACTGGTCACGGCCGGCATCGGTGATGGACTCAATGCCGCATTCCATCGAAATACAGTGCGCTGAACCTAGGAGGTCGAGCGATTGCTCGTCCCATAAGTCAATTCGCGTCTGCAGTCCAATCGATATCGAACGCTTCGCCAATTCCTGCAAAAGCTGTCGGACAGCCTTCCCAACTCCAAAAATTTCGTCAATCCAGTAGATGTAGTCAACCCCGCGTGCAATCAGCGTGTCTACTTCCTGCAGCACTGCGTCTAAATTGCGCTCGCGGAATTTGTTGCGGAACAGCGTTTTATTACAGAAACTGCACGCCCATGGACATCCGCGCGCGAACTCCAGTTCAGCACCACGCCCGGAACCATCGAATACGTGGTGCCGGTGCGAGTGGATCTCAACCGGATAGTTCTCGAAGCTGAGTGCATCCAGCTTCTTCATATCAGTCACACCGAAGGTAGAACTGATATGAACGCCGGCGTCGTCTCGCCAACAGCAGCCCTCAATTTCAGACCATGGTCGCCCTGGTAGCAATGGAAGGGTTTGATCAGGCTCGCCGCGCATGGCGACATCGCAATTCAGTTTGCGCAACGTAGCGCCCGGGGTTGCCGAGGGGTGCGGTCCAATTGCAACCTTGACGGCACGAGTTTCGAGTTCGGCAAACCATTGCCTTGGGACGCGTAACTCAGGCTGCGGACACCGCCAGAACAGGTATGACGGAGCAGTTGGAACTACCAGGTAATCGGGAGCAAAATCATCCAGTTGCTCTTTGACCTCTCGCGTGCCAAGCCGCTGCAACTGCGCATCAATGAGCAATGGCTGGTGTCCGGCCTGACGTATCTGGTCTGAGGCGAACAGCAACTCCAGCGGATAGTGCGGCTCCTGACAACCAAAGTAAGTTGATCCTTCGAAGGTCCATGCCGGATTAACCAGAGCAAACTTCAAGATGCAGCCTCCGGAATTCGCTCAAGGACTGGTTGCGGCCTATGGCTAATGGGGATGACCTCAGTCCGAAGACGCTGCTCCTTCCACCAGTTCCAGATCATTTCTATGTTCTGGCTAACGCTGATTTTTGGTTTCCACCCCGTATGTCTGGCCAACTTGTCAAAATCGGTGACATAGAACAGCTGATCGCCAGGTCTAGGCCTCTGCAGCGAGTAACGCAGCCGTTTGCCGGTAATCTGCTCGATGATCTCCATAACTTCGAGCAGCGAAACTGAGTTCTTAATCCCGCCCCCCACGTTGTAAATTTGTCCTGCTGTTTTCTCTACTTGCGCTCGAACCTTTTCGAAGGCCAGCACAAGGTCTTTGACCGACAGCACGTCCCGCACTTGCCGGCCGTCGCCATAAATGGTGAGTGGCTTGTCCTCCAGTGCCGAGTACAAAAAATGAGCAACCCAGCCCTGGTCCTCATTTCCGAATTGCTGCGGCCCGGCAATGCAAGACATCCGGAAAACAACTGTCGGCAAAGCAAACATCCGGCTGTAGTCGTGTACGTACTGATCAGCAGCGCCTTTCGAGCATCCATATGGAGAATACAAATCCAGCGGCTGCGATTCGTTGACTCCCCGCTCGTCCAGGGAGCAATAACGTTTGCCGGCCAGCACGAGCTGTTTGGAAGCGAGGTCCCCGTAAACTTTGTTTGTAGACGTAAAGAGAATGAACGGCTGGCGGCCGCTCTTCCGTGCGGCTTCCAGAATGTTTAACGTCCCTAGAGCGTTAATCTCGAAATCTGCTTTCGGATCGTGAACTGAGCTAGTAACGGCAACTTGTGCTGCAAAGTTATATATTTCGCCGGCAGTCTGCACGGCGCGTTCCACCAACCCAGCGTCGCGAACATCTCCAATTGTAATTTTCAGGCGCTCTGGATTTGTGCATTCCCGGCGCAGCCACTCTAAATTCTGGTGAACACCGCGCCGCGATAAATTGTCAAAGATGTGGATACGCGCATCCGTCGTTTTAAGAAGGTAATGGACCCAGTTCGAACCTACAAATCCCGCCCCACCGAATATAAGGGCAGAACGAAACGATACCGGCTTTTTCATCTCATCCTCATGTTGTCAGGGCGTGCCAGTAGTGAGCACGGCTGTGCTAGGCAAGCGCACAGGTTTCAGGCCACTAGTCCATGAGCGCTTAGCCGCTCCATAGCTTCGTCAACGTTGTCGCTGGCCTGTTGCGATTCCAACCACGCCACCAGTTCCTCTATCCCTTCCTTCAACCGCGTTTTCGGCTGATAGCCAAGAAGCTGTGTGGCTGCAGAAATATCTCCGAAACAATGCCGGATGTCTCCGGCGCGATACTTCCCTGTAATCTCGGGTGGTGAATTCACACCTAAAGCAGTTTCGAGTTCAGCGGCTACTTCGGATATTGTGACCGGCTGCCCGGAGCCTATATTGACCGCTTTTCCGTCAGCACCGGAGCTTTCCATGGCCAGCAGATTTGCTTGCGCAATATCGTGAACGCTTACGAAATCCCGCATTTGCCGGCCGTCTTCGAAAATAATCGGCGATTTTCGGTTCATCAGCCGCGAAGCAAAGATTGCCGCTACTCCCGTGTAAGGGTTCGAGAGAGACTGGCGCGTCCCATAGATATTGAAGTAACGCAAAGCGACTACCGGAATTTGATATGTGTTCCCGAACAGGAGCGTCATCTCCTCCTGATCTTTTTTCGAGAGCGCGTAAATCGAAGTACACTGCAGAGGCTTTTCTTCGCCAGTCGGCATGGGGACAAGATCTCTTTCGCAGTTCGGGCAAACTGTTTCCCAGCGCTTTTCCTTCAGCTGATTGAGAGGACGTGGGGACGGCGCAACCTCGCCGCAATTGAAACATCGGTACTTACCTTCTCCGTAGATCGACATTGATGATGCGACCACAATCTTTTCTGGTTCTGACCGGGTATCCAGAATCGCTTGCAACAAATTCGCAGTTCCCAAATTGTTGGTGGCGGTGTAGTCAGCGATCTGGTACATCGACTGCCCTACTCCGACGGCAGCCGCCAAATGAAAAATTACGTCCATGCCCTTAACAGCCTTGTCGACCTGGCTTTTATTCCGCATGTCGCCAAGAATGAATTCCGCAAATTTCGGTATGTATGAGAACTGACCACCTTGATGCACCTGCGATGTCAGATTGTCGAATATCCGAACCTCGTGCCCGGCAGCGAGTAGCGCGTCAGCAGTATGTGATCCGACGAATCCGGCGCCACCTGTGATAAGCACCCGTTTAACTTTCAATTCGAGCCTCTCCTTTCACGACGCCATTAACTCCAACCCCGCAAGTACCAGCAAATTAGAGACTTAGGATTGGTACCGCAACCAAGGAACATTCCAGGCAAACTTTGGATGTATGTCACCCGAGGTAAGATGTCTTGCTGATCGACATTCGCAACAAAGATTGAAAGCTGTGTTGAGCCGGCCAACTTTGGTCCGCTCACGCCACGGACTTTGGTGAGTGGTGAATCTAAATTTGAGCGTATTGTTCTGGAGCTTCGGAGCTCACGCTCGCAACTGATCTTTGTGTCAGGCGCGGCGCATAACGGCTGACCATTCGTTGCGTGAACTCTGCGAAGTCTTCATAACGTTTTGGTGGGCTGGTGTAATGCGGAACCATACCGAGATGCTCAGGCGTAAAACACAGGGTCAAGGTAGTGGCAAATTCCTCAATCGCTTGCATCTGCCGATCGAACCAGCCCTCGGCATTGGGGCGGAACGAGTCTGCCCAGCTCAGTCCAGTTCGCAAATGATTGACACCCAACCGGCGCAACCATTCTACGGAATCGTCAAGCCTATGATCTTCATAGTGAAACCATTGGCAAATTCCCAGGCCTGCCGGAAATTGTGAGAGCGCCAGCTTCGGCGAGCCATCTTCCTTCAGCAATCCCATGTAGTAATGACGGTAATAGGAACTCCCCTCAGCTTCTTTATGCCGGGTGGTTGCAGTCCACGTAGCCGGCAAATCGTAAAGGCTATACCAGTGGATTCGATCCACAATTGGGAGCAACAACTCCGCCGTACGCTGGATCCCGAACGCCTGGACTTCTTCAGCCCCGAACGATGAAACTCCCACTTCAGATACCCACACGGGTTTGTTGGTAACAGACCGAATCTCTTCTACTTTCTTGGGCCAATCGTGAATGCTCCAATGGTTCCAATCCAGCGGAAAACCATGGATCGCCACGACGTCAACGTAATCCAGTACGCCGTAACCGCCGAGCAGCTTCACAAAATTCGGGTCCACCGGAGACATGCCACCCAGAGCAATAGTCAGCTTAGGGTTGATTTTGCGAATCTCCTGCGCGGCGGCAATGATCATGCGGGCGAACATTTTCCAATCAGGATCGACTTTGAAATCCCAATGTGAAAGATTATTGGGTTCGTTCCACAACATTATGGCTTCAACCATAGTTCCTTAATGTCCTTGCCTGCACTTAGAAAGGGCTACAGCGTGCCCTCGAGCTCACGGTCCAGAATATAGCGTCCGCCCCTCACAACTTGGGCCGGACTACAAACCCATGTCTCTGGCTCAGGATGAGCTTCGATTTTGAGGCCAGAACTGCGCAGCATAGACTCAACTGCCGCCCGGTTTGGGATCCACCAGTTCGTAGGATCGTTCGAGTAGCTCTTTTCAATGAAATACATCGCCGGAAAATCGCGGTCTTCAAAAATGCCCGTCGTCCAGAAGGGATAATCTTCGGCCCATTCGCGGGCCTCAGCCGAACCTCGAACCATAGTCTGGAAGATCAGCTTTCCTGCCACTTTTTTAATCAGATTGTCGAGCGCCATAAGCGGGTAGCGCAGGTGGTAAAAGACTCCCATGAAGAGCACATAGTCAAATTGCCCCGCAAGTTTATCCGCCGCATACACTGAACATTTTTGTAGCTCTATTTCGACGCCAAGGGTCTCGGCCGCAAAGCGAGCCTGGTTGAGATATCGGTCATCCACGTCGATTCCAAGCACCCTTTTGGCGCCCCGTTTCTTCATTTCAATCGAGTAGAAACCGCCATTGCATCCGACATCAAGGACTGTCGCTCCCGTCAGATCTTGAGGGATAGCATTTGCCATCAGTCTCCATTTGATATTGGGGAAGTCGCCTAAGAAATGGTGAGGGGCGGTCCGAACGCCGTGCAAGTCCAGATTGTGGAACCATTCACCAAGCTCAGAAATGCGTTGTGCGAGTTCGCCTGGCTCAGGGGCAATGGCAGAGGGCGTGTGCTGGTGGATCTCCGTTACAGAGGACATGTTTCTAGGCTCAACTCAAAGATGCCATTTTCCAGAGTAGCGTTGTGTTCTCTGGGACTTAGCCTTGTTTCGGCTATGGCTAGCTGCCACAACCAATCAGCAAAGACGTGCAGCTTCCCCAAAGCAAAAACGTGTCTACAACCGAAAGTTGCTCAACCCCATCCAAGCGGCTCGTGGCCGAGTTTTCGCCAAAATCGTCTCATGTTACGCCTGTGACTTCCGCGAGCGCCGTCACTCTGCCTTTCGAAGCCACAAAGCTTTACCGAGATGTATTGCTTGCGATGAACGACCACAAGATTCCCTACGCAGTTGCGGGCGCGTTTGCGCTGCAAAAATACACCGGCATTTGGCGGATGACCAAGGACCTGGATCTTTTCGTCAAGGCCAGCGATGTTCCCGCAGCTCTTGAACATTTAGGTAATCAGGGTTTCCGCTGTGAAACCCTGGATCCTGTTTGGCTGTCCAAGGCCCATCGCGGCGAATACTTTGTCGATCTGATTTCTGGAATGAGCAATGCGACGATTGTGGTCGATGACAGCTGGTTACAGGCCGCGCAGCCGGCGGTCATTGCCGGTGTGCAGTCTCAAATAATCTCGGCGGAAGATTTAATCGCGTCCAAGCTGTTCGTGCTGCGCCGTGAAAGGTTTGATGGCGCGGACATAGCGCACATTATTTATAGGACAAAGGGGCAACTCAAATGGGAGCGCGTAATGGATGTGGCCTGCGAGCACTGGGAAATTGTACTCTTCGCGTTAGTGCTGTTTCGATACGTGTACCCCGCTCACACCGACTATGTTCCCGCTGAGCTCTGGCAGGATCTCTTGTCGCGCTATATGCACCTGGTGCAGCACCCCGATCCAAATGCGCCGTTTAGGGGCAGCCTAGTTGACGAGAATGTTTTTTCGATTGATATGAAAAATTGGGGGCTGGAAAATTTATTGGCACAATCCAGAGAACGGGAGCTTCAAAAATCGGTCCCACGGGTGCCTTCGCTCGGGGTAGTCCGTGGATCTGGAACCTAAATGAGAGTTGCGGCCACTGCCGACTTGCACTTCACGCCAGCCCGGTTCAGCGCTCTGCATGACCAACTGAATCGCGTCAGAGACGAGGCAGACGTGTTTGTGGTGGCTGGGGACCTCACAAATTTCGGAAGACCAGACGAGATGGAACCGTTGTTGAACGTGTTGGTGCGGCTGCGGCTTCCTGTGATTGCCGTGCTTGGCAACCATGATTACGAAAGCGAACGCCAGGTCGAACTGATGCGTATGCTGACCCAGGAAGGCATTAAGGTCCTGGACGGAAGCGCCTACGAGCGCGATGGCGTCGGCTTTGCTGGAACTAAGGGCTTTGTAGGTGGCTTTGGTCGCGGCGTCTTGACCGCATTCGGTGAGCCCGAAATAAAAACATTCGTGCGCTCCAGCATAGATGAGGCCCTCAAACTTGAGCGGGCCATGTCGCAGTTAAGGACGAAAAAACGAGTTGTCGTCGTCCACTACGCACCCATTTCAGCGACCGTCGAGGGCGAGGCCCCTGAAATTTATCCGTTTCTCGGAACATCGCGGCTGGCTGAAGTAATCGACCGCCATGGCGCAGACCTGGTGGTCCACGGCCATGCTCATAATGGAAAGTGCGACGGCAAAACCCCGGGAGGGGTCCCAGTACACAACGTTGCTATTACCCTGCTGCAGGCCCAAAACCCATCTGCGGTCTACCGGGTCTTTGACGTTTAGGCTGGCAGCTATACGCTTTGCCGTAGAAACTCCGCGAATTGTTTCACATCGTCAGCGGTCGTGTCCCACGAGCACATCCAGCGCACCACCGATTGGGCCTCATTCCACATGTAAAAGAAGTACCGCTTCTTGAGCTTCGCGATCGCCCTTCGGGGAATTTGCGCGAACACTCCGTTTGCTTCCACGTTGTAGATTATTTTCACTTGTGGAATTTTGCCGACCTCTCGCTTCAGCAGCTGGGCCATGCGATTGGCGTGACGCGCATTCTGCAACCATAAATCATTCGTGAACAACGCCTCGAACTGCGCGGAGATAAACCTCATCTTCGAAGCCAATTGCATCCCCTGCTTGCGGTAGAACTTGAAGTCGGCAGCCAGTTCCGGATTGAAGAACAGCACCGCCTCCGCTCCCAGTGCGCCGTTCTTCGTGGCGCCAAACGACAGCGCATCAATCCCCAGATCGCGTGTGGCTTGCTTCAGGGTGAGCCCCTGCGCAGCAACCGCATTGGCAATTCTCGCGCCGTCTACGTGCAGAAACATTCCGTGGCCGTGGGCAAAATCAGCCAAAGCCCGAATCTCGTTTGGTCTGTATACCGTTCCAACTTCACTAGCCTGAGTTATGGAAATTACCCTGGGTTGGACGTGGTGTTCGTCTCCGATGCCGTGGTAAGCCGATTGCACCGCCTCGACCGTCAGTTTGCCGTTCTTTGCAGGCACTGGAACCAGTTTGCAGCCGGTAAATTTTTCAGGGGCGCCGCATTCATCGACACATATATGGGCGCCTTCTGCACAAATCACGGAATGGTAGGAATTGGTCAGCGCCTTGAGACTCAGGCAATTAGCCGCTGTGCCGTTGAACACAAAGAAGACTTCAATGTCTTCGCCCAATTGTCTCTTAAACAGGGCCTGCGCCGAGTGCGTGTATGCGTCATCTCCATATCCGACTACATGGCCCTGATTGGCGGCGCTGACGGCTTTCAAAATGTCAGGATGTACTCCAGCATTATTGTCGCTGGCAAAACTACGAATGGGTTTCATGAATTCAACAATTTAGCAGAAGAGCGAAATGTTGGAAGACCCACTCTCTTTTTTCAAGTTCAAACGTCCAAGAGAAGGGATTTTCTTGACACTTAGAATTGTGTAACGTTATGGTTACGTATCAGGGCAGCGGATATGCTAACGGGATCCAGTCGCGTAAGAAGCTTAGGCAATTGGGCTCGGTGATTTGAAACCTGCACGATTCGCCGTTAATCTAGAGGTAAGGTGAGCACTAGGGAACCGTGATGATTCGGCCGACAGTACACCGGTAACATACCCGTTCCCCGGCGAATCAATTTTTGGAACCTCTGCTACTTACGTTTCATCCAATTTCTACCTGATTTGTACACCAAACTCCTATGGCTGATCCGCGCCAAGCGGGAACTTTAACTTTTGACCATGCGTAAGGATATATGAAGGGAAATCATGGCTAAACGGATGTTTTTCATGCTGGCGGTAGTTATCGTGGTTGTCGCCGGCCTCGGGTTTTTTAAGTATCGGCAGATTCAGACCGCAATCGCGATGGGTTCGAGCTTCGCGCCGCCACCTAGTGCCGTAACCACTGTCGTGACCAAGAGTGAGAACTGGCCATCGAGCCTTGATGTGATCGGCACCACGGCCGCCATTCAGGGCGTGACTGTAAGCGCTGACTTGCCGGGCACCGTCTCCCGGATCAATTTTGAGTCTGGGCAATCGGTCCATGCAGGTGATGTGCTGGTTGAGCTGGACACTCGGGAAGAGCGCGCCCAACTGGCGGCAGCTGAGTCTGATCGAGATCTGGCGAAGATCAATTATGACCGCGACCAACAACTCGTAAAAGAGGGTGTAGTTGCCCGTATGCAGTCTGACAATTCGTCTGCGCAACAGAAATCGACCGAAGCGAAGGTCGGAGAAATCAAAGCCACCATCCAGCGAAAGACGATTCGAGCCCCATTCTCCGGAATCTTAGGCATCAGACAGATCAATCTCGGACAATATCTTGCCGCTGGCGCGGCCATTGTCTCCCTCCAGGCGCTGGATCCCATCTATGTAAATTTTGGGGTGCCCCAGCAGCAATCGTCTTTGGTTAAGACTGGCCGAATTCTGGAGCTTACCAGCGATGACGTGCCCGGGGTTACGTTCAAGGGACGGGTAACTGCGATTGATTCGGTCGTCAATGAAGCTACCCGCAACCTTCAGGTGCAAGCAACTCTACCCAATCCAGGCGGAAAGTTGCGCCCGGGAATGTTCGTGCAGGTGCAGTTGGGATTGGGCTCGAGTCAGAATGTAATCCCACTTCCCGCATCTGCAATTAACTACGCTCCGTACGGAGACTCGGTTTTTGTAGTGACCGATCTGAAGGACCCAAAAGGCAAAACGTATCTCGGAGTGCGCCAGCAATTCGTTAAAGTCCAGGGCTCTCGCGGAGACCAGGTGGGGGTCATCTCCGGCATCAATCCCGGAGAGGAAGTCGTAAGTTCAGGCGTTTTCAAGCTGCGAAATGGCGCTGCCGTGCAGGTGAATAACAAAGTACAACCGCCAAATAACCCCAAGCCCAATCCTGAGGACAGCTAGCCATGAAGTTCACTGACCTATTCATACGCCGGCCAGTTCTAGCCATCTGCGTCAACCTTGTGATCCTGATCGCCGGCTTGCAGGCCATTCGCTCGCTCAGTGTGCGCCAGTATCCGCGCAGCGATATCGCCGAAGTGCAGGTTTCAACCGTCTACGTGGGTGCCAATGCCGACCTGGTTCGCGGATTCATCACCACGCCGCTCGAGCGCGTGATCGCCAGCGCTGACGGCATCGACTACATGGAGTCTTCCAGCTCCCAGGGCATCAGCACGATTGATGTGCACCTGAAGCTTAATTACGACACTAATGCGGCACTGACCCAGATTCAAGCTAAAGTCGCCCAAGTACGTAACGACCTGCCGCCGGAGGCCGAAGCCCCGGTCATTAACCTGCAGACTTCAGACAATCAGTTTGCGGCGATGTACATAGGCTTTTCGTCAAAGGACCTTGACCAGAACCAGATTACTGATTACCTCACTCGCGTGGTGCAGCCGAAGCTCACCGCAATTAGTGGCGTGCAGCGGGCGGACATTCTCGGCGGACGCACATTCGCCATGCGCATCTGGCTCAAGCCCGACCAGATGGCAGCGCGTGGGGTCTCGCCTTCTGACGTGCACGACGCGCTATCTAAAAATAACTATCTTTCGGCGCTCGGCAGCACCAAAGGCGACGCCGTTTCGGTGAACCTGGTGGCCAACACCGATATGCGCACGGCGGAAGACTTCCGCCAAATGGTGATCAAGCAACAAAACGGGGTTGTGGTAAGGCTTGGCGAAATTGCCGACGTCGTTCTGGGTGCGGAAAATTACGACTCGGATGTTCGCTTCAACGGCGAGAGTGCGACTTTCATGGGAATCTGGGTGCTTCCCACGTCCAACTCGCTCGACGTAATTAAGCAGGTGCGCGCAGCTCTTCCAGGAATCAAGTCCGAACTGCCGCAGGGAATGAATCTTGGGATTCCTTACGACTCGACCGAGTACATTCAGGACGCGATCAATGAAGTGCTACATACCCTGACCGAGACATTATTGATTGTTGTCGTTGTCATCTTCTTGTTCCTGGGATCTTTCCGGTCGGTGCTTATTCCGGTTATCGCGATTCCGATCTCGCTGATTGGCGCCGTATTCATCATGTTGATAGCGGGATTCACCATCAACCTGCTGACCCTGCTTGCCATCGTGCTGTCGGTCGGACTGGTAGTGGACGACGCAATCGTGATGGTAGAGAACGTTGAACGCCATCTTCACATGGGTAAAG
>Ga0134126_10005000_pt1 | contig 16559 bp, 11 predicted proteins | sample KB31752_FD_96881 | JGI IMG/M metagenome (GOLD analysis project Ga0134126, IMG submission 96881) | Terrestrial soil microbial communities with excess Nitrogen fertilizer from Kellogg Biological Station, Michigan, USA - KB3-175-2 | ecosystem: Environmental > Terrestrial > Soil > Unclassified ...
ACACCTTCCCCATCACGTCGCCGCGAAACCCTACCGCCTCGCGCTTGCCGGCGATCGCCACCAGCCGCACCGTGCGCGTCTGCCCCGGCTCGAAGCGCGTCGCCGTGCCGGCGGGGATGTCGAGCCGGTAGCCCCTGGTCGCCGCGCGGTCGAACTTCAGCGCCGGGTTGGCCTCGAAAAAATGGTAGTGCGAGCCGACCTGGATCGGCCGGTCGCCGCTATTGGCGACATCGAGCGTCAGCGTCGCCCGGCCCTCGTTCATGACGATCTCGCCGGGCTCGGCCAATGTCTCGCCGGGGATCAGCTTGTCGTCGGCGCCGCGAATCGGATTATGCACGGTGACGAGCTTGGTCCCGTCGGGGAAGGTCGCCTCGACCTGGATGTCGGGGATCATCGCGGCGATGCCGTCCATCACCTGATCGGCGGAGATCACATGCGCGCCGGCCTCCATCAGGTCCGCCACCGAGCGGCCGTCGCGCGCTCCCTCGACGACGAAATCCGAGATCAGCGCCACCGCCTCGGGAAAGTTGAGTTTGACGCCGCGCTCCAGTCGCCGGCGCGCCACCACCGCCGCCATCGCCACCAGGAGCTTGTCTTTCTCGCGCGGCGTCAGGTTCATAGCAGCCTTGCTCCCGTTGGCGGCGCGACAATGCCGGGCTTCGCCACCCCGCGCAAGCCGCGCGCAGCGGGCGCCGGCGCCTGAAAAGCGGGCGCCGGGCCGGCTCGACGCTAGCCAAATCTGCCGCCTTGCCGTAACCCCCCGCGTGACGCTTTGATGACAGCGAGAGGCCAGCGGCTTGTCGGGGATCGTGATGACGGCGGTTCTCGCCGCTGCGCTGATGCATGCGCTGTGGAACTCGCTGGTCAAGAGCGCCGGCGACAAGTTCATGACCTCGGCGCGTGTCTGCCTGTGGTGCGGAATCATCGCCTTGTTCGTCGGCGCCGCGACGCCTATTCCGGCGTCGGCGGCGTGGCCGTTCGTCGCCGCATCGGCGATCGTCCATGTCGTCTATTTCGTCCTCGTCGGCCGGCTTTACCGCAACGCCGATCTCTCCGTCGTCTATCCGCTGATGCGGGGCCTGGCGCCGCTCATCGCCACCGCGATCGCCGCGGTGGCGCTCGGCGAACGGCTGCCGCCGCTGGCGCTGGCCGGCGTGCTGGCGCTGGTCGCCGGCGTCGCCGCCATGGGGGCGAGCGGCTTCGCGCACGGGCGCATCGACGCGGCGACGATCCGCTACGCCGTGCTCAACGCCGCCATCATCGCCGTCTATTCCGTCGTCGACGGCGAGGGCGCGCGGCGCTCGGGGCCGGCGATGGTCAATGCCTTCGGCTACAACGCCTGGGCCGACGGGCTCACCGCCGCGCTCTATGCGCCGGTGCTCGTCGCCTGGCGCGGCCGTGGCGCGCTGGCGCAATTCACGCGCGAGCCGGTGCGCGCCGCGGTCGGCGGCGTCGCCGCCTTTTCCGGCTATGCGCTGGTCGTCTGGGCGATGACGCAGGCCGAAATCGGCGCGGTGGCGGCGTTGCGCGAATGTTCGGTGGTGTTTGCGGCGGCAATCGGCGTCGCGGTGCTCGGCGAGCCGTTCCGCCACGCCCGCGCCGGCGCCGCGCTGCTGATCCTGGCCGGCGTCGCGGCAATCAAATTCGCCTGAGAGTTCAATCGCGCATCGACAGGCCGAGCAGCCGGGCGGCCGCGGCGCAGGCGAAAGCGGCGATCGCGCCGCTGGCGATCAGCGCGTGATAGAGCGAGGCGTCGAACTCGCCCGCCGTCCAATCATAGACAACGTTGCCGGCGCCGTCGCCGAGATCGAAGCGGACCCAGCCGACCATCGCCGTTCCCGCCTGCACCAGCCAGAGATAGAGCCCATGCGCGAACAGCGCGCCGATGATCCCGGCGCCGAGCGCTCGCGGCGCGGTCGGCGGCGCCCAGGCGTCGTAAAGCGCATAGGCGAGCCCGGTGAAAGCCGCCGGCAGGAAGCCGATGATGTAGGCGGGGACGAGCACGAAGGCGTGGCCGATGAGCCCGGCGATCCAGCCGATATGGGCCGCCGCCTGGGTCTGCGCTTCCGCGACCAGGGCGAGCGGGATGAACACCGCCCCGCCGACGGCCGGCCCCAGCGCCGCAAACAACGCCACCAACCCAAGCGCGGGCGCGAAGAAGCCGCGCTGCGCCGGCGGCGCCGGCGGCGGGCTCATTGCGCCAGCTCCTTCAGGCCGGCGCGGATCAGCGCCGCGGTCGCCGCCTCCGGCCCCAGCGCGTTATGGGCTTTGGCGACCACCGCCGCCGCCTGCGGGCGCCCATAGCCCAGCCCGGTCAGCGCCAGCACCGCGTCCTCGGCGGCTTTCGGCATGGCGGCGGCCGGACCCGCCTCGATGGCCGCGAAATCGCCGCCGCCGAGCGCCGCGGCTTTGTCCTTCAGCTCCAGCACCAGTCGCGCCGCCAGCTTCGGCCCGACACCGGGGGCGCGCGCCATCATCGCCTTGTCCTGGCGTGCAATCGCCGCCGCCAGCGCCTCGCCCGGCAGCGCGCCGAGAATGCCGAGCGCCACTTTCGCGCCGACCCCCTGCACGCTCTGCAACAGCCGGAACCAGTCGCGCTCGCCGGGGGTCAGAAAGCCGAACAGCCGGATCGCGTCCTCGCGCACCTGCGTCTCGATATGCAGCGACACCGCCTCACCGAGCCCCGGCAGCCCGCGCAGCGTGCGCGCCGAAGCCGCGACGACATAACCGACCCCCCCGACATCGACGATGAGGCCGTCCTCGTCGACGCTGTCGACGCAGCCCTTGAGCTTGCCGATCACGCCGCGCCCCGGATGCGGGCGTTGCGATGCTGGGCGTGGCAGATGGCGACTGCAAGCGCGTCGGCCGCGTCGGCGGTGCGGGCGTTGGAGGCAGGCAACAGCATCTTCACCATCATCCCAACTTGTTGCTTCTCCGCATGGCCGACGCCGACCACGGTTTTCTTGACCAGATTGGCGGCATATTCGGCGACATTCAAGCCGGCGAGCGCCAGCGCCGCCAGCGCCACGCCGCGCGCCTGGCCGAGCTTCAACGCCGAGCGCGGGTCGCGGTTGACGAAGGTCTCCTCGACCGCGCCCTCCTCGGGCGCGTGCTCGGCGATGAGGCCGCAAAGCTCGCGGTGGATGAATGCCAGTCGGCGGCTGAGCGGCATGTCGACATTGGTCGAGATCGTCCCGCAGGCGCGGAACTGCAAGCGCGTGCCGGCGGCCTCGATGACGCCCCAGCCGGTGGCGCTGAGGCCGGGATCGACGCCAACAATGCGAATCGGGCGTGAAGACATCGGCAAAGCCTAGCCGCTCCCCCGCCCGCTGGCGAGACAGGGCAGGTTACAGAAAATTTGAAACAAATTTGGCGCCTGACCGACACTCGCCGCGATTATTTCTGAAAGGCGACCTCCTGCCCGTTGAGGGTTCGATCATGAGCATTGTCTCGCCATTCCACGACGTTTGCATCGCCGGCTGCGCCGCCAACGCCGCGCTCAACGCCGCCGCCAAGACGCCAACGCCAACCCACAGCGAAGCCGCGAGCTTTGCCGCCTCGCCAATGCGCGCCGAGGCCGCGCCGCCGCAGGTCGCGCCCCGCCGCAGGGGCTGGCGCCGCATCGCTGCCGCGCTGTTCAGCCTCGTCAGCGGCCCGACGATGCCGCATGGCGGCGTCAACCGCGCCTGACCTTCACCACGCCACCGTCGGCCGCTCCCGGTCGGCGACCCACAGGCGCGCGCCGCCGCCGCAGGCCCGTCCAATCCCTGCTGCCAGCCGCGCCGCCGCCGCCTCGACGTCGCCGCTGCCGTTGGATTGCGCCGTCAACACGACGCGCCGCGTCGCAGGCGTCACCGCCGAGCGTGCGTCCTGACGCCAGTTCCAGCGCCGGCACAGCACTTTGCGCGCATCGGCGTAGACGACCTCGCCGGGCTTCGGCGGGTCCTCGGCGTCCTCGCCGGGCGCGGCGCCCATGTCGATGAAGCTGTCGTCGGGCCGCGAGAAACGGAACGCCAGATCGCCCTCGACGCGGTCGAGATCATCGCAGCCGAGGCACAGAACCTCGTCCAGCGACACCATATTGTAGAGATCGACCAGCGCGTTGACGCGCGGCAGGGCGTCGCCGGCCAGCACCCGCTTGAGCAACCGCTCGACCGACGAGCGATAGCTCGTTTTCTTAATGCCGAAGTCGCGATAAGCCCGGCGCCACGCCGCGACGCCGGGAATCGCCGAAAGCTCCGTCCCCGCCCAGCGCGCGCGGGCGCGCGCCTGCGCCGCCGTGATCTCGGCGTCGAGCGCTTCGTCGCGCTCGCCGATTGTCAGCCCCTCGGCGATGACGACGGCGACGCGGAATTGCGGGAAGCGCTCGGCCAGCGCCTCCAGGCTCAGACTTGGCATCGCATCACGCCGGCCGTGGCCGCGCCGCTGAGATCGCCATCAGGATCGCCTGCGCGCGCGGCGCTTCGAACAGCTTGACGGCGTCGTCTTTGGCGCGATGGCGCCAGTTCGGGCGCTCGCGATCGGTGCCCGGCAAATTGGTCGCCACCGTCTCGCCAGCGAGATCGTCGAATTGCACGGTCGCCAGCGCCGAGCCGGCGTGCGCCAGGAAAGCGTGCACCGCCGCCGCCAGCCGATTGTCCATCGGCGCGTCGAGCGCCGGCGCATGTTCGAGCGCGCCGGCGCCGATCAGCGCCTCGACGAGCGCCTGCTTCTCGGTCAGCCGCTCGGCGAGCGCGCGCACGGCGTGGTCGGGGCCCAATTGGCCCAGGCTCATGCGCTCGGCGATGTCGGCGGCCTGCCACCAGCCGGCCAGCGTCGGCAGATCATGCGTGGAAACGCAGGCGACGCTGTGCACGGGATAATCGCGGGGATCGAGGAAGGCATTGTCCTTGCGCTCGAAATACACCACCCGCATGCCCGATATATCGGCCTTGCTCAGCTTGTCGCGGAAGCCGTCGGGCACGGTGCCGAGATCCTCGCCGATCACCATGCAGTGGTGGCGCTGGCTCTCCAGCGCGATCTGGCCGATCAACTCGTCGACGGGATAGGCGACATAGGCGCCTTCGGCGGGCTTGGCGCCCTCGGGGATGACGAACAGCCGCGTCAGCCCCATCGCGTGGTCGATGCGCAGCATGCCGGCGTGGCGCATGTTGGCGGCGAGCAGGTCGCGCTGGCCCTTCCAGCCCGACAGCGCGCCGGCGATGGGGTCTGGCGGCGGCAATTGCCAGTTCTGCCCCGCCGACGAGAACGGGTCTGGCGGCGCGCCGACCGCCGCGCCGATGCCAAGCTCGGCCGCGCGCGACCAGCTCTCCGCGCCATCCGGGGCCGAGCCGATGGCGAGATCGCGGTAGAGGCCGATGTCGAGCCCCGCCGCCCGCGCGCGCGCCGCCGCCGCGCCTAACTGGCGGTCGGCGAGCCATTGGCAGAATTGCGAGAGCCGCACGTCATAGTCGCGCTCGGCCGCTTTGGCGGCGAGCGCCGCCGGGTCGGCGTCGCGCAACTCCGTTGGCCACAGCCGCCAATATTGGCCCTCGCGTTCCCGCTGAATGGCCTCGAACACGGCGAAGCGCAACAGCGCCTCGGCTCCCGTGGCGACGAAGGCGTCGAACTCGGCGAACAGCGGATCGTGCGGGTGCGCCGCGCGGGCGCGCAGGAAAGCGGCGAAGCGGTATTGCAGCGCGATGCGCTTGACGCTCCACACCGCTTCGTAATCGATCGCCGGCAGCTTCGAAACCGCGCTCAGCCGCTCGCCGAGCGTGGCGGCGGCGGCGCTCCATTCCCCGTCCACCGGCAAACTGTCCTGCGCCAGCGCGTCGATGAAGATGGGATCGAGAAAGCGCCGGTCGGACGGATGATAGGGGCTGGCGCGGCCGCGGTCGGCGGGAAACAGCATGTGCATGGGGCTGACGCCGAAATAGGCGGCGCCTTTGGCCGCCGCCGCCGCCGCGGCGCCGCCGAGGGCGGTGAAATCGCCGATGCCCTGATCGCCTTGCGCGCGGCGCAAAGCGTAGAGCTGGGCCGAGACGCCGAAGCGGCGCTTCCACACCGCCTTCGGCCGATAGGCCTCGGGCGGCGCGATGGTCAGCGCCGAGACGGCGCCGCCGACTTGGAGCCGGTGGCGCCCGATCGGCAGCGCCGGCAGGTCGAAATGGCGCTCGTCGATCTCGCGCCCGTTCGGCAACGTAATGCGGCGCGCATCGGCCCCCGGCGTCGAGCCGGAAACGGTCGAGCCGTCCTCCAGCGTCACCTGGAACTCGATCGGGGCGAGCGGCGCGGCGGGGTCGCAGCGCAGCGGCTCGCGCGGCGGCGCATCGAGCGGCAGCGTGATCGAGGGCGGCAGCCGGCGCGCCGCCGTGCCCTCCATCAGCCGGTCGAGCGAGGCGCGGGCGAGCGCCTGGGTGCGGGCGGGCAGTCCGAAGCAATCGAGCAGCGCCAGCTTGGTCGAGGTCGAGACCAGCGTATGCGCGCCCGCCACGTCCCACCACTCGCCGGCGATGCCGGCGGCGGCGGCGAGCGTCTCGACGTCATGCGCGTTGGGGGCGCGCGCCGCCCTGGCGGCAGCCGGCGTCTCGGCGACGATGAGCGTCGCGCGCGCCGGCAGCGGCGTGCGGTCGGCGAGTTCGGTCAGCGCGTCGACGTGCGAATCGTCGCTGGTGTCGAGCCGCACCCGCCACGCAAAGCCCGGCCGCGGCTCCGGCAAGCGCAGCGAGGCGGCGCCGCCGCGGTTGAAGGCGACGAGGGCGCGGTCGAAACCGTCCGCCGTCGGGGCCGCGAACACCGCGGTCAGCACGTCGCCGTTGGGAGACTCCCAATGGCTGGCGTCGACCAGCGGCAACTCGGCGTCGCGCCATTGCACATCGAGCGGGCCGCCCTCGGCGAGCGGCCGGCCGTCGAGCCACGCGGCGCGCCGCAACGCCGGATGGGCGGCGCGCACCGCGGCGAGGCGGCCGACGAAGGCCGGAAGCTGCGCATCGGCGCGCCCCCAGTCGAGCCAGGAGACGGCATTGTCCTGGGCGTAGGCGTTGTTGTTGCCCTTCTGGCTGTGGCCGATCTCGGCGCCGGCGGGAAACATCGGCACTCCGTGTGCGCAGAACAGTGTCGCCAGCAGATTGCGCTGGTCGCGGGCGCGCGCGGCGAGGATGACGGGATCAATCGTGTCGCCCTCGACGCCGTGGTTCCAAGAGTAGTTTTCGTTATTGCCGTCGCGGTTGTCCTCGCCGTTGGCTTCGTTGTGCTTGTGCGCGTAGGAGACCAGGTCGGCCAATGTAAAGCCGTCGTGGGCGACGATGAAATTGACGCTCTTGGTCGGCGCCGGCGCGTGGCCGAAGACGTCGCGGGAGCCGGCGAGCCGCGTCGCCAGTTCGCCGCGTAACCCCGCATCGCCGCGCCAGAAGCGGCGCACGCCGTCGCGGAAGTGATCGTTCCATTCGCCCCAGGCGTCGGGAAAAGCGCCGAGCCGGTAGCCGCCGGGGCCAATGTCCCAGGGTTCGGCGATCAGCTTGGCCTTGGCGAGCACGGGGTCGGCGGCAAGCGCCGCCAGCATCGGCGCATGGGCGTCGAAGCCGGCCGGGCGACGCCCGAGTGCGGTGGCGAGATCGAAACGGAAGCCGTCGATGCCGCCCCATTCCATCCAGCGCCGCAGGGCGGCGAGCGCCAGCGCGACGATCGGCGGCCGGTCGAGGGCGACGCAATTGCCGCAGCCCATGTCGTTGACGTAGCGCGCCAGATCCTCGGGCGCGAGGCGGAAATAGGCGGCGTTGTCGAGGCCGCGAAAGGAGATCGTCGGACCGCCCTCGTCGCTCTCGCCGTTGTGGTTGAGCACCGCGTCGAGCACGACCTCCAAGCCTTCGGCGTGCAGCGCATCGGTGGCGCGGCGCACGTCGCGCCAGCCGCCAGGGGCGAGGCGCGGGTCCGGGGCGCCCCAGAACACCGGGTTGTAGCCCCAGGCATTCGACAATCCCAGCGCCGGCAGGTGGCGCTCGTCGATAAAGGCGTCGGCCGGCATCAGCTCAACCGTCGTCACCCCGAGCGCCTTGATGTGCTTGACGAGCGGCGGCTCGGCGAGCGCGGCGAAGCGGCCGCGCGACGGCTCGGGAATGTCCATGCGCAGCCGCGAGAAGCTGCGCAGGTTGACCTCGTAAATGACGGTGTCGGCCATGGCGACGCGGGTATGGCCGACCTCGCCGCCAGGAGAGGCGCGCACCACGCATTTCGGCATCACCGCGGCGGTGTCGGCGCCGCGCTCGAACATTTCCGGATGCAGCTTGAACGGGCGGTCGATTTCGGCCGCCAGCGGATCGACCAGCAGCTTGGCGGCGTCGAAGCGATGTCCGTGCGCGGGATCGAATGGCCCCTCGACGCGCAGGCCGTAGCGCGCGCCCTCGGTGAGCCCCGGCGCGAAGCCGCGATGATAGCCCTCGGCGTCGGCGGTCAGCTTGATGCGCAGCGTCTCGCGCTCGCCGTTCTCGTCGAACAGGCAGACTTGCGCGGCGGAGGCGTGCGGGGCGTAGACGGCGACCTCGCCCCCCTCCAGCCGGATGACGTGGCTGGGGTCGGCGGATTCGGTCATGCGGGCGTCCTCAGCCGGGCGTAAAGGGCGGCGTAGCGCCGCGCCGGCAGGCGCCACGAGACGTCGGCGCGCATCCCGTTGAGACGCAGACGGCGCATCGCCGCAGGATCGGCGTGGAGATCGAACGCGCGCGAGATCGCATAGTCGAGCGCGCCGATCTCCGGCGGATAGAATTGCACGCCGGTCGCAACGCCCGCCGACAGCGCCGCCTCGTTGGCGTCGATCACGGTGTCGGCGAGGCCGCCGACGCGCGCCACCAAAGGCGCCGCGCCATAGCGCAGCGCATAGAGTTGGGTCAGGCCGCAGGGCTCGAAGCGCGACGGCGCGACGAGGAAATCGACGCCGGCCTGGATGAGATGGGCGAGCCGCTCGTCGTAACCGATGACGCAGCCGACATGATCGGGATAGACGCCGGCCATTCTGCGAAAGCCCAGCTCAAGCGCCGGCTCGCCGGTCCCCAGCAGCGCCAGTTGGCCGCCGCGCGCCACCAGCCCTGGCAGGCAGGCGAGCAGCAGGTCGAGCCCCTTCTGGCTCGTCAGCCGCGAGACGACGCCGAACAGCGGCCCGCTATCCGCCGCCGCGATGCCGAATTTCTCTTGCAGCGCCGTGCGATTGGCGTCGCGGTCCTCAAGCTTCAAGGCGCTGAACGGGTGCGCCAGCGTGTCATCCGTCTCGGGGTCCCACACTTCGTCGTCGATGCCGTTGACGATGCCCTCGACATCGGCGGCGCGACTGCGCAGCAGGCCGTCGAGCGCCATGCCGAATTCGGGAGTGAGGATTTCGCGCGCATAGGTCGGCGATACGGTGGTGATCTTGTCGGCAAGCCTGATGCCGCCCTTGAGGAAGCCGACGCCGCCGAAATATTCGACCCCTTCCAGGCTCATGGCGCTCGCCGGCAGGCCGAGCGCGCCGATCAGGTCGCCATAGTAATGGCCCTGGAAGGCCATGTTGTGCAGGGTCAGCACCGTCGCCGGCCGCGGCGTTCCGTCATAATGCAGATAGACCGGGGCGAGCGCCGCTTGCCAATCGTGGGCATGGGCGACATCGGCGACATAGGCCGGCAACAGACCCTTGGCGAGATCGGCGCCGACGCGGGCCAGCGCTGCGAAGCGGAAGGCGTTGTCCGGCCAGTCGCGCCCGTCGGGGCCGAGATAGGGGTTGCCGGGACGGTCGTAGAGATGCGGCGCGTCGAGCACGAACAGGTCGAGGCCCGCCGCATGGGCGGCCAGCAGCCGCGCCGGGCCGCCCATGAGGGCGGGATAGGCATGCACGGTCTCGGCCTTTTCGAGCTTCGCCTTCACCGAAGGATAGCCCGGCAGCAGCGTGCGCATCTCGACGCCCTGGCGCGGCAGCGCCAGCGGCAGCGCCCCGACGACGTCGGCCAGCCCCCCGGTCTTGATGAGCGGGAAGGCTTCGGAGGCGATCGAGAGGACGCGCAGCATGAGCTACAACAAGCCCAAAACAGATTGAGTTGGGCGCGCCGTCATTGCGAGCGAAGCGAAGCAATCCATCTTGCGGAGATCGCAGGCTATTGGGAGAATTCGGCCCGGTGGAGGCATGGATTGCTTCGCTTCGCTCGCAATGACGATGGCTAGACCTGATCGGTAGCCGCTCTAGGCGAGCTTGTCGATCATCGGCTGGGTAATCAGCACGACGCCGGCATCGGTGCGGCGGAAGCGCTGCGCGTCCAACTCCGGGTCCTCGCCGACGACGAGGCCATCGGGTATCTTGACGCCGGAATCGATGATTACTTTGCTGAGCCGGCAATTCTGGCCGATGCGCACATAGGGCATGATGACCGCCTCGTGGACGTTCGAATAGGAGTGGACGCGGCAACCGGTGAACAGCAGCGAGCGCGAGATCGCGGAGCCGGAGACGATGCAATTGCCGGAGATCAGCGACGACACCGCATAGCCGCGCCGCCCGTCGACGTCATGCACGAACTTGCCGGGCGGGGTGATCTCGGCGAAGGTCCAGATCGGCCATTGGCGATCGTAGAGGTCAAGCTCGGGCACGATCTCGGTGAGATCGATATTGGCCTGCCAATAGGCGTCGACGGTGCCGACATCGCGCCAGTAGGTATTGTTCTCCTCGTGCGAGCGCACGCAGGAGCGCCCGAAATGATGCGCCACCGCTTTGCCGTTGGCGACCAGATAGGGGACCAGATCCTTGCCGAAATCGTGGGCGGAATTGGGGTCGGCGGCGTCGCGCCGCAGTTCCTCGATAAGGAACTTGGTGTCGAACACATAGATGCCCATGCTGCACAGCGAGACGTCGGTGCGCCCCGGCATCGGCGGCGGGTTCTTCGGCTTCTCCAGGAAGGCGATGATGCGGTCGTTCTCGTCGACGTGCATGACGCCGAACGCCGACGCCTCGGCGATCGGCGCCTCCAGGCAACCGACCGTCACGTCCGCGCCGGACTCGACATGCTGTTGCAGCATCTTCTCGTAGTCCATCTTATACACGTGGTCGCCGGCCAGGATGACCATGTATTGCGGATGATAGCTCTCGATGATGTCGATGTTCTGATAGACGGCGTCGGCGGTGCCGAGATACCACATGGTTTCCGAGACGCGCTGCGAGGCCGGCAGCACGTCGAAGCTCTCGTTGCGCTCGGGGCGGAAGAAGTTCCAGCCGCGCTGCATGTGGCGGATGAGGCTGTGCGCCTTGTACTGGGTCGCCACCGCGATGCGGCGGATGCCGGAATTGAGCGCGTTCGAAAGCGCGAAATCGATGATGCGCGACTTGCCGCCGAAATAGACGGCCGGCTTGGCGCGCCAGTCGGTGAGTTCCATGAGACGGCTGCCACGTCCGCCGGCCAGCACATAGGCCATGGCGTGACGCGCGAACGGGGCTGCTGGCGTCGCTTGCTTCGTTTCAACCATACTCGCTACCTCCCAACGCTCCCCGGCTTCCTTATTGCGCCGGCTCCATGACGAAATCAAAATGGATTCTGCGGCGCGCCGAGCGCGCTCAGGGTTCCGACGGCCGCCATTCCAGGAACACCGTCGCCAGCGGCGGCAGGGTGAGGGCGGCGGAGGCTGGCAGGCCATGCGAGGGCTGCGCCTCGGCGAGGACGCCGCCGAGATTGCCAACTCCCGAACCCCAATATTCCCGCGCGTCGGTGTTCAACGCCTCGGCCCAGCGCCCGGCGTTCGGCAGGCCGATGCGATAGTTGCGGCGCACCACTGGCGTGAAGTTGGAGATCACCGCCACCGGCGCGTCGCCCGCCGCCCCGAAGCGCAGGAACGCGATCACCGATTGGTCGGAATCGTTGACGACGACCCAGCGGAACCCTTCCGGCTCGCAGTCGCGCGCGTGCAAGGCCGGGCGCGAGCGGTAGAGGGCGTTGAGGTCGCCGATCAGGCGCTTCAGGCCCTGGTGCGGCGGGTGGTCGAGCAGCCACCACGGCAGGTCGGCGTTGCAATCCCATTCCGAGGTTTGGCCGAACTCCTGGCCCATGAACAACAGCTTCTTGCCGGGATGGCCCCACATGAAGCCATAATAGGCGCGCGCATTGGCGAAGCGCTGCCACTCGTCGCCCGGCATCTTCGACACGATCGAGCGCTTTCCGTAGACGACCTCGTCATGGGAAAGCGCCAGCACGAAATTCTCGCTGAACGAATAGACCATGCTGAACGTCATCTGATCGTGCGCCCAGCGCCGATACACGGGGTCTTTGGACATGTACTCCAGAGTGTCGTGCATCCAGCCCATGTTCCATTTGAAACCGAAGCCGAGCCCGTTGGCGCTGGTGGGCATGGTGACGCCGGGAAAGGCGGTCGATTCCTCGGCGATCACGAACGCGCCGGGAAACAGCCCATAGACCGCCTCGTTGGCGCGCTTGATAAAGCTGATGGCGTCGTAATTCTCGTTGCCGCCGTCGGCGTTGGGCGTCCATTCCCCGGGTTTGCGGGAATAATCGAGGTAGAGCATCGAGGCGACGGCGTCGACGCGCAGGCCATCGACATGGTAGCGATCGAGCCAGTAGAGCGCGCTGGCGTGCAGGAAATTGGCGACCTCGCGGCGGCCGAAATCGTAGATGGCGGTATTCCAGTCGGGATGGAAGCCGCGGCGCGGGTCCTTATGTTCGTAGAGCGGCGCGCCGTCGAACCAGGCCAGGCCATGCGCATCGGTGGGAAAATGCGCCGGCACCCAATCGAGGATGACGCCGATTCCCGCCGCATGGGCTTTGTCGACGAGCCGGGCGAAGCCCTCCGGCGCGCCGAAGCGCCGGGTCGGCGCGAACAGACCGATCGGCTGGTAGCCCCAGGAGATGTCGAGCGGATGCTCGGTCACCGGCATGAACTCGATATGCGTGTAGCCGAGTTCGGCGACATAGGGGATCAGCGTTTGCGCCAGTTCGTCATAGGTCAGCCAGCGCCCACCCTCGCCGCGCCGCCAGGAGCCGAGGTGGCATTCGTAGGTCGACATCGGCTTGCGCCGCAACTCGCCCTGTCCGCGCGCCGCCATATAGGCGGCGTCGGTCCACTCGAAGTCGGAGGTGTAGGCGACAACCGAGGCGGTCGAGGGCCGCAATTCCGCCTCGAAGCCGAACGGGTCGGCCTTCAGCGGCTGCAACTCGCCGCTCGCCGAGATGATCTCGTACTTATAGACCGTTCCGGCGCCCAGATGCGGGATGAAGATCTCCCACAGGCCGCTGTCGATGCGCTTGCGCATCTGGCAGCGCCGGCCGTCCCAGCCATTGAAGTCGCCGACGACGGAGACGCGGCGCGCGTTCGGCGCCCAAAGGGCGAACAGCACGCCGCCGGCGCCTTCGTGGTGGGTGATCTGCGCGCCGAGGCGCTTGTAAATCTCGCGGTGGGTGCCCTCGATCAACAAGTGATCGTCGAGCGGCCCGAGCGCCGTGCCGAAGGCATAAGCGTCCTCGTAGGTCGAGACGCCGCCGGTGCGCGTCACCTCCAGCCGGTAGGTTGGGCGCTCAGCGCCTTTCGGCAGCAGCGCCTCGAAGAAATCGTCCTTGCGACGTTCCAGTTCGACGAGCGGCGCGTCTTCGCGCGTCAGGGCGCGCACCGAAATCGCGTCGGGGGCGAAGGCGCGGATCGCCCAGCCCTGCGGGGTGAGGTGCGGACCCATGAACGAGAACGGGTCCGGGTGGCGCGCCGCCGCGAGGGCGTCGATGTCGGATTCGTCTGCGCGCCAAGTTTCGCTCAATGCGGTGCTCCCCTAGGCCATGCGCTCATACGACACCTTCCAGATGTCGTCGGCGTATTCGCTGATCGTGCGATCCGACGAGAACCACCCGGTATTGGCCGTGTTCAATATGCTCGATCGTAGCCAAGCTTTGCGGTCCCGCCAAGCCACGTCGATCTTTTGTTGCGTCGCCCAGTAGGCGTCGAAGTCGGCGCACACCATGAAATAATCGTGATGGCGCAGCGTCTCGACGAGGCCGTGGTAGCGGCCGCGGTCGTCGGCCGAGAACACCCCGGAGCCGATCGAATCGAGCACGTCGCGCAGCACCGGCGAGGCCTCGATATAGGCCGTCGAATCGATGCCGTTGGCGCGCGTCGCCTCGACCTCGTGGGCGGTCAGGCCGAAGATGAAGATGTTGTCGTCGCCCACCAGATCCTTCAACTCGACATTGGCGCCGTCGAGTGTGCCGACGGTCAGCGCTCCGTTCAACGCCATTTTCATGTTGCCGGTTCCCGACGCCTCCATGCCGGCGGTCGAAATCTGCTCGGAGAGGTCGACGGCGGGGATGATCGTCTCGGCCAGGCTGACGTTGTAGTTCGGCAGAAACACCACCTTGAGCAGGCCGCGCACCGTCGGGTCGCTGTTGACGGCGCGAGCGACGTCGATGGCGAGCTTGATGATGAGCTTGGCCTGGGTGTAGCTCGCCGCCGCCTTGCCGGCGAAGATTTTCACCCGCGGCGCGAAGTCGATGGTTGGATTGGCGCGGATCTCGTTGTAGCGGGCGATCGTCTCCAGGACGTTGAGCAATTGGCGCTTGTATTCGTGGATACGCTTGATCTGCACGTCGAACATGGCGTCCGGGTCGAGGCGCTGGTTGAGCGTCTCGGCGGCGAGCTGGCCCAGCGCCACCTTGTTGGCGCGCCGCGCCAGCGCGATCTGCTCCTGCATCGAGGAATCGTCGGCGTAGCGGGCGAGCCCGCGCAGCGTCTCGGCGTCGTGCAGGCCCTTGTCGCCGACGGCGGCGCGGATGATCGCCGACAGTCTCGGGTTGCACTCCAGCAACCAGCGGCGGAAGGTGATGCCGTTGGTCTTGTTGACGATGCGGCCGGGGTAGACGAGGTTGAGGTCGCGGAACACCGTCTGCTTCATCAGCTCGGTGTGCAGCCCCGAGACGCCGTTGATCTTGTGCGAGCCGACGAAGGCCAGCGCCCCCATGCGCACGCGCCGGCCGCTGTGCTCGTCGATGAGCGAGATCGCGGCCATGAAGCCGGGGTCGGTCATGCCCTGCTTGCGCGCCGCCTCCAGATGCATGGCGTTGATGAGATAGATGATCTGCATGTGGCGCGGCAGCAGCCGCTCCATCAGGCCGACCGGCCAGCTTTCGAGCGCTTCCGGCAGCAGCGTGTGGTTGGTGTAGGAGAACACCGCGCTGGCGATCTTCCACGCTTCGTCCCAGGGCAGGCCGTTGAGGTCGAGCAGGATGCGCATCAGCTCGGCGACGCCGATCGAGGGATGGGTGTCGTTGAGCTGCACCGCGACATGCTCGGCCAGCGAGCGCACGTCCTTGAACACCTTGACGTGGCGGCGCACGAGGTCGAGCAGCGAAGCCGAGGCGAAGAAATATTCCTGCCGCAGGCGCAATTCCTGGCCGGCGGGCGTTGCATCGGAGGGGTAGAGCACCTTCGAGATCGCCTCGGCGCGCACCGTGTCCGACTGCGCGCCGAGGTAGTCGCCGGCGTTGAAGGCATCGAGCTTCAGCGGGTCGGGAGCGCGCGCCGACCATAGCCGCAGCGTGTTGACGTGGCGGCCGCGCCAGCCGACGATCGCGGTGTCGAAGGCGATCGCCTCGACGCGCTCGCCGGGGCGCCAGACATGGTGCGACTCGCCGTTGTCGCCTTGCACCGCCTCGACCCAGCCGCCGAAACCGATGGCGTAATTGACCTCGGGGCGCTCGAACTCCCAGGGGTCGCCGTGGCTGAGCCAATCCTCCGGCGCCTCCTGCTGCCAGCCGTTGCGGATGATCTGCTTGAACAGGCCGTTGTCGTAGCGGATGCCGTAGCCGTGGGCGGCGATCGACAGCGTCGCCATCGAATCCATGAAGCAGGCCGCCAGCCGCCCAAGGCCGCCATTGCCGAGCGCCGCATCCGATTCGATGCGCCGCAGCGAATTGAGGTCGACGCCGAGTTGCGCCATCGCCGTCGTCATCGGCTCGACGATGCCGAGATTGGTCATCGCGTCGTACAACAGGCGGCCGATGAGAAATTCGAGGCTGAGGTAATAGACGCGCTTGCGGCGCTGCTGGTAGGTGCGATGGGTGGCGGGAATCCAGCATTCGACGATGATGTCGCGGGTGGCGCCGGCGACGGAGAGGAACCAGTCGCGCCGGCTCGCCGTCACCGGGTCCTTGCCGACCATGAATTTGAGCTTGGCGAGCACTGCGGCCTTCAGCTCCTCGGCGGAGTAGGCGCGCACGTCCTCGACCGCGGCGGCCTCCTGCGCAGACGTGACCAAATCCATGCCGAATCCCCCTTTTCCGTCCGCTCGAAGCGTAGCAGGACTTAATACGTTCCGAGTTTAACGCTCGTACCATTATTGTGACTGACGACGAAATTGCCTAAAGCGGGGCCGAGAAGCAGGACGCTGCGGGAGACGGCATGAGAATCGACGGCAAAGCCTATCGCACGATCTGGCGCGCCGGCCCGGCCGCCGTCGAGGCTATCGACCAGACCCGGCTGCCGCACGAACTGGCGTTCCGGCGGCTGGATTCGCTCGAAAGCGCCGTCGCGGCGATCAAGACCATGGTGGTGCGCGGCGCGCCGCTGATCGGCGCCACCGC
>Ga0134126_10005001_pt1 | contig 16557 bp, 18 predicted proteins | sample KB31752_FD_96881 | JGI IMG/M metagenome (GOLD analysis project Ga0134126, IMG submission 96881) | Terrestrial soil microbial communities with excess Nitrogen fertilizer from Kellogg Biological Station, Michigan, USA - KB3-175-2 | ecosystem: Environmental > Terrestrial > Soil > Unclassified ...
AGGGTCATTTCTGTTCTGCTTTCTTTTTGAAGGCACTTATTGTAGCCCCAGGAGACATAAGAAATGGTATTTGGCCCCAATCTTTATACTTTGCCACAAGTTCGTCTTTTTTAGATGGGTCATTCGCTGCTGTTTTCATGTCAAGAAAATATTGTCTGAAATTATCTATTATTTCAATTCCTCCAATGTTACCGTGACCTGGTACAATTTTCTGAATATTGAATAACTTAGGTAATAAATCAAACGTAGCTAAATAACCATCCGGATTAGAATCAGCTATACCAAAAATTGCAGGTGCTTGCTTGTTTAAAATTACATCTCCGCCAAACAACATTTTTCTTTTATGTAAATAAACTACTACATCACTTACTGTATGTATAGGTTTAGCTAGGTTTAAAAGTGTTACCGTATCGTCTCCCATTTTTATATCCATTCTATCTTTCAACCACTCTGTAGGCAATGTTTTTTTACTGGCATTTTTTATCCAAAACTCTTTAGTGTAGTTAGCGCCGGCAATAATAGTTTGCCCTATATAAAAACTATTGCCTGTGCTATGGTCAGGATGATAATGTGTGTTTACAACTAAAATAGGTTTCTTTCCGGCCAATTCTTTTACAGTTTTAGCCAATTGCTCAGCTGCTTCATCCATCTTGGTATCAATAACTATAACCAGGCTATCAGAAACTAAAATACCGCTGTTACCACCGCCACCTAAAACAAGGGTAAGCTCTTTATCATAATTAACTACGGTTGTTTGTTTCATTTTTTGCATAAACGGGCGCAAATAAATCATGTATAAAGTAGCACCTATAGCCACTAACAACAAGATAATAATGCCTAACCATTTAAGCGTCTTTTTAAGGATTTTCATGTCAATTTATTTATATTCTGTACTAAAAGTAAAAAGCCTAACAACTATATTATAAGTTAATTAGGCCTTTTAATCAGTGGTCTTGTAGGGAGTCGAACCCCAAACCTTCTCATCCGTAGTGAGATGCTCTATCCAGTTGAGCTACAAAACCATTTTTGGAGGCACAAATATACATAATTTATTTAACTTGCAAGGCGTAAACACGTCATTCTATGCCACAAAAACTCATCGAAAAAGTCTGGGAAAACAGAGAACTTTTAAAGGATTTAGCTGTACAAAATACTATTAACCAAGTAATTGAAGAGCTTGACAAAGGTAAGCTACGTGTAGCAGAGCCTTTACCTAACGGACAATGGCAGGTAAACGAGTGGGTGAAAAAGGCGGTTATTTTATATTTCCCGATTCGTAAAATGGAAACTATAGAAATTGGGCCTTTAGAATTTCACGATAAAATGCAACTTAAAAAAAATTATGCCCAGCTTGGTGTGCGTGTAGTGCCACATGCTATAGCCCGTTACGGAGCTTATTTAGCAAGTGGGGTAATTATGATGCCAAGCTATGTAAATATTGGGGCTTATGTTGATAGCGGCACTATGGTAGATACTTGGGCTACTGTTGGCAGCTGCGCTCAAATAGGTAAAAACGTACATTTAAGTGGTGGCGTTGGCATTGGCGGGGTACTTGAGCCAGTACAAGCTGCGCCTGTTATTATTGAAGATAATTGCTTTATAGGTAGCCGTTGTATTGTGGTTGAAGGCGTGCGTGTTTGTAAAGAAGCTGTGTTAGGAGCAAATGTTTGCTTAACACAATCTACAAAAATAATTGATGTTACAGGAAAAGAACCAATTGAAATGAAAGGCATTGTGCCTGAACGCAGCGTAGTTATTCCCGGTTCTTATACAAAGAAATTTCCGGCAGGAGAATTTCAGGTACCTTGTGCTTTAATTATTGGTAAACGAAAAGAAAGCACCGATTTAAAAACATCTTTAAACGATACGCTTAGAGAATATAATGTAGCAGTATAATTTTACTTTTGTATAATGAATTTTTCTGACATGCTTACTGATCTTTTTACCGCTCAAGGATTGATTCAGTTGTTGACTCTCTCACTTTTAGAAGTTGTTTTAGGTGTAGATAACATTATTTTTATTGCCATTATTGCTGATAAGCTTCCGGCCAACCAAAGAGGTCAGGCACGCACAACCGGATTGGTGTTAGCAGTTTTTATACGCATTGCGCTATTATTTACGCTTAGTTTTTTATCATCACAAGAAGCCCCATTATTTAATATAGCAGGGCATGGCATTACGTTACGCGATTTGATTTTCTTTGGTGGTGGTGTTTTCTTGTTATACAAAACCTGGGGCGAGATTATGGAAAAAATTAACGGAGATGATGCAGAACATAAAACCAATTCGAAAAAGGCAAGTGTTGCAAATATTATTTTTCAAATTGTTTTAATTGATATTGTTTTTTCTTTCGACTCTATTTTAACCGCTATTGTAGTTTCTAAAAACCTAATTATTATGGGCGGTGCTGTAATTGCGGCTATGGCTGTAATGGTTTTATTCTCAGGGGCAGTGGCCGATTTTATCAATAAAAATCCACGTATAAAAATGCTGGCACTTACCTTTTTATTGGTGATTGCTTTATTATTATTAGCCGATTCGGTAAAACCATTTACAGGCTTTGAAATTGAGAAAAGTTACGTGTATGCTGCTTTAGGTTTTTCGTTAGTAGTTGAGCTGCTAAACATGTGGGAAGAGAAAAAAAGCAAGAAGTAATTATTTAATCTTTCCTGAAGGGAGATAAACCACTTTTTTAGTTTCAAAAAAGTCTTCTTTAAAATAGTCGCTTAAATTATATACTTGTGTATGTCTGCCAAAAGGCTTTAGCTCTTCGGTTAAATCACCGCCTTTTAAATAAAGTAAGCCATTTTTAAAAGCATTAACATTATTGTTGGAAAAACTTTTGCGTATCCATGTTGTAAATGTTACCAGTTCTGTAACAGCGCGACTAACTACAAAATCATATTTAGCCGTTAGTAATTCAGCTCTGATTTGTTGTGCGCTTACATTTTTTAAACCAAGTGCGGTAGCTACTTCTTTTACTACGGTAATTTTTTTACCAATAGAATCTACCAAATGAAATTGACAATTAGGAAACAGTATAGCTAACGGAATACCCGGGAAGCCGCCACCCGTACCAACATCAAGCACCTGTGTGTTATCGGCAAAAGACATAACCTTTGCTATTCCCAACGAATGTAATACATGATGTAAATAAAGCTGCTCGATATCTTTTCGCGAAATAACATTTATTTTTTCATTCCATTCTTTATACAAAGCTTCTAGTTGTATAAATTGGTCTTTTTGCTGTTGGCTTAAAGAAGGAAAATAATGGAAGATAATATCGGCGCCTTGCACGTTAAAAGTTTTTTTGTCTTTTAACAATGGTAAGAAGAAGATCGCGAGCTCTGAAAAGACGTGTTTTAACCGTACTTAAAGGCAAGTTAACTCGCTTGGCAATTTCTTCGTTACTTAATTCTTCAATGTAAAACAGCTCCACTATCTCACGATAGTTCGGTTTTAGTTTTTCAATAATAGCGCGAATTTTTTCGATGTTTTGTTTTCTGATAACACTTTCTTCAGGGTCTAAACCTGTGCCTTTTACGATAGCAGAAAGCTCTTCGCCCCCATCATTGTCGATAGACTTATTTAATGATAGTACGCCTTTATGTTCTTTATTTCTGCGTAAAAAATCGATCGCATTATTAGAAGCTATTTTAAACAACCAGGTACTAAAAGCAAAGTTTGTAGAATATTGTTCTAAATTTTTAAAGGCTTTGCCGAAGGCTTCAATAGTTAAATCTTCTGCATCATCTTTATTGTTGTTTACCATACGCAACAGCATAAAGTAAACCGGCTCCCAATAACGTTTCATCAACTCTGCAAAAGCCTTTTGATCGTTCTGTTTTAAGGCACGCTCAATTAACTTTATATCATAAAGTGCTTTACTCGAAAAAAACCTATCTTCTCCTAAGTTTTCCATTTACGCGTTTTCGAAAACAACTTTTGCATGTGCCACATTGGGTATAAGAATAGTAATAAAAACTCGTATACCAAAAAACCCACTACTAAATCTTTTTCTTCCAGTTTTTTGGCCGCTTTTTGATACACTACCATTTGTATTATATTCTTAATTAAAAAAAGAGCTGCTGTAACAATTATCAGGTCTAATATAAAAAAAGAGAGAATAAGTAAAAAATAAAAAAGATAATTACTTATATACAAGATACCTAAGCGGTTTTTTGAGCGACGATTATAAATAGACGAAGTGCTTAAATGACGGGTCTTTTGTTGGTTCCACTCATCGAAGTTTTTAGCAGGAATAGAGTACGTAAGGCTATCCTTACTTATGATAGCCGATGCATTGGTTGTATTGGCGTTTTGATTGATAAATAAATCATCATCGCCCGAATTGATGTGATAATGCGTTGAAAAACCTTTGTTTTTAAAGAACAATTCCTTTTTGTAGGATAGGTTTCTGCCCACGCCCATGTAAGCTTTATTATCTATTGCTAAGGATAAATATTGCAAGGCAATAGCAAACGTATCAAAACGTATCAGTTTGTTTAAAAATGATTTTTCTGCCCGGTAGGGCCCGTAGCCAATTACAATTTCTTTGCCGGGTGTGTAGCCCTTAACCATTTCACTTATCCAATGTTCGCTTTGCGGATAACAATCTCCATCGGTAAACAAAAGGTGGTCGTACTTAGCCCCTTTTATGCCCACCATTAAGGCAAACTTTTTACCGTGCTTATAATAATCATCCTCTTTAATGGTTATGATGTGCAGGTTAGGGAAAATTTTAGCATACTCGCGTAACACATCATCAGTATTATCGTAGCTACAATCGTTTACCACAATTACTTCAAACTTAGCATACTCCTGCGTTAAAAATTTGGGAAGAAATTCGGTTAAATTATCTGCCTCATTTTTTGCACATATAATTACCGAAACGGGAGGTTGCTCTGTATTTTTTGGCGCTTCGGGTTCTTTATAAAAAGCAATTTTACCATACAAAAATAAATATACAGCTATTTGATGTAAAGCTACCAGCGCAAAACAAGCTACCAACCAAAAACCAATACTCTGAAAATCTATAATGGGCATATGGGCGCGAAGTTACGCAGCCCAGCCTACATTAATTGTTTTACCTTTGCAAAAATTAAACAAAGTAATTAACAATGCCAAAAGCGGTTATTTTTGATATGGATGGTGTGATTATAGATTCGGAACCACTTTGGCGACGGGCTATGATACGTGTTTTTAATGCCAGCGGATTGCCGTTTACAGATAATGATTGCCGCGTTACCACAGGCATGCGCATAGACCAGGTAATTTCTTTTTGGAACAACAAAACAAATTTCACCAAAGACGAAGAGCTTGTAAGAACAAACATTGAAGACCATTTGTGTGGATTAATTTCCGCAGAGGGAAAGCCTATGAAAGGTCTGCAACAGTCGTTAGATGTTATTGTGGGGCAAAATATGCTTATTGCTTTGGCAACATCATCATCTGAAAAATTAATTAAATGTGTGCTGAGTGTTTTAAAAATTGAAAGTTATTTTAAACACATACAATCTGCCGAACATCTTACCTATGGCAAACCGCACCCCGAAGTATTTTTAAAATGCGCCGAAGCCATTAACACAAAACCCGGTGATTGCCTTGTTATAGAAGATTCATTAAACGGCATTATATCAGCAAAAGCAGCAGGAATGAACGTTATTGGCATTCCGGAAGAACATAATATAAACAATCAAAAGTTTTGCATTGCAGATGTTACATTGCACTCGTTACAAGAAATTAATTCAGAAATAATTAAACAATTTTAAGCTTGAAATTTACCCTACAACACAACGACCCATCATCAAAAGCACGTGCAGGACTTATAGAAACGGCACATGGCACTATTGAAACACCCATTTTTATGCCTGTTGGCACAGCGGGTACGGTAAAAACGGTTCATCAACGCGAATTAAAAGATGATATTAAAGCGCAGATTATTTTAGGAAACACCTATCATTTGTATTTGCGTCCGGGTGTTGATGTGCTTGAAAAAGCAGGTGGCTTACACAAATTTAACGGCTGGGATAAACCTATACTTACCGATAGTGGGGGTTACCAAGTCTTTTCGCTTTCGGCACAACGAAAAATCACAGAAGAGGGTGCAACCTTTAAATCGCACATTGATGGCTCTAAACATATGTTTTCACCTGAGCGTGTAATGGACATTGAGCGCACCATTGGTGCCGATATTATGATGGCTTTTGATGAGTGCACACCCTACCCCTGCGAATTGGATTATGCGCGAAAATCTATGCATATGACGCATCGTTGGCTCGACCGTTGCATTGCTCGTTTTAATAGCACACCTGATAAATATGGTTACGAGCAAAGTTTATTCCCTATTGTACAAGGAAGCGTGTATCCTGAGTTACGTAAACAATCTGCCGAATACATTGCTTCAAGAAATTTGAGTGGAAATGCCATCGGTGGTTTATCGGTTGGGGAGCCGGCTGAAATGATGTATGAAATGACTGATATGGTTTGTGAAATTTTACCAAAAGACAAACCACGTTATTTAATGGGTGTGGGCACACCTGTAAATATTTTAGAGAGTATTGCTTTAGGGGTTGATATGATGGATTGTGTTATGCCTACACGTAACGCTCGCCACGGCTTGCTATTTACACGTAACGGTATTATTAATATAAAGAACGAAAAATGGAAAAGCGATTTTTCCGCCATTGATGCTGAAAGCGATTGCTTTGCCGATACTCAATATACCAAAGCTTACTTACGTCATTTATTTGCTTGTGATGAAATGTTGGGTTTACAAATTGCCAGTGTACATAACCTCGCTTTTTATTTGTGGTTAGTAAGCGAGGCTCGCAAAAAAATTATTGAAGGCACTTTTGCCAGTTGGAAAAATCAAATGGTTGTAAAAATTGGTCAGCGATTATAGCATATCAAGTTGGTTACCCTCGTTAGTTTTTATTTTAGGTGGTTTTATTTTTAAACCCGCTACTTTATCCATTCTATTAATAAAATAAATAGCCAGTTCGGGGGTTAAGCCTTTATCGGGACTATGGATAAAAAAATAAAATTCTTCCAAGCCTTGTTGTATCCAAGTGTTAAGGCGTTGTACCCATTCATTTAAACGGGTGTAATCAGTAGGATGCAAATCATTAGCCACAAAACGAATAAAGGCTGCTTTGTTGGTTAAGCGCCCATGTAAAACATCTCGCCTACCACTTACATCGGTTATAACAAGTGCTATGTTGTTTTTATAGAGATAATTACACAATGTTTTAAACTCTTCATTTCCTTCTTCAAACCAACTTTCGTGGCGTAGCTCTATAGCTAATTTTCTAATGGGGTTGCCATCTAAAAAATCTAATAAATAATTTAATCCTTTTGTATTAAAGCTTGGTGCTAATTGTAAGAAAGAAGTTCCAAGTTTATTTCCGAAAGCTTGTATAGTATCATTAAAGTTTTGAGCCAACTCAATAGACTGACTAATATTTTGTGTATGACTAATAGATTCATGCACTTTAGGGCAAAATTTAAAATCAGCAGGAACTGCCTCTGCCCAACGCTTCACCGTTTCTTTATCAGGCACACGATAATGTGTTGCATTTAACTCAATTGTGTTAAATTGTTTGCCATAATATTTCACATAATTTTTAGAACCTGCTCTATCCGGGTATATTTTCTTCACCAAATTCTCATCAGCCCAAACTACAGTGCCTACATAAGCAGCAACGCTTTCGCTTTGTTTACCACCCAACACTTTTTTAATGCCGATATGGTCGGGAGGCAAACTAAAATCAACGTTTTCAATATTTTCTAATCGGCCAAATTTCATTGAGACAAAAAGAAGAAAATTATTCTGATTTTTTATGGAAGAAATTTATTTATTTTCAGATAGTTTTACCAAACAAATTATGCGCCACCATTTTTTACTTTATATACTTGTTTTACTTTTCACTATTTCTGTATCCGCACAAACCAAGTCGTTTCATAACTTAAGTAAGTATGAAAAGCATTGGGCTATATGGCATCCGTTTGCATCTATAAAAATAAAAAACCATCAGGTAGAAATGTATGCGGTTTGCAAAGAAGTAAAACATCAAAGACTATTGGATACTTTTGAAAATGGCGGAAAGCTGGATGCCTTTAGGCATACATTTGCTATGGCTTATTTCAGCAAATTTGTGAAAGCTAAAAAGTTACGCAAACTTGGCAAGGCGCATGAAAAAGCTAATTATCAGCAATTTCTTCATCATTTACCTGAAGAGGATGGGGAGTTATCGGACTCACTTTCATCCGTTATGGATTTAAAGAATAATGATATTGCTTTATCATTAGCCAACGAGGTAAAAAAACTAAGTGCTGAAGAAATAAAAGAAAAAATTATTGGCCTAATAAAAAACGACGGCGTTTTCATTATAAAACGAAATGCACAAGGTTTGTATGTAGATTGCAATGATCAAATCATCCCTCCTGAAAAAATAAAAGGCATTTGGAACACGCCCAAATGCCTTATTAAATCGGATAATTAGTTTTTTAAACTAATTTTTTTAGTAAGCTTTTCAAGCTAACTTTTTCAGCTATAAGTGCAGGTATTGCATTAATAGCAACACGATCTTGTTTCATGCTATCGCGGTCGCGTATAGTAACCGTGTTATCTTCTAAACTTTGTTGGTCAACTGTAATGCAATAAGGCGTGCCAATTGCATCTTGGCGACGGTAACGCTTCCCTATGTTATCTTTTTCTTCGTATGTGCAATTATAATCAAGCTTTAGCATGTTCATAATTTCCATTGCTTTTTCTGGCATGCCATCTTTTCCCATAAGTGGAAAAACAGCTACTTTAATTGGAGCTAAGGCAGCAGGAATTGATAACACAACACGTTCTGACCCATCTTCTAATTTTTCTTCTTTTAACGAAGAGGCCATAATAGCCAAAAACATTCTATCTAAACCTATAGAAGTTTCAATTACATAAGGTGTATAACTTTGGTTTAACTCAGGGTCGAAATACTGTTGTTTTTTTCCTGAATATTGTTCATGGTTACGTAAATCAAAATCGGTACGACTATGGATGCCCTCTAATTCTTTAAATCCAAACGGAAATTCAAATTCAATATCACAAGCTGCATCAGCATAGTGCGCTAACTTAATGTGGTCGTGAAAACGTTTTTTCTTTTCATCAATTCCTAATGCATTATGCCATTTTAAGCGTGTTTGTTTCCAATGCTCGTACCATTCTTTTTGTGTGCCGGGGCGAATAAAAAATTGCATTTCCATTTGCTCAAACTCACGCATACGAAAAATAAACTGACGGGCAACAATTTCGTTACGGAACGCCTTACCTGTTTGCGCAATACCAAACGGAATTTTCATTCGTCCGGTTTTTTGCACATTCAAAAAATTTACAAATATCCCTTGTGCAGTTTCAGGACGAAGGTAAATAGTGTCGCTATCCCCAGCCACGGAGCCAAGCTGAGTAGAAAACATTAAATTGAACTGACGAACGTCTGTCCAGTTTTTACTTCCGCTAACCGCACAAACAATTTCACTATCAACTATAATTTGTTTTACTTCGGCTAAATCGTTTTCATTTAGTGCTTTTTTAAAGCGCGCATTTATATCATCAACATTTTTTTGATATTCTAAAACACGTGCATTGGTGCTTCGAAACATTTTTTCATCAAAGCCTTCAAAACGTTTAGCTGCTTTTTCAACTTCTTTTTCAATTTTAGCTTCAATTTTAGCTACATGTTCTTCAATCAAAACATCAGCACGGTAACGCTTTTTGCTGTCTTTATTATCAATTAAGGGATCACTAAAAGCATCAACGTGTCCACTTGCCTTCCAGGTTGTTGGGTGCATAAAAATAGCGGCATCAATGCCTACAATATTTTCGTTTAACTGCACCATGCTTTGCCACCAATATTGGCGAATGTTGTTTTTTAGTAAAACACCATTTTGCCCATAATCATAAACGGCACTTAATCCATCATAAATTTCACTGCTTTGAAAAATAAACCCATACTCTTTACAATGAGATATAAGGTTTTTGAATAAATCTTCTTGATTGCTCATGGGCGCAAAAATAACAATTTAAGACGTAAAATTTACTTCTTATAAAAATTCATCTCGCTAACATAAGCTGCCACTTTTTCAGGCATAAAACAATTTACATCCTTTTTATCAAGAATGGCTTTACGGATAAAGGAAGACGAGATTTCCATTATGGGTGCCTCAGTTATTTTTATATTAGGATGGTTTACAAAAGAGCTTGCATGACTATGCTGGCGCGGATATACATAAATAGAATGTTTTTCTAAAATTTGTTCGTAGTTTTTCCATTTATGGAAGTTTTGTAAATTATCCATGCCCATAATAAGACTAAAATTTTTCTTTGGGTACTTTTCTTTTAAATGTGTTAGGGTGTTTATAGTGTAAGATGGTTGCGAAAGTTTAAACTCAATATCGCTGGCTTTAAACTTCGAATGGTTTTCTACAGCCAGTTTTACCATATATAATCTATGGTTTTGTGCTAACAGACTTTGTTTATCTTTTAATGGGTTGTGTGGTGATATGACAAACCAAACTTCATCTAAATCAGTAAAAGAAACCATGTAATTTGCTAAAGCCAGGTGCCCAATATGTATTGGGTTAAACGAGCCGAAAAACAAACCTGTTTTTTTCACTAAAACTTTTTATTTTGATTAAAAGGTTTGGTTGCTTTTTGTATAGTAGTTAAAATACTTTTGGTTTTATCAGCATTATTTAGCGTACTAATAGCCGTTTGCATGTCGGTATCCCATTTTATGGAAGCTGCAATTCTTCCGCTTAAATAATAAAAGCGAGAAACAATTTCATCTTCTATCATTCGTTTTATTTCAGGTTTGAATTTTTGCAGGTCATCTTTTTTTCTATCCATCAATTTTTTCTGCAACTGGTTAAATTCGTTTTCTATATCAGTAAAATATTTGTCGCTTTCAGCGCTTCTTTTAAGCGATTCTAAATCCTCTTCACTATTGGTTTTATAGTTGTAATCTTTGTCTTTTAAAAAAGCTACAAAATCAGTATAATCATTGTCGTTAATGGTAAAGGTTTGCGCGTCGCCATTTAATTTTGGGTTTTTAATTATATATTGGGTTACATAATCAAAAATTAAATTCTTTGCAATTAGCTCATATGTAATTTCGCTCATGGTTTGCGGTTCAGTTTGCACATCGGGCAACACACCAGCACCATCATAAACAATTCGTCCGTTACGAGTTTTAAAGGCTGTAATGAGCGAATCGGGAACATGGTCAACACTTCCATCTTTATTGCGGTGCGAATAATCTAAAGCCTGAATACATCTTCCGCTTGGGATATAATATTTTGCCACAGTTACCTTTAGCTGCGCATTGTAAATAAGTGGTTTTGTTTGTTGTACAAGACCTTTACCATACGTACGCTGACCAATAATGATTGCTCTATCTAAATCTTGTAATGAGCCCGAAACAATTTCTGCCGCCGAAGCCGAATTTCTATCAACCACAACCGCTAACGGCATCGTTAAATCAATAGGGTTATTTACTGTTTTAAAAGCTTGTGTCCACTCCTTAGCACGTCCTTTGGTAACAGCAACATCGGTTCCCTTTTCTACAAATAAATTTACAATATCAACGGCTTGTGTAAGCAGTCCACCCGGGTTATCGCGTAAATCAAGTATAAGTGCTTTACAGTTATTTTCATTTTTAAGTTTAAGAAATGCCGTTTTTACCTCTGCGGCGGCGGTTGGTGTGAAGCCTGTAAGTTTTATATAGCCAATTTCTTTATCTAACATACCAAAATAGGGCACATCTTTTACTTTAATATCTTCTCTCACAATGTTAAACTCAATAGGCTTGATAGTTCCTGGCCTTTCAATTAAAAGCTTAACAGCCGTGCCCGACTGTCCTTTCATTAATTTACTTATCTCGTCCGAGTTTTTGCCTTTTACGGCAATATCATTTATTTGTAAAATAACATCACCTGCTTTTATTCCAGCTTTAAGTGCGGGTGAGTTTTCGTAAGGCTCGGTAATAAGTACTTTATCTTTTATTTCGCGCACAGCAGCGCCAATGCCACCATACTGCCCGGTAGTTACTATTTTATAATCTTCAATATCGTTTTCAGTATAGTATTCAGTATATGGATCTAGTGAATTCAACATAGCATCCGATGCCGTTTTAATAAGTTCGCCGGGCTTAGTATCATCTACATAATATAAATTCACTTCTTTAAAAAGCGAAGTAAAAATGTCTAAGTTTTTAGCTACTTCAAATAAGTCTTCGGTAAATGCAACTGAAATAACACTTACAGAAACAATAACCGGAAGCCCTATTGCTAAAAATAATTTACGCCTTTTAGTCATGATAAAAATTACTTGCCATAAAGGTAAGATTTATATTTAATTTACTCTATTAGCTAACAGTTTCAAGGTCTGCACCATGTTTTCCTTTAGCTCATCGAAAGAAATAATTTGTTTAGATGAATATATAAGATAAATATGTAAGCTCTTTTGTTTTTCTGCAAGATGCTCATATAACAAGTGTTTATGATTGCGATAAACCTCACGCATTCTTCGTTTAATAAGGTTACGGTCTACAGCTTTTTTGAAATTACGTTTTGGAACAGAAAAAACTACGCGACAGGCAGGAAAACTGTTATGGGGTACTTCAAGATAAAGGATTTTAATATTGTTGCTATGTAAATGCTTGCCGTTTTCGTAAACATTCTCAAGGGCAGCATGCCCATATAGTCGCTCTTCTTTTTTAAAAGTAAAGCGCATTAAAACTTAGCGTTTATTTACCTCACGAATATAGTTTTCTAAAGCCATCATCATACTCGGAGTTTGCGGGTTTGGCGCTGCTATATCTATACGCAATTTTTGCGCGCGTAAAGCCTCGGCAGTGGCTGCACCAAATGCAGCAATACGAATTTCTCCTTGTTTAAAATTAGGGAAGTTTTTAGCTAAAGACTTAATTCCGGCAGGGGTAAAGAATACTAATACATCGTAATTAAGCTGTCCTTTTAAATCACTTAAATCTGCACTAATGGTACGATAAATTACCGCTTTTTTATAACGAAGCTTCAGTAAGTCAAGGACATCGATTATTTTTTCCTCGCGATGCACATCGGCTACCGGAAGTAAAAAATGTTCTTCTTTATTTTTACGTAACGATTCTGCTAAATCAGAGATAGTTCCGTTTCCGAAAAATATTTTACGCTTACGGTACTGGATATATTTTTGCAAATAATAAGCTGTTGCTTCGTTCAAACAAAAGTACTTAGTTGTTTCCGGCACGTTGTAACGCATTTCACCACATACTCTAAAAAAATGATCAACAGCATTTCTGCTGGTAAGTATAACAGCGTTATGTTCGGTTAAATTTATGCGTTGTTGTCTGAATTCTTTTGAAGTTATCCCCTCTATCTTAATAAAGTGTCTAAAGTCAACTTTAATATTTAATCTACGAGCTAATTCTAAATATGGGTTTTTTTCATTCTCAGGTTTTGGTTGAGAAATTAAAAGGGTTCTTACTCTGGTTTTTACAGCATTTTTATCGGGATACACAACCTGAGGTGGTGTTTGCGGAATAATAATTTTAGGTTCTTTTACCGGTTTAGGTACAACAACCTTCTCAACTTTTTTAGGCGCCGGTTTTTTTGCAATTATTTTTTTTGCAGGCTTAACTACTTTTTTAAGAGCTTTTTTTGCGTTGACTTTTTTAGCTACAGCTGGCTTACTTTTTTTAGAAACAAGTTTTTTGGTCGGAGTTTTTTTAGCTTTAGTCGTTGCTTTTTTAGCAGCAGGCTTTGACGCCTTACCGACTGTTTTCTTGCTTTTTTTACCGGTAACTTTACCTTTTTTTATAGCCTTTTTTTTAACCGCCATACTTTTAATTTACGTTAGCCTTTTAGCAATCAGCTATTTACAATTACTTTAACAAAAACAGCTAATGGTATAATTTCAACGGCGCAAAGATACAAAACTAAATGAAATAGCGAAAAACCATACATAGAGTACCCAAAAACGAGGGTTTTTATCATTCTGATGCCATAAAGAAGCCCTAAAATACTTATACCTAAGGGAAATAAATAGACAGCGGGTATATTTGAATACTGCAATAACAGGCAACAAACCAGCATAACTAATGCACCTATATATATGCCAAAAGCATATTGAAAAAACAAATCTTCAGTGGCATTTTTTTCCTTAATTATTAGTCCAAAAGCCTGATTTAAAAGTCTCCTAGCAATGATTAAAATGCCAATTAAAATAATAGATAACCCTTTTATAGTATCAACAGAGGTGTTTTTAAACCATCCTGAATAAACGCTTAAATCGGTAAAAAAAATCCCTCCACATATCATATAAATTAAAAAAAGACAAATTGAAAATGATTTGATAAAAGAATGCCCTTCTCTTTGTACTTGCTGTGACGCGCTGTAATTTATAACAGATGAAAAAACCAGTACCGTTTTTTTGTAAAAACGCAGATAAACATATATGACTAGGGCACAGCAAACAAAAATTAAAATAAACCCCAGCCAATTATAGTTTCCAATTTTTTCAATAGAATCTGCATGCTTTAGGTTAAGCTCGTTTTTAGTAAAAATACTTTGTGTTATTTGAAGAAGGGTTTTCAATCTCTGTAAAAGTAAAAAGCCCTCGCGGAATGCGAAGGCTTTTTAAAAAATATCTTTCAACAAAAATTATTCAGTAACTATCACTAAATATTTAGATGCACCCCAAAAATCGGTTGCATTAGTAATGTCAATTTTTTGTACTGGTTTTTCGCCCACCAATTTATAAGAACTACTAGGGTGATTAGTAAGGATTTTTACCTTTTTAGCTCCTAAAGGAATACTAGTAACTTGAGTAATATCAATTTTAGTGAATTTATCTTTATTAAAATCTTTTTTAATTTCCATTGATTTGCCTAAACCAATAAAACCGCCTTCTTTTTCGGTAACCCCATCTGCTTTCAATTCTTTACCAGTACCAATTATATAGTAAGCAGTATTAAGCTGTTGTACTTTACCTTGGTTATCTTGTTCAAGGTTTTGGTAATTTGTAGTTAAATTACTCAGCTCAATATTTTTTTGCTCCAATTGGTTTTTAAGGTCGGTGATTTGACCTTCTTTTTCGCTAAGCTGAGCTTCTAAACCTGCAATCATTTTTTCAAGCCCATCTATTTTTGTGTTAGATGTTTTAAGTTTTTTGCTTAAAGATGCTATGCGCGATTTATTTTTAGCCATTAAATCATAGATACTTTGAATATCCTGTTTAATTTGCTCTTCTTTACTTTTTACATCGCCACCTTGCGAAGCACCGGTAACTATTTTTTCTTTTGATTTTATTTCATCTAGATTAGCCTGTATATCATTAAATCCGTTTACAAAATCTTGTAAAGCAGCTTCTTTTTCACTTAATTCGCCTTTAAGGTTAGAGTTATTTGAAGCAAGGCTATCAACTACTGGATTTGATTCTTTTTCGGTTTTACCACCACTACACGATGTAGTTGTAATTAGAGATGTTGCCAAAAATGCGGCTACAAAGAGTTTAAAAATTGTTTTCATTTTTTACGTTGTTTTTTAGTTGTTTATTTAAGGGCAAATGTAACCGTTTAATCTATCTTGAAATAAACTGTTAAGTTTTTTTAACGAAATAATTTTCTCTATTTAAACTTTACTTGTGAGTTCGGCCAATTCTTTAGCACGTTTTTCAGCCTTTACCAAGCCTTCTTGTATGTGTTGACCTACTTCATACTTTGCAAAAGTACTTAATGCCGCCTCGGTAGTTCCTCCTTTAGAAGCTACTGCCTTTATTAACTCATCCAACGGCTTACCCGCGTTATTAATTAAATGAAACGAACCCAACATAGTTTGTTTTACCAATAGTGATGCTGTAGCTTCATCCATGCCCATTTTTTTACCTGCTTCGATAAGTTGTTGAACAAAATAGAAGAAGTACGCGGGCCCACTTCCACTAAGAGCTGTAACAGCATCTAACAGGTTTTCATCATCCATATAAAGTGTTCTTCCAGTGGTAGTCAAAAGATTTTCTACTTTATGTGCTTGCTCAATTGTTATTGCTTTACTTAAACTATAAGCCGTAACACCCATGCTTATTTCTACAGGCGAGTTAGGCATAGCTCTAACAATTTTTTGATGGTTTAATTTTTGTTGTAAAAAAGAAATATTTATTCCGGCCATGATACTTAACAGAACTGTTTTTTCATTCAGCACTTTTTTTAAATCAGCCGCAAGTTCCATAAAATCTTGTGGTTTAACCGACAGAATAATTACATCACTATCTGAAATAAGTTTATCATCTGGCACAACAACGCTCCCAATATTTAATTTTTTTAAATCATTTTTACGGGCTTCACTTTTTTCAACCAGAAATAAATTCTCTCTTGAAACAATATTATACTTTAAAAAAGCACGGGCATAAATTAAACCCATATTGCCACACCCTACTATTGTTATTTTCATATTACTTAATTATGCTTGTTGAACAATCATTTTAGGTGTAGGCTCGCCAATTTTTTGTTTAGCCAA
>Ga0134126_10005003_pt1 | contig 16556 bp, 8 predicted proteins | sample KB31752_FD_96881 | JGI IMG/M metagenome (GOLD analysis project Ga0134126, IMG submission 96881) | Terrestrial soil microbial communities with excess Nitrogen fertilizer from Kellogg Biological Station, Michigan, USA - KB3-175-2 | ecosystem: Environmental > Terrestrial > Soil > Unclassified ...
CGCGCGGCAGGCTCGGGTCGAGCGGCACGTAGCCTCCGCCGGCCTTCCAGATGCCGATGAGAGCGGCCAGCCTGGTCAGGCTCGTCGTCATGCAGACCCCGACTAGGCAATCAGGGCCGACGCCGGCGTCGGCGAGCTGGCTGGCGATGTGGTTGGCGCGGGAGTTGAGTTCGAAGTAGCTGATCTGCTCGGCTTCGTACTCGGCCGCGATCGCGTCCGGCGTCAACCCCGCCTGGCGCTCGAAGCCCTGGTGCACGCGGATCAGCGGGTAGTGGCTGCCCGCGCTGTTCCACTCGACGAACTCCCTGCGCCGCTCGGCCTCGGTCAGCATGGGCAGCTCGGACAGCCGGGCCGCCGGGTTGGCGGCGGCTCCGCGCAGCAGCAGCTCAAGGTGGCCGAGCAATCGCTCCACCGTGTCGTGGTCGAACAGCGCGGTCTTGTACGAGCACTCGAACCACAGCCCGCCGGCCCGCGCCTTCGCCAGGAAGCTGAGATCGAACTTCGCCGCGTAGATCCCGGCGACCAGGTCGGTCAGCGTGAACTGAACCCCGGCCGATTCTGTCGGCGCGCCGTCCCGCTCCGCGTACGCGAGCGCGATCTGGAACACCGGCGCCCGGCTCGGGTCTCTGTCCACCTTGAGCACGTCAACGACCTTGCCGAACGGCAGATCCTGGTGCGCGTACGCGCCAGTGGTCGCCTGGCTCACTCTTGCGATCAGCTCGGTGAACGGCGGGTCGCCCGATGCGTCGGCGCGGATAGGCAGCGTGTTCACCAGGAAGCCGATCAGCGAGGCGACCTCAGGCCGGCGTCGGTTGGCGCTCACGGTGCCGACGACCAGGTCGGTCTGGCCGGTGTACCGGTGCAACAGCGCCACCAGCCCGGCCATCAAGGTCACAAACACGGTCGTTCCGTGCCGCCGCCCGAGTTCGCGCAGATCGCCGAGCAAGCTCGGGTCGGTCATCCGCACCGCGAGGCCGCCGGCCCACTGCTCGACTACAGGCCGGGGGCGGTCGGTAGGGAACCGCACCGACTCGAAACCGCTGAGCGTCTCGCGCCAGTAGCCGACCAGGTCAGGCGGGTCGACGCGGCGCGCTCGCTCCCACAGCGCGTAGTCGGCGAACTGGACAGGCAGCTCGGCCAGCCCTGACGGCTCGCCGCAGGCCCGCTGCCGGTACAGCGCCGCGATCTCGCGCACGAACACGCCAGCTGACCAGCCGTCGAAAACCACATGGTGAACGACAACCAGCAGTACATGATCATCGCCGGCCAGCCTGATCAGGCTGACTCGGAACAGCGGTCCACCGGCCAGGTCGAACGGCCCCATGGCCTCGGCGTCGATGAGACGGCGCAACCGGCCCGGCTGCTCGTCACCGGCAACAGACAAGTCGATCACGCGCACCGGTACCGGCCCTGGCGGGTCTATCACCTGAACAGGACCGCCGCCGGGACGCGCAACGAGCCTGGTGCGCAGCGCCTCGTGACGGACGACCAAGTCATCGATCGCATCGCCGAGCGCTCCGGGGTCGAGCGGTCCGCGCAGGCCGATGGCCAGCGGGATGTTGTACATGGCGTTACCTGGCGCGCACCGGTCGATGAACCATAGCTGCTGCTGCCCGAACGACAGCGGCAGGTCGGTGGCGCCCGGATCGCGTCGCTCGATCGAGTCAGCCGGAGCCGCCCGCCCGCGACGCAGCCTCGCGGTGAGCGCGGCTCGCTGCGAGTCAGTCAGCGTTGGCATGGCTCACCAGGTCCTCGATGCCGTGCTCGTCGTCAAGTTCGGCGTCGTCGAAACCGTGCTTGTCCCTGAGCACCGCGGCGAGCTGCCGCGCGGTCGGGGCCAGGAACACCGCGCTGACGTCAAGGTCGACCGCAAGCGCCGCGTAGAGCTGCGCGACGAGCTGCAGCGCCTGCAGCGAGTTCCCTCCGGCGTCGAAGAAGCTGTCGGCCGCGCCGATCTGCTCGTCGCCGAGAATCGTGGCGTAAAGATCGACCAGGACGGTCTCGATCAGCGTGCGCGGCGGTACCCGCTCGGCAGCCGCGGCGACCGACTCTGGAGGTGGGAGTGCCGCCTTGTCGATTTTCTTATTGGCTGTGAGAGGCAGCTCGTCGAGCGTGATCAGGTAGCTGGGGATCATGTAGCCGGGCAGCGTTCCGGCCAGGTGCGCGCGCAGGTCAGCGATCCGCGGACGGTCGCCGGGTTCGGCGGGTCGCAGGTAGCCGGCGAGCTGCTTCTTGCCCGCCTGATTGGTGATCACGACAACCACGGCCTGGCTGACACCCGGATAGCTGGTCAGCGCGGCCTCGATCTCGCCGAGTTCGACTCGCAAGCCGTTGATCTTGACCTGGTCGTCGATCCGGCCGACGAACTCAAGCGTGCCGTCGAGGCGGCGGCGCACCAGGTCGCCGGTCTTGTACAGGCGGGCCTTGGCTCCGCCCGACCCGACATCTCCGAACGGGTCGTCGATGAATCGCTCCCTGGTCAGCTCGGGCCGGTTCAGATAGCCGCGGCCCACGCCGGCGCCTCCGATGTGCAGCTCGCCGGTCACCCCGACCGGCACCGGGTTCAGGTGTTCGTCAAGTACGTAGGCCTGGTAATTCGGCTTCGGCCGGCCGATCGGCGGCGGCAGCTTGGTGGTCGGCTCGAGCCGCATGAACGTCGAGCCGATCGCGCACTCGGTCGGCCCGTAGCCGTTGTAGATCTCCAGGTCGTCGCGCTGCCAGGAACGGAGCAGCTCGCTGGTGAGCTCCTCGCCGGCCGACAGCAGCGTGCGCAGGTCAGGGAACTTCTCGCCGACGAGCAGGCTGAGCACGGCAGGCGGCAGGCACGCGAACGTGATCTTGGAGTCGCGGATTAAGGCGGCCAGCCTGGGCGGGGAATGAAGCGTCTCCTTGGGTGCCATCACGACCCTGGCTCCGGCCAGCAGCGGCATGAACATGTCCATCACCGACACGTCGAACGTGTAGGCGGCGAACTGCAGCACCGCGCTCGACGGCGTGATGTGCCAGGCCTCGATCATGCCGTGCAGGAAGTTGATCGCGTGCCTGTGCTCGATCACCACTCCCTTGGGCTGCCCGGTCGACCCGGACGTGTAGATCACGTACGCCACGTTGGCTGGCGTCGCCGATGGCCGATCGTGGGCGCCGGCCGGCTGACCCGCGGCCGGCTGGTCGTCCACGGTGAGCACGGTCGCCGAGGTGCTCGGCAGGCTAGGCGCGCCGGCGGCGTCGGTGACGATGAGTTTCATGCCGGTGTCGGTGATCATGTAGGCGAGCCGTTCGGCCGGCAGGCCTGAGTCGAGCGGCACGTAGCCGCCGCCCGCCTTCCAGATGCCGAGCAAGACGGCGAGCCTGGCGATGCCAACGGGCATGCAGACCCCGACCAGCGTCTCCGGCGCCACCCCAGCCTCGCGTAGCTGGCCGGCGATCTGACCGGCGCGCTGGTCCAGGTCGCGGTAGCTGATCTGGTCGGCTTCGAATTCGGCGGCGATCGCTTCCGGCGTCCGCTCGGCCTGCCGCTCGAAGCCTTCGTGCAGGCAGATCTGCGGGAAGGTCCTCTTCGTGTCGTTCCACTCGACGACTTCGCGGTGGTACTCGGCCTCGGTCAGCACCGGCAGTCGCGACAGCCGCACCCTCGGCTCGGCGGCGACGCCGCCGAGCAGCACCTGGAGGTGGCCGAGCAGCCGCCGCACGGTGGCGGCGTCGAACAGCGCCGGGGTGTAGGTCGCTTCGATGAGCAGGCCGTCGGCCGCTGGCCTGGCGTCGAATGCGATGTCGTACCTGCTGGCCAGCAGCCGCACCGGTTCCGGGCGGAACGCCACGCCGCCCGCGGTCACCTCAGCCACCGGCTCGTGGTACCTGAGCCAGGTCTGGAAGACCGGGAACCTGCCGGTGTCCCTTTCGACTCCCAGCGCGTCGACGATCTTGGCGAACGGCAGGTCATGGTGCGCGACCGCGCCATCGACCGCCGCCTCGACCCGGCCGAGCAGTTCGGCGAACGACGGGTCGCCTGAGGCGTCGACCCGGATCGGCAGTACGTTCTCGACGTAGCCGATCAGCGGCTTGAGCGCAGGGTCGTCTCGGTTGGGCGCTGCGGTGCCGATCACCAGGTCCGTCTGCCCCGTGTACCGGTAGAGCAGCGCGGCCGCCGCCGCCAGCAGGGTCACCCAAAGCGGGACGCCCGCCCGGTCGCTCACCGCGTGCAGGCCACGGCGCAGGTCAGGGCCGATCGTCACCGCCTCGACTTCGCCGTCGTGGCTGGCGAGCAGCGGCCTGGCCCGGTCGGCAGGGAACCGCGTCGCTGGCAGGTCGGCAAGCGTGGCTGTCCAGTACTTTTCGAGTTCGTCTAGTGCGGGTCCGGCTAGCCGCTGGCGCTCAGCCACCGCGTACTGCGCGAAAGTAAGGGGGAGTTCGGGCAAGACGGCTCCGCTGCCTGCCGTCTCCGCCTCGTAAAGGGCTGCGAGGTCGGTCAGCAGGACGCGCAGCGAGGCTTCGTCGAACGCGAGCTGGTGCATGACGAGTACCAGCGCGTGCTCTTTATCGCTGAGGCGGACGAGAGTTGCCCTGATCGGCCACGCCTTCGCGACCTGGAAGGGCGTCCGGGCCTGCGCGATCGCGTAATCGCTGAGCCGCTCGGCGGCCTCGCCGGCGCTGGAGCCTTCGAAGTCGACCCGCTCGATCCTGACCGGTCGCGGTGCGTCGATGACCTGAACGGGAACGCCGTCGCCGCCGGCCGCCAGCCGCGTGCGCAATGCCGGGTGGGCGGCGACGAGCCGCTCCATCGCTAGTCGCAGCGCGTTCTCATCGAGCGGTCCGGTCAGCCTGATCTGGTGCGGCACGTTGTGCGCTGGCAAACCATGGTGGAACTCGTCGATGAACCAAAGTTGCTGCTGGCCGAAGGTGAGCGGCGCGGTCATGTGGCTATCCGTTTCCTTGCCCCGCCGAGTCCGGTCCGGCGGGCAGTTCCTTGAGGCGGAATACAGGGGAGAAAGTCAGCCACGCCATCGGCGTGGTCAGCGCGATCACCGAGATCAGCGTCGCGTGGGCGTACCCGACCGCGTCGCCGAGCAATCCGGCCAGCATCGCGCCGGCTGGCAGCGCGCCGAACAGCACCATCCGATAGGTGGCGTTCATCCGCGCGAGCAGCCGCATCGGGGTCAGCACCTGGCGCAGCGTGATCGTGTTCACGTTCCACATCCCGATGCCGAATCCGTGGCCGAGCCAGGCCGCCATCGCCAGGAGCAGTGAGACCAGGTCAGCGTTGCGCGGGATCAGCAGCAGCAGCGGGGACGCGCAGACGCCGATGATCGCGAGCGTCAGCGTGCGGGGAAGGCCGAGCAGCCGCTGGACCCTGGCCGCGAGCAGCGATCCGAAGAAGGCGCCGGCGGCCAGCGATCCGAGCGCGAGCCCGAGCTTGTCCGGGCTGAAGCCGAGCACCCGCACGGCGTAGATCGTGAAGATCGTGGAGACGGCGCCGAACCCGATGTTGAGCGTGGCCGACTGGCCGAGCAAGATCCGCAGCAGTTTCGTGCCGTACACGGCGCGGAATCCTTCGGCGAGCGACTGCCTGATCGACGGCTTGTCCGTTGGGGTGTCGGGGACAGGCTCGGGCTTGACGATCGAGATCAGCCCAGCGGCGGAGAACAGGTAAGAAACGGCGTCGATCGACAGCGTGATCGGGGCGGTGATCAGCCCGACGATCAACCCGGCCACGCCAGGGCCGGCGACCCCGGCGAAGTAACCGCTCGCCTGCAGCTTGCTGTTGCCGTCGGATAGCTGACCCCGGTCGACAAGCGACGGCACGTAGGACAGCGCGCCGACGTCGAATATCACGGTGAGCGAGCCAGCCAACGTGATCACGACGTAAAGCAGCCCGATCGAGAGGAACCCGGTTACCGACGAGATCGGCACCAGGCCGATCAGCAGCGCGTTGCCGAGCGCACACATGATCATGACCGGGCGGCGCTGCCTGCGGTCAAGCCAGACGCCGGCGAACACCGCGACGACGATGACCGGGACGAACTTGAGCGCGTTGAGCACGCCGATCTGCAGCGCGCTCGCGTTCAGCGTGATGATCGCGACCAGCGGCATCGTGAACTGGGTGACCTGGTTGCCGATCTGCGAGATAGCCTCGCCGACGAACAGCTTGGTGAAGTCGGGGTTCGACAGCACGCCGGGGGAGCGGGCCGGAGCCGTTGCCTGGGTCAGCTGATCAGAAGCCATTGAGTTGCCTCACGTAGGCGGCCATGATGCGCTTTCTGCGCGGCTTGAACTGCGACGTAAGCAGGCCGTTGTCGATGCTGAACGGCTCAGCCGCGATCACCAGGTCCTTGATCTGCTCGTCGTGGCCGAACGACGCGTTGGCCTGCTCAAGCCGAGCCCAGATCGCGTCGGCGTCAGGCGGGTCGTCGGCCGGAGACACGACCGCGACCAAGTGCGTCTGGGTCGGGCAGAAGATGACCGCCTCCGTGATCGCCTTGCTCGCCTTCAGGTACTCCTCGAGCGGCCGCACGATGATTTTCTTGCCGTTGTCGAGCACGATCACGTCATCGGCCCGCCCATGTATGTAGAGGAAACCGTCGGAATCGATATGGCCGAGGTCTCCGGTCCTGACCGTGCCGTCGGGTGCGAACACCCGCTCCGACTCACCTGGGTCGGCGTATTCGTACCGCCAGTTGACCGGGTGCTCGCTGGCGACACTGATCACTGCGTCGGCGTCAAACAGCACCTTCTTGCCTGGCAGCACCTGCCCGACGCTGCCCTCCCTGTGCGCGCCTGGGTGATTCTTGGCCACGATGCAGGTCTCGTTGAGCCCGTATCCCTCGTAGATCGGCATGTCGATCTGGCCGAAAAATCGCAGCACGGACTGCCGAGCCGGAGCCGATCCTGTCCACAGGTACCTGATCTTGGTGCCGAACAGCGCCCGGCCGGCCGCCTTGGCGTCGCCGTCGCGGGATGCCCGCGACTCGATGTGCTTCTTGGCGGTCTCGTAGAAGGCGGGCACGCCCATCACCACGGTCGGTTCGATTGGCGCCATCATCGCGAACGCGGCCTCGTAAGTGCTGATCGTGACGTCGTGGCCGAACGCCAGCGCGGAGTACACCCAGTACCGCTGCTGCAGCAACGACAGCGGCAGGAACACGAAGACGTTGTCGCGGGCCTCGTGACGCATCATCTGCTGGACCGCGTTGATCGAAGAGTCGATGCTGCCCACGGTGGCGGCCAGTCCCTTGGGCTGCCCCGTGCTCCCCGAGGTGAACTTGATCGTAGTGACGTCGCGCGGCCCGTACTCGATGCGCGGCGGCGTCGCGGCCGGGTCGGTGCCAGCGATCAGGCCGGCAACCTCGGCGAGCGGCTCAGTGAACATCGCGGTGAGGCTGTATCGCTTCACCAGATCCCGGTCGGCTGCGAACTTGGCCGGCTCGAATCCCGCCGTCACCGCGCCGAGCCTGAGCGCGGCAAGGTCGAGCAGCACCCATTCGATCCGGTTCGCCGCCAGGATGCCGATCCGGTCGCCTCGCCCGATGCCGGTGGCCGCCAGCGCCACAGCGAGCCGTTCCGCGCGGGCGTACACCTCGGTAAGCGGCACCGTCGCGACGCCGGCCAAAGTCGCCACAGTGAGGGTGTGACCAGCAGCGGGCGGACCGGCCACGATCCGGTTGATCACCGATTCGGTCACCGCTGGCCCGCCACGCAGTCGGCCATCACGTGCAGCTGCCTAAGCTCATAGAGCCGGTCGAGCGTGATCGTCGTGCCGAATTGCTTGCGGATGCCGGTGAAGACCCGCGCACCGGCCAGCGAGTCGCCGCCAAGTTCGTAGAAGTCGCTGTCGGGCTCGATCGAGGCGGTCGGCAACCTGAGCACCGACGCCCACAGTTCGATCAGCTTGGCTTCGATCTCGGGGTGCTCGCCGGACCTGGTCCGGCTCGGTGCGCTGGCCGGCGCGACGGCAATCAGCTTGGCGCGGTCGACCTTGCCGTTTCTTGTCAGCGGCAGGCTGTCATGCCAGACCACGCTCGACGGGGTCATGTAGTCGGGCAGGTGCTCGCGCAGCACGACCGCGATCTCGTCATCGGTCGGCCTGGCGTCACCGGCAGGAACCAGGTGCGCGACCAGCCGGTCGCCACGTGCGCCTGCCTGCCTGACCACGGCTGCCTGCTTAACCGCGCCGATCGCGGCCAGCCTGGTCTCGACCTCGCCGGCTTCGATCCGGTAGCCGTTGACCTTGATCTGGAAGTCGCTGCGGCCGACGATGTCGATGGAGCCGTCCGGCAGGTACCTGCCAAGGTCGCCGGTGCGGTACAGCCGCGTCCCCCTGGACTCGTCGAACCAGAACCGCTCAGCGGTCCGGCTCTCGTCGGCCCAGTAGCCCCTGGCCAGCCCGGTGCCGGCGGCGCAGATCTCGCCGGTCACCCAGTCCGGCGTGTCGAGCCCATCGGCATCTAGTATGTAGGCGCGGTTGCCCGCGTTGGGCCGACCGTAGGGTACTGGCTCAAGTTCGCTGTGCGCCCGGTCGATCGGGTGCGAGATATTCCAGATCGTGGTCTCGGTGGGTCCGCCGAGCGACATCAGCTCTATGTCAGGGTTGACCAGCCACAGAGCGGCCGGCAACGCCGGGGGAATCCTGTCGCCGCTCATCATGACCAGCCGCAGCGACGTGAGCCGCTCGTCCGCGTCACCGGCTTCTTCGGCCATGAGGCCGGCGATCGCCGGAACGGAGTTCCAGATCGTGACGCCGAACTGGTCGCACAGGTCGAGCCAGTGCGCGGGATCGGCGGCCTTGTCCGCGTCGGGCAGCACGATCGCGGCGCCGGCCGACAGCCCGCCGAACACGTCGTAGACCGACAGGTCGAAGTTGAACGCGCTGACCCCGATGAACCGGTCATCCGGCCCGACGCCGAACCGGCGGTTGCAGTCCGCTACCACGTTGACCACGCTGCGGTGGCTGATCATCACGCCCTTGGGCTCGCCGGTCGTGCCCGACGTGTAAAGCACGTAGGCCAGGTCATCGGCGCTGGTGTCCGCCGGCGGCTGGTAACCGGTGATCTGGTGGGTCTGCCTGAGGTCGAGCGCCTGAATGCCTTCCGCGTGCCAGCCGACGTTGGACAGCACCAGGCGGACCCGGCCGTCGCGCAGCATGTACTCGATCCGCTCGTCCGGCAGCCCGGCGTCCACCGGCAGGTAAGCCGCACCGGCCAGCACCGCCGCCATGATGCCGACGATCTGCTGGTGGCCCCTGCGCATGATCAGGCCGACAAGTTCGTCCCGGCCGGCGCCCCGCGCCCGCAACCAGGCGGCGGCGCTTGTGGCCTGCGCTGCCAGTTCGCCGTAAGTCAGCGAACCTGACGTGGTGAGCACGGCCGGCGCGTCAGGAGTTCGCGCCGCCAGGGCGCGGAACGCCTCGTAGACGAGGCTCTCGCTCGGCTCGGTCGCCGTATCGTTCGCGGCGGCCCGGCGCTCGCGCTGCTCGGCAGGCAGCAGGTCGAACGTCGTCGCCGACCAGGCTTCTTCGGTGCACAGACTCATCAGCAGTTCGGAGTAACCGTCCACCATCGAGGCGATCATCTGGTCGGGGAACAGCCCGTCAACCGCGTCGACTTGAACGACGACGCCGCCGTGGTATTCGAACGCGAACGCGTTCAGCCACACCTGCGGCGTCTGGCTCGACGTGTAAATCTCCGGCCCGAACAAATCAACGGCCGAGCCGTCCACATCGTCGCGCAGGTACCCGATAGTGCTGTTGAAGGTGAACGGCATCGCAGGATCGATCCCGTTATCACGCCGCGCCAGTTCTCTCAGCACTTCGATGCCGGAGAAGTGCCGGTGGTCAAGATCGCGGCGCATCCTGGCCTGCAGCGCTCGCGCCCGCTCGGTGAAGCTCTGCCGCCGGTCAGTGTTGGCCAGGGGGGACGACCCCCCGGAACCTCCCGCGGTGCTGGCCAGGGGGGACGACCCCCCGGAACCCCCCGCTTGGCCGATCTCGACCAGCATCGTCTGCGAGAAGTTGCCGAGCGCGCCGGCGATGTTCGGGTGGATCGGCGGCCGGTTGGCGATCGTTGTGGCAAGCGTGAACCGGTTGCCGCCGCCCCATCGAGCCAGCGCTTCGGCGTAACCGGCGAGCAGCACGACGGTCGGGGTCAGCCCGGCGTTCGCCGCCCTGGATTTGAGCCGCTCCCATGAGGCCGGATCAAGCTTCGCCGCGTACTGGGTGAACCTCGGCTTGGCGATCGAGGCTGGGTTCGCGGCCAGCGGCAGGCCGGGATGCGGCGGCAGGTCATCGAGCCGGTCAAGCCAGTAGTCACGGGACCGCCGCGTCTGCGGCTGATCCCGCGCCGCCTCAAGGGCCGCAACGTAGTCGGCGAACGCGACATCATCGCCAGTCGGCGGCTCGCCCGTGCTATAGCAGCGATGCCAGTCGATGAAGAACATGAACATGCTGATGCCGTCGAGCACCAGGCCATCCGTGCTCACGTGCAGCCGCATCGCGCTGTCGGATTCGCGCGCCCCGAGGCGGGTAATCTCGACGGCGATCATCGGAGCGCGATCGATCGGCAGCATTCGGTGCGAGCGTTCGTAGCGCAGCTGCGCCAGCTTCGACTGCTGCTCGGGCTCGCTCAGGCCGCGAAGGTCGAGCCGGGAGATCCTGACGTCTACCTCGGGCTCGGTCACCTGCTCACCTTCTTCGGTGAAGCAGGTGCGCAGCATGCCGTGCCGGGCAACGACCATGCGCAGCGCGGACTCGAGCCGGTCAATGTCCCAGCAGCCGTCGATCTCGTGATAGATGTGACTGGCCACGTTCCCCATCGGGGCCGTGTCGCCGCGGCCGATCAGGTAGCCGCGCTGCAACAGCGTGAGGCCGTAGCCGTTCTGCCTCGCCGCTCGTGCGGCGGTGAAGTGCTCGATCAGCTCAGGCTTGACCGCCCTGATCCGGCCGACCAGGTCGGCATCGACCCGCTGCTTGGGGCCGGTCAGCTTGAGGTCGGCGCCGGCCACGGTCAGGCTGAGACCGCGCTCGCTGACCTCGCGGAGCACGTCGAGGTGACTCACACGGTCACCCCGACATCCTGCGCCGACTGGCCGATCATCTCGGCGAGCTGGGCAAGCGTGCGGCCGCCAAGCAGGTCATCGATGGGCACGTCGATGCCCGTGCGCTGGAGTATCTGGTACTGCAGCGCGATCGCCTGCATGGACGTGCTGCCGAGCGCTACCAGAGTCGAGTCAGGATCGGCGGCGCCCGACAGCGCGAGCGCTTCCGTCACCGCGCCGGATAGCCACGGCAGCAGGTCGGCATCGGAGTTGGCCGGATCGGTGAAGAATACCTGCCCGGCCAGGTGAGCCCGCGTCCCCGCGGGAACCAGGGTCACCAGCGCTGGCCACCGCGTGGGAGCCTCGATGCCGAGCCCGTCCGCCAGCATCGCCGCGAACCTGGGCATGACCGGAGCGGCGCAGTGCGCGAGCAGCTTCGCCGCCGCGAGCTCGAGCGCGATCGCGGTCCTGGCGTAGTCCTTCCAGTCGGCGATGTCGGCGGTGGGGCGTTCTAGTTCGGAGAACCTCAGCGTGTCGGCGACGAGGCCGTCGAGCGCCTTGGCCGCTCGATTGAGTGAGAAACCGTCCTGCCCGAGGCTGGAGGTGAGCACCCCGAGCCAATTTTCCAAACTGACAAGAAATGCGGTGTGCTCAGGACTCCATATGCCAGCGTCGGGGACGATGCCGCCGTAACGTTCTTCGAGCCGGGCGCCGAGGTCACCGAGCCAGCGCTGCCAGCCGCCGACCAGGGTTTGCCTGACTACGGCCTCGTAGCCCTCGATGGTGAAGTTGGTGCGGCGGGTCTCTGGGCGGGTCAGCGACAGGTAGAAGCGGATCGCGTCCACGCTGTCAGGGGACAGGATGTCTTTGCCCCAGATCACGTGCCTGCGGCTGGTGGAGAACTTGTCGCCGTCGAGCAGGTAGAACTCGTTGACGTTGTAGTCGACATCGGGGGTCCAGTCCGGGTTGGCGATCTTGTAGAGCGCCGGGCCGAAGATCGAGTGGTAGAACGTGTTGTCGTAGCCGAGGAAGTGCACGATCTTCCAGTCGTCGGCCGGCGCGCTCGCGCTCCAGTCCTTGCCGAGCTTGCGGCCGAGCGTCTCGATTCCGTAAATGAAGCCGAACGCCAGCTCGATCCACGCCCAGATGACCTGACCATGCACGTCGTCCTGGGCTGGCCGGACGCCCCAGTCCGACGGGTGGGTCAGCGCCACGTCGAGCCTGTCTCTGGTGGTAAAGAGCCGGTTCGCCAGCTCCCTGACCTTCGCTGGTGCCCGCCCGACCGCGTGGTGTTCGAGCAGGTCGGCGCGCAGTTCGTGAAGCGGCAGCATGTACCTGACGATGCTGCCCCGGCGAGGGGTCGCTGTGCCGATCGTGGGCTGAGGATCGGTCAGGTCGACGCAGAAGTTCGGCTCACCGCAGACCTCGCAGATGTTGCCGCCGGTCTCGGTGCCGCAGCCCGGGCAGCCACCGTCGACGTAGGGCTCGTAGAGGTACTGACCGGTCTCGCCGTCGAACAGCGCCTCGCCCTGGAGCGGCCTGACCATGCCCGAGTCGACGAGCCTGGTGAAGAACCGTCGCAGGGCCTCCTGGTAACCGGGCTCGCGGCTGGTGTGGTTGACCTGGTCGGGGTGGATGTCCATGGCCGCGAGCGTCTCTTTGATCTCGGTGGCGTAGGAGTCGGCAACCTGCTCGGGGGAGCGGCCTTCGCGCCTGGCGCACTCGGCGACGTAGCTCTGGAAGTCGTCGGTCGCGGCTAGGTGGTACACCTCGGCGCCGTTCATGCGCTGGAACCTGACGAACGCGTCCGTGCCGAGATAAGGCCCGGATAGGTGACCGATGTGCAGCCCGCCGTTGGGGGTGGGCGGTGTCGAGAACACGAAGACTGGGCGCTCGCCGAACCGGCGCCGGTCGGTTCGCTCCGCCTTCTTCACGGCGCGGGGCGAGTCCCGCCAGTAGAACGTGGTGAAGAAGATGTCACAGTCGCCGGTGTTGTCCAGGTAGTGCGACTCGAACGGCTCGAACTGCACGACCATCGGCGCGGTGATCGGTGTCCGCTTGCCCTCGACCACGATGTCGCCCTGGCCGGAGAAGATCGCGAACGTCTCGGTCTCGTCGTGCTGATGCGGGTCTGAGTGCGTGCCTGGTGGCACCCGGGCGAAGTTAGCGCCGACGCCGAAGGCCTCGACCGGCCCTAGGTCCACATCGCCGAGCTCGATGCCGAACGAGCGGTGCAGATGTTCCTTGTCATACGTACTGATGATCATCGGTGGCTCCTTCGCTCAGGACGCTGGCGACGTGGGCGGCGATGGCTGGGGCGAACCGGTAGCCCGAGCCGCCCGCGCCACCAGCGAAGACGACCCGCTCTTGCGTTCCTTCGAGCAGGCTGATGACCGGTTCCCGCAAGGGGCTGTAGGCGTCGGCGCATACCCGGCCCGAGGCGGCCGCGTCTACCAGTGATGGGGCGCAGCGGCGCAGGCAGGCCCGTGCTTCATCGACGTCGGCGGCGGAAAGCCCGCCGGTGAGCTGGTCAGGATCGACGTCCCACTCGGTGCGGGCATAGCTGAACAGCCAGTGCCCGCGGTGGTGCACAGGCAGCAGGAATGCGTCCTGGCTGTCGAACAGCGTCACCTCGTCGGCCGGGTCAGGCCGCTGCTCGATGTGCATCGCGACGATCTTCTTGATCCGCAGGCCGAGCGGGCTGACGAGGTCACGCCAGGCTGGTGCGGCCAGCCAGGCACCAGGCGCGATCACCACCTGGTCGGCTGTCAGGTGCTCACCCGTTCCGCAATGCAAGGTCACGCCGGCCCGGCCGATGCTCAGCCCGGTGACGGCGACCCCTTCGGCGAACCGTGCCCGCGGACGCGCGAGTTCGGCGATCGCTTGGGTTACGCCGTAGACGTCGGCGTAGTGGCAGCCGCCGATCCGCCAGGCGCGCTCCCGCCTGACGGAGCCGCCGGAGCTGACGGGGCTGCCCTTGGACCAGTCAGCGAGCTCGGTAGGCGCGGCCAGGTCGGATAGGTAGCCGAACGCTGAGAGGTCAGCCTCGCCGTCGGTGACAGCGGTCGCGTCGACGGGAAATATCGGCAGGTGTGGGTGGCTCGCCTTCAGGTTCGCGTAATAGGCATGGCTGAACGCCGACATCCGCTTGGTCCGCGGAGACGAACCTCTGGCTAGAAATAAACCGGCCGACCTGCGAGTGACGCCGGATCCTGCCAGGTCACGGTCGAGCACCGTGATCTGGGCGTCCGGGTCGGCATCCGCCAGCAGGCGCGCGACCATGCACCCGATGATTCCTGCGCCGACGACCACGAAGCTGCGGCCGGTCATCGCCTGCCGCCCTGCAGATCCCCGCTCGTCGGCTTGGTCACCCACTCGATGAACGACTCACGCTGGTGCTCGGTACGGACGCCGCGCAGCCGATCGAGTATCCGCTGGCTGCGCCAGGCGTTCAAGCTCAGGTTCGGGTCAGCGAGGCCGCGCTGGCCGCGGGCCGCGTTCTGCAAGAAAATGTTGTTCTCCGCCGACCCGTCCCAGACCGCGGCGAAGGAGCCGTCAATCTTGTACTCGTCGCCTTCCCGCTCCAGCCTGGATTCGATCGGTGCGAGGAAGGTCAGCGGAGTGGGCCGGTATCCGGTGGCCCAGATAACAACGTCGAGTTCGACGCTTTCTGAGACCGTACCGTGCTCGTTGTGGGCGAGCGCGAGTTTCCACGCCTTGGCTGGAGCGCAGCAGACGTCGATAACCGTCCTATTGGGGTAAAGCGCTACGAGGTCGGCATAACCATCAATAAAGCGCCGGGTGTAGATGCGCTGGTAGATCTGCCTGAGCGTGGCTTCCGATATGCCATCGCTGGTCAGGATGTGGCGTGCGTTGAGCGTCTGCCTGGTCGCGAGGTCGAGCCCGGCGAAGTAGTCAGAATAGCTAGGCGAGAAGTAGTCATTGGTGAACGGCGAGTCGTCGAGCGGAAGGTAGTTAGGCCGACGGGATATCCAGACGACTCGCCGGGGTAAACCCCTGTCGGCGCGCGAGAGGAGGTCAAGGAAGGCCTCTGCGCCCGACTGGCCGCCGCCTACCACGCCTACTCGCAGGCCGCCAAGATCCTTGGCTTTGGTCATGAACTCGCTGACGTGAAATTGGCGCGTGCCGAGATGAGGCGCGGCGGCAGGCGGCACGGTTGGCTGCACTCCGACGCCGATCGCGATGTTGTCGGCTGTGACCGTCATCGAGTTCGTGGTGATGCGGAAGACGTCCGTGTAGCTGACCGAGCGGATCTCGTGGCCAAAAACTATGTTTTCGTTCTTACGGCAAGCCCATTCCATGTAGTTACGAAATTCTTCTCTCGGCACCGCGTCGAACTGCGCGTTGAGGAAATGATAGATGCGACCAAGCTCGGTTAAATAGGCAAGAAACGAGTAGGCATTGGTGGGCTGGGATAGGCTCACAAGATCCTTGTGCATGGACACCTGAATCGTCGAACCAGGTATCTGCTGGCCATCGTGCCACCCGAAGCTATCTTTCTTATCAAGAAAGAGATTAGTGATCTCAGGGTGGCTGTGCATTAGAGACGCGAGGCTTAGGTTGGCTGGCCCCACACCGATACCTACGCACCGATAATGCCGTGGTTGATCGACCGCATCCTGCGCCACAGTAAATGACCTCTCGGAGAACGTTTCCCGGTGCGTCAATGCCGTGGCCCGTTGCGAAATCTGCCGGGAAGAACGGCTCGCACCTACCTACACGGTGTCTCGAGGTAGCTATGACCAGTAACGATCTATTGTGACTGATTGTCTGTCAAGGCTAGTCTTGTGTCGTGCTGTCACATAAGTCAGACATCATGAGGCTGTCGACGGTGGACTTGCTCGCCAAGCGGCGCGGGCTCGTTGACCGCTTAGGCGAGATCGAGCACGTCATGCTCGGGTCGGTGGTGGAGCAGACTCGCAGGTGTGGCAAGACCGGCTGCCGGTGCGCCGAGGCGCAGCCGCACGGTCCGTACACCTACCTGACGACCCGGCGCGGTCGGCGAGGGATGCGGTACGTGCCGTCCGCGCTCATCCCGCTCGTGACCGCCTACTTAAGGCACGGCGAGCATGTCGAGGCCGTGCTGGCGGAGATCTCGGCGATAAACCTCGAATTGCTGGCCAGGCGAGAGCTCGGTCAGTAGCTCAGAGCCAGCACCTCGGCCGGCGCCTTTGGACCGGCCGCTTTGCGATGCCGCCTTTGGGTCGACGCCTTTGATGAGTAACTGTGCCGTCACGAACAGGTATCTATAATAAATCAACTCTTGTCTCTATTTTTTACCTCAGTAACCATGGCAAAAAGCGGCACGCTGAAAGGGGCCGGACAATGCGACTGCCGCCCCGGGCGCTGAGGCATGTGATCACGTATCGCACCGCCATTTCAGCGGTCGCGGCCACCGCGGTGATCACGTCCGCGTTCACGGCCGCGGCGGCGGCATTCCTGAGCGCCATCGCGGTGATCGCGGTCCGGTCCGAGCTTGCGCGCGACCCTGGCTCGCAGATCGGAGCGGGAAC
>Ga0134126_10005004_pt1 | contig 16555 bp, 19 predicted proteins | sample KB31752_FD_96881 | JGI IMG/M metagenome (GOLD analysis project Ga0134126, IMG submission 96881) | Terrestrial soil microbial communities with excess Nitrogen fertilizer from Kellogg Biological Station, Michigan, USA - KB3-175-2 | ecosystem: Environmental > Terrestrial > Soil > Unclassified ...
GCCTGGAAGTTTGGCAAGAAAATGTTTTTCTATCGTTTTATAAATACTCAACTCCACTTTTTTGGGATCTATCAAAACAAGCTTGAGCTGAGAAGGATGTTTTTTATATAACAGTGAAACAAGAATCGCATTTAAGCCTACAGATTTTCCCTGGCCGGTAGCTCCTGCCATCAGTAAATGTGGCATCGCCGCAAGGTCAACAATAAAATTTTTGTTATCAATTCTTTTGCCTATCGCGATCGGTAAAGAGAAAGCATTGTTTTGAAATTTATCCGCCGTTAAAAGCGTTTTCATGCTCACTACCGTCTTCTTAAAATTGGGCACTTCAATCCCAATAGTTCCTTTCCCCGGTATCGGCGCAATGATGCGGATACCAAGCGCTGAAAGGCTTAGTGCGATATCATCTTCAAGGTTTTTGATACGCGAAATACGCACACCGGGCGCTGGAATAATTTCGTACAGCGTAACCGTAGGGCCAACTGTTGCAAATATTTTCTGGATCTCAATATCATAATTCCTTAGCGTATGTATAATCTGGTTTTTATTTTCTTCCAACTCAGATACGTCCTGAATTATTTTATCGCTTCCATGATCTTCCAGTAAATCAGGAGTTGGAAATTTATAATTTCTAAGATCGAGAACCGGGTCGTAAGGCTCCTGTTGGATTTTTGGTTTTGGCGCATAAAGATTTTCTTCTTTTTTATCATCCAAAACTTCCGCATTTTTTACTTCCAGGGTTAATGCGCTTTCAGGCGCATTGTCGCGTACAACGGCTTTCTTTTCTTCCTTTGGAAGATTATTAGGTAAGACAGGCACAACATTTTTTTCCACCACATCAAAAGTATGCGGATATAGATTTTCATCCTTTGTGGGATTTTTGCCCAACGGCAAAATATTGGAGTTGGAAACGGGTTGAAAGTCCATTTCATTATTTTCAACAGGAAACGCGTCATCATTATCATTAGAAAAAAAGCTATTGGCAGCATCAATTCTTTTACGAAAATTGAACGAAGGATTAAAACGCCAGATAATATAACTAAGCAACCCGACAAATAATACGGCTGCTGTGCCGGTATATCCGATCACCTGCTGCAACCATGCGCTTATCATATCGCCCACTTTTCCTCCCCAAAAAAATTCAGGACCGGATGTGCTCAAATTATGAGCATGAGGTGAATGCATTAAAAAAGAAGCGCAAACACTTATCACTAAAAGTCCGGCTACTACATATCTTATATTTCTGCTGACAGAAAATATTTTTTTCGGGGAGAATAAATTTACGCCTACCACAAAGAAAAAAAGACAGAATAAATAAGAAGCAACGCCAAAACCTGACCGGAAAAACAAATCAGAAAAATAGGCCCCTGCAGTTCCAAGCGCATTGCCCATCACCTGGTCGTGGCTTGGCAATAGAATTTTGGCACCCTGCAACACTTTCGACTGATCCTGCTGCCATGTAAATAAATAGGAAGTGAAAGCGATAAATAATAAAAAGGAAATCAATATTAAAACCGTTCCGGCGATTTTATGCGACCTCTCATCATGTATCAACTTTTTCACTTCTACTTTTTCTACCTTATCAGGTTTCATTTTAGAAGTATCTGGTTTCTTAGTTTTTTTAGTTTTTTTTTGGGTAGTTGCCATTGGCGGCAAAGATAGGAAATGGAATATTCTTTTATTTTTAAGAAAGCCGGTTATTTAATCTTTTACCCACAGTAAAGCGACAAATTTGTTAGTTTTTAACTTTTTATAGTCTGCTTTAATTTTTGATTGCATCCGAGAAAAATAAAAATCCAGCCAAGGATAAAACACAACCCGCCTAGCGGCGTAATTGCGCCAACCCAATCATAACCCGGCACCAAAGCGGCTTTAACAGCAGATAAAATATAAAGCGATCCGCTGAACAAAATGACGCCTGCAATAAACAACCTGCCCGACCACAGCATTAATTTGTTGGGAAATTCTTTGTATAAAATACCTGTTGCCAGCAATGCAAATACGTGATAGAACTGGTACTTAACAGCGGTTTCAAAAATTTCTAACGCAAAATCTGATATAGATCCCTTTAACTGATGCGCGGCGAAAGCGCCGATAGCTACTGAAAGGGCGCCCAGTAAAGCTGCGGTCTTTATAAATCCTCTATGCATGATGTAATTTACTTGTTTCGTATTTTTCGGGAGATTCTTTCGAGTCAGAAATCTCTATTTCCTTCTCAACTTCGTTTTTTTTTGATTTTATTTTTGAAGTAGTTTCTTCGAATAAAAATTTTAAAGAGCCCTCCGAAAGTTTATTTACGTCTAAAATGTGATCTGCTTTTAAATAAACAGGCTCACGTTCTTTCAATTTCGTTTCAATAAAGAACAACAGTTCAGAGGTATTCACCTCTTTTAGTAAAGGTCTCTGTGAGGTTTCATCGATTACCCTTTTTAAAAGGTATTCCGGCATAGCCTGCAAATAAATTACATGTCCGTGTTTTTTCATCCATTCAAGATTATCAAAAAAACACGGCGTGCCACCGCCGCATGAAACGAGACATTTTTTTTTATTAAGAAATTTACGGAGATGGTACCTTTCCAGTTCGCGGAATTTATCTTCTCCATGTTTTTCGAAAATTTCCTGCACAGACATCTCGAAAGCTTTTTCAATTTGCGTATCCAGGTCATAAAAAGTATAGCCATTCTTAAGCGCCCAAATATGCCCCCAGTGCGATTTACCGCTTCCCATAAAACCGATTAAAAAAATGTTTTGTTTCAAAATCTTTCTATTTTATGTTTATCGTGCCGTAAAGTTATTTCAAACCCTCAATTTTATCTCTATATACAACGACAAGTTTTACTAAATTGATTTGCTCTTCTATTTCTTTCCATTAGAGTGATAAGAATTCTTCCAGGTAAGAGGTTGAAGTATTTCCTATTTTAAATAATATAACCTTTGGGGGAGGATCTCTATACAAAATCCTTTCATGAAAATCCGCGTCTTTTGTCAAAATAATCAAATCATTTTCTAATGCATACTTCCAAATCTCTTTGTCCGAAATTGATTTAGTGATTTTTGTTACATGAAGGAATGCTTCAGATGACCAGGCTTGTAAATAATCAGGTAAGTTTTCATCAATTATGTACTTCATCTGAATTATTTAAAGTGCCTTGACAAAGAATTTTGGATCAAATTGAAGGCTGGCATATTCTTTTATCGTAACTATATCTTCTTTGGTGAGGCGCGGAAAACCCTTCAATATTATATCTTCACTATCGCCTTCCAACAGATGGCCGATAATTGTTTTTACGGTTATTCTTGTTCCTTCTACGGTTGGCCTGCCACCGCAAACTTCATCGTCTGCAACGATGTTTTTATAGATATTCGTTTTCATTTAAGCAATTTACAAAATAATATTGATCTAGCTATTTAAACGCATTCAACCCGGTCACATCCATCCCTGTTATTAAAAGATGTACGTCATGAGTACCTTCGTAAGTAAGTACACTTTCAAGATTCATTATGTGACGCATAATTGGGTATTCACCTGTGATGCCCATGCCGCCCAATATTTGCCGGGCTTCCCTTGCAATGTTCGTCGCAATTTCGCATGAATTTCTTTTGGCCATGCTAACCTGCTGCGGCGTTGCTTTTCCTTCGTTCATCAATACACCAAGGCGCCAGTTGAGTAATTGCGCTTTGGTAATTTCTGTGATCATTTCAGCCAGTTTTTTTTGTTGCAATTGAAAACCAGCTATTGGCCTGTCGAATTGAATCCTTTCTTTTGAATAGCGTAACGCGGTATCGTAACAATCCATTGCCGCGCCCACCGTTCCCCATGCAATGCCGTAGCGGGCTTTGGTAAGGCAACTAAGCGGACCTTTCAATCCTTTGATATTGGGTAAAATATTTTCTTTCGGTACGTTTACATTATCAAAAACCAACTCGCCCGTGGCGCTTGCCCGCAGGCTCCATTTGCCGTGAGTCGTTGGCGTTGAGAATCCCTCCATTCCTCTTTCTAAAATCAGTCCGTGGATTTCCCCTGACTCATCTTTGGCCCACACTACCGCTACTTGCGCAAAAGGCGCGTTGCTGATCCACATTTTACTGCCGTTCAAAATAACATGATCACCGGCATCTTTAAAATTACTCAACATACCACTTGGATCGCTTCCGTGATCCGGTTCGGTAAGTCCAAAGCATCCGAGCCAGTCTCCACTGGCCAGCATTGGTAAATATTTTTTTCTTTGTTCCTCACTTCCATAGGCATAAATCGGAAACATCACCAATGAGCCCTGGACGCTTGCAGTACTGCGAACGCCGCTATCACCGCGTTCCAACTCCTGCATCATCAACCCGTAAGAAATATAATCCAAACCTCCTCCACCGTATTCCTGCGGGATAGTAGGGCCAAAGCATCCAAGGTCGCCCAATTGTTTTACAATTTGCTGCGGGAATTCCGCTCTCTGGGCATAGCCTTCAATGATGGGAGAAATTTCCTTTTTTACATAATTGCGAACAGACTCGCGAATAAGCTTGTGCTCTTCCGTAAGAAGGCCATCTACATTAAAATAATCCGGTGATTGAAAAATATCTTGTGCCATTTGGAAATGGTTTATTGGCCGCCCGGCTGAATGCCCTTTGGACGGGTTAATTCGTTAAATAGTTTATTCGTTTATAGATAAATAGCATTCCTTGATATTTCTTGTTTTACTGTGACAGCAATGAAAGATACAAACTAACCTTTTAATAAAATCCATTCTTACAATTTTTCGTTTAAAAGATTGCTCGCAACCGTTTGTAAATTTGTTTTGTCAGGAGGAAATTATTTTTTTCTTAAAAGATGAAAAGGCTGATTTTATTTGTTTACCGTACCTCCTGAATTCCAATACAAATTTAAACGCCATAACCAACCGTCGATTCCTTGTTATATCTGTGCTTATATTCCAATGGCGACATTCCTGTAATCTTTCTGAATACTTCCCGAAATGCTTTAACATCGGAATACCCTACTGCATACATTACTTCATTGATTGTTTTCCGGCTTGTTTCCAACGCTTTTTTTGCTGATTCTATTTTTACCCGTTGCGCATATTCAAGAGGCGTATTACCGGTTGCTTTGATGAACCTTCTGTCGAAAGTTCGCCTGCCTACGGCAAACCGTGAGGACAAATAATCAACGGATATTTTTTCATCGGGTTTACTTTCAATGTACACCTGTGCTTTTTTTACCATTTCGTCTCCGTGCAATTTCTGCCCGGTAAATATGGCAAATGACGACTGGTTATTTCTATCCATTTCAATCTGAAACACTTTAGAACAATAGACTGCTGTTTGTCGATCATAATATTTTTCCACCAGGTAGATCATCAGGTTCAGGAAAGAATAAGCGCCGCCATTGGTATAAATTCCGTCTTCATCTGTAATCAATTGATCTGTTTGCAAATTGACCTTCGGGAACATCATCGTGAAATTTTCGGCCACGGCCCAATGAGTGGAGCAACGTTTTCCATCCAGTAAACCGGTAGCCGCCAGCATAAAAGCACCTGTACATATGCTTGCTATCTCCGTGCCATTTTTATATTGTTCCTCTATCCATTCAATCATCAATTTATTTCCTTTCAAAGCTTTTTCATAATTATGATTGAGTGAAGGAATGATTACCAGATCTGTTTTTGTTATTTCTGAAATAATAGTATTGGGCCTCACAGCAAACAATCCGTTATAAAATTCCACTTCTTTTGAAAGACCAGCCAATTCTATCTTAAACAATTCCTTCTTACCCGCGGCTTTCCAAAATTCATTGGCTCTTGTAAATATTTTATAAGGACCCACAATACTGCTCAGGTTGTTCTTCCCCTCCGGCACTAATATAGTAAGATGTTTCATGTGATTATTTTTAACAAAGGTAGAAAATTATTGTGTCTCAATCAGCCCGTAATAATGTCCATTTAACACCCTACAAAAGTTGTATTCAGACAATAGCTTTGCTGAATAAAAATTAAAGAGATCAAAGTTTTTATCAATAATCAAAAAAAATAAAGAAAATGAAAACATCAGATTTCACCCTTACTCTTTTGGTTGATCAATCACCGAAAGCCGTGTTCAACGCCATCAAAAATGTTCGCGGATGGTGGTCAGGATTATATTCAGAAGAATTTGAAGGCAGTTCAGACAAACTTAATGACGAGTTTACATTTCGCGCCGGCGAAGGTGTCCATTATTCTAAACAAAAATTAATTGAGTTAATTCCCGGCAAGAAAATTGCCTGGCTTGTAACGGATAGTAATCTCACATTTCTTGAAACCAAAAACGAATGGACAGGATCCAAAATTATTTTTGAAATTTCTAAAAAGGGAAACAAAACACAAATTCGATTCACACACGAAGGCCTGGTTCCGGAAGCTGAATGCTACGACTCCTGCGCCCCCGCATGGACTCAGTACTTAAAGGAAAGATTGTTGAATCAAATTTCAAAAGTTAAGAAACCGGCTAATTTATTGCAGGAAGAAATTCATTAAAAATCAAAAAAATAATAAATGACATGGCGCGAATGATTGTGATTTACAAAACGCCGGAAGACAAAAATGCTTTTGACAAACACTATTTTGAAGTGCATATTCCACTCGCAAAAAAACTGCCCGGATTGAGAAAATATGATGTTAGTAAAAGTCCGATTATTTCAACAACGGGCGATTCAGACACTTATTTGATCGGAACTTTGCACTTTGATAGTTTAGAGGCCATTAAAACAGCGTTTGCTTCTCCGCAAGGAAAGGATTGCGCAGCGGACAGAAAAATTTTAGTGGCGGATGATGACAAAATTCAAATTTATGTATTCGACACTGAAGATGTATAATAATAAAAACAGGTAGTATAATCAATTCAAAAATAAAACAATGGAAAATCAAAATTTTACCACTACCATCCAGGTAGATCAATCTCCCGAAGAAGTATTCAATGCCATCAATAATGTGCGCGGATGGTGGTCTGAAGAAATTGAAGGCAATACCCAAAAGCTGAATGATGAGTTTACTTATCATTACCAGGATGTTCATCGTTGCAAAATGAAAATAACAGAATCCGTTCCCGGCAAAAAAGTAGTTTGGCTTTGTACAGACAACTATTTCAGTTTTACCAAAGACAAGAGCGAATGGATTGGAACAAAAATTATTTTTGAAATCTCACATCAGGATGGTAAGACACAACTCCGTTTCACACATGAGGGTTTAGTTCCCGAATATGAATGTTACAATGCCTGTGTAAACGGATGGACACAATATATAACGCAAAGCCTGCCAGAACTCATCACTACGGGCAAAGGCCAACCCAACTCAAAAGAAAAAGCATATACCATACATGAAATTGCAGCCCGGTTTAATGAACTCGCTCAACAGGAAAAATGGTTTGAAATACAGGATGAACTTTTTTCAGATGATGTTAAAAGCATTGACCCGTCCAATTCTCCCTATTTTGGTTATGCAGAAGGAAAGGCCAACGTTCGTAAAAAAGGTGAAGACTTTATAAAAACGATTGAAGATTTTCACGGCGCCCATACCACTGAGCCGGTTATAGGAGGCAATCATTTCGCAGTAGGAAGAGAAGTGGATGTTACGGTGAAGGGACATGGAAGAATACAGATGAATGAAATAATGCTGTACGAAGTGAAAGGCGGCAAAATTGTATCCGAGCAATTTTTTTATTGAGAGATATTTTTCAGTTGCAGTAAACTAACTTTTAAAGCGAATTCCTATTTTCTGTTTTACAAGAATTATTTCTTGTATAACGGTTATCTGTACACTGGATTTACGCTATACCCTTTTTCAACAAGCAATTGCAAAAGTCCCTGTTCGCCGGGTAAATGACCGGCTCCAACAGCAATGAAAGCACTTTGAGATTCAATCAATAGCGGGATGGCTTTTGCCCAGCGCTTGTTCCTGTTAATGACCAATATATTGAATGCTTTTTTGCTCATAAATCTTTCATCGGTGACAAGCATGGCCAGTTCCTGCAGATTTTCGGAGTGGTATGCTTTCACCATTTTGGCAAAGGCAGCCTTGTACGCATCGGCAGATTTTAATTGCCTCAAAATCTCTTTGCCGGTAAACACCTTTTGTGCAATTTTTAATTGTTCCAACGCTGTTTCAAGTCCTGCCGTTTTCAGGTCATTTTCCTGCGCTATTTTCAATAGTTCCATCTCCACCACCCGCACATCATCACCATCAATAGCCTCAGTGGCCATGCGGTTAATAAGCATTACGGGAGGCTGTTGTCGTGCTTCGTCCAATGATAAACCAAATTGATTTTGCAAAAGATGATCCAGGTCTTCTTTCTCAGAAGTAGAAAGTCCTTCGGAAATATCAGCCATTACCAGCAATTTTTGTCCCATCAACTGTACTTGTTGCGCACTGCCCAGGTCCACCTCCATATAATAAATGCTGCATTTATTCAGAGCCTTCAATACTTTTTCCTTCAAATAAAAACCCTCGCCGGAGACCATGTGCATTGTCCCAACCAGGTATGAAGGTTTTTTCAATCCACTACCCGATATTTTATAGAGGAGCGAATTTTTATGTTTAGATGAACTCATGAAGGTTGACAAAGATAATCTCAATTTTGTAGCAGGATGAAAACAGGAATATCCATTAATTGTTTGTTTACTGTTTTAATTCGATTTCAGATTTAAATTGAGTTACAGTAATAATGTTTGAATAAATTATTTCGTAACAGAAGCAAAATATTACTATTGTAGTTTGTAAGCTGCTACTGTCTTTCCCAGGAATGAAGGAACATAAACTATTCTCTTAACCGGGTCGAATCCTATATCAGCAGTGTTCTTGTTCTGATCATGAGTGTCCAATAAATTTTCAAAATGCCCGTCGGCATATACATAGTAAATATATCCAATCCAGGCGCTCACAATAAAGTCACCATTACCGACCGGTTCTATTCCATCAATGCCTTGTGGTACTTCAGCTATTTTAGAAACTTGTTTTTTAGCATTGGCCTTCATCAACAATTTTCCTTCAGCAAATATCAAATCATTGCCAATCGCTTTTAATCCGTTGGCGCCTTTGATATTATCCAGGTATAAAACGGGTTTGTCATTTTGAATACGCCAAATCTTGGATGTTTTGGAATCCGACACATAAACAATCCCTTTGTTACTAACTGTTATATCATTCAATCCTGAAGCGCCTTCTACCGGAATCTTCTTTTCTATTTTCCCTTTACTAATATCTATTACTACTACGTCACTTATGTCCGCAACATATAGCCGGTTACCAAATTTACCCAATCCCTTGGGAGCATTTAATCCGGTAATCCAGGTGGAATCATAATCTTTGCCGTTTAAAGATAATTTTGCTACACCGCCTTTCCCATATGCATCCCATGCGCCGCCGTCAATCAGAGAAACATACAAAATATTTTTTTCAGGAAGTACAGACTCAGGAACAGCAACAATAGCATCTGTTTCCCAAATTTTTTCAAGTTTGTGTTTTTGAGCGCTTGCTGTAAGTGTAGTCATTACAAAAACTGCGGGTAGTAAATATTTCATAAAAAATGTTTTAGATCTTTGGTTCAAATTTAGTTCCGTTATCCGTGGTGTGTTTCTTTGATTTTAAAAAATATATTCTGACCAAGTTAAGCCATTTTATGATTCACTAATTCTATCACAGTTATTTCCGCTAAAATGCCCACCCTTCCCGGGTATCCGATAAATCCAAAGCCTGGATTTACATATAATTTTTGTTTGCCTTCTTCATACAAGCCGTCCCACTCTTTGTACATGTACTGGACTGGACTCCATTTAAAACCGGGTATCTCTACACCAAACTGCATTCCGTGAGTATGCCCGCTGAGTGTAAGATCCACGTCGCCATATTCGGGGCGCACCTGTGCGTCCCAATGACTGGGATCGTGGCTTATTAATATTTTGAAAGGATACGCTTCCGCGCCGGCATAGGCTTTTTTCATATCACCATATTTTGGGAAACGCGCTTTGGCGCTCCAGTTTTGTATTCCTATAAGCGCTATCTTATCCCCGTTTTTTTCTAACGGAATATGTTCATCCATCATCAACCGCCATCCCAATTGCTCATGCATTTTTGCAAGATTCTGTAAATTCTGTTCTTTGGTTACCCCTTCGTAAGGCCAGCGGGCGTAGTCGCCATAATCATGATTCCCGAAGGTAGAATACACGCCCATTGGCGCTTTTACTTTATTAAACACATCCATATAATCCTGCATTTCTGTAGCCCTGTCATTTACAAGGTCGCCACTGAAAATAACAATATCGCCTTTTTCCGCGATGATTTTCTCCACACCATGGGCTACCGCTTTTTTATTCATGAAACTTCCCGAATGCACATCGCTGAAGTGAACAATTTTCACCCCGTTAAAACCTGCAGGCAAATTATCAAAAGAAAGTTTTACATGTTTTACCCTGTAATTATATTTATTGCTGAAGCCATATATCAAACTTCCAAAAAGTGAAGTGCCGGCAGCTAAGCCAAGCCAGCTAAGGAATGCAGAACGGGTAATACCGTCGCCACTCATCGTTGCAATTTCGGTATTTCTGAAAAACACTTTTCCCGCTGCCCATTGTATCAAACGCCGCACATCATCTATCAAAAAGAAAACGGAAGAAATTAATTGCGCAAAAACAAACGCAAGGATAGAAGCGAAAAGATAGGTTCTTACTTTCTTGGGTAAATATTCTGTGCCGCCAAATATAAAAATCATAACTCCTATGACAGCCATCACTGAAACCAACCAATAAGCAGAATAGACCAATGTCTTAATCCTGGAACCGGCGGAAAAGCTAATAGACTTAATTGCCATAAAAACATAAATATCCAGGACTATTATAATCAATAGTAGAATAAAAGATCCAACAGGTGTTCTCATATATATCAATAATTTTTTTGCTAAAAAAGAATAAACTCGTCTAATTGCTGATGGATAGCCTTTAAAGTTTCAGCATTCAAATTTCCTTTTGCATCCATCACTTTATTAATCACTGAAATAGGAAGTTTATTATAAAACACATTCATTTTCATGTAATGCAAGGTATCTGAAAGATGATCCATTCCACGAAGATTTCCCGCCCGTCCCGTTGCAACGCCGGTTAGTAAAGCCTTTTTATAATTCCAGTCTCTGTTAATGTCACTATTATCAATCATGGCCTTCAACACGCCCGGGTAAGAACCGTTATATTCAGGGATGATAAAAATAAACTTCGTTGTCGGTATTAATATTTCATTTTCATATTTTAAAAATTCCGATGTTCTGTGAAGCGGGTCAAAATTAACCAATGTAAAAATCTTTGCATCTATTTCCTTATCTTTTAACAAGCGCTGGTATTCCCTGGCTACTTTTTCTGTGTGGCTTCCGATCCGGTTGGTACCACTAATAATCGTGTACATTGTATAAAATTAAAGTGTTTTTCCCTTATTCATTTACTGAATGATCAATTGTCTGAAGTGGTCGAAATAATATATTGCTTTTACGAAGACTTTATGCCTTAATATTATGCCTAATAATTAAATTTGCCATTATGGCTGATTTATTATGAATTAAATAATAGTTCTTTGCCAAAAACATGAATAAAATTTGAGATTGTCAATTAAGTTATTTCTATTTATAGTCAACATTGGTAAAGTAATGCTATTGACAAACAATTTTGGTTGAAACATTAAAAGGAAAAATAAGGTAACAGGTAAGGGAATTTGTTATGTGATTGGAGAGATACATTACTATTTTATTTCCGAATGCAATAACACCAAAAAAAATACCGGCGGCAACAACAGTCAAACAATAAGAATTTAGAACAACAGATAAAAATATGGCGAAAGTAATTGGAATAGCCAATCAAAAAGGAGGCGTAGGAAAAACTACCACTGCAATTAATCTTGCTGCAAGCCTTGCTGTGCTCGAGTTTAAGACATTGCTTTTAGACGCAGACCCACAGGCCAACAGCACTACAGGCGTTGGGTTTGACCTGCATCAGGTATCCAAAGGCGTTTACGATTGCCTGGTAAATGATACTCCTGCAAAAGAAGTCATTTTAAAAACAGAGATCCCATACCTGGATTTGATGCCATCGCATATAGACCTCGTGGGCGCAGAAATTGAAATGATTAATTACCCTGACCGTGAAACAGTTTTGAAGAGAGTTTTAAAGGACATAAGGGACGAATATGATTTTATCATTATTGACTGTTCACCTTCTTTAGGTTTAATAACAGTAAATGCGCTTGTAGCTTCGGATAGTGTAATCGTTCCGGTGCAGGCGGAATTTTTCGCATTAGAAGGATTAGGCAAATTATTGAACACTATTAAAATCGTACAAAGCCGCCTGAATACAAAACTTGAGATTGAAGGCCTTTTAATGACAATGTATGATGGCAGGTTGCGTTTGTGCAACCAGGTGGTAAATGAAGTGAGGCTCCATTTTGAAGATATTGTTTTCAATAGCATCATCCACCGGAATACGCGCCTGAGCGAAGCGCCAAGTTTTGGCAAACCTGCTATTTTATACGATGCAGATAGCAAAGGCGCTATTAATTACCTGAACCTTGCAAAGGAAGTTCTTCAAAAAAATAACATGACGAAGATGACTCAAAAGGAAAAGGTAATGGAACATCCATAAAAAATTTACAAATAAAAATCGTATCAGAATTAATACACAAAATGACTACACCTGCTAAAAGAAAAGACGCGTTAGGAAAGGGAATCAGGTCGCTATTGCAAAATATAGAGACTGACCTTTCGGTTACAGAAAGGAGCCTGATGAAAGAATCCCCGGAAAAAGCAAACGCAGTTAGCACCAGAATCGCACTGAATCTGATAGAAGCGAATCCCGAACAGCCACGCCATGATTTTGATGAAATTGCGTTAAGCGAACTGGCGGCGTCTATTAAAATGCATGATATTATTCAACCAATCACCGTTACTAAATCAGGTGGCAAATACCGGATCATAGCAGGTGAACGAAGATATAGAGCTGCTAAGATAGCCGGCCTTGCTGATGTGCCCGTTTATATCCGGGATACAAAAGATTCTAAAATACTGGAACTGGCCTTGCTTGAGAATTTGCAACGGGAAGATCTGAATGCGATAGAAATTGCGCTCAGTTACAAGCAACTAATGGACGAACTGGATTATACACAAGACCAGCTTGCCGAGCGTATGGGCAAGGAACGAAGTACAGTTACCAATTATATTCGCCTTTTAAAATTACCTCCCGATATACAGGCTGCTGTAAGAGGCGGGGTCATCAGCATGGGACATGCCAGGGCGCTTATTAATGTAGATGTAGTCGATAAACAGCTGTATATCTTTAATGAAATAAAAAGTAGGGAGCTTTCGGTGCGTCAGACAGAAGAATTAGTGAGAAAACTGTATGCTCCTAAAACCGCTGTTAATAATTCTGTAAAAACCACACTACCACCCTCTTTGAAAAAAATTGAAGATAATTTAGCATCTCATTTCAGCACTAAAGTGAAAATGACTCACAGTAAAAAAGGAACCGGCAGCATCACTTTTGATTATTTTTCAATAGAAGAACTAAGTTCTCTTTTAGACAAAATGCAGGTTTCCGTAGATTAAGCTATGGCAGTACGTTTATTATCTTTTGCAATCGTTCTTCTCTTTATTTTGTTGCCTGGATCAGTAACCTATGCCCAGCAAAAGGAAGATACTGTTATTGCTAAATCCAATGACGGGGACACTCCAGTTGCCTTAAAAGATTCTGCTGGAAAAAAAAAAGATACCACAGTTATTGCAAAAAAAATGCGAAAAGGTGGCTTGACGGCGAAAGACGACAGCGTTATTAATAAATATAATCCGACAGGCGCAACTATCCGATCCGCCATAATTCCCGGCTGGGGGCAATTTTACAATAAGAAATATTGGAAGATTCCTATTGTCTATGCCGCTTTAGGTATCACCGCCGGCGTTTTTTTTTACAATGTAAAAGAATATAAGCTTTTAAGACAGGCGGTCATTTACAGACTGGATGGAATACCCTCAAATGACACGTTGGTTGCACCTGAGCTTCGACTGCTTTCCACTCCGTCTCTCCAGGCTTATCGAAATGAATTCAGGCAAAATGTAGATTATTCAGTATTGGTATTTCTTCTATTCTGGGGCCTGAACGTAGTGGATGCGACGGTAGATGCTCATTTGAAAACTTTTGATGTCAGTCCTAACATCAGTATGAAGATTCAGCCTAATCTTAATTATCTCAGCGGTAGTCCGGGGGTTTCCCTTGTTTTCTTTTTCAAAGATAAAAGTAAACTTTCGCGGATGCCAATTCCCTGATTGGTTTTCTTTTCGTATGCTATACGAAAGTATGGCGATTCCAAAAAATATTATCTTGATCAAATTTGATTTATTTTTGGAATCTGTTGTTTTATAATATTTCTTGAATCTTTTATTTCTACTTATGAAAATCGCTTTATTAGGATATGGAAAAATGGGCCACACCATTGAAAAAATCGCATTGGAAAGAAACCATGAGGTCGTTTTAAAAATTAATGATGAAAACCTGGAGGACCTGACCATCGAAAATATTCGCAAGGCCGATGTTGTGATAGAATTCACCAATCCCGATAGTGCTGTTGAAAATATTTTATTTTGCCTGCAAAATCATGTGCCGGTAGTTTGCGGTACCACAGGCTGGTTAGACAAACTCAACATTATTGAGGACAAGTGCAAAGAATTAAACGGCGCGTTTTTATATGCAAGCAATTATAGTATTGGCGTCAATATTTTTTTTGAGGTCAATAAAAAGCTGGCAGCGCTAATGAATCCACATGCGGCGTATAATGTATCCATCGAAGAAATTCACCATACTCATAAAAAAGACGCGCCAAGCGGAACAGCTATAACGCTTGCTGAGCAGGTCATTGGCGCTTCAGGCAAAAAAAATAAGTGGGTCAATGCTCAAACTGAAGACTATGATCAATTATCCATCATCAGCAAAAGAATTGATGAAGTTCCGGGCACTCATTCTGTGAAATATTCGTCACCGATAGATGATATCGAAATCATTCATACCGCGCACAACAGAGACGGCTTTGCACAGGGCGCTGTGCTGGCAGCAGAATTTATAATAGGTAAAAAAGGAATTTTTTCAATGAAAGATGTGTTAGGGTTTTAAAAAAGGATAGTCTTTTAAATTAGAAATCCGTGGTATTTGTTTGCTTACTGCAAAACAAAAAATATCATTTCATATTTCTAAGCATTTCGCTGCCCCGGTTGATATCTCCACTAATCGGCGACATGTTGAAATCCGTGACGTCTATAAATACAAAAATTGTTTCAGAACTATGATCTCATACTTCTGAAACAATTTAACTGAATTATTTTAAATTACTTGCTACTGTTGAACCGATAATGAATACCAATCATAAAAGCACTATTCTTAACTGAACCGTTGTTGTCGCCGTCATCTTTGGAAATATTGGAAAATCCTATCTGATAACGTGCATCAAAACCAAACCCATTTGTCAGTGTATAGCCTGCACCAATAACACCTGAAAAATCGGTACTTTTTATCTGATCTTTTATATCCTCAGACTCTCCACCACTTTTAGATTTTGCAGAAACTAAATAGCCAATCTGGGGACCTAAAAATGCAGAAAATCCACTGTGGTTATACTTTGCAAGTATTGGTAAATTAATGTACCCAAAATCTATGGATGCGTCCGGACCACCATCTGTGCCTTTTTGCTTAGCGCCCAAAGAAGAATAAAATAATTCTGGTTGAACTCCAAAATTTTCGGAAACGCCAATATCCGCAAATGCTCCGGCATAAAATCCGATTTTAGATGAATAGGATAAACTCATACCTCCAAACTTCTCTTTGACGTTGGCTGAAGTGATACCTCCTTTTAATCCAAAAGAAGTAGTTTGTGCTTGTGCGGTAACCGCCGAAAGTGCAATAGCTGTGATTGCAAAAAACAATTTTTTCATTTTAATTTATTAGTTTTCAATGTGAGTGAATTAATATCGGGTGTATTACAAATAAATAAACCCAATATCTCAGTTTTCAATCACCAAAACGGTTTTTTGCAAATTTTATTTTATACTGCTGTGATATTTCGAATCATATCTGTTGCCATGTCAGCAAGATCAAACTTTGGTTTCCAATCCTGATCTTTTTGAGCCACGGAATCATCAATGCTTTGTGGCCAGTTCTACCAAGTTGTCAGGAACACAAAAAGTTCTCTTCCAATCAATCAGTCTTTCAATTGACGCACTGATATTTTAAAAGAATCCAAAGAAAAACCCGTGAGACACGGGTTTAGGAGACAATTAAAATTCCATCTATTTATCTGTTTACTATAACCAAAAAAACTCATTTCATATTTTTAAGCATTTCGTTTGTCATCGAAGCCAGGTTATACTTTGGTTTCCAATCCCAATCTTTCTGCGCTACGGAATCATCAATACTTTGCGGCCAGCTTTGTGCGATAGGAAGGCGATAATCAGGTTCATAATTCATAGTAAACCCTGGAAGATGTTTTTTTATTTCCTCCCCTATTTCTTTTGGCGAAAAACTCATTCC
>Ga0134126_10005005_pt1 | contig 16555 bp, 13 predicted proteins | sample KB31752_FD_96881 | JGI IMG/M metagenome (GOLD analysis project Ga0134126, IMG submission 96881) | Terrestrial soil microbial communities with excess Nitrogen fertilizer from Kellogg Biological Station, Michigan, USA - KB3-175-2 | ecosystem: Environmental > Terrestrial > Soil > Unclassified ...
GCCGGAGTATGACGTGGCGGCCATTGGCTCGGGCGGTCAGCATGCGCTGGCGGCGGCGCGAGCCCTCATGGAGGGCTCCGAGCTCGATGCGCGCAGCATCGTGGAACGATCGCTGGGCATCGCCGCGGACATCTGCATCTACACAAATCGCAATCTCGTCGTCGACGAGCTCAAGCAGGCGGGAGCCTGATGTCATCCCTTACCCCGCGCGAGATCGTCCAGGAGCTGGACAAGCACATCATCGGCCAGGGCGCGGCCAAGCGGGCCGTCGCCATCGCCTTGCGCAACCGCTGGCGGCGCATGCAGGTCGGTGAGCCCCTGCGGCAGGAAATCACGCCGAAGAACATCCTGATGATCGGCCCCACCGGCGTCGGCAAGACCGAGATTGCGCGCCGTCTGGCCAAGCTGGCCAATGCACCGTTCGTGAAGGTCGAAGCCACGAAGTTCACCGAGGTCGGCTACGTGGGACGCGATGTGGACTCGATCGTCAAGGAGCTGGTGGACGTTGCCGTCAAGATGACGCGCGAGCAGGAAGTCGAGAAGGTCCGGCAGCGTGCCGCGGATGCAGCCGAGGACCGCGTGCTCGATACGCTGTTGCCCAAGCCGCGCATGATGGGTTTCTCCACCGATGAGCCGAGCCAGCCGCGCGATGTGGAGACCCGGCAAAAATTCCGCAAGATGCTGCGCGAGCACGAGCTGGATGAGCGCGAGATCGAGATCGAGCTGCGTGCCCTGCCGATGGGCGTGGAAATCATGGCTCCGCCCGGGATGGAGGAAATGCAGCAGCAGCTGCAGTCGATGTTCCAGAACCTCGGCGGCAATCGCACGCGGACGCGCAAGGTGAAGGTCCGCGAGGCCCTGAAGCTGCTCACTGACGAGGAGGCGTCGAAGCTGATCAACGAGGACGAGCTCAAGATCCAGGCGCTCGCCAACGCGGAGCAGAACGGGATCGTGTTCATCGACGAAATCGACAAGGTCACGCGCCGGCAGGAGTCGGTGGGAGCGGATGTCTCGCGCGAGGGAGTCCAGCGGGATCTGCTGCCCCTGGTCGAGGGTTCCACGGTCACGACCAAGTACGGCCCGGTCAAGACCGACCACGTGCTGTTCATTGCATCGGGCGCCTTCAGCCTGTCCAAGCCCTCCGACCTCATCCCGGAGCTGCAGGGACGGCTGCCGATCCGGGTCGAGCTCGAGTCGCTCAAGGTGGGCGACTTCGTGCGCATCCTGACCGAGCCGGATGCCTCCCTGACCACGCAATACCGGGCTCTCATGAGCACGGAGGGCGTGCAGGTCGAATTCTCACCCGAGGGGGTCCGGCGAATCGCCGAGATCGCTTTCCAGGTGAACGAGCGCACCGAGAACATCGGTGCGCGGCGCCTGCACACCGTGATGGAGAGACTGCTGGAGAGCGTCTCGTACGAGGCAACGGAGCAGAACGGCAGGACCGTGGCCGTCGATGCCAAGTACGTCGACGATCACCTCGGCAATCTCGTGAAGGACGAGGATCTCAGCCGCTACATCCTGTGAGCGAAGGAGCCGAAGCGGTGCGCGTAGGCGCGGGTGAACTCCGCTCCGAAGAGCAGGATCTGCGTCGAGTAATACACCCACAGCAGCACCAGGATGACCGAGCCCGCCGCCCCGTAGGCCGAAGCGAGCCCGCTCTTGGCCACGTAGGCGCCGATCGCATACTTGCCCGCGCTGAAAAGCAAGGCCGTGACCAGCGAGCCGATGGTGACATCGCGCCAGGCGATACGGACACTCGGAAGCACCTTGTAGATCGTCGCGAACAGGGCCGCCACCAGCGCGAAGGCCAATGCGAAGTTGATCCACCCGAGCAGCACGTTCAGCAGCTGCGCGCCCTGCCAGACCCGCGCCAGTCCGGTCAGCGCCGCGCTGATCACGAGCGACACGAGCATCAGAAACCCGAGCGCAAGGATCATTCCGACCGACAGCAGCCGGGTCCGGATCATGTACCAGAGACCCTGGCGGTGCTCGAGCGGCACGTTCCAGGTCTGATCGAGCCCGGCTTTGAGCTCGGCGAGAGCGGTCGTAGCACCGATGATCAGCGTCACGATACTTACGGCCGTGGCCACGAAACCGGCGCCCGGCCGGCTGGCGTGCTGCAGCGCCGTCTGGATCGCGCTCGCTCCGTCGCGTCCAATGAGGCCCGCGATCTGACCCACAATCTCACCGCGCGCGGCGGCTTCACCGAAGAAAAAGCCCGCGATGGCGATCGAGAGTGTGAGAACCGGGGCGAGCGAGAACACCGTGTAAAAGGCCAGCGCCGCCCCGGTGCGCGATGCTTGATGCTCGAGCCAACCGTCGGCCGAATCGCGCAGGACCAGCCAGAGTGCCCGCAGCAAATCCGTAACGCGTCGGTGTCGCCTCGTATCCGCAATGGGAGCCAGCGTCGGGCTCACAGAGCATCCAGGCACCGCAGCTGCGAGCGTCGGCCGAGGCTGTTGGGTGCGATGACCGCCTTCACGGGATAGTGGTCAGAAGCCTGACGGGAGCGGGCGGTCCGGTGCGCCTCGAGGGCCAGAACGCGCGCCGGCGCGCGCGTCCAGAGACGGTCCAGCGCCAGCACCGGAGCCCAGACTGGATACGACCTCTGTGCGGGCGGCCGCCCCAGCATGCGATGCAGCCAGCGCAATGGCCTGCCCACCGGCAGCCATTCATGCATGTCGCCGAGAATGACCGCGGGCTGTCCGGCCGGCAGTGTACGCAGCAACGTGAGAATCTTCCTGACCTGAAAGCGCCGCTCGGCGGCACGTGACCCGAGGTGAGTCACGATCACACGTACGACACTGCCACAGGCGCTCAGAGCCACATCCAGCAGCGTGCGCGGCTCGCACCCTTTGAAGGTGACATCGTACTGGCGCACCGCCAGAACCTCCCGCAGGGTGAGCAGCGCATTGCCATAGTGCTGGCCGCTGCCGACGCGCATCACGCTGCCCACGGCAGTCATGCCGGTGGAGCTCGCCAGAAACTCCAGTTGCATCGAATCGGTCATCATCCCGGGGCGGCAGTCCACCTCCTGCAGCCCGATCGTGTCGCAGCCCAGCTCGCAGATGACCTGAGCCACCCGTTCCACGTCGTAGCGGGAATCGGCGCCGACGCAACCGTGAATGTTGTAGGAGGCGATGCGCAGCAAATCGTGTCCGGCGCGTGATCCATGGCGCAGGCGCTCGATGACGCTGCGCGCCCCGGGCTCGAGTGGGCCTCGTGCGCGATGAACTGTCATGACCACGCTCGCGCAAGGTTCATGCCCGCCCCGAGCGCCGCGCCCCCCTGGCCGGGCCGAGCGCCACTGCGAGTCGGGGACTCCAACGGCACCAAGGGGTTATAGCCCTTATCCTGGAGGCGGTTGCGGCAGGGCCACATCGCCCAGCGCAAGCGCGGCATTGATGTGTGCCAGATGGGTCAGACCCTGCGGAAAATTTCCCAACATGTGGCGCCCGGTGCGCGAGTATTGCTCGGCGAATAACCCGACGTCATTGGCGCAGGCGCAAGCCCGGCGGAATACACGCCGCGCCTCCGCCCTGCGGTCCTGCCGCGCCAGGCACTCAATGAGCCAGAACGTACAGGCGAGAAACGCGCCTTCGTGACCGCGCAGCCCGTCCGCGTTCTGGTAGCGCAACAGCAGCCCCTCTCGTGTGAGCTCCTGTTGGATCACATCGACCGTGCGCAGCATGCGCTCGTCGTCGTACGCGACGAAGTCGGTCATGGGCAGGAGCAACAGCGCGGCATCGACATCCCGATGGCCGTAGCTGCGCACGAAGATTCCCCGACGGTGGTCCATGCCTCGCCGCTCGATCTGCCTGCGCATCTGGTCCCGCACCTCGCGCCAGCGCACCAGCGGAGCGTCGAATCCGTACTTCTCGGCCAGTCCAATCCCGCGGTTGACGGCGGCCCAGCACATGACCTTGGAGTGCACGAAATGCAGCGGCCGGGAGCGGATCTCCCAGATGCCCCGGTCGGGCAGCCTCCAGCGGCTGATCGCGGCGTCGACGATCTGGGTGAGGAAGCTCCAGTAAGGCGCGCTGGGGCAGTGTCCCTGTTCGCTCCAGCGCCAACTCAGCTCCAGCACGAGCCCGTACATGTCGGCCTGGAACTGCCCGTGGGCGGCGTTGCCGATGCGCGCCGGACGGGACCCGCGCCATCCTTCCAGGTTGGAGAGGATTACTTCCGGAAGCCGTCGCTTGCCATCCACCGCGTACAGCACCTGCAGCTCGTCGGCGTTGCCGGCGGCCGTGCGCTGGATGAAATGGCGGACACCCACCGCCTCGGCCGCCGCGCCCGAGTTGGTCAACGCCCAGCAGGTGAAAATCGAATCGCGGATCCAGCAGTAGCGATAGTCCCAGTTGCGCTCCCCTCCCTCGTGCTCCGGCAGCGAGGTCGTCGGAGCGGCGATGATGGCTCCCGTGGGAGCGAAGGTAAGGGCCTTGAGTGTGACGGCCGATCGCAGGATGCCGGCGCCCGGACCGTCGGTGTAAACGATGCGCTGCGCCCACTTGCGCCACCAGCGCACGGTCTCGCGGAAATGCGCTCGAAGCTCGACGCGCGCTTTGCGGCGCTGGGGGGACCTGTTGGCCTTCTCCGGCCGCACGAATTGCAGCCCGATGTGCAGCTTCTGTTTCGGCCGCACACGCACGGTTGCGCCCAAGCCGTGGTCGGCGAAGATCTGCAGCGCTGCATCCCCGAAGATCCTCAGACCTGCGTTGCTGCCGACCGCGAAGTAAGCATGCTTACCCGATGGATACAGCCAGGGTTTGACGTCGCCGTAATCGAATCGCGGCACGAGCATGACGTCGAACTCCATATGCCCGCGCACACCTTCGATGATGCGGACCAGCTCGCGCCGTGGCCGTCGCCTGCCGCCGACGCGCATGGAGAAGAAATCGATCACTCGCGCCTCGTTGCGCCCGTGTCGATAGGTCGTGACCAGCACGAGCGTGTCCGGCAGGTATTCCCGTCGCGACTGAGCACCCGCGGGTGGCGTGATCGCGAAATAGCCGCCGTTGTGCCAGTCCAGAAGCCGTCCAAAGCAGCTGTCGGAGTCAAAACGCGGCAGGCAGCACCAATCGATCGAGCCGGAACGCGAGACGAGCGCGGCGGAGTGACAATCGCCGATCAACGCATAGTCGGAGATGGGGGGATAGGCCTGCGCATGGCGGCGCAGCGCGACGAAACGCGGGGCACGCGAATGCCGGGGTGGCGGTCCCCCGGCGCTCTCAGTCCTGCGTGATCGGTTCAGCCGGCGGCGAAGCAAGGTGCGCTGCGTGGCATGCCCTCCTCGCCAAACCGTGCATCAAGCCCGGCCGGCGGGAGCTTGCGGCTGGGGCCGCTTGCCCGTGCGCTGTGCCGAGTGGCCATCGGCAAGTCCGGCAATCAGCTCGAAGCTGCGTGCGCGCTCGAACCGCTCCGCGACGTCCTTCCAGTTCCAGATGTTCCAGACTGCATCGAAGAATTTCGTCTTCTCATTCTGATACTGCAGGTAGTAGGCGTGCTCCCACGCGTCGATGACCAGCAGCGGCACTGCGCCCTGAATCGTGTGTGACTGATGGTCGTGAATCTGCACGGTGAGCAGCCGGCCCGAGAGGCTGTCCCAGGTGAGTGCGCCCCAGCCCGAGCCCATGCACGTGGCCGCTGCCTGGGTGAGCTGCTGCTTGAAGTGATCGAAGCTGCCAAAGTCACGGTCGATGGCCGAGGCCAGCTCGCCGGATGGCTCGCCGCCGCCGTCGGGGGAGAGATTGCACCAGAAGATGCTGTGCAGCACGTGCCCCGAGAGATTGAAGGCGAGGGACTCCTCGAGCGCCGCAATCCGGCTGAAATCCCCCTTGCCGCGTGCCTCCTCGAGATGCTCGAGCGCAGCGTTCGCGCCATCGACATAGGTCTTGTGGTGCTTGTCGTGGTGCAACTGCATGATGCGCGCAGAGATATGGGGCTCGAGCGCGCCATAGTCATATCGGAGGTCGGGAAGCACATACTTCGTCATGTCATCACTCCTGATGGGTCCTGCACTTCAATAAATTGGGAACGCCCCGGCGCCCGCACCGCGCGACGGCGGTGCGGGTCACCGGAGATGCTTCAAGCGCAGACCATGTTCCAAGCAAATGGCCGTCTGATGAAATGCCTATTTCGGCGGAGGATTGTTCTGATCCGGCGGTGGCGGCGTCGAGGAGCCGCTGGACTGATCCGCAGGCGGCGTCGTGGACGGGCTGGCCTGATCCGAAGGCTGGGCCGGGGCCGTGCTCGATGAGTCGCTCGCCGGCGGATTGGCCGGTGCGGTCGCGGACTGATCGGAGCTCGGTGTAGTGGGGGAGGTCGACTGCTGCTTGGAGCAGGCAACGACGGCCAGTGCGCTCAGGCTCAACAACAGGAGACTGCGTTTCATAGGTCACCTCTTCAGTTGATCGGGTAGTCCGACGGCCTCGGCCACCGGGGTCGACACAACGCACGGTCGCAAGACCCGTTCCAGGATCACCTTGCGCACAAGCCCAAGCTCCCGGCAATTGCACCCCGGGCCTGCTATCCTGCCGCATCCGCCGGAAGGGAAAGCCACGTGAGGCATGCGGCCATAACAGGTTGGGGCAAGTGTCTGCCGCCCGCGGTACTGACCAATGAGGACCTGGCCACGATTCTCGCTACCAGCGATGACTGGATCGTGAGCCGGACCGGAATCCGCGAGCGCCGCATTTCCCATGTGCCGCTCGGCGAGCTGGGTTACGTGGCCGCGGCGCGGGCACTGGCGGCTGCCGGGCTCGCCGGCCCCGACGTGCAGCTCATCGTATTTGGTACCTGCAGTCACGATGATCAGGTCCCGAACATGGCCTCGGGAGTTCAGGCCCGCATCGGCGCCGGCGCGGCCGCGGCCATGGATGTCAACACCGCCTGTACGAGCTTTCTGTACGCCCTGTCCACCGCCACCGCGCTGATCCGCACCGGAGTCGTGAGCAATGCGCTGGTGATCGGCGCGGAGCTGATCTCGCCGTTCATGGACTGGACCGATCGCGACGTCGCGGTGTTGTTCGGCGACGGCGCTGCGGCTGTCGTGCTTCAGGCAAGCACTGAAGAGGAAGGGCTGCTCGCGGAGCGACTCGGTTGTCATGCGGTTGCCCGTGAGAGCTTGCGCGTGCACGGGATGGGTGGCCGGTATGCCAACCGCGGCATCCTGTACGGGGCGGTGCGCTGGCAGTTCGAAGGGCAGGAGATCTTCAAGCGGGCCGTCCACGGCATGGGTATCGCCAGCGAGGAGGCCCTGGCGCGGCTCGGACTGAAAGCGCAGCAGGTCGACCTGGTCGTCCCACACCAGGCGAACCTGCGGATCATCGAGGCGGTCGCCAAGCGCACGCACATCCCGATGGATCGCGTCTACATCAACATTCAACGCTATGGAAACATGTCCGCGGCCACGGTGCCGGTGGCACTGTGCGAGGCGATCGAAGAAGGTCGGGTGAAGCCCGGCTCACTCCTGCTGATGCCGGGCTTTGGCGGTGGACTGAGCTACTGCGCGCACCTGTTGCGTTGGGGCAAGCGGACCGTGCCGCTCGGCGCCGCCGACGCCGCCCTGCCGCCGAATGAACGCTCTGCGCTGAGCATGGTTCGCGACTTCATGTCAGCCAAGCAGCGTCTGACAATAGACTGATTGGCTGCAAGATCCGACTGGCTGCGAGGGGCTCACTTCTTCGCGGCGGCGCGCTTTTTCTTCTTGGCCGGATCCTTCGGCCGCGACTTGCCGAACGAGCCCTTGTAGATCTTGCCGCGCCGGCTTCTGCTGTCGCCCTTGCCCATGAACATGACTCCACAGCGGTAGTTAGGGCGCGCAGTCTAGCATTACCCCCTCCCGGGCGCCGCACATAGGGCGGACACGGGCGCCAGCATTGCAGTCACCTCGCGAGCGATCCCAGAGCGTAGCGCACGGCGAGCTGCAACTGAGTCTCGCGCGCAAAGCGGGCCTCACCCAGCTCCAATGCCCTGTTGGTCACATCGCTATCCACGCGCAGCCACTCGAGCGTGAACCGCCAATGGGCATCCGGCTCATACACGTACGCGGCAGTCCAGGCGTGCCCCTCCTCAGCGTCCGATCCGTCCGGCGACCCGCTCCTCACGCGGAATGAGTCGTAGCGGATGCTGAGGCGCTGGTTGCCCATCTGCTTCGACAGCAGGGCGAACCTGGCGTCGAAGGGCCATTCGAGATCCTCTCCGCCCGGCTCGATGTAGGTCTCGCCTTCGAGCCACTGGACGATCGCTGTCCAGCCACTGCCGCTCTCGGCGCGCACGCCTGCCGCGTTGAAGCGCGTTTCCCAGGCAAATTCTGCGGAGGGATTGTCGAGTGCGTCGGGATCGCCACGGTTATCGTAGTGCATGAAACGCACGACCAGCCGATCGAAATATTTCGCTTCCAGGCCTGCGTAATATCCCGGCCGGCCATCGATCTCGCGGAACACCTCGATCGGGGCGAGCGGCCCGGAATCGGTCGCGCCGACGCGCCCTAAAAGGGTGGTCTGGCGATCATCGAGGGCAAAGCCTCGGTTCGCGATGACCGTCCCGGCGCCGTCGTTCCAGCCGAACACCCCGCCAGTCAGACCTACATCGAACCGGTGTCCGGTTCGCGTGCCGAGCCAGTCGAGCTGGCCCTCGACGCCGAGCGTGCGCAGCTCCTCACCGAGCCAGGTATTGATCGCCGAGTAGGACAGCGTGTAGGGGGACTCCCATCCGGCGGCGCGATTCTCCAGCGAGATCGGCGAGTGGAACGCGCCGGCTTTCAGTCTGAATCGATAGCCGGCGCGGGGATACGGACGGAACAGCAGGTAGGCCTCGGTCAGATCGATCGGGTTCCTGTCGCGGTCACCCCACGAGGATGCATCCAGCCGCAGCGACCATACCTCGCCGAGCGACTGCGACAACGCAAACCGCGCGCGACCCAGCCGCACTCCGGATTGGCCCTGATCGTAACGCAGTGTGCCGAGACCGCCGTCGGTGAACGATTGGCGGCCATCCGAGCTCACGAGGCGTGCGTCGAGATCGAGCTCCCAGTCGGCGGCCTGAGCGGTGCTCGCGCTCAGACCGACCAGCACGAGCCACAACATGCGGTGGCTGGCGCAGTAGGCGTGCCCCCTGTCAACCGCAACTGGACGTACAAGTGTCATGGCCGTCACTGCCACTCGCTAATACGCGTCCCAGGAGTGGTGCGCGCCCTCGATCGACGCCGGTTGCAGAGGCTTGTCGAGGTGGAGTGTCAGCGAAGCGCGGTCACCCTCACCGATCGACAGCTCACGCTCGACTTCGGCGATCTCCTGCATGCGCGGGTGCCACACGGTGACCTTGTACGTTCCCTTGGGCACCTCGGATGACCAGGAACCGGTCGCATCGGTGCGCCCGAAGTATGGGGCGTCCGTGACCACGACGTACGCCAGCATCGAGTCGTGAATGTTGCAGCCCAGAGTCACCACGCCCACCTGATCGAAGCGCACGGGCGGATAGGGCTTCCCCCGGTACAGCGGCAACTGGAAACGCTTGGCGGGTGAGAACGAGTAGATCTGATGGCTGACCGAGTCGCTGTTTGGAAACTCGACCGTCGAGCCGACCGGAACCACCAGCAGATCCGGCTGAAAAGCTCGATTGACCTGATCCATGACTGCCTGCACGGGAACGCCGGACCGCGCCGCGGAAGCTAGCGTATGTACGCTGACGACTGCGCCGGGGAGCGGCTGTCCGTCGGCGGCCTGGACGGTGACGGCAATCGTGGCCGCCCGCACGGGAACGGCCGACAGCAGGCTGGAGCACAGCACCGCGGCCAGGGCATACGCCGGGAACTCGAGCAAACCACTGCGTGCGGAAGGTCTCATTCCGACATTCCAGGAGTCGCGGCTGATGGTCTACCTACCTACGATGCAAACGTCTCATTCGAGTCCGTTCTATGGGAAGCTTCCGCAAACGACTTCTCGTATTGATCATCGGATTGGTGGTCGTCACACAGACTGTGACGCTGGCCGCAGTGCTTGCCAGCACGGCTCATACGGTCGAGGCGCGTGCCGCCGAGCAGCTTCGCTCGGGCGTCTCCTTTGCCCAACAACTCATCCACTTTCGCGCCCGCCAGCTGGCCAATGGTGTCGCGCTCCTGGCGGCCGACTTCGGTTTTCGCGAGGCCGTGGCCAGCGGCGATGCGCCGACCATCATCTCCGCAGCAACCAACAACGCGCAGCGCATCGGCGCCGATATCGTCCTGGTGCTGGACACGCGCGGCAAAGTGTTGGCCTCGACAGGCGGGGACGGAGCCGAGCGCGGCAACTCCCTGGACACCCTGTTGTCGCAATCCCCTGGCCAGCGCGATCAGCCCGCGTTCCTGATTTTGCGCGACCGGCCCTACGAGTTCTTCCTCGCTCCCGTGCGCACACCCGAGACGATCGCCTGGGCCGCCATGGGCTTCGTGGTAGACGATGCACTCGCCCAGAAGATGCGTGACCTGATAGGCGCCGATGTCTCCCTGGTCACCCACGGGTCCGACGGATCGTCCCGGATCGCTTCGACGCTCCAGGGACGCCAGAGGCTCACGGCAGCAAGACTCGCAGCTGCGCAATCCGCCGGCGACCCAAAGGCCGGCATGACGACCGGCGGCCCAAAGGACTACCTGAGCTTCGCGCAACGGATCGACGGGCGCGGTGACCCGGTTGAGGTCATCGTGCAGAAACCCATGTACCGGGTGCTGGCGCCCTACCGCGACGTGCGCGATGCGCTGCTGCTGATTGACGGCATCGCGCTGGCGCTGGCGGCGACCATCGGTACCTTGCTGGGTCGCAGTGCGACCCGTCCCATCGGCGAGCTGGTACGCGCTGCCGAACGTATTCAGCAGGGTCGTTACGACATCGACGTCAAGGCCTCCGGCGGTCAGGAATTCCGTAGCCTCGCGGCGACGTTCAACACGATGCAGCAGAACATCGCGGAACGTGAGGCGGACATCACCTATCTCGCCTACCACGATGCACTGACGGATCTGCCGAACCGTGCATTCGCGGAGAAGCGGCTCGAGGAGCTCGTAGCGGAAGGGCCGGCCGCCCTCGCCCTCATCCTCATCACCCTGCGCAACGCGCGTGAGATCAATGCCTCACTCGGACACCACGTCGGCGACGACGTGCTGCGCGAGGCCGCACGCAGGTTGCGTACCAACACGGCGCCGGAGGATCTCGTCGTGCGATTGGGCGAGAGCCATTTTTTGCTCATCGCTCGCGGGTGCTCCCGGGAGCGGGCACCCCTGTACGCCGACCAGCTGGCGGGAGTCATCCGCTCTGGGTTCCACCTCGAGGAGATGAGCCTCGACCTGGACGTTGCCGCCGGCGTGTGCCTCTATCCGGAGCATGGAAAGACGGCGGACGAGCTGCTGCGCAGGGCGCGGATCGCCATTGAGGATGCGGATGAGGCGCGTACACGCGTGGCTCTGTACCGGCCGGGCGGCGACGACGCCCACCGGCGCAGACTGCAGCTCATCACCGACCTGCGCGGAGCGATCGATCAGGACCGGCTGACGCTCGTTTACCAGCCCAAAGTCACCATGGCGACTCGCTCGGTCACGAGCCTTGAAGCGCTGGTGCGGTGGACTCACCCTCAGCTGGGTGTCGTAGGGCCCGCCGAGTTCGTGCCTCTGGCCGAGCGCACCGGCGGCGCGCGCAGACTCACCAGCTGGGTGCTCGGTGCTGCGATCCGGCAGCTGGGCGAGTGGCGTCGGGCGGGGCTGCACGTTGAGCTCGCAGTCAACCTCTCGGCACCCGACATCCTCGATGCCGGCCTCGGTGAGGAGATCATGCAAGCGTTGCGCAGCCACCGTGTGGAGGCTACTGCTTTGCTGCTCGAGATCACCGAAAGCGCGGTGATGGTGGATCCCCACCTCGCCGCACGCAACATGCAACTGCTACGGGTGGCCGGCGTGCGCTTCGCGATCGACGACTTCGGCACAGGCCACTCCTCTCTGTCGCAGCTGAGCCTGCTGCCCGTGGACGAGCTGAAGATCGACCGCTCCTTCATCTCGCCCACGCGCCAAGGGTGCGATACGGCCACGATCGTCACCTCGACGATCGAGCTGGGACACAGCATGGGCCTGAAGGTGGTGGCCGAAGGGGTCGAGACCCCGGAGGCCTGGAATCTGCTGCGTCAACTAGGTTGTGACTTCGCCCAGGGATATCTCATCAGCGAGCCGCTCAGAGCCGAGGATGTTCCGGCTTTCGTCAGCAGCGCGAACCAGCTCCTGCCCGCGTCCGACTCCACGGTCCTGCAGCTACGTGCGCTGGAGCAGCTGGGCGGGAGTGGCCGGCGCTGAGGGCGAGGCCCTGGAGGACGGCGCAGTCGCCGCGCGCAATCGTCACGGGCCATTCCGGCCGACGAGGTGCCGCGGCCCTAGCGATAACGCGCGAGGATCTTCTCCAGTCCCTTTGAGCCCGGCGAGAGTTTCCCGTAGGGGATGCTGTTGAGCGGCGCATCCGGCGTGCCGTTGACCTCGTGGAACTCGTTCTGCGAAGGCTCCACGAACAGCATCCCCGTGAGGTATTCGCCCGCCTTCATTCTCTCCTGGATGTACACCTGGGCCGCGCTGCGGTTGGTTGGGTCATAGCCGGCCTCGCATTTGCGCAGCACGATGCGGCTGCCATCGTGCATCACGACCGGGAGCGCTTCCCCCTCGGCGTAGTCGGCGGTGATCTCCTTCTCCAGCGGCACGAAGTCGGCATGGACGGCGGGCTCGTAATGCTCGCGGGTGTAGGCGTAGCTCTTCGTGGAGCCTTCGTGATCGTTGAACGTCACGCACGGCGAGAGCACGTCGATCAGAGCGAAGCCGTCGTGGCGCAAGCCGGCCTGGATCAGGGGCACGAGCTGGCGCTTGTCGCCAGAGAAGCTGCGCGCGACGAAGGAAGCCCCCAGGGTCATGGCGAGCAGCACCGGGTCGATCGGCGGCTGGACGTTCGTCTCACCCTTCTTCGCCTTCGTGCCCACGTCGGCCGATGCCGAGAACTGCCCCTTGGTGAGGCCGTACACCCCGTTGTTCTCGATGATGTACAGCATGTTGAGATTGCGGCGAATCGCGTGGCAGAACTGGCCGAGTCCGATCGACAGGGTGTCGCCGTCGCCCGAGACGCCGATGAATTGCAGGCGCCGGTTGGCGGCATTCGCGCCCATCGCGATCGAGGGCATGCGCCCGTGCACGGAGTTGAAGCCGTGGCCACCGCCGACGAAATAGGCGGTGGTCTTCGACGAACAGCCGATGCCCGAGAGCTTGACGAGATTCTGCGGCTCGAGGGATAGGTCCCAGCAGGCCTCGGTGATCGCCGCGGTGATCGAGTCGTGTCCGCATCCGGCACACAGTGTCGACAGCGCGCCCTCGTAGTCGCGGCGCGTCAGCCCGAGCGCATTCCGGGGCAGCGAAGGATGGGCGATCTTCGGTTTTGCGATGAATGTCATATGCCGTCCATCAGCCGTGCGCGGCGTCGCGCCGGGATTGCGTGCCATCCTCGGCTTGAGTCCGCGGTCGCGGCCTGACCTGCGCGAGCACCCCCTCGACGATGAAGCTCGAGGAGATCGACAACCCGCTGTAATGCAGCAGCGAATGCAGCTTCGCCTTGTCCACCGCGGTCTCCAGGATCAGCAGCGATCTGAACTGGGCGTCCCGGTTCTGCTCGACGACGAACAGCGTCTTGTGCGCGGCGAGGAACTGCTCGACGTCCTCGCCAAACGGAAACGCGCGCACACGCATGTAGTCGACGCCGACGCCCTCGGCTTTCAACACGCCGATCGCTTCCTGGATCGCACCGTCGCAACTGCCCAGTGACACGATTCCGATGTCGCTTCCGGCCGTGGAGTCGATGAACGCGCGCGGCACGAGTTTTTTGGCGGTCTCCCACTTCTTCAGCAGCCGGTCCAGCACGATCTGGTACTCGGCCGAATCCTCGGTGTAGACACCGTACTGCGTGTGCCCCGATCCGCGAGTGAAATAGGCTGCTTTCGGATGCACTCCCGGCAGGGTGCGATAGCCGATCCCGTCGCCATCCTTGTCGAGGAAGCGGTAGAACTTCTCGAGCTGCACCACCTCGTCCTTGCCCAGCATCTTGCCGCGGTCGGGCTGGTAGCCGTCGTCCCACTTGAGATCACTGCACATCCAGTCGTTCATGCCGATATCGAGATCGGACAGCACGAGCACCGGAGTCTGCAGCCGCTCGGTCAGATCGAACGCCTGCACTGCCATGTAGAAGCACTCTTCAGGGTTGGCCGGATACAGGCACACGTGGCGCGTGTCGCCATGTGAGGCGTAGGCGCACGCCATGATGTCGCCCTGCTGGGTCCGCGTCGGCATCCCGGTGGATGGCCCCACCCGCTGGATGTCGAAGATCACCGCCGGCACCTCGGCGTAATAGGCGAGACCCAGGAACTCGTTCATCAGCGAGATGCCGGGACCGGAGGTCGCGGTGAACGCCCGGCTGCCATTCCAGGCCGCGCCGATCACCATGCCGATGGCCGCCAGCTCATCCTCCGCCTGGATGAACGCAAAATTGCGCCGCCCGTTCTCATCGACCCGCAGGCGATCGCAAAAGGCCTTGTACGCGTCCATGAGCGATGTGGACGGGGTAATCGGATACCAGGCGGCGACGGTGGCCCCGGCATACACGCAACCGAGCGCGGCGGCCGTGTTGCCATCGATCATGATGAAGCCGGAGGTCCGATCCATCCTCTGCACGTGCAGTGGCAACGGACAGCTGAAATGCTGCTTCGTGTAGTCGTAGCCGAGCTGAATGGCCTTCATATTGCTGTCCACGAGCTGCGGCTTCTTCGCGTAGGTCTGCGCCAGCAGCTCCCGGATCTGCCCCAGGTCCAGATTGAGCAGCGCGGCCAGCGCACCGGCATAACAGATGTTCTTCATCAGGATGCGCGTGCGCACCCCGTTGAAGTTCTCGTTGCACAGCCGGGCGAGTGGCACGCCGATGACCGTGATGTCGTCCCGCTTCAGCAGCGCCGGGCGGGGCCACGTCGAGTCATATATGAGGTAGCCGCCGGGAGCCACTTCCCTGACGTCGCGCGAATACGTCTCGGCATTCATCGCGACCATGATGTCCACGCGGCCGGAGCGCGCGACGTGCCCATCCTGCGTCACGCGAATCTCGTACCAGGTCGGCAATCCCTGGATGTTCGATGGAAAGTAGTTCTTGCCCATCACGGGAATGCCACTGCGGAAGATGGACTTCATGAGCAGCGTGTTGGCGCTGGCGGAGCCGGTGCCATTCACCGTGGCGATCTTGATAACGAAGTCGTTGACGCGGGCAGCAGTGGGTGCGGACATGCTTTACCTTCAGGCGATCTTCGGTTCCTTGGCGTGCAGGGCGCGCGCTTCGTCCTGCGCCTGCGGCCAGCTCACGTAGGACTTCTGCATGTCCCACGCGGCCGTGGGACAGCGCTCGGCGCACAGTCCGCAGTGCACGCACAGATCCTCGTCCTTGACCATGACGCGGCCGGTTTGAGGCAGCGCCGCGGACACCAGCAGCGGCTGGGTCAGATTTTTCGCCGGCGCCTTCAGACGGGAGCGCAGGTCGGTCTCCGCGCCGTTGTGCGTGATGGTCAGACAATCGACGGGGCAGATGTCGATGCAGGCATCGCATTCGATGCACAGCCTGGCGGTGAACACCGTCTGCACGTCGCAGTTGAGGCAGCGCTGTACCTCCTGCGCGGTCTGTTCCGCGGTGAAACCGAGCTCCACCTCGATGTTGAGCTTCTTGAAGCGCTCCTTGAGCGAGACGTGCGGCATCAGGCGGCGCTCGACCGGCGCGTAATCATTGGAGTAGGACCACTCGTGCATGCCCATCTTGCGGCTCTGCAGGTTGACACCGGGCGGCAGACGCTCGGTGACCGCCAGTCCCTGGCAGTGACGGTGAATGGAGATCGCCGCCTGATGCCCGTGCTCCACGGCCCAGATGATGTTCTTGGGTCCGAAGGCGGCATCGCCGCCGAAGAAGACGCCCGGCCGGCTGGATTGGAACGTGACCGGATCGACTCGGGGCACGTCCCACTTGTCGAACTCGATTCCGAGTTCGCGCTCGATCCACGGGAACGCATTCTCCTGACCGATCGCCAGGATGACGTCATCGGCCGGCAGGAACTCCTCACCGACGGCGCGCTCGGCCGTGATCCGGCCTGTGCCGTCGACCTCGTACTCCATCTTCTCGAAGGTCATCCCGGTCAACCTGCCGTTCTCCACGACGAAGGCCTTGGGTGAGCGGTTGATGACGATCTCGACGCTCTCCTCCTCGGCGTCCTCGAGCTCCCAGGCGGAGGCCTTGAAAAATCCCCGCGGCTTGCGGGCCATGACCTTGACGCTTTTGGCGCCGAGCCTGAGGCTCGTGCGGCAACAATCCATGGCGGTGTTGCCGACACCGATGATCAGCACCCGCTCGCCGATCTTGTCGATGTGCTGGAACGCAACCGACTCGAGCCACGCAATCCCGATGTGAATGTGCTCGGCCCCGGCCTCACGGCCCGGCAGCTTCAGCTCCTTGCCCTTCGGCGCGCCGGAGCCGACGAACAC
>Ga0134126_10005006_pt1 | contig 16554 bp, 13 predicted proteins | sample KB31752_FD_96881 | JGI IMG/M metagenome (GOLD analysis project Ga0134126, IMG submission 96881) | Terrestrial soil microbial communities with excess Nitrogen fertilizer from Kellogg Biological Station, Michigan, USA - KB3-175-2 | ecosystem: Environmental > Terrestrial > Soil > Unclassified ...
ACTTTTTAAGGTAAGAGCTGGTAGGGTTTTCCTTCAAAAGCAGGTATGCATTATACAATGCAGCCGGGAACTGCATGTAATGGAGATAGATATTGCACATTTCATACCGGCATATTTTCTGGGCGTTGAGAAATGCGGTTTCACCAACCAGGTATGTTTTTTTATTCGAAAAATCCAATCCCTTTAACTTTGCCATAACAGCATCACGGCGCAATTTTGCAGCAGGATGTGTTGATAATGAATCGTCGTCACTTGCCTCAACGGTTTTGGTTTTCTTTAAAAAATATGAGGGCGGGAATTTGAGGTTTTCCGTTTGAAGAAAACTTCTATCATAAGGCAGCTCACTGAAAGTGATATGCTGGTATTCCATTAGATCAAAAGCCTTTACAGCTTCATACGGATCATAATCTGTCTTTAAGAAATAGGTGAGCCCACCCAGATCGGCCTCAGATTCTTCATTTTTGGAAAACCGGCTTGCCGCGGCCATTTTCTCATCATCATTAGCTTTTCTGTAGGTCCCTTTGCCTGTCCTGATCTTGTCGTTTTCAACTACCCGCTCTATGGAATGCTGTTTCACAAAATGCGTAAGCTCATGGCTTAAAATGAATGCAAGCTCTGATTCATTATGAAGCTGCGCCAAAAGCCCTACAGTTATATATATGGTACCATCCTGGTGTGTGAATGCATTGAAACTCGTTGATTTCAAAACATAAATTTGAATTTTACTTCTAAGGTCCCTGTCATTCTTTAGTATTTCGTCCATTACCTTATTGACATATACACTTACAGGATCGTTGAAAACAAGCCTTCCGCTAAGGAGAAGTTCATTTAAATCAAAAGCGCTTTCAAGATAAAACTGTTTTTTCAACCGGCGCAGCCTTGCCTTTTCCTTTTTAGAAAGCTTTTGCACATCTGCTTCATACTTTTGAGTTGAAGAAGTCAGGAATTTTTCAGGCACCTGGCCAGCCGACCTTAAGGGCTGATAATGGTCAAAATCCTGGGCGAAGGATTTCATGCAAACAAAGAAAAGAAAGGCTATAAAAAAGAGCAAAAAATGCCGGGTGGATTTTTTCATTTTTTAGTTTTTATGGTTTAGGCTTCTGGTGCGATTAGAAACTATAATTAACCTATCCGGCCACAAAAAAAAGAAAATTGGAGAACAAAACTCAGATAAGATCGAATATATTTTTCGCCGCCGGGGTGTATTCAGATGTAAAACCTTCTGCCTCATCAATATGGGCATAATTGCCAGCGCCAAAAATTTTTGCCTTCAAAACATCGAGGAATTCCGGTTTTGAGATAAACGTGTTAGATGCCTTGCCTTTTGGATCAAAGAATTGGGACTTGTATGCTTTAATTGCACTCATTTTCCTTTCTGCAAAACCTGATATATCAATGACAAAATCAGGCTTGATGGCATTATACTGAATATAATGATAAACGTGTTTTGGCCGCCAGGCTTGTTGGGATTTGCCTTCGAAATCAGTTTTGATATTCGCCAGCCCGGATAACCATGCCGCTTCCCTTACAAGTTTTGCCGCCCTGCCGTGATCAGGATGCCGGTCTTCAATGGCGTTGGCAAGTATAATTTCAGGTTGGTAGTCCCTTATTTTTGAAATGACTTTTAACCGGTGTTCCTCATCGTCTTTAAACCATCCGTCCCTGAATTTCAGGTTATCCCGAATCTTAATTCCGAGTATTTTAGAGGCGGCCTCAGATTCTGCCCTGCGTATTTCAACAGTGCCCCTGGTGCCAAGCTCGCCTTCTGTAAGGTCAATAATACCTATGGAATAACCCATATCAGCATGTTTGATAATGGTTCCCCCGCAAGACAGTTCTGCATCGTCAGGGTGTGCACCAAAAACAAGGATGTCAAGTTTCATGGCCGCAAGATAGGAATAAAGCGTAAGATGTAAGAAGTGATAAGTGGCGAGCGGCAGCCAATTTTCAAATTTTCAAATTCCCAAATTGTTAGAAAGGCATTTCTTCATCTTCGGCTTCGTTCATTTTTGAGCCGCGAATAATGGATCGGAAATTAGCATCGGGGAAATTTTCTGAGGCGGCAGGATTTGATCCGGGGAAGTCGAAATCGTTCATGTTCGCAAAGCGGGCATATCTGCCGATAAACCTCAAATTCACGCTCTGGGTAGCGCCGTGCCTGTTTTTGGCGATAATAATTTCAGCTACCCCTGCAGTTGGGTTGCCTTCTTCATCTTCTGTAAGATTATAATATTCAGGGCGATATATAAACATTACCTGGTCAGCGTCCTGCTCAATAGAACCTGATTCCCGAAGGTCGGAAAGGATAGGCCTTTTTACCCCGCCTCTTTGCTCCACCTGTCTGCTCAACTGCGAAAGGGCAATAACGGGAACATTCAATTCCTTTGCGAGACTCTTTAATGAGCGGGAAATGGTGCTGATCTCCTGTTCCCTGTTAAAATTCTGTTTGCCGTCCTTATTTCCACCCATCAATTGAAGATAATCAATGATGATCATTTCGATACCATACTGAGCCTTTAAGCGCCTGCATTTGGCCCGCAACTCAAACACATTCAGCGCGGGTGTATCGTCAATAAATATAGAGGCTTCGCTCAGGCTGGAGATTTTTGTATGGAGCTGCTGCCACTCGTACTCTGCCAGGTCGCCATTTTTCAATTTACTTGCATCTATCTCTGTTTCTGAGGATATAAGCCTTAATACTAATTGGACTGATGACATTTCGAGAGAGAAAACGGCCACTGGTTTTTTGAAATTCACCGCTGCATTTCTTGCCAGCGACATTACAAAAGATGTTTTACCCATACCCGGCCTTGCTGCAACGATAATAAGGTCAGCGCGTTGGAAACCGGAGGTAATCCTGTCCAGGTCGCTGAAACCGCTCGGTATGCCTGATAACCCTTCCGGTTTGTCGCGTATTTCTTCTATTTGCTTGATGGCCTTTGTGATAAGGCTGCCCATAGGGTCAGTGGTATTCCGCAGGTTTTGTTCTGTAATGCTGAACAGTTCTTTTTCTGCGCTGTCCAGTATATCAAATACATCCGACATTTCATCATAAGCATCATGCTGAATTTTTGTGGTGACGGTAATAAGCCGCCTTAAAATGAATTTCTGGGCTACAATTCGAGAATGATATTCAATATTGGCAGCAGAACTTACCCTGTTAGTGAGCTCACTAATGTAAAATGCGCCGCCTGCAATTTCCAGTTTTCCGGTTGACCGCAATTCATTTACAACCGTAAGAAGATCAATTGGTTGTGATTTATGGAACAAAGACCGGATAGCCCCATATATTTCTTTGTGTTCATCTTTATAAAAGCTGTCCGGCTCCAGTATTTCCAGTACAATGGTGATGGCATCTCTTTCCAGCATCAGGGCGCCCAGCACTGCCTCTTCAACTTCCACGGCTTGCGGTTGCAGTTTGCCTACATCGCTGAGTATGGAAGTCAAGGGATTTTTGCGGGCTACGCGTCCAATGCGGGTGTCGAAAGATTCTGCCATGTCAAGTTTTTTTAAGTTTTTAAGAGTGGGCAAATCTAAGAGCGCTTTCTGAAATCCAACTATGAATTTTGAATGGTAACATGGAGAAATATTTTATGAACGCCCGAAAAAAAATTGTGTATAAGCTGTGCATACATAATAAGATTGTCCATATAAAAGACTGATAATAAGTTTATAGTTATACACAATGAATAATCTGTTAAATTTACTTAACAGTAAATTAACAAAACAAAATTCCTTTTAAATCCATGCCGAAAACATTTGCACACCGGCGGTGGGATAACTTGAATTGGCAGGGTGAAAATTTGTGTAATTGTTCAGGCTATTGTATTCGAATGTAGAATACTCCTACCAGGTCACTTAAAAAGCGTAACGTCTTCCTGTTTAAAATCTTTTTCCCCCGCTTCCACTTTGAAATCCAGGTGGTTCTCTTCCGGGGGGATGGGGCAGGTATAGCCATTGTTGTAGGCACAATATGGGTTGTAGCAGTTATTAAAATCGGCTGTAACTTTGTTTGAACCAGCTACTTGTGTCATTTCCAGAAACCTGCCGCCTTCATGCGTTCCCTTACCGTTGGTTTCGTCAGTAAATGGACAAAAGAGATCGGTTTTGTATTGCGGGTCTGCCATCATTTTTGCGCTTTGGTACACGCTCAGTTTGCAGGCATGGCCCTTTAGATTAAAGCTGATATTGCCAAGTTTGAAATAATCCTCATCGCGGCTGTTGTTGGTTACCTGCATTTTTACAGAATCAGGATGCAGGAACAAATTCAGTGTTGCGGTCACACGATAGGTAGTGTCAGGTTCATAATATTCAAGGGCAATAAGTTCACGCTTGCCTTTCATATCGAACGGCGATTGGTCACTTACTTTTAACATGGAATCCTTGCTGAAACGCACCCGCTTGATGCTTTGTACATAGGGGTCATTGCTCTGCATCTGGCAGGAAACGAGATTTGCCTGAATGCCAAATAAAGCGATATATAATATTCTGTTTTTCATTATTTTACAGTTGTTTCCTGGACTTGCTCAACCACATTATTGCCAGGGCTCCTATGATGCACGAAAGCTACAACCTTGCAGCTATCGGGAACCCACGATGGGTCGAGTATGGTTTGAAATTTAACGCTATAGGTAGAGCCTGCTGTAGGCGCATTGGCAATATGAAGCCCATTATAAGGAAGCATTAGTTTCCTTAATACGTGCTCAAAAGCAAAACTGGAATCATAAGATCCAGGGAGTTCCTGTATACCCCTAAAGCCACTTTCAATAACCGCGGCAGAGACATAAAATGTATCTGTGGATGCCTGTTGAAAAGTAGTCGTTATATCCATGCTTAATGTCTTTGAACCGGCATCATAAGATTTATTGTTGAATGCAATGGCTGCTTTTGGAACGATGGACAGTTCAGAATCAACATAAAATGGCCATAAAGCATAGGGGAGCTGAACGGAAGGGGGCGTGGTAAACGGATGAATCTTTCTGTCAATATCACCTTGAGGCAAACTGCCCGGGATTCCTATCAGGTAAGAAACCAGGTTTGTTCCGTTGGTCGTTCGATAATCTGGCTTGCCTGCATAAGGAGCAGCCAATGACGTACAATGAATACCAATTACAGATATTCTTCCAGGATTTGCATTTTCAATAGCAATAGACTGTTTTTGTGCATTAGGGCAATTATCGCACCTGTCTCCGGTATAATCTTCAATTAATACATTTTTGACCTGTGCAGCTACAGTAGGATATTTTGCAGTATCAATAACAAGCTGGTCATTCTGCCCGGGCTGCGGATAGATTATCAGGTCATTTACTTCCTGGCAGCTAACCATTACAACTGACAATATACCAAACAAGTAGAATAGCTTTTTGATTTTAAAATCATTTAAAAATTGGTACTGATGCTTGCTCTTACCCCGCTGAATGCCGGTTCTATCCTGCACACCCCACCGGTACATATAACCCCCGCCACTTGCTTTGCATAACCGATACTAAAGCGGGTTTGTTTTTCGGTATAAGATATAAAAGTGCCGTAATAGTTTAATTTCTGGTCTGCGGCATGTTGAGGGATGATATTGTACATATCTGATACTGCAAACGACCATTTAGGCGCTAAATTGTATTCGACAAGTGCATAAGCATAGCTGCCGCTATCCTGTTTCGTAGAAAGGTATTGAAGCTCGAAACGAATGGATTTTTGTAGCGGAGCTTTGCTTTCCGAAGTGCCGGATGCAATTTGGCGCGGTCCGCCGAGCCGGATGCTCATTTCAAAGAACGGGGTGACGGTATGCACTACATCGCCCGGATGGCCTTCATAAACGGCGTAATTATATATAAGCGATTGAACACCTACATCCATCTTCACGCTCCGTGAAAAGATTTTATTGTACTCGGCGTAGTATTCCCGGTACAGTATCTCGTTATCGGGCTTCTTGATATATGAAACATTGAAATCAAATGAATTACGCTTGTCAATAGCATAAGTAACCTCACCCTGGATGCCATTTTCGCCCTGTGATTGTGCCGAGACACTATACAATGCCGGAAGCCTGGCAGATTCCTGTTTGGATAGTGGCGGCAGATAATTCATGATACCGTCAAGGATAGTGGCGTAAGGAGTGGTTTTCATGATAAAGGAGTTTATCCTTTTGTATTGCACATTCAGCCCAAAGCCATAAAAAGAATAGTTAGCCCCGGCGTATATTACATCACCGGCCAGGTTTTCAAGCTGCTGGTTATTGTTGTCATCGGTAATAAATACAGCTTCCTTAGATTTTTTGGCGTATTCTGTATAAAGGCTAAAGCCTTTGTAAGACAATGTATTATAAATGGTTCCCGCGTACATATTATACATGGGTGTGAAGCGCTGGCTGTACGGCAGGTTGTTTATTTCATTGGCCAACTGGTTCATCGTTGCCTGGTCGAGGGTACGGTTCAGTAAACCCGCCCCGGTAACCATACTTACATTGCCGATGCCCCATATTTTTTCGCTGTTCAATCCTTTCATTACCTGCGGCCAAACCGTAAACCTGTTCTTTTGCTGGCCTGCAAATCCTTTGATAAAAAAACTATCGTTTGGTGTGTATTGCGCCCTTACGCCCTGAACCGCATAATCAAGCCCCAGGTACCTGTCCTGCCAAGCACGAAAAAGAATACCGCTCCCAAACTGGTCATAAAAATCCCCTGCGGTGAACTCCCATTTATCAATTTTTTTGTCAATCTGGTAAAAGCCAAGCCCCTGTCCTGTATATGCTATAGTCGGGTCAAGCAATGCTGAATTATTGTACATATCGTACCTGGCAGTAAAAGACCATCCACTTATAAGGTAATTCATAGTGAACCATCCCTCGGCTGATGATTTTTCGTGCAGGTACTGGGTGGTACTGGTTCCGATAAGCGTATCGCGATCGAACCAGGTTGCATTTATTTCCACATCCCCGCTCAAATGCCCTTTATTGTCTTCAGGCGTAGCCTGCATTTGCGCCTTTGCAACAGAAACCAATCCTAAAATAATTGCAACTAATAATAGCCTGATAGCCATTGGATTTTTTATTGAATATTAAATAATAACTTTACATAAAACATCGGGTTTTCCATCCTTGCACGAAGCTCCAGGTCTGTAAACATATTGGTAAAAACTTCCTGCAAAGACTTACTTCCATTTATCCTGTTCACCACAAAGTTAAACAACCACGGGTAAGTTGTCAACTTTTGCATGGTATGGCTTAATTTTAATTCGTTCCAGAGCTTTTGATAAATGATGGTATCATATTCAGCCAGAGCTTCTTTAGAGAAATTATCAGCTTCAATTGCTTTTTTGGCAATCCTTGAGGCCACCAGCCCGCTTACCACCGCATTGCCAACACCTTCCCCGGTGAAAGGGTCAATTAACGAAGCTGCATCTCCGGTCAGCATAAAATTATTCCCGCTGAGTTCTCTTTTTTTGGAGCCAAAGGGCAAACCCCATCCAACAATATTCCCTTCGAGGCTTGCATTGGCAAACCTTTTTTTCATTACAGGATGGTTTTCTACGATGTTTAACAGCTCCTTGCGCAGATTCGCTTTTTTTCTTTTGATATCCCTTGAAAGCATCCCCATACCCACGTTTGCCGCTCCGCCCGGCAATGGAAATATCCAGAAATAGCCGGGCAAAAGTTCTTTCATAAAATGGAGTTCAAGATAGTTATCGGGATGGATGCCTTGAACATTTTGATAATAAGCCCTGATACCGCCGCAATAATGGTTATCGTCCTGCTCAAAACCTTGTAGTTTTCGTTTGACTACAGAACGTGCGCCATCCGCACCAATGACAAGTTTTGTAGTAATAGGTTTTTCTGTTCCATCATGGTTTATGGTAAGAGATACGCCACCATCTTCAATATGGGATGCGTCTTTTAACTCTGAGTTTTGCCATATTTCGGCATATTTGGAATCGTTCAACTGATTGAAGAGGAAATTATCAAAAGCCATACGCCGGGATATAAAACCAATGGGCAGGTTTCCTTTTGGTTTAGGGAAAGCAATGTCAACGCTTTTACCATTGGGAGCAGTGAACTGTATGCCGTTGGTGAGGAGAGCTTTACCTGCTTCTTCGCCAAAAGATTTTACAGCGTCCGGTTTCAGGCGGGCAATGATTTCAAGGGCTTTACTGCTTACGGCATCGCCGCATATCTTATCGCGTGGAAAAATATCCTTTTCAAGAATAAGATGCCTGATCCCTTCATTTTCAAGAAACATGGAAACCGTAGCCCCGGCCGGCCCCGCCCCTGCAATGACCACCGGGTAATCTGTGTGCTGCAACAACTATTAAATTTAAGGTTCAAAGATGCTATATTTTAGGGAAACCTAAGGAGATTTGAAACAGGCGATTGAAGAATTTTCTATTACTTGTTAACTTAAATTTAACTTTAAACCGCGAACAAAGCCGTTTGAGCATTGTTGATTTGATATTAACCTTAAATAAATAAAGTAATGAAAGATCAAGAAAACACCCCACAAAAGGGGAATCAAGCAACCCAACAAAACCCTGCATCAAAAACTCAAAATCCAGAAAGTATGCAAAAAACCGGTAATCAGCCAACCGGGCAAAACCCAACATCAAAAACTCAAAATCCTGAAAGCAAACAAAAGGAAGGAAATCAGGAGTGGAACAAAGGCGCTGAAACTGCCAAAAAAGGCAATCAGAACTGGGATGAAGAAAATGAGCGCAAACCTCAAACTCCCGGCAGTCAATCCAAAATCCCGGAACCACAATCAAGTTCCGCATCACAGCAAAGAAACCCTACCGGTACATCTGGTTCACAGTCAAAAACAGGCTCCGAACCCCAGCAAAAAACTTCAACGGGTACAACCAACCCGCAGTCAAAAACTGGCTCGAACCCTACTTCTAACAGGTAATCAAGTCAATTCTAAACCACCAAACATAAAAAACCGCATATTTAGAATATGCGGTTTTTTTTGTGAAATCCGGTCGTTGAGATTTTTAGATCATTCCCTCATCCGCGAAGCTGTAAAAGCCATCGTTTGTAAAAATGAGATGGTCAAGAACAGCAATGTCAAGATTTTTTCCGGCATCGCAGATCCGTTTGGTTTGTACGATATCATCCTGGCTTGGGTTTTTGTTGCCTGACGGATGATTGTGGCAGATAATAATGCTGGAAGAAAGTTCTTCCAACGCCGACTTAAAAATGATTTTATTGTCCACCAGGGTACCCGATACGCCGCCCTGGCTTATTTTTACATGGCGGGTAATTACATTGGCCCTGTTCAGCAGCAATACATAAAATTGTTCATGGGGCTGGTCAGCCAGGTATGGATACAGGTATTCGAAAGCGTCTTTGCTGCTGGTGACCTTTTTTGGCTCCTGCTTGTTCGCGAATTTGCTCCGCCTGCCCAACTCAAGGGCTGCGATTATAGTTATCGCTTTGGCGGGGCCTATACCTTTTACCGCACTTAACTGCTTTACATTCAGTTTTGCCAGCTTGTCAAGGTCATTACCGTTTTCTTTTAAAAGAGTCTTGGCTAAATCAACTGCCGATGTTTCTTTGAATCCTGTAACGAGCAGTATGGCTACGAGTTCGGCGTCAGAAAGCATTTCCCGCCCTTTGGCAATAAGTTTTTCCCGGGGCCTGTCTTCTTCATGCCAATCCTTAATGGAGATGAAACCATTTTTATCTCCCGGCATAAAAAAATGACCGCTTACGCGATGTGGTTAACGAGTTTCGCGAGCTTCGATTTTTTGTTTGAGGCGTTGTTCTTATGGATAACCCCTGTTTTTGCCAGCCTGTCAACCAAAGAAGAAACCCTGCGGAATAATACCTGGGCCTCGGATTTATCGGTAGCCGTCGCCGTCCTGAGTTTTTTGATCAGGGTACGTGTTGTTTTCATCTGGTAACGGTTGCGCATTCTGCGTACCGCTATCTGCCTGATTCTCTTTATCGCTGAAGCGTGATGTGCCATCTTTAAAATTTTTGAACCGCAAAAGTAGGCTTTTTTTGGAATCTAACCAAATTATGTCAAACACTGTTTTGATACAGGTTTTATTAAGAGCAAATACCCCTTCACTCCCTCAGCTTCGTTTTCAAATTAACGCCGTTTGCAAGCGTCTTGTGAACAGGGCATTTGTTGGCGATATCCAGGAGTTTTTTGCGCTGCTCATTGGTAAGTTTGCCTGCAAGTTCTATTTCCAGGTGAATGTCGTCAATTTTGCTGGTAGGCTTGTCTGCCTCCGCGCAGTCCTCTGCATATACTTTATCATGCCGCAGGTAAACGGTGATGCTCTTGAGCGGTATAGACTTTCGGCGGGCATACATACTCAGGGTCATCCCTGTACATGCCCCCAGGGCAGAAATCAGTATCTCATAGGGGGAGGGCCCTGCATCGCTCCCTCCAACTTCTTTGGGTTCATCTGCATAAAATTTATGCTTACCTGTAGTTATTTTAGTTTTAAAACCGGTTGTGGATGTTTTGGTAACAACGCTGAATAATCCTTTTTCCATGTTCCCTTTTTAGTTGTTCAAATTTGATGATATTTTTCGGATAGTTTGAATACGGGTAAGCTAAAAGGCGAATTTGGCTTTATCTTTGCCCGTCAAAATTTATAATCACCATTTTATGAAAAAATATCTTCTTGCTTTTGCTTTCGTCGCACTGGCCCTTGGCTCCCAGGCCCAGGATACTTCCAAATCTTCTAAGAATGATCTGCCGCCCCTTATCCTTAAGGACATGAATGGCAAGGCAGTTGACATACAGGCTTTGGCAAAACAGGGCCGGCCAGTTATACTTTCTTTTTGGGCTACATGGTGTTCCCCATGCAAGAAAGAACTTGAAAACATCAACCTCGTTATTGACGACTGGAGAAAGAAATATAATGTAAACCTTGTTGCAATTTCTATTGATGATGCCAGGAACGCAATGAAGGTAAAGCCTTTTATTGATGGCAAAAAATGGGATTACACGGTGCTGCTTGACATCAACCAGGACCTTCAGCGCGCTTTAAACATTCCAAACGTGCCATATACTATTTTAGTAGATAAAAATGGCCACATTGTTTACAGGCATATAGGATATACGGAAGGGGATGAGCAAGTCCTTGAAGCAAAACTGGCAGAGATTGCCAAATAAAAAATTTCGATAAAAGGCTTCAATAACTCCAAAAATCCCTTTACATTTGCACCTCGTTTAACAAACGGGAGTTTAGCTCAGCTGGTTCAGAGCGTCTGCCTTACAAGCAGAGGGTCGGGGGTTCGAATCCCTCAACTCCCACAAAAAATGCCCTCTTTTGGGCATTTTTCATTTATGGGGTTCATGTCATTGAGCTCCAAAGGCACACAAACTGTCCATCGTAGGCCCCCAAAAATTAACGAACCCCAATGTCTCAATTATAGTACTCATATTCAATTAATTATAAATTTAGGAGCAATAAAAAAGCAATCTTTTTGCAATGAAAATGCAATACCCTGGCAATGACTTTGCAATAGATAGCAATGGAATTTGGTCACGGCTTTTGCCTTTATTGATCATTGGTAATTGATCATTTTTTACTTACACCTAACCACTTACCCCTTACCCTTGATTATATACATATATAGCGAGATGCCCAAGTGGCTGCCAATTGCGTAAATAAAGGCTGTAACTTATTGATAAATAGCAAAATATTTTTTCAGGATTTTGGACGATTTTGTACACAAACACACGTCAACCCATTCCTAATTATTAATTCCTAATTCTTAATTATAAATCCCCTCACCCAACTCTCTGCAAATTCAGTTCCTCTCCGGTATCAGTGAGGAGAGGCACTTTTTCAAGGGTTACTACGGTGGTATCAAGCCCAAATGCTTTTTCTTCTGATAAGCTTACTTCCTTCAGGATATCATATCCCATCATTAAGAATCTTTCGTAGGTGGATAGTTTGTAATCGTAGTTCAAAATGCGCTGGATAACCACGAAGCGAAAATCCCCGACTATATTATAATGTTTCAGGGATTCATACCGGCTCATTACATCCACTTCTTTATTCCTTGCAAGTTCTTCTACTACTTTTTTGAAAAAAAGATTGACCCGTGGCGCTACCCTGAAACCGAGCTTAAACTCTATCTTCATTACTTTGCCGGGAATCAGGTATTCAACCTTGAACTCCCTAGTGTGCGGGTCGTCAAGCACGTCCACATGTACAAACCAATAAAGGTCAGCCCGTTTCGGCTGTTTGTTAAATATGGAATAGATGATTTTTTGTTCAATTTCATTGGGGTAATCCGCACTGGTGAGGTACACAAGGTTAGTGGCAAATTTTGGTACGCTTTCATCTACTATCAGTTCTTCAATCATCTTCAGGTGCTTGTCGAGCTTTACAAATTCCACGTACCTGTTCTTAATCTTTCGGGATTTAAACCAAGTCCACATCACTGCAATCAAAAGGACAGCAGCGAACAGCGATACGTAGCCCCCGTGAACAAATTTTTTCAGGTTCGCCGCCAGGAATGCAAGCTCTATCGTGATATAAACTGCAAAGACCGAATATACAAATGGTTTTGGGAAGTGCTTGAACCGCAAATAAAAACTAAGGAGGATGGTGGTCATCAACATGGTAAGTGTAATGGCGAGGCCATAAGCAGCTTCCATGTTAGTTGACTTTTCAAACCATAATACCACACCGATACAGCCCGCACATAACAGGAAATTGATACTGGGTATATAGACCTGGCCGCGCTGGTCGTTAGGGTATATCATTTTTACTTTGGGCCACACATTCAGGCGCATCCCTTCACTGATGAGTGTATATGAACCTGAAATAAGGGCCTGGCTGGCGATGATGGTAGCGGCAGTAGCGATAATAACCCCTGGCAGGCGAAACCACTCGGGCATGGAATAGTAGAAAATCTGTTCGTTAAAAACAGTCTGACCCAGTTTCTCACTCAGCAGGTATGCCCCCTGCCCGAAATAATTTAACAGCAGGCAAATTTTTACAAGTACCCAGCTTCCCTGGATGTTTTTCCGGCCACAGTGTCCAAGGTCAGAGTACAACGCCTCGGCCCCGGTGGTGCAAAGAAAAACGGCTCCTAACAGCCAGAAACCCTCCGGGTTATGAAGGAATTTGACTACATAGATGGGATTAATGGCGGCAAGAACAAAAGGGTATCTAATAATCTGGGCAGTACCGATGGCGGCAATCGTTAAAAACCATACCAGCATAATGGGCCCGAAAGATTTTCCTACAATAGAGGTGCCGAACCTTTGAAAAAAGAAAAGCGCCAGAAGGATTACGATTACAATCTGAACCACAGGAATCCCGGGGTCAAATATTTGCAACCCTTCAATGGCTGATGTAACAGAAATAGGAGGTGTAATCATCCCGTCGGCCAAAAGGGCGCTGGCCCCGATGATGGCTGGCCAAACCAGCCACTTGCCACGCCTGCGCACCAATGCATATAATGAAAGGATACCGCCTTCACCTCTGTTGTCTGCTCTCAAGGTGAGAATAACATACTTAATGGTAGTCTGGAAAGTAAGGGTCCAGAAAACACTGGAAATGGCGCCTAAGACAAGGTCATGTGATACCGGGTTTTTTCCGATAATGGCATCCATTACATACAAGGGAGAGGTACCGATATCCCCGAATACGATGCCAAGCGTGATGAGAACCCCCGCGGCGCTAAGCCGGTTAGTCAGCGAATTTTGGTTCATAACTGAAAGCGGGTGCAAAGATAGGCGAACTATCGGTAATTACAGATAACGGATAAACAAAACTATATATGTAAATAAGAGGAATCAGGAGTAAGACGTAAGGGCGTAAGCGAGGAGTAGTAAGATGAGCTGATTTATTTTACTTTTGCACTCGCCATGTTGAAAGGCCAATTAAAAGCGATAATATTTAGCGTAGCTATTTCTCTACTTACATGTTGCCACTCAAACCTTTATGCACAGTCATCTACTCTTGACGCACCCGAAGCCAAGGGGGATACCGCTCCCAAAAAGCAAATTGACGTATGGGATGTATGGCGGTCTTTTTGGGGAATAGAAGACAGCAACCATGTGGATACTACCAAAATTAAAAAAGGTAAAGTTTACCTGTCGCTTATTCCATCAATAGGATATAATGTTACTTCATCTTTTAAAGCAGTTGTAGCTGCTAATATTGCTTTTTGTACTGATGAACCTGGGCATACCAATCTGTCAACCATTTTAGCCAACTTTGAATATACCCTGAAACGCCAGGTCATCCTTCCAGTGGAATCGGATATATGGACAAAGGATAACAGGTATGATTTAATTGGGGATTTCAGGTTTTACAGGTATCCCTCTGTAAGCTATGGGCTGGGCGGGCATACCACGCTTGCCGATGCTGACCCGCTGGATTATTCTTACCTCCGGGCTTATGAAGTTGTTGCAAAACAGGTTGTTCCCGATTTCCTGGCAGGAATAGGGTATAACATTGATTATCATTATGATATTGAAGATTTTGGGCGGGCAGACGGTACAGAAACCGATATGAAGAGATATGATGGCGATGCCAGGTCAACCGTTTCATCCGGTGTATCTCTTAACCTTATTTATGATACCCGCAGGAATAACAATAATCCCCAGGGAGGATGGTTTGCAAATGTAATTGTCAGGCCCAATCTAACCCTTTTGGGAAGCAGCAATAACTGGCAACTTTTGTATGCGGAGTTCCGGAAATACATTAAGTTCCCAAAAAAGTCTCATAACATCCTCTCGTTCTGGAATTTTTACTGGTTTACCTTTGGCCACGCGCCCTACCTCGACCTGCCGGCCACCTATTGGGATACGTATGAGAACAGCGGCCGGGGCTACGTGCAAGACAGGTTCAAAGGACCGGGAATGATGTATTTTGAAACCGAATACCGGTTCAGGATTTTAAAGAATGGGTTATTGGGCGGCGTGGTTTTTACCAACTTCCAGAGTTTTTCAAATTGGCCAGCCGATAATTTTGATAATATTTTACCCGCTGCCGGGGCCGGAATCAGGATTAAAGTGAACAAACATTCCAACACCAATGCCTGCATAGATTATGCAAGGGGAATAAACGGCTCCAGCGGGGTGTTTTTTAATTTGGGAGAAGTGTTTTGACAATTATCAATGATCAATTATCCTGCAAGCCATGAAAACCTGACAAGCACCAAATTTATTAACCTGAACCTTAGGGTTCGAATTTCAACGTAGGATCAAATCCTGTAGCAAATCAATAGACTCTTCTTAGCTTTGCACTTTTGGTACCTTCTGGGATTTGCACTTATGAAAATATCTTATAACTGGCTTTCAAATTATATAGACACTGGGCTTAGTCCGCAACAAACGGCTGAAAAACTAACCAGCGTAGGCCTTGAGGTTGAAGGCATTGAACATTATACAACCCTGCCGAAAGGTATCGGGGACCTGGTTGTAGGCCACGTTCTAGAGTTGCGACAGCATCCCAATGCAGATTTGCTCAAGCTTACCAAGGTGGATGTCGGCAATGGCAATCTTTTAAGTATTGTTTGTGGCGCACCCAATGTTGCCGCTGGGCAAAAGGTAATTGTTGCCAAGGAAGGGGTTACTGTAAATCCTTTGACTAAAGAACCATTTATCATAAAAAAGTCCAAAATACGGGGCGAGTTTTCTGAAGGTATGCTTTGCGCCGAAGACGAGATAGGGCTGGGGGAAAGCCATGCAGGCCTTTTGATCCTGAATGAAAACGCTACTCCGGGCGAACCGGTTGCAAAATACCTGGACGGCTACGAGGACTGGATACTTGAGATCGGGCTTACGCCAAACCGGGTAGATGCGGCTTCGCATATTGGAGTGGCGCGGGACCTTGCGGCATTATTGGGCAAGAAAATTAAATATCCATATCCTATTCCTGATACTGGAGTTTCTTTTGAAGGGACGCCCCCTAAAGAACAAAGCCACGGCCTGGAGATAAAAATTGAAGACACGGAAGGATGTCCGCGTTATTCAGGGATGATTATAAAAGGTGTTGAAGTAAAAGATTCGCCTGGATGGCTACAAAACTACCTGAAAGCAGTTGGTTTGAATCCCATTAACAACATAGTGGACGCGACAAATTTTGTACTTCACGAAATGGGTCAGCCCATTCACGCCTTCGACCTTTCAAAAATAGAAGGGAACCAGGTTTTTATAAAGAGGTCTGTTGCCGGAAGCAGTTTCATGACCCTCGATAAACAGGAACGGAAATTAAACGGCACGGAATTAATGATTTGTAACGCTAAGGAGCCTATGGCTATGGCGGGGATATTCGGGGGACTGAAATCAGGGATCAGCGCCTCTACTAAGGATATTTTTATAGAGAGCGCTTATTTCAACCCGTCCGTTATCCGAAGGGCAAGCCGGAAGCACCAGTTGTTTACAGATGCTTCATTCAGGTACGAGCGGGGCGCCGACCCAAACATTACCATTACGGCCGCTAAAAGAGTAGCCAAACTAATCCAGGAAATAGCCGGGGGCGATATAGTTGAACATATATATAATATTTATCCTGAACATATTAAACCTGTTCAATTAAAGTTTGAATTTAAATACCTGAACGCTATAGCGGGGATGGAAA
>Ga0134126_10005007_pt1 | contig 16553 bp, 18 predicted proteins | sample KB31752_FD_96881 | JGI IMG/M metagenome (GOLD analysis project Ga0134126, IMG submission 96881) | Terrestrial soil microbial communities with excess Nitrogen fertilizer from Kellogg Biological Station, Michigan, USA - KB3-175-2 | ecosystem: Environmental > Terrestrial > Soil > Unclassified ...
TCCACACGCTGACGGCCATATTCTTCGTCTGACAGAAGACTCCCGTCGGCGTTTTGTGGTGAGGTTTTGAGCTTAACCAGGTTGTCAATCTGTCGCAGACAGGCGTCATACGCCTTGCGTTGCGCTTGAATATCGTCAGTGCGGGACCTGGATTCCTGCTCATGCAGCTCGTGCAGATATTTGATGGCCCAATCCCTGAACCGCTCGGAGATTTGGATGCGCGATAGATAATCTTCAATCTGTCGTTCGAGCTCCGCGCCGCTGATACATTTCTGCGAGCAATGTGGATTTTTGCTTTTGGTGCAATGATAGTAAGTATAACGGAGAAATTTTGGGTTCGTCATCTTCTCAATCGCCACGTGGCACCGGGGACACGATTGGTGGTGGCGGTAGGCAAACTTGAAGCGGCAGTTGCCGCAGATGAGCTGGTGTTTTTCTTCCGCAGTGACCCTGGCATCGCATTCGCCACAGCGGATGAGTCCTGTAAATGCGAATGTGGTGTGGATGCTGGGTCGAGGACTGCCCTTGCGGCCGAGAAGCATTTGCACCCTGTCATATTCGGCCTCAGTAATCATCGGCTCATGCTTGCCCTGGTACCACTGGTCGCTTCCTCTGGGATACTCGAACCAACCGTAATAGAAGGGTTTGGTGAAAATCTGGTAGATTGCGCTCTCTACCATCGGTTTGCCGCCCATTTTGCGTGTGGGCCGAGTGCGAAAGCCCCAATCGTTATTGGCGAGTTCACGGATCTGCGCCGCGCTGTGCAGACCGGTCAACATCAAATCCCACATTCGCCGGATCAACGGGAATCGCTCCGGGTCTTTGACCAGCTTGTTTTCACCCGTCTGCGGGTCGGTGTGGTTCAAGTAGCCCGCCGGAGCGACGCCCGGATGCCAGCCGTTCTCAATTTTTGTCTTAAGTCCCCGCTTCACGTTTTTACTTAAATCATCGACGTATTTTTGGGCCATGCCGAACTCGATATACATAAGGATGACGTTGTCATCCTCGCGGGCATAGCTTTGGGCCGGGGTCATTACTTTGATCCCATGCTGTTTGATCGCCCAAATGATGGCACCGCCATCCACCGGGTTGCGCGCCAAGCGGTCAAGTTTCCAGCAAATGATACCGGCGGTTTCGCCCCGGTAGAGTCGCTGCATCATGTGATTGAAAACAGGGCGACCTGGCTCTTTGGCCGATTTTGACTCAGTCAGTATTTCCGCAACGGGCAAATTGAGTTTTGCGGCGAGCTGCTCCAACTCCCGTATCTGCGATTCAATGGAAAGAACCTGCCGGTCTTCGGCTTCAGATGATTTGCGGCAATAAATGAAATATCCAGGCATGAAGGTGTGTGATATCGAAACGGGAGGTACACCATGCTAACGTACCCACCGGTTGGGTCAACGGTGCTACTCCCAAAGGACCTTAGTCTCGCCCCGCAGGTGGCCGGACCAGAATCCCAAAGAAACGTAGCAGACGCATGGCGATCTCCTTGACTTCATCATCCGAAAGAGTCTGACCAAATTCCTCCTGGTAAATTGCTTTGAATTCTTCGATGGCCTGGCGGCTCAACTGTTGTGGTGTTTTCATACGGCTCACCTTACCGGTGCGCCGGTTATGCAAAAAGGAGGGAAGGCTTGTCTGATTCGTCATATCCGCTCTTGGACAAAATCCGATAGTGTGTTGTAATACACCGGTCACCAAGCTGCTGGGCTTGGTGTTTTAGTTTGCCGTTTCCGGCAAAGATTCCCCCCTTTGGCAACTTTGGTGATCCGATATTGTGTAGTTCAAACTCACGCTGAGTTTCGGCTTCAACCCGCATGACTTCGCCCCAACTTCCAAATTATCTGCGAGCAAACAGAAAACGTCTGGCTTTATCCCAGGATGAAGTGGCCTTTCTCCTGGGGACTCGAAGCGGAGCCCAAGTCTGCAGGAATGAACGGTTCGTCCGTGAGCCGAGTTTGGCAACGGCCCTGGCCTATGAAGCGATTTTCAAAAGGTCGGTGAGCGAACTGTTTCCTGGTCTCTACCAGAAGATTGAGCGGGAAGTGGCGGAGCGCGCCAAACTGCTTCTCTCTACACAGGATCACACTAAACCCAATCAGCGGACTGCCCAGAAGCGCGGAGCACTGGCCGGCCTGTCCACCAATTAACTGCGATGAAAAAACGTCTTCCAAAATATCCTCGCGTCCTGGCCATCGCCACCTCAACCCGAGGGTTCGGTTTCGTTCTCCTTGAAGGACTCGATACGCTCGCCGATTGGGGCGTCAAATCGGTCACCGGGGACAAGAACACCCAGTCAGTCGCGAAAGTGAAAGAACTGATCGCTCATTACCGTCCTGACGTGCTGGTCCTTGAAGATACTTCAGCCAAACCACTCCGCCGCTCCGAGAGAATTCGAAGGCTCAGTAAGCAGATTGTCACGCTAGCGGCGACGCGCACGGTGAAGGTGAAATTGTTTTCACGTGAGCAGGTGAGGCAGGCCTTCTTTGCTGATGGTCAGGGAACAAAACACGCTGTGGCCGAAATCCTCGCTCAACGGTTTCCGGAAGAACTAAGCTCCCGATTGCCACCGAAGCGCCGTCCGTGGATGAGTGAAGATTCCCGGATGGACATCTTCGATGCAGTAGCACTAGCCATGATGTTCCGGACGAAGAAGGCTAAGCGAGCGTACTCGGCAACAAAACTTTTGACACAGGGCGGCGAAAGTCAGGCTTAAGGAAGCGGTGTTAGCTGACCACGGGGCCGAGGAACAAGGCCGTGTTTTCCCACTTGCGGTACTCAGGAAGCTCGTTGCGGTCTCCCAACTCCAGTCCGAGCGACCAATGCCTGCCGAGGTCTCGCGCAATGCCAAAGCTGGCGTCGATTACTGGTACCGGAACAAAACAATGGGAGCCGGAGCGTACGCGAAGCTCGATCAGGATCATCTGACTATTTCGGTCGGTGAGGAAAAGGTATTTGGCGGGTCGCGTTTCACCGATTCATGGCCTCCTCGAATTGAGTTGAAGATTCGCGCGGACCGGTTCTCAAATGGCCTCGACGGTTCGGTAAAACTCCAAAAGCAAACGAAAGGAATTCTATGAAAAGTTCCCTGTTCGCGGCGTTGGCGGTTGCGGGTCTGGCAATGACCCTGACCCTCAAGGCTCGCGCCGATGATGAAAAGACCATCACCGGCGAAGGCAAGTGCGCCAAGTGCGCGTTGAAAGAAACCAAAGAATGCCAGAACGTGGTTCAGGTGAAGGAGGGTGACAAGACGGTGACGTATTATCTGGTGCAAAATGAAGTGAGCAAGAAATTCCACGAAAACATCTGCCAGGAATCCAAGAAGGTGAAAGCGACCGGCACGGTGAAAGAGGTCGATGGCAAAATGCAACTGACGCCGACCAAGATCGAATTGGTGAAGGAATAGAGGTCAGGGTGTAACTGAGCGCCTCTGCAAGCCCGCAATCGGCAACACCCATCCGGTTGCGGGCTGATCGTTTGAATCGGAGGGCTATAGCAAACGACTGACCGTGGCAGGGGGAAACCAAACCAGAGCCGAACCGGCCGGAACCCGGGTCAGGATTTGTCTACCGCGTTGGAGCGTGCGCGGTCGCGCATCTGTTTGATCCGTTTTGCGATCCGGTATCCGCGATACCAGTCGTAGAGCAGGTAAGCGACGAAGATCGCGGCCACTAGAGAAACGACCCATGCCACCGGAGCCAACCCGCCATCCAGTGAGAGGCGCTTCGGTTTTAGGATTTCCAAAGTATCCATGATCCCGTGTTACAGTGCTCAACTCTCCCGATAAACCGTAACTAATGCAGGCGCGGGTGAAGAACCAACACCGCAAAACGGGCGGCACTTTCAGTGTGTGTAGAAGAAGACGACTCCCACCCGCGCGGGCAGTTAGACGTCGGTTGCCGGGAAAAGTTTCAAACTTAAACAGAACATTTATGACTGTCTACAGGTCGCAGGTCCGATTGATGGGAGCAGCGGGCTTACCGTAAAAAAGGCGCCGATTCGGGCGACGACACGTTTTGTGGTGTAGGATTCCTCGTTCTTCGCGCATATCCTTAACGCCCGTCGCCCGAATCACTCCTTTCAATCAGCGCGAAGCCAGAAACGGGTCGCCACCTCTTGTTTGAGCGGGTCGTCTTCGCCTGCCCGGCCTGTCGCCAAGGGATCAATCGCGCGATCTAATCCTTCGACGGTTATGTCACTCATTGTCAGCAAGTAGTTTGCTTTACTTATTCGCAGAAGGCGGTCATTCTGGCTTCACAGGCTTTCCCACGGCAGCATAAAGCAACTGAGGGAAGCGAGCTTTGGCGGGGAGAGCAATCCGGGGAGATTCGGAAAATGACTGCGCAATCAGCAAACCGCAGAGTCGGCGAGAGGGCAACCTTCTATATTGCGCTGCTCGAAGGGGGAAAGGAATAACTCGTGAACGGCGTGAAACCAATTCTGCTGGTGGAGGACAGTCCCAACGATGTCGAAATGACACTGACGGCCTTTGGGCAACACAAATTGAGCAACGAGGTCGTGGTCGCCTGCGATGGCGTTGAGGCATTGGATTACCTGCACCGGTGCGGAAGGTTCGAAGACCGGCCCGTTGGCCATCCCATCGTGATGTTTCTGGACTTGAAAATGCCGAGGGTGGACGGGTTGGAAGTGTTGCGGCAGATGAAACGGGATGAGTTTTTGAAAGTCATTCCCGTGGTCATGCTGACTTCATCGCGGGAGGAGGTGGATTTGGTGGAGAGCTACAAGCTCGGCGTGAATGCTTACGTGGTCAAGCCGGTTGGGTTTGAACAGTTTGTCGAGGCAATAGGGCAGTTGGGGATGTTTTGGGCGGTGCTGAACGAGGCGCCACCGGAGCGCGCAAGAGCTGAATGATGTCCTATGCCGGACCTCCCATCCAATACGAGTCAGCCGCCGGGTTCCGCGTTGCGAATCCTGCATCTGGAAGACAACCCGCAAGACGCGGAACTGGTCAAGGTGATGCTGGAAAGCCAGGGGATCAAATGCGCCCTCGTGCGGGTGCAGACGCGCGAGGCATTTGAGGCGGCATTGGAGCGGGAGCAGTTCGATGTGGTCATCTCGGACTTCACGCTGCCGTCCTTTGACGGTCTGTCGGCGCTGACCCTTGCCCGGCAGAAGAAATCCGAGGTTCCGTTCCTTTTTGTCTCCGGCTCCATCGGCGAGGAATCGGCGGTGGAATCGCTCAGGCGCGGGGCCACCGATTACATTCTCAAGGATCGGTTGTCCCGGCTGCCCGCGTCGGTGCAACGGGCGGTGCAGGAGGCGCGGGCGCGGGCCGAACGGCGGCACGCCCATGAGACCATTCGGGAACAGGCGGCGTTGCTGGACAAGGCCCGCGACGCCATTTGCGTCACCAACGTGGAGCAGCGCATCCTCTACTGGAACAAGGGGGCCGAACAACTCTACGGCTGGAACGCTCAGGAAGCGGTCGGCCAGAACGCCAGCGAACTGCTCTTTCGCGGTCCATCGAAACGTCCGTTGGAAGCCTTGAAACAGTTGATCCGGCAGGATGAGTGGCAGGGGGAACTGAAAAAGACCGGCAAAGACGGACAGGAAATCGTGGTGGAAAGCCGGTGGACGCTGCTGCGGGACGAGGCGGGGAAGCCCAAATCAATCCTGCTGATCGACACTGACATTACCGAGAAGAAGCACCTCGAAGAACAGCTTCTCCGCACGCAGCGGGTGCAGAGCATCGGCGCGGTGGCGGGTGGCATCGCGCACGATTTGAACAACATGCTGGCCCCGATCCTGATGGTGACGGATCTGTTGCGCGATGAGCTTGCGAGCGAGTCCAGCCGCCAGATGTTGGACACGGCCAAAGCCAGCGCCCAGCGGGGCGCGGAGATGGTCAAACAAATCCTGACGTTTGCCCGTGGCACTGGCGACGAAGCGAAAGTCATCCAGCTTAAACATCTGGTCACGGAGATGGCCAAACTGGTCAAAGACACCTTTCCCCGCTCGGTCCGGGTGGAGAGCAGAGTGGATAGGGACCTGTACCTGATCCTCGGAGAAACCGCCCAATTGAATCAGGTGTTGTTGAATCTGTGCGTCAATGCCCGCGACGCCATGCCGGACGGCGGCACGTTGCAGATCGGGGTGGACAATGCCGTATTGGAGGGAAAACGAGCCGCGATGTTGCCGGAGCCCGTATCCGGGAGGTTTGTCGTGCTGAGCGTCGCGGATACGGGTTGCGGCATCCCGCCAGAGGTGCGGGGCAGGATTTTCGAGCCGTTTTTCACGACCAAGGAACCGGGCAAAGGAACGGGCCTGGGATTGTCCACGACGCTGGGGATTGTGAAGGCCCACGGTGGATTCGTGGAAGTCGTCACTGAGGTCGGCAAGGGAACCCTCTTCGAGGTCTATTTGCCTGCGACCACCAGGGCCGACACCGAACTTATCAGGCGCGGCGTGCCGTCCGTTCAAATGGGTCGGGATGAACTCATACTCCTCGTAGACGATGAGGCGGCGGTGCTGGAAATCACCCGAACGACTCTGGAAGCGTTTCACTACCGGGTCATCACGGCGCGGGATGGGGCCGAAGCATTGTTTTTGTTTCAGCAGCATGTCCGCGAGATCGACGTGGTGATCACGGACATGGAGATGCCGGTCATGGACGGCCAGGCGTGGCTCAAGGAATTGCGAAAGACCTCTCCCAACGCGAAAGTGATCTGTATCAGCGGCTCGGAATCGGAAGCCAACGGGAGCAGTGTGGCGCACCTGAGTCCACAAGCATCACTGACCAAGCCGTATTCTGCCGAAAAGCTACTCACCACGCTGCATGAGGTGACGGCTGTGCGCTGATTTTCGACCCCCTAGCGGCTTCTCGTGCGCTCGCCAACAGGAGTCACCGTTATCAAGCCCGCACTGGTGTCAATAATGCTTTTAATCCGCGCATGGTTTTGCTGAACACGGCGATGCTGTACCAGGTTCGGTGCATCCGCAAAGACAGGGGCGCGGAACCGCACGACGAGCAGCCCGATCATCTGCTTGCGGTGCCGGAATGTTCGACCGATCACGGGGGGCTACTCGCCGACGAGCATTCCGAAGTTCCGTATTAGGAGAACGAGTTTTTTTCCGATGAAACTGCCCTTACACCACTGCTGGAGCCCGCAGAGAATCGACAAACGTTGACTGACGTCGCCAATTGTCCGATTCAGTATTCAAGAATGCGTGGTCGGAACCGATGTTCGCATTCATGTCCTCGGAGACGTGGTTCTGGCTACCGAGTTTAGGTCCGCCGACGGCGACTATCGGTATGCTTCGCGCTCCGGTGCGAATCTCATGATGAAACCGGCAGTGCTTCCCGATGTAATTGCCGACGCTTGCCGATCAATGACGCGAGGCACGAATCTCTTATTTGCCGGTGTTGATCTGCGTCGCACTCCAGACGGGTGGTGGTATTGCTTCGAAGTGAATCCTTCTCCCGGGTTCGCGCTTTTTGAGGCGATTACTGGCCACCGATTGCCGCCGCAGTTGCGGACCTGCTACTGCAGTGAGTCGGCAGGAACCGATGTTAAGGTATCCCGGTGAAGCCAGGCGCAACTTTTCCAACAATCCTCACTGGTAATTCCGCAATGGATTATCCCCCCTTCTTGTCAGGTAGCGCAACGTGTGGCGTAGCTTCTGTTCAGATGATTTCCCCTCCTAATGCCAGTGCTCGAGGAACTGCGCGCGGGTCTTGACGGCCTTCGGGTAGAGTCGGTTGGTCGAGGCCCCGGTTACCGAATTGGTGGACAGGGTTGGAACGGAGTGAACATTCGTCGGAGCAGCGCCAACCGCGTGTGCGGGAGGAGCCGAAGTGCTCGCGGCCATGGCCGCCGCCGGTGCAGCTTCGGAAGCCGTCATGCTCGAATTGAAAACCGTCTGGCTCGCCGAGTTCACGCCCGCGCCCATGGTGAAAATGATCAGCGAATTGAACACGTAAAAAACGATTTTCTGCCAGAGTTGCTTGATCCCGGCGGCGAACACCAGTGTGCCCATCAGGAAACTGAGACCCAGGCAGAGCAGCATTCTGCTGCTTCCGTGCATGTTGAGATTCGTCGCCAATGTATTGGTGATACCCATGACGATGGCGCCGCAGGCGCCGGGGGTCAGCATGGATTTGGGGTTCAGGAATTCATTCCCTTTATCTTCAGAGTTGGCCATAAGGTCGTCCTTTCGGTTGATTGGTGCAGAGCTGGGTTGAGGCGCTCATGCCTTTTACTTTAAGGTGAAAAGGAATCCGGCGATCAGATTGTAAATCTCGTCGTGAAAGATGTCCGAATGGCGGCCTGAAAACGAATCTGCCGGTTCGGTGCTCGCCTGATGCAGCGGAGTCAGATTGGCAAGAAGCAACCGGTTCGTCAGCCCGGCCAGCCCGGCGGTCGTGAATCCCTGGTCCACATCGACTTGATCCATGCCGCCGAACTGCTTCACCACCTGCGCCGTCGGACCTTTGGCCCCCAGCGCGACCCGGCTGTTATGCGGGCGAAAGAAATTCACGAGGTGGGCGCGCGGATACCAGGTCTGCAGCGCCTTGTCCTCGTCCGACCGCGCCACCAACACGCGCAATCCGGGCAATCCGTCAGCGAGGCCGCCATAAACGTCACCGCTTTCCAGGTCGTTGTCGTCGGTCGCCGCCTGCAGCAGGACCACATTCAAGGTCACATCCTTCGGAATTTGAACAGTGGCCTTGTCGTCCAGGAATTCCTGAAGCGCCGAGCAGATCACCTTGCAGCCAAAACTGTGACCGAGCCAATGAATTCGCAACGGCGGTGAATCGGCGGCCCTGTCCTTGAGGGCCAGTCTGAGAACGCTGTAAACTCCGTGCTCACCGACGGTATCTGCCCGCTTCTCCATCGTGTAAAAGGAGAGGGCCTGACCGAAGTTGGCGATGGAATTCTCGTCTTCGCTCAACATGGACGGCCAGTGAATCCCGATGCCCAGGGACGAGGCCGGGAGATTGGACAGGACCGGTGGCGCGTTCGACGCCAATGTTCCCACCATGCGCGCGAACTCGATGGAAAACCGGTTGTAATCCTCCATCGCCCGGGTGGCATTGGTCCACCAGCCATGCGAATAAATGAACACGTCGCTGAAATCAAACGGGCGGTTCATCGCCTGCGACAGAATCGAGTTGATCTTGTCATCCAGGATGACGCCGTTTTCATTGATGGGAACGGTCAGAAAGTGTGACATGGTTGCCTCGTGTTGCTCTGGAGATGTTGTTGCGTAAAACCGTTTGACGACTGATTACTGGGCCGTCGGCGCGATCGCGACGTCGCCTTTGACGACCGGACCGGTGCCGTAGGCCACCCGCTTTCCATTGCGGTCGAAGATGAGGAAACTGATCACATCCGGGGTCTCCTTCTCGTTCACCCGCTTATTGTCGGCCAACATCAGCCAGTAGCGGCACCCGAATGCTTTCACGTCGGCCCTGATCGAGCAGCGGCCGGTGGCGTAGGCGGTGGGGGTGTGCTTGCCCGTGGTGTCCAGTTGCTCGACCGTGGTGGCGATAAAGACGCCCCTGGCCGAGTCCGAGAGATCCACGCTGATGGTGAGGGCGCCGGCCGGGTAGGCGTCGACCGCGGGATTGAATTTGAGTGTGCCTTTAACGGTGAATTGTCCCGCGTGAAGGGCATCCTTGCGGCGGCGAATGACAACGGTCGCCCCTTCCCTGACGTTGACGAGGGTTGGGTTTGACGTGTGGAGGTTGGGAATTTGAATGCTCATCTATTGTTCCGGTCGGTTTATTGTTTGAGGTTGACGGTCTTAACATCGCTGCCCGCGCCTTCGGAGACTTGGCTCGTCGGTTTCCGGGTAAATCGGTGCATCGACGGCAAAGTGGATGTTCCCGGGTGACTGCCGGTGGTTCGCCAGTCGGGGATTTCGGCCTGATACCTGGACCACCGCAATGAAGAATGCCCGATCATGGCCAGATGGTCTGCAACAGTTGAGCCAGGCGAAATCCTGCCGTGGTAAGCCGCTCATCCACGGTGTCGCGGGCAAAATTGGTGTAGCCGGACGGAGCGGTAACTTTCCATTGGAGGTGGGTGCCGAAGAGATCGGTAACCGTCGCCGGCTTTGCTATCTTGAACCCTTTGTGGGCTTTGACTGCAATCGGAAGAATTTCATCCGCCCATTGCTTCGGCCAGGTCTCCACGCTTCCCGGCGTCTGCGGAACAATGGGATTATTCTGCAAAATCCGGTCCGCGTAATCCTGAGTCGACTTCGCGCCGGCCTTTTTCATGGCGCGCTGGACCGCGTTGTCGTCCCAGTACACATGGAGCAGTGTGCCGCCCAGCTTGAGAAAGTTGCCTCCCTGATCCTCATGCACGCCGGTCGTCACCACATTCGGATTCACGAACCGGGGTTTGTCGTTGAGATAGGCCGCGCCCACGTGCAACGGCTGGTGGATGTCGCCGACAAAATGCGTCAGAAGCAATAGCGCGATCCTTTGATTGAACCCGTGAGGATTCGTGGCCGGTGTGTCGTTGCCTTTGAGGACGTTGATGCACTGCGTTGAGATTTGCACGATGTCGACCGGCGAAGTCCCGACCCTGCCGAGCTGGTATTGCAGTTCCTGAATCGGAACGTCGGTGTAGTGATAGTTATGATGATCGTGGTTGGCCGCGACAAAGTCCTTCATCTCCTGGGTCAGCGGCCCCTGCGAACCCTTCGCCCGGTCCGCCCAGGTGGCGGCGTCGAGCAGCGACATGCCCTGAAGCAGATTGTTAACCTTGGTTTCCGCGTGCGTGCCCTGGAGGAGATCGGCGGCGATTGCGCCCACCGTCTCGTGGCCGTCCTTTCCATAACCCAACGCCGCGGCCGCAAGACCAAGCGTGGCCAGTGCGATGAAACCGGCGAGGGTGCTGCGTCGTAAGTTGCCGAATGATCGATTGCTCTCTTTCATTGGATGCTCTCCTTGGTTCGGTGGTTGATTGCTGGTTACTTCCGAGAAACGCGGCGAAGACGCCCGTTGCCGGTCACACGGCGGCGGTTGCATCTGGATACGGGCATACGTTTACGTTCAGCGGGGTTTGATCCGCCAGAACTGGTCTTTCCAAAACTCCACTTCGCTGAATTCGGCGTGCTTCTGCGGGTTGTCGGCCGGCAGCTCGCTTCGGGGACCGACATCAAAGGCCTTGATCTGAATCCGGCTCGCCACCGATTGAGGAATGAGCGCCGTCGTGGCGATGACGTTGTCCCATTTGCCCAGAGTCCGTTCCGGAATCGTGCGTGGCGTGGACAAATAATTATCGATCCACTCCAGCAGACTTCCCCGCGGTGGAATGTCGAGCAGCGACCACTGCGCTTCACGCGCCTCGGCCACCGGATGCAGCGTGAGATTGTAGAACCGCGTGCTGTTGGACTGGCTCAGGTACGGAACGACCGATCTCTCAAAATCGCTGACGCTGCAGGCCGCGCCCATATACACGAGGTTTACGAAGGGCAGTCGGGGGTGGGAGCGAATGATCTCGTTGGCGACGATGGCCCCCATGCTGTGGCCGATCAGGGTGATTTCGTAGTGGTTCGCGGAGTCTGCGGCGATCAGATCCTCCAGGCGCTGCATCAGCCGCGACACCGCTCCATGGGGCGCCCGGCCGACACGGCTAAGCGCGTCTCCCAATTCGGTTTTCCGGGCCGGCCGGTCGAAGTCGCCCGGATTGCGGAACATCGTCTGGGTCCGTCTCGACATGTTGTCCCACGCGCTTTTCCCCAGCGCGTCTATGACCGGGCCGACCGCCAGCTTGAGGGGCAGCGTCAGGAAATAGGCGGTCCCATAACCAAACCGGTCGAGATCGCTCCGCCTGTCCTTTCCCGGCCACAATCCCAACCCGGTTTCTCCCGCTTGATCAGGAACTGCATCGTCCGCAAGTTTGGGCAGGAACAGCGCCTTGCGCACGAATCCGGGGGTTTCATAGCGAGCCGCGGTCGTGGCGTCGCTGGTCAGTTGATAATACCAGACCACCGGCGCGCGCACGATTGCCCGACCAAGATCGGCGGCCAGGTAGAGCGGCGAAGTCAAAGGTCCCCACACGCGCTGCACTTCCCCCTGGCGCACCAGCGTCAGATGCTCCCAATAACTGGACCACAACCCTGAGTTCCAGTTGATGAACAACGGATAGTACTCGTCGGCTGAGATCCGCGGTACCAGTTCGTTGGCCTTCGCCAGGCTGTTATTGACGCTGTTCATTCCTCCATGGATGAAGATCAGGATTCGCTTCGTCCCGTCGCGCGTAATGCAATTCCGGCAGATCGCTATGGCGTTGGTGATCGTATTGAGATGCGCTTCGAATTCCTGTTCATCCTCCTTCTGCCGGACCCGTTCGCCCTCGGGCGCCAGGGCCATGCCCGAGCGGTTGATCAGAATCACGTTTTGTTGAGGAGCGTGAGCGCTAGCGCAACCCGACAAATAAAAAAGCAAGGCGAGCCACAACAGGCCGGCAACCTTCTGGCCAAACCGGGAGCAGTGCCGCGTCTCGCGCTCATCCTGACCCGCGTTATCGCTCGTTGTGGAGCCGCGGGGTTGGCTGGCGCAGGAACCGACGAAGAGTCCGCAGGCAGCGGGAGTAGGAGTTCTCATGTTCAGCGGCTCGGATGCAGCCGGGAACAACTCTGCAAGACGGGCTAGGTTGTCACTCTAGCTCCGATTCTTTCGGAACGTCTATACCACGTTTTAGGGATGGGGCTGTGGAGCGGGTTATGCTGCGATCCCGTGTGAGGAAATTCGTAACCTGCTCTTGTCGGTCTTGACTTGTGCGAGGGAGAAAATAGCCTTTGGACCGGAAATGCGAGTGCCATCTCGGATGGAAGAGGAGAAGTTCTAAGCCGTAATGTGTTTGCGGGGAGTTTCCCACCGGAACATGAGCGAACAACAGAAAGCCGCGGAACTCCTCGCGGAGGCCCGGCAATATGCGGACATGGCCATAAGCGCCTTTTTCCAGCCTGAGGAACTGGATGCGGAGGCAATCGAAGAATTGCGCAGCAATTTGCAGGCATGGTTTCTGTTCCCAAATATCGCGCCGGAGGAGCGGGCTTTGCTGGCGCGGCTGGGTCATGCCCGCGCCCGGTTAAGAGAGGCACAATCTGGCGTCAAGGCAGAACCGAATGCGGAGCGGGAGAAGGACTTGAAGAAAAAGTGGGAGGCGTTAAAAGAGAACCTTCTCTATTCCGGTGTGATGGATTCGTTGACACCGTTGCAGCGTGAAATTGTGCAGCGGGGCTTTGTATGCGTATAAACGATAAGCTGGCTTAGAAGAACGATGCCTGAGCTCGAACCACCCGACAGTTTTCATTTGAAGGCGGCCCTCGGCTGGCTGGAACTGGGCGACCATCTGGCTGCGGATGGTGAACTGGAGAAGATCGCTCCACAGCTTCGCGCGCGTCCCGACGTTCTGGCAGTCCGCTGGCAGATTTATGCCCGCGCGAAGAAGTGGGGAATCTGTGTGGACATGGCCGCAGCGATCATCAAGCTCGAACCTCGGCAAGCGGACGGCTGGATTCACCGGTCCTTCGCCCTTCACAAACTCAAACGCACCCAGGAGGCGTTCGACGCGCTTCTCACCGCAGCCGAACAGTTCAAAAGTAATTGGACGATCCCGTACAACCTCGCCTGCTACTGCGCCCAACTGGGGCGGCTGGACGAGTGTCAGGACTGGTTCCGGGAAGCAATGACCATTGACGAGCACGCCGTCAGGCAAGCGGCGATTGAAGACCCCGATCTAAAACCGTTGTGGGACAGCATGTGTGGCACGCTCTGGAAAAGACGCTCCGGGTAATCAATTCCGGTGTCCCGTTGGTTCCTTGCGACGTAGGGTTTGCTGTACGCAAAACGGGTTTTCCCATTCGCCGTGTATTGGGAGGCCAGAGCCGCATCGTCGATCACGAGCAGATTCTCGGCGTTGTGTTGCGCCTGTCATGGACCTGCGGGATTGCGCGTCGGTTCGTTGATTCAATGCTTTGGTTGTCGTTCCGGAAAAGCATAAGCCGCGCCGCAGCACCATACCACGAACGAGGTATGTTCAAATCGGCTGCGGAATGGTAAAAGGGAAGGAGAACTTCTGCGCACACACTTAAATGCCCGGCTCCTTATGGATAGTATCTTAAACGCCGTCTGCGACCTTGCTGAAATCATCGCCGGCATCTCCGCAACTATCGGCTCCAGTTGGAAATCCTTCCAAACGAGACTCCATCTTTAATCGCCATGAGTTATCAAACGAAATCAATTGCGACCCGCTGGGTGACAGCCCTCCTCGCAGCGGCAGCCCTCGTCCTGACTGGCTGCAAAACAGTTCCGGCGGATACCCTCACGTCTTTCACCAGCGGAATCACCAGCGCGCGAACGCAATCGCAGGAAGCGTTCAACGCGGTTAATGAACTGGTCGCTGACGCGTCCTTGGACTACGCGGCCAGTCAGACAAATCTGGTTGAGTCCAGCTTTACTGCCGGGCTGGATGAAGAAAGCCTCGCGGCCTGGGATCAGGTACTTGAAAAGCTGGAAAAATACGCCCAGCACCTCCAGTTGCTCACCTCTCCGGACCTGGCCAAATCATTCGACGACGAGGCGGTGAACCTGAGCGCCGAACTGAACAACTTTGGCCAGCATTTACAGGGAAGTGGTCTTATCAACAAATCGCCTCAGATCAGCCCGGCTATCGCCACTGGTTTTACCAAGCTGGGGGAACTCATCGTTCGCCTGCGCGCTCAGACACGCGCCCGCAAGGTGCTGGTCGCAACCGATGCCGAGATCGGCCGCATCTTTCGAACCATGGCCGATAGCGTGGGCACGTCCCGTACCAATGAGATTCGCGGCACGGTTACGGCACACTGGACCCAGTTCCTGGCCGAGAAAAAGGTAGCTTTTCGAAACCAGCCCGACCTGGCGGGCAAACGCCAGATTGCGGCGGACTTCCTGCAGTTACTGGAACGGCGGGTTGCTCAGGACCTGGTCTTGCTGTCACTGCGCCGCTCTCTTTTGCAACTTGCAGAGCTGCATCACGCCCTTGCCCAGGGTGAACGGTGGACCGCACAATCGGCTGCTGCCGCCATCGCTGATGAGATTAAACGTACTCGCGACCTCAACGATCGCTTCAAAGACAAACTCAAGAACCAGTAAAACTCCGGCGCATTTCTTATGAACCAGGATCTACACCAACTTCATGATTTGCTCATCGCGCAACATCAGGCCCTTTTCGCCAAGCTGGACGAGGCAGGTGACGCCGACGAAGGCAAAGCGATCCTCACCGAAATGCAGGAAATCCTGCACCGGATAGACGTCCTGCAGAACTTGCTTTTCCGCAAAACGACGACCGCCCTCACGAACAACCTCCAGAAAGTGGACGACGCGGACACAGAACTCACCAACACCCTCAAATCTGCCGCGACCGCTACCGATATCATCAAAGGCGTCGGCAAGTTTCTGACGGTAGTAGATAAGGCAATCGACTTGGCGAAGACATTGGCCCCGCTGGCTGTCTGAGTCTTAAAGCACAAGTTTTGACCCTTCCAGCTTCACGTCAGGTTTAGGCCATACACGACTTAAGCAGCGACGATAGGGGCCAGTTTAGGCACCTGTGGGACCGCAACCGAGGAACCGACAAATTCGCTCCCGAAGCTGCGGAGTGGGGCGATACCGATTCGTTTCCCAGCCCCACAAGGTTTTGACACTTATCCGTAACTCTTTGGCCATCTGCTTGCGCGGTTTCTTCAATTCCATGCGGCGTTTTGCGATTTGCTGACCGATGTGGTCGGAAGGTTCGGATGATAAAAAGTCAACGCCTGGGGTTTCGTTGCCTTTGGGTCTGCCGAGGGCTGGGTTGGTGAATGGGTCGTAGCCCAGATACTCGACAAGCGCAGGCTGGTGAGGCCAAGTTGGGTAAACTTTGTCGCATTCCCAGCGACTGAGAGTCACCATGCTAACACTCAGTTTTCGAGCTGCTTGCGATTGGTGCAATTTCAGCTGAACTCGGCGGCGACGGAGATGGCCGCCGATCGTCGTTGGCTCCTTTGGAACGGGGATGCCCCGATTGTGAGAGGGCAGGTGCTTGTCTCGCGAGACGCTAATGACCCTTTCGCAACAAGGCAACGCCGCGCACACCGGATGGAAAAATGCCGGGTGAGTCGCGCTGTTCGCCGCGTGAAATTCAGAACTATCTCAACCGCGTTTCCGGTCCGCTCCTCGACCGTATAGACATTCATGTCGAGGTGCCGGCGGTGAAGTTTCGCGACATCAGTGCGGAACGGACCGGTGAAACTTCCGCGCAGATTCGGGAACGCGTCGTGGCCGCGCGACGACGGCAGCAGGAGCGGTTCAAAGGCAAATCCCGCATCACCTGCAACGCGCGGATGGGCAGCAAAGAACTCAAAGCTCATTGCGCGCTTGATGAGTCCACGATGGAGTTGCTGAAGATGGCAATGAATGAATTGAAGCTCAGCGCGCGCGCCTATGACCGGATACTAAAAGTGGCGCGAACGATTGCGGACCTTGGCGGAACAGAGCGAATCGCGGCCGAGCACATCTCCGAGGCGATTCAGTATCGCTCGCTCGACCGGCA
>Ga0134126_10005009_pt1 | contig 16550 bp, 15 predicted proteins | sample KB31752_FD_96881 | JGI IMG/M metagenome (GOLD analysis project Ga0134126, IMG submission 96881) | Terrestrial soil microbial communities with excess Nitrogen fertilizer from Kellogg Biological Station, Michigan, USA - KB3-175-2 | ecosystem: Environmental > Terrestrial > Soil > Unclassified ...
AGCATTACTCACCCGTTCGCCGCTCGTCAGCATGTATTGCTACACCTGTTACCGCTCGACTTGCATGTGTTAGGCACGCCGCCAGCGTTCAATCTGAGCCAGGATCAAACTCTTCACTTGAAGCTTTTGAGCTAGAAAGTGACTGAGCTGATTCAAAGGCCCAACTACTTGCTGGACATTTGGTCACTCGGTCTTGCCTCTTGGCTTGACGCGAGTCCCCACACAAATTACCTGCCGAACTGTTAAAAAGCGTCCCGGACGCGAGGACCGGGCAAGATGCCGCGCGTTGCTGCGCACCATCGGGAAAGGGGGCGGAAGTATAGCCCCCGTAACATTTTCGTCAACCGCTCGAAAGGCCCTACCGCAGTGCGGCATTGCCGTCGAAGGGGCGCGCAGTATAGCGGCGCGCGGCGGGTTGTCAACGCGCGGGCCGCGCTCGCGTCCGGCTGGTCGGCGTATGCGCTCTCCGCCGGCTGTTTCAAGCGCCTGCGCGAGCGCTGCCGGCCCTCGATGTCGCGGCTCCGGCCCCCGCATGCGGCTGGTGCACCGCAGCGGCTCGACTCCTCGCGCGGCGTTCGCGATAAGCGCTACCTGGGCCATCGCAGCCCTTGGGGGGCCGAACAGAGCACTGGTCGCCCGGCTGAAGCTGCCGGAGGCTCTCTTCGAGGTCAGCTTTTCCGCTCGAGCTTCAGGCGCGCGAACCGCCGCGTCCCGACCTGGAAAACGTGATCGGCGCCTGCGCCGAGCGTAAGGGCGCGGTCGGTCACGCGCACACCGTCAATTCGCACGGCACCCTCGTCGATCTTGCGGTACGCCTCGGAGGTGCTCGCGACCAGCCCTCCGGCCTTCAAGATGTTCGCGATCTTGAGCCCCGCGGGCTCGACGAACACCGTCGTCGGCTTGAGGTCGGTGGGAACGGCCCGTTCGCTCACGCGGGTCATGAAATCGCGCTGCGCGCGCTCGGCCGCCGCCGCATCGTGGAACCGGGCGACGATCTCCCGCGCGAGCATGAGCTTGATGTCCCGCGGATTGCGGCCGGCCTCGGCTTCGCGCTTGAGCGCTGCGATCTCCGGGAGCGGCCGGAACGACAGCAGCTCGTACCAGCGCCACATGAGCTCGTCCGAGATCGACATGATCTTGCCGAGCATGGCGTCGGGAGCTTCCGAGATGCCGACGTAGTTACCTCGGGATTTCGACATCTTGTCGATGCCGTCCGTGCCCTCGAGCAGCGGCACGGTCATCACGACCTGGGCCTCCTGGCCGTACGCCTCCTGCAGCTGCCGGCCGACCAGCAGATTGAATTTCTGATCCGTTCCGCCGAGCTCGACATCCGCTCGGAGCGCGACCGAGTCGTAGCCCTGGGCGAGGGGGTACAGGAACTCGTGCACGGCGATCGGCCGGCCTTCCTCATAGCGCTTTGCGAAGTCCTCCCGCTCGAGCATGCGTGCGACTGTGTAATGCCCCGCGATCTTCACGAACTCGAGCGCCGGCATCGCAGCGAGCCAGCGCGAGTTGAAATCCACCGTTGTGCGCTCGGAGTCGAGGATCTTGAACACCTGCTGCTCGTACGTTCGCGCGTTCTCCTCGATTTGCGCGCGTGTGAGCGGCGGCCGGGTCACGTTGCGGCCCGTCGGATCACCGATGAGACCGGTGAAATCGCCGATGAGGAAGATCACTTCGTGTCCGAGCTGCTGAAACTGCCGCATTTTGTTGAGCAGCACGGTGTGGCCGAGATGCAGATCGGGCGCCGTGGGATCGAAGCCCGCCTTCACGCGGAGCGGCTTGCCGCGCGCGAGCTTGCGCAGCAGATCCTTGCGGGTGAGCACCTCGTTCGTGCCGCGCTCGAGCTCCGCGAGGGCTGCGCGGTCTGATGCCGTGAGCTCCTCCTGCACCGGCTCGGCACCGGGCTTGTTCGCGGCGGCGGAATCATCGGAACGCTGTGTCATGACCGGCGCACTTTACCGGGCCTGCGTGCGGGCCGCATCACACCTCGACCGGCGCGGGTTGACCACCCCGCACACGCTCAAGTACGGTTCCGGGATGCCTCTCGCCGCGAAGACGACGGTCCTGGCGTTCGCGCGATCGCCCGCACGCTGGATCCAAGCAGGCATCGTCGTCGCGGCTGCGTGGGCGTGCGTGCAGGTCCCGCGGCTCATCTCTCACCCCCTCGTCTTTCGCCCTCTGCCGCGCCCGTCCGCCGCCGCCACGTCGCAAGTACGCTCAGCCGCGAGCTCATCCTCCTTGCCGCTGCCCGGCGCGGCGCGACCGGCCTCCGCGGCCAATACGCCGGCCGTTGTCCCTTCCGTGCGGCCGACAGGTCCCGTGCGGCAGACGCTCGAGATCACGGTCGGCCGCAACGACACGCTCGAGGCGATTTTCCAGCGCGAGGACTTGAGCCTCGCCGACCTTGCCGCGATTCGCAGCCTCCCGGGGTTGAGGAACGATCTCGACCGAGTGCATCGCGGCGAGTCGCTGACGCTCGTGCGTGAGGGCGAAAAGGTGCTCGAGCTCACGAGCCGGCTGAGCCTCGCGCAAAGTCTGGACGTGACGCGCAGCGCCTCCGGATTCGAGGCGCACCTGATTGCGATTCCGCTCGAGACCCGCACGCGCACCCTCTCCGCCAAGATCGACCACTCGCTGTTCGAGGCGATGGCCGCCGCGGGGGGTCACGACTCGACGACGCTCGCGCTCGCGGACATTTTCGCGTGGGATATCGATTTCGTGAACGAGATCCAGCCCGGCGATACGTTCACCGTCACCTACGACGAGGTCTACGATCACGGCAAATACGCCGAGGACGGTCCCATCCTCGCCGCGCGCTTCATCAACGAGGGACATGAATACGTCGCCGTCCGCTACGTCACCCCGGATGGACACGCCGGCTACTACACGCCGGACGGCCGCAATCTGCGCAAAGCATTCCTGCGCGCGCCGCTGAAGTTCACCCGCGTCAGCTCCCCGTTCAGCCTGCACCGCCGGCACCCTATTCTTAATCTCATTCGAGCCCACAAGGGCATCGACTTCGCCGCGCCGATCGGCACGCCCGTGTGGGCGGCCGGGGATGGGCGCGTGATCTTCGAGGGCCGCAAAGGCGGCTATGGCAACGTCGTCGTGCTCGACCACGCGCACGGCATCACGACCGTCTACGGCCATCTCTCCCGCTTCGCGCACGGATTGCACATCGGCGATCGCGTCTCGCAGGGCAACGTCATCGCCTTCGTGGGGATGACCGGACTCGCAACCGGTCCGCATCTGCACTACGAGTTCCGCGTGAACGGCGTGTACAAGAACCCTCAGACGGTGAGCCTGCCTGATGCGGTTCCGATCGATGGGACCCTGCGCGTGGACTTTCTCGCGAAGACGGGCCCGCTGCTCGGGTCGCTCTATCCCCCAGAGGGCCCGGCTCTCGTCTCGCGCTGACTCCGCATGGCGCCCGTAGGGCTCCCGGTATAACCTGAACGGGAACCCGCGCGAGCGCGAGCACACCGACGTGGACGTCCCAGACCTCAAAGCTCCCGACCTCTACATCAACCGCGAGCTCTCGTTTCTGGAGTTCAACCAGCGAGTCCTTGCGCTCGCTCTCGAGGACTCGATACCGCTCCTCGAGCGGCTGAAGTTCCTCTGCATCTCATCGAGCAATCTCGATGAGTTCTTCGAAATCCGCGTGGCGGGGCTCAAGCACCTCGAGGAGCTCGGCTCCGCTCAACTTGCGCCCGATGCGCTCACCATTCCGGAGCAGCTCGCCGCGATTCACGCCCGCGCCTCCGATCTCGTCGGCGAGCAGTACCGTTGCCTCGACCAGGTGCTGCTGCCAAGGCTCCGTGATGCCGGCATCGATCTGCTCGGGCGGAAGGACTGGCCGGAGGAGACGCGACGCTGGCTCGAGCAGTACTTCGAGCTGGAGGTGGAGCCCGTCCTCTCCCCGCTCGGGCTCGATCCCGCGCGACCGTTCCCGCGCATCCAGAACAAGAGCCTCAACTTCATCGTCCGCCTCGAAGGCAAGGACGCGTTCGGGCGCGACAGCGAGCTCGCAATCGTGCAGGCGCCTCGCTCGCTGCCTCGCGTCGTGCTCGTCCCCCAGGAAAACGGCCAGCGCTCGATCGTACTGCTCACGTCGATCGTTCAGACATTCGTCCCAAAGCTGTTCCCGGGAATCGAGGTGGTCGGCTGCTACCAGTTCAGGGTGACGCGCAACAGCGATCTGTTCGTCGATGAAGAAGAGATCGATGATCTGCGCCGCGCACTCGAGGGTGAGCTCGCGCATCGGCGCTATGGTGAGGCCGTGCGGCTCGAGACCTCGCTCGATTGCCCGGACGAGGTGGTCGCGTTCCTGCTGCGGCAGTTCGCGCTCGCGGAGGCAGACCTTTACCGTGTTCCGGGCCCCGTCAATCTCAACCGGCTCTCGGCGATCTACGACCTCGTTCAGCGCCCCGACCTCAAATATGCCCCCTTCACCCCCGGGCTTCCGCGGCCGCTCGCAGCAGGCGGCATGGACCTCTTCGCGGCGATGCGCCAGGGCGATCTGCTGCTGCATCACCCCTATCAAAGCTTTGCACCCGTGATGGATTTCGTGCGCCAAGGCGCCGCCGACCCGAACGTGCTCGCGATCAAGCAGACGCTGTATCGCACCGGAGCGGACTCTCCGCTGGTCGATGCGCTAGTCTCCGCGGCAAACGCCGGCAAGGATGTGACGGTCGTCGTCGAGCTGCGGGCGCGCTTCGACGAAGAGGCGAACATCGAGCTCGCGAACCGACTGCAGGAGGCGGGAGCGCACGTCATGTACGGCGTCGTCGGCTTCAAGACGCATGCGAAGCTCACACTCGTCGTGCGCCGCGAGACGGAGGGCATCCGCCGCTACTGCCATCTCGGGACCGGCAACTATCACCCGCGCACCGCGCGTGCGTACACGGACTACGGCCTGCTTACGTGCGGAAAAGAGATCGGCGAGGACGTGCATGAGATCTTCCTGCAGCTCACGAGCCTCACGCAGACGCCGAATTTGAAACGCCTGCTGCAGTCGCCTTTCGGGTTGCACGGCGCGATGCTCGGCAAGATCGAGCGCGAGGCCGAGCATGCGCGCGCCGGCAGGCCGGCGCGGATCATCGCCAAGATGAACTCCCTCGTCGATCCGCAGTCGATCGAGATGCTCTACCGGGCCTCGCAGGCGGGCGTGACGGTCGATCTCATCGTGCGCGGCATCTGCTCCCTGCGGCCGGGCCTGCCGGGCGTGTCGGAGCGCATCACCGTTCGCTCGATCGTCGGCCGCTTCCTCGAGCACTCGCGCGTGTTCTACTTCGAGAACGCGGGCGAGCCCGAGCTCTTCTGTGCCAGCGCCGACTGGATGGAGCGCAACTTCTTCCGCCGCGTGGAGGTCGCCTTCCCGATCGAGCCGCCGCAGCTCCGCGAGCGCATTCTCGGCGACCTCGAGGTCTATATGCAGGACAACACGCAGGCTTGGCGGCTCAGCGCCGACGGGATGTACCAGCGGCTTGTCCCGGACGGCGAGACACCGGTCAACGCGCAGGAAAAGCTCGTCGCGAACTATGCCGCCGGAGTCGGCTACAGCCTCTGAGCGAATGCCACCGCGTTCGTCGGCGGCATCAATTACAGAAGAAGGACGCGAGCGCGCCGTACGGACCGCAACTCTCCTCCGGAGAGGATGAAGCTCTTGAGGCACTCTTCCGAGCGCCGGCCGATGCGGACATTGCAGATGGTCGGCGCGATCCTGGCGATGCGGGCGAGGCGGCGGCTCCGGCGGAGCCCGTAGGCGCCGCTGCACTGCCGGTCGATGTCCGGGAAGAGAGCGCCCCCACACTCGCCGTGCCGACCCTCGGCGCGCCCCCGGATGAAGTGCCGAGCATTGGGCTTGCGGGCGCAGTCGAGCCGACTGTGCTCGTGCCCGCGAGTGTGAACGGGCTCAGGCCGATCGTGCTCGGCTCGAGCGTGGTCGCCGTCCCGAACGTGCTCGTGCCGAGATTGGACATTCCAGAGATCCCGCTCCCAAATGGCGAAGAGGCCGTCGCCGTTCCAAAGGGCGTTGTTGCGGTCAGCGCACCAAGCGACGATGTCATCATCCCGGTCGCCGAGGCCGCAGAGGCTGCCGAGGCCGGCGAAGGCGCCGTAGCCGTGCCGAGCGTCGGCGTGGTCGACCCAATGAAGGACGTCGACCCAATGAAGGAAGCCGTGCTCGAAGCCGGGGTGCTCGGTATCGCGGCACCGGCGGGTCCCATGCTGGTGCTGGGCACGCCCGTGACGGTGCTCGATGAGCCGCCGGTACTCGTTGACGCAGTCGCGGCGGTCGATAACGGGCTCGGACTTGGGCTCGTGCCGCTGTAGGTCTGCGCAGCGACGGGGCCAGCTGCCAGAGCCACCAGCACGATGAACACCCCGCCTCTGCGAATTCCCTTCCGTTCCAAGGCCTCACCTCACGATCGGCCTCGCCTACGTAAGCGTAGGCATGGACGGCCGTTTGCCTCAGTGAGGTATCGAGCAACCGCTATGCCCGTCGGTCGCTCCAGGCGATTTAGTACTCGGCCCTTCCCTGGGCCTCGCCCCCGCTGCCGCGGGGGCCGCCAAGCGCTTCGCGCTCGGCGTTCAAATCGCTCCAGGCGATTTAGTCTCTCTTGCTGAACACTCTCAGCCTGAAGCCGTGCGGTTTCAAATAATCGATTTCCTGCTGAAGATCCGCACTCGTGAGCGGGTGATCTCTGAGCCAGCGGGCCGGGAAAGTGAGCTCCAGCGATCGCGGTTTCGCGGCGAGCTCGATCGGCGGGAACGCCGCGGGACTGCGCCCCCGGTGTAGCAGCACCGCAAGGCGAAGCAGCAGGATGAGATGCAGCGCGTGGCGATCCCATGGCGGGATCAGCTCGTCGAGTCCCTCGAGCGTGAGCTTTCTGCGGTGGCCGCCGACCAGCCGCGCGAGCAGCTGCTGCTCTTCGCGCGGAAAGCCCGGCATGTCTGCGTTCTCGAGCAGATACGCGCCGTGACGGTGATACCCCGTGTGCGAGACGTCGAGCCCGATCTCGTGCAGCCGCGCCGCCCATTTGAGCGCGAGATCGGCGAGCGGAGCCTCGAGCCGCCACGCCGTCCGCGTCCGGCGCAGGAAGTCGAGGACGGTGGCCTCGATGCGCTCGGCCTGCGCGAGATCGACGTGGTAGCGCCGCTGCATGGCGCGCACCGTGCGCTCGCGCGCGTCCTCGTCCATGAAACGGCCGACCATGTCGTAGAGAATCCCGTCGCGCATGGCGCCTTCGGCGACGCGCAGCTCGCGGATGTCTAACCCTTCGAGAATCTCAGCGAGGATGACGATGCCGCCCGGGAAGACGGGCCGACGCTCCTCGGTGATCGCGGACAGCTTCAGCTCCCGAACGCTCCCCGCCTCGGCAAGGCGCGCGAGCAGCCGCTCGATCCCGGCCGGGGTGATGGCGGTCGCCTGAGGATCGAGCTCCCGCAGCGCATCGCCGATTGTGCGGATCGTTCCCGAGCTGCCGGCGGTCTGCTCCCACCCGCGCGAGCGGAAAGCGGCCTGCACCGGCTCGAGCTCGAGGCGCGCTGCGAGCCGGGCGCGGGCAATGCGTTTTGCGGAGACCTTGCCGTCTCGAAAGAACCGCTCGCTCGAGCCTACGCAGCCCATCTGGAGGCTCTCGAGCTCGAGCGGCGACAGACCCTCGCCGATGATGAGCTCCGTGCTGCCGCCGCCGATGTCCACGACGAGGCGACGGCCCGGCTCGCTCGGCATCGTGTGGGCGACCCCCAAGTAGATGAGGCGTGCTTCCTCGCGGCCGCTGATGATCTCGATCGGGTGGCCGAGCGCCTCACGAGCGCGCTCGAGGAAGGCCTGTTTACGGCGCGCCAGCCGCAGCGCATTCGTGCCGACGACGCGAACGCTATTGGCGTGCATCGCGCGCAGCCGCTGCCCGAAGCGCTCGAGGCAACCGAGCGCGCGCGCGGCGACCTCCTTGTCGAGCCGGCCGTTCTCTTCGACGCCGGAGGCCAGGCGCACCATCTCGCGCAGCCGGTCGATGATGACGAGCTGGCCGTGCGAGTAGCGCGCGACCTCCATGTGAAAGCTGTTTGATCCGAGATCGACAGCCGCGAGAATGTCGGGGACGGGACGGGCGGCAGTCGCCTCGGAGACTTCAGGAGAAGCTCGGGCCTCGACTGCCGGGCTCACCGGGGGCTCGCTCGGCGGAGTGGACTGTCAGGCGGCGAAAGAGGAACCGCAGCCGCAGGTCGTCGTCGCATTTGGATTGCGGATGACGAACTGGGCTCCGTCGAGTCCCTCGCGATAGTCGATCTCGGCCCCCATGAGGTACTGCACGCTCATCGGGTCGACGAGAAGCTTCACACCCTGATTGACGATACAGGTGTCTCCCTCCTGTTCGGCCTCGTCGAACTCGAACCCGTACTGCAGGCCCGAGCAGCCGCCTCCCTGCACGAACACGCGCAGCATCAGCCGCGGGTTGCCCTCGCCGTGGATGAGATCCGCGACCTTGCGCGCCGCAGCATCCGTGAAGACAAGCGGCGGCGGCAGAACATCCGTCTCGCCGGGCGAGGGCTCTAGTTGTGTGTCCATGAGATTGAGTGTAGGGGCGGGTGCCCGGCGGGTCAAAGCCGCCGGGTCAGGCCGTTTCCGAGGGCCCGGCCGGCTCGACTGGCTCGATCGCGGCGGCTTCGCCTGCGGCCGCGATTTCCCCTGCCGCAACCGCAATCTCGCCTGCTGCGGTGCGATCGCCGGGTCCGGCGCCCACTTCGACCGCCACGAGGGCGGCTTCGCTTGCTGCGGCGCGCTCGCCAAGGGCAGCGCCCTCTGGGCTCGCCTCTTGGCTCGCGACCCGCGCGGAACTGCGGCGCTCGGTCCGCTCGGCCACCGGTACGAGCCGGCCAAGAATCTCCGCCCCGAGTGCGGTCTCGATCAACCCATAGTGCACGTCGCCATGCACCTTCGCGCGAGGACCGAGGGCGACCCGACCGCTCGCGAGGATGTCGCCGCGCACCGTCCCGTTCAAGATCACGTCTGTGGCCTGTGCGGAGCCCTCGATCCATCCCGTCTCGCTCACGGAAAGTGTGGAGTCCGAATCCGGGTCGGCGCGCACGTTCCCAGCGACGCGCCCATCGAGATGCAGTCCACCCACGAAATCGATGTCGCCGCGGATGCGGGCGGTCTTGCCGATCAGGATGTCTACGGCACCGGGGTACTTCGAATCGCGGCCGAACATGGAGGAGCTCCGGGTGAGTTGCGGCGAGCGCTACGGCGCGTCCACCCGCCACGGGAAGGACTGCACGAGGGGCGCCGTGGGATCGCCGTGACCCGCCGCGGCGGCGGCGTGAACACCGCTTCGCGCGCGCGGCTGCACCTCGATCGTCAGGCGGTCTGGACGGAAGCCCTGGGGAAGCGTGATCTCTTTCTCGACAGTCTGGAAATAACGAAAACTGAATGGCTGCTCATGCGTCTTGCCATCCGTCAAAGCCGCCTCATCGAGGGCCACCGGCTTGCCCTCAGAGGTGCCTTGTACGCTGAGCACGAGCGTGCCTCTCGTGTCGGCCTCGGGCCGTGTCCGCTCGAGCAGCGTCAGATGCACCGCGAAGTGCCCCGGAGTCGGACCTGATGTGATGCGCACCTCGCGCAGCTCGAGCCCCTCCCCGTGAGAGGCCGCACTCTCGGAGAGCACGCTGCGATAGAACTCGATCTGCTGCGTCTGCCGCGATACTTGCGCCTGCAAATCCCCGATCGCGCGCGCGAGCTCCGCACGCTCCTGAGCGCGACCGATCCTCAGGGTATCGAGCTCGGCCACGTGCGCGCTCAGCGCGGCGTTCGCCTTCTCGAGCTTGGCCATACGCGAGTCGAGCTCCGAGCGCTGCGCGGCGACGGCGCTCCGATCGTAGCCGGCGTCGAAGCGCCCGCGCTCGTACACGAGATACAGCGCCGTGAGCCCGGCCAGAGAGGTGGCTGCCAGGAGAAGCGCTCGCTTGAGTGGGCCGATCCGTCGGATGACGACGTGATCGGGCAGCTCGCTCATCGCGTTCGCGCGCATGCAAAGATCAATCGACCAGGGTTCGGCCGGCGCCGGAGCTTTCCGGGGGTCCGGCGAAGCTCGCAAGCCACGGCGGTGCAGCCGGCGCGCCGCGTGGGAACGCAAACGGTGCCAGCTCCTCGAGCGCTTTCACGTACACGGCCCGTTTGAAATAGATCACCTCGCGTACTGGTTCCCAGTAACTCGTCCAGCGCCACTCGTCGAATTCCGGCTCGGAGGTCGAATCGAACGCGAAGCTCGCGCTTTCGCGCTCGAGACTGAGCAGGAACCAGCACTGCTTCTGGCCGACGCACACGGGATGGCGGTTGCGCCGGACGTATCGCGACGGTAGCCGATAGCGCAGCCACCGCTCGGTGCGTGCGAGCAGCTGCACGTCCGCGCTGGTGAGGCCGATCTCCTCGTGCAGCTCCCGGTAGAGCGCCTGCTCGGGGCTCTCCCCCTCGCGCATGCCGCCTTGCGGAAACTGCCACCCCCGCCCTCCGGTGCGCCGCCCCAGGAAAACCTCGCCGGTGCCGCGCATCAGGACGATGCCGACGTTTGCGCGAAAGCCGTCGGAATCGATCACATCGCTCATTCTCTATGCAGTCTGCCACAACCTCTGCCGTACCATCGGTCCACGCTCCGGGACCCGGCGACGATTCGGTGCGCGCGCGATAACCTAGCCCCATGGCGGGCGAGCTGGATGTGAGCAAATCGAGATCCTCGGCACTCGCCGAAGCACTCTCCCCCGTGCAGCCAAACCGCGACAGGCTCACGGGAGCAAAGGCGACTCTCCGCCCGTCGACCCGGCGCGGGCTGCTTGCGTGCGCACTGCTCGCCGGGGCCGCCGGGGTGTTCTTTCTGTCGCTCGTGATCGGCAGTGCCGGAATCGCCCCGGAGCGGATGCTGCACGCGCTCGCCGGCGGCTCCGATCCGGTCGCGCACCGCGTGCTCGTCGAGCTGCGCCTGCCGCGCGTTGCAGCCGGCTTTGCGGTGGGCGCGCTCCTCGCCCTCGCCGGAGTGCTGATGCAGGCGCTGTTCCGCAATGCCCTGGCCGATCCGTACGTGCTCGGCGTCTCGGGCGGGGCCGCCGTCGGAGCGATCGTCGCCATGGCACTCGGCGCGGCGTTCGCTCTGGTGCAATCGAGCGCGGTGGCGGGCGCATTCGGCGCCATCCTCGCCGTCTATGTGCTGGGGCGCGGAGGCGGGACCGCCCGGCTGCTGCTCGTCGGAGTCGCGATGGCGAGCGCCTGCGGGGCTTTCGTGACCGTACTTCTTGCGCTCGCCGACGCCTCGCAGCTCCGCGGAATGATCTTCTGGCTTGCGGGCGATCTCGAGTGGGCGGGCTCGCCGCTCGAGAGCTCGCTCGCCGCAGCGGTCGCGGTCGCCGGCGCGGTGCTCCTCGCCCGACCTCTGAATGTCCTCGCGGCGGGCGAGCTGCGCGCGCGCAGTGTCGGACTCGACCTCGAGGCGTGGCGGCTGATCGTCTATGTTGCCGCGGCGGCCCTCACGGCCGCCGCCGTCGTGAGTGCGGGCACGATCGGGTTCGTGGGCCTGATCACGCCGCATGCCATCCGGCTCGTGTTTCGCACGAGCGACCACCGCATCGTCGCGCCCGCCGCAGCGCTCCTCGGCGGGACGCTGCTCGCGGCCGCCGACCTCGCTGCGCGAACGGTGGTGAGCCCGCGCGAGCTACCGGTGGGCGCGGTCACGGCGCTCGTTGGCGCGCCGGTATTCATCCTGCTGCTTCGCACGGCCGCGCGGGGCTCGAAGCGCCCCGCGCTCTAGCGCGGCCGAAGCGCCGAAGGTCGAATCCGCGCACATCGAGACGCGGCTCGCGCTCGGCGACGAGATCCGCCACGAGCTCGCCCGTGACGGCGGCGGTCGTGAGCCCAATGTGATGATGCCCCACGGCGTAGAACAGCCGCGCGGGGATCGCGACACGCCCGATCCCCGGCAGATAGTCGGGCAGCACCGGCCGCGAGCCCATCCAGCTCGGTCCGTCCGACTCACACCGATAACCGAGCCCCTGCAGCAGCCGTCGAAGATGCGCCGGCTTGCGTGGGTCCGGAGCGGCGTGCGGCGGCTCGAATTCCATGAAGCTCGTCGCACGGAGCCGATCACTCATCGGCGTGACGACGAGATAGTGATCCGCATACAGAACGGACGAATCGAAGAGTGGGGCGTGCTGCGGCAGCTCCACGTGATAGCCGCGCACGGCCTCGAGCGGCACGCGTACACCGAAAGGCTCGAGCAGCGGGGCGCTCCAGGGTCCTGCGCACACCACGACGGTGTCCACGTGCGCCGTCTCACCCTCGGTACAAACATGAAGGCCGGAACCGCACTGCTCGACCGCCCGCACCTCGGCGCGCCGCAGCTCACATCCTCGCGCGCGCGCCGCCTCACTGAATGTGCGCACGACCTCCAAGGGATCGAGCACGTACCCCGTCGAGGGGTACCAGAGGCCTGCCGCCGGCTGTCCCCGCACGCTCTCGAGCCGCTCGGGGGCCATGCGCACCGTCTCGATCTCGAGACGGCGCATCAGTTCCGCCTGGCGCTCGGCGCGCCGGGCAGCGCCGGCACCGCGCCAGACCTCGTAATGTCCGACCGTCCTGAAAAGGTGCGGCCGTCCGGCCTCCTTGAGCCACGCCCCGAGAACCGACGGCGACGCTGTGACGAGCGGCGCGAGGCGTTCGGTGTTCGCGCGGCGCCGCAGGGCCGCAAGTGCGAAGCGCAGCGCCCAGGGCGCGAACGCCGGCACACGTTTGAGCGGAATGTCGAGCGGCCCGCCGAACGCAAACAGCTGACGCCAGAATCCGAAAAGCAGCTCGACGGACGGGAGAGGCTCGACCGACTCGGCAGCGATATGTCCCGCATTGCCGTAGCTCGCGCCGCAGACCCCGGGCTCGCCGCGGTCGAAGAGCAGCACGCGGCGCCCCTCGCGGGAAAGCGCGTAGGCGACCGCCGAACCCACGATTCCGGCGCCGATCACCGCTACCGTGTCCTGGCCGGCCATGCGAGGACCGTATACGATCCCCGGCGGACGTGCCAGCCATGACCTCGAACGCAACCCGCACCGTCAACTGCACGTGGTCCGGCGTCCTCCCCGCCGTGACGACCCAGTTCCACGAGGACCTCTCGCTCGACCTGCACGCCACCCAGGCCTCGTTCGCTGCGCTGGTGCGCGACGGCGTGCACGGCCTCGTGCTGCTCGGCACCGTGGGAGAGAACAACTCGCTCGCCGCGGAGGAGAAGCGCGCCGTTCTCCGGGCAGCGGTCGAGACGGTGGGCGGCAAGGTGCCTCTCATCGCCGGTGTCTGCGAGCTGACGACCGCAAACGCGGTCGCCTTCGCGCGCGATGCCGGACGTATCGGAGTGGATGGGCTGATGGTCCTGCCGGCCATGGTGTACGTGCCCACGCGGGCCGAGCTCGAGTACCACCTGCGCACCGTGGCGCGCGCGACCGCACTTCCGATCCTGCTCTACGACAACCCGCCGGCTTATCGCGTCGAGATCGATCTTCAGACGCTCGCTCGCCTTGCGGACGAGCCCAACATCGTCGCGCTCAAGGAGTCCGCGCCCGACTCGCGCCGGTTCACCGACATCATCAATGCTTTCGGCGACCGCTATGTGCTCTTTGCGGGCCTCGACGACTTCGTTTTCGAGGGGCTCTCCCTCGGCGCGCGCGGGTGGGTATCCGGACTCACGAACGCCTTCCCGAAGGAATCGCTCGAGCTCTATGAAGCCCTGCGCGCGGGCAACCTCGAGCGCGCCCGGCTGCTCTACCGCTGGTTCATGCCGTTGCTCCACCTCGATTCCGCACATGATCTCGTGCAGTCCATCAAGCTCGCCGAGGCGCTCATGGGGCGCGGGTCGGAGCGCGTGCGGCCGCCTCGATTACCGCTTCAGGGCGAGCGGCGTGCCGCCGTGACGGCGCTCGTCGAGCGCGCACGGACGACGCGGCCGGCGTGAGGCGCCGCGCTGGGGACTCCTGATGGCGGAGCGCGCGAAGCAAACGATTCGCGTCATCGACTCGCACACCGCGGGCGAGCCGACGCGCGTCGTGCTCGAGGGAGGACCGGCGCTCGGCGACGGTCCGCTCGATGAGCGCGCGCGGCGCTTCCGCGAGCGCTTCGACAGGTTTCGCTCGGCCATCGTGAACGAGCCTCGCGGCTTCGATGCGATCGTCGGCGCGCTGCTGTGCGAGCCGCATCGCCCCGACTGCGCGCTCGGCGTGATCTTCTTCAACAACGTCGGCTGCATCGGGATGTGCGGCCACGGGACGATCGGGCTCGTCGCCTCGCTCGCGCACCTCGGCCGGTGCGGACCGGGCGCCCTGCGCATCGACACGCCGGTGGGCGCCGTGAGCTGCCGGCTCAACGACGACGGAACAGTGGACGTGGAGAACGTCGCGAGCTACCGCAAGGCGCGCGCCGCCCGCGTGGACGTGCCCGGGGCCGGTGCCGTTCGAGGAGATGTCGCGTGGGGCGGCAACTGGTTCTTCCTCACGCCGGAGCACCGCCTCGCGCTCGATCTGGACAACGTCGAGGCGCTCACGGCCTACACGCGGCGCGTGCGGCAGGCCCTCAACACGCAGGGCTTCGGTGAGATCGACCACATCGAGCTCACCGGTCCGGCCCGCGATGCGCGGGCGCACGGGCGCAACTTCGTGTTATGCCCGGGCGGAGCCTACGACCGATCGCCGTGCGGCACGGGCACGAGCGCGAAGCTCGCCTGCCTCGCAGCCGACGGCGAGCTCGGCGAGGGTGAGCCGTGGATCGCGGAGAGTGTCATCGGCAGCCGGTTCACGGCGCGTTACAGATGGAAGGACGGTGCGCGAAGCGAGATCATTCCAACCATCACGGGACGGGCGCACGTGACGAGCGAGGCGCTGCTGCAGCTCGACCCCGACGACCCGTTCTGCTGGGGAATTGCTCGGTAGCAATGCCAAAGACGAATGCGTCCTCGCTCACGAGGCGCCTCGCCGATCAGCCGACCGTCACCTCCGAGGTCGCCACCCCGTTCCGCCCCGCTCCCTTCGCCTGATAGAGCGCGGCGTCGGCCTCCGCCATCAGACGCTCGGCGAGCGATTTGAAATCACGAGTCTCGGGGGCCGGCGCCGAGACGGCGACGCCGATCGACAGGGTGACGGTCTCGGACACGCCCGGCGTGATGGGAATCGGCGTGCCGCGCACCGCATTCAGCACGCGCTGCGCGACGATCGTCCCGTCCCCGACGCTGCCGTTCGGCAGGACGATCGCGAACTCGTCTCCGCCGAAGCGCGCCCCTGTGTCGCTCACGCGCATCTCCTGGTCGATGCGCTGCGCGACCTCACGCAAAACCGCATCCCCCGCCAGATGTCCATACTGATCGTTGATACGTTTGAAATGATCGACGTCGATCATCAGGCACGCGACCGACTGCCGGGCGCGCTGCGCCCGCGCGAGCTCCTCGCAAAGCCGGGCATGTAAATAGCGTCGATTGTGAAACCCGGTGAGGAAGTCCGTGAGCCCGCTTCGCACGAGCCGCGCACGGTTCACCGCGTTCTCGATGCACACCGCTGCGACCACGCCGAGATGCGCGAGGAAATCGCTCGCGAGCTCGCTCGTGAAGCGCCGCCGATCCGTGCTGCCGAACACGAGCACCCCTTCGAGCTCACCGCCCCGCAGGAGCGGTATGAGTGCGAGACTGCCGAGACCGGCCCCGCGCGGCACGAGCAGCTCGTGATCGGCCGCCCGATACGGCCCGAGCCAGGGACGCTCGAGTGCGGCAAGCTGCGGGGCAAGCGTCACGATAGAGTCGACGAACAGCACCTCGGCGAGCCGGTCCTCGCCGAAGCCATCTCCGGAGAGCAGGTGCCGGGTCTCGTGCTGCGGGTCGTGCAGCACGAGGGTCACGGCGTCGAGCTGGTAGGCGCTTCGCAAACCACGGATGAGCCGGTCGAGGAGCTGAACGAGCGATCCGGCCTGCAGCAGCTCGAGCTCGCGGCTCTGAGTCTTGCGCAGCAACGCCTCGTTGCGCGCGGCCTCCTCGGTGAGCTCCGTCAAGCGCACCTTGAGGTCACCGTTCTCGCGCTCGAGCGCGGTGAGGCGCTCGCTCATCGGCGCCGAGCGGTCACGCAACGTCAGCGGTCTTCGCACACCCCCCTCCCCGCTCCCGATCCTGGTTCGCGCCTAAGCGCGCCGCTCCGCGAGGCTGCGGCGATCCTCGAGATAATCGCGCCCGCGGCTCATGAGCTCGACGAACGCGGCGTGATCGCGCGAGAGCACGGCCGTCCGGACGCGCTCGACGGCCCGAGACAGCGCCTCGAGCGATTCGGAGCCATAGTCGTTGAGAGATTGGATCTCGAAGTAGAGATCCGGGCTTTCCTGCGCGACGCGCGCGGCGACATCGAGCTGCGCATCGAAAGTCGTGCTCGACATCCTCGCGAGGCGCGGCGCGGCTTCGCCGCTCCCTGCCAAAGCCGTGAAGAACGCGATGTTGAGCGCATGCGACAGCCCGAGCACGTACGCAATGAGCCTGTCGTGGTCGTCGAGG
>Ga0134126_10005010_pt1 | contig 16548 bp, 17 predicted proteins | sample KB31752_FD_96881 | JGI IMG/M metagenome (GOLD analysis project Ga0134126, IMG submission 96881) | Terrestrial soil microbial communities with excess Nitrogen fertilizer from Kellogg Biological Station, Michigan, USA - KB3-175-2 | ecosystem: Environmental > Terrestrial > Soil > Unclassified ...
AGGCCTTCTTCGAAGTCGACAGCGTCAAGATGCGCTTCCGCCCGTCGTTCTTTCCGTTCACGGAGCCATCGCTTGAAGTCGACATCCAGTGCAAGCGCGACAAGGGCGAGATCCGCTTCGGCGAGGGCGAAGACTGGCTGGAGATTCTCGGCTGCGGCATGGTGCATCCGAACGTGCTGCGCAACTGCGGGCTTAATCCCGACGAGTACCAGGGCTTTGCCTGGGGCATGGGGATCGACCGCATCGCCATGCTCAAATACGGCATGCCGGACCTGCGCGCCTTCTTCGAAGCGGACGTGCGCTGGCTCGCGCATTATGGCTTCCGCCCGCTGGATTTCCCGACTCTCGCCGGGGGGCTGAGCCCGTGACGAGCAACATGCATTCTTCACCTCCCCCCTTGAGGGGGAGGTCGGACCGCGAAGCGGTCCGGGAGGGGGGTGGGCCGGAAGCGCATCGTCCGGTTTCAGCGATTCATCGGGCAAACGCGAAATCACTCCGGCGCAAGATGACCGACGCCGAGAAGAAACTCTGGTTCTCGCTACGCGCGCATCGTCTGCAAGGATTGGGCTTTCGCCGTCAGACGCCGATAGGCTCATACATTGCCGACTTTGCGTGTCATGAACGAAAGCTCATTGTTGAAGTCGACGGCGGACAACATTCCGAATCCAAAAATGATATCGAGCGCGATCGATGGCTCGCTTCGAAAGGCTATCGGGTGTTACGGCTGTGGAACTCCGATGTCCTCGGAAATCACGAAAGCATTCTGCAGACGATCCTCGACGTTGCGAGCGAAGCTACCCCCCTCCCTGACCCTCCCCCTCAAGGGGGGAGGGAACACGCCAGCACGCGGGGAAAGAACAGATGAAATTCACCCTCGACTGGCTGAAAGAGCACCTCGACACCGACGAGCCGCTTGCCGGCATCGTCAACAAGCTCACCATGATCGGGCTCGAGGTCGAGCGCGTCGAGGACAAGGCGGCGCTGCTCAAGCCGTTCGTCATCGCCTCGGTGACTTCCGCCGAAAAGCATCCGAACGCCGACCGCCTGCGCGTGTGCATGATCGACACCGGCGACGGCAAGCCCATCCAGGTCGTGTGCGGGGCGCCGAACGCGCGCGCCGGCATGAAAGGCGTGTTCTCGCCGCCCGGCGTCTTCATCCCCGGCAAGAACATCACGCTCGCCGTCGGCACCATTCGCGGCGTCGAAAGCCGCGGCATGCTGATGTCGGAGGCCGAGCTTCAACTCTCCGACAATCACGACGGCATCATCGACCTGCCGGCCGATGCGCCGGTCGGCAAAAGCTACGCCGCCTACGCGGCACTCGGCGAGCCGGTGATCGAAATAAACCTCACACCCAACCGGCCCGACTGCACCGGCGTCAACGGCATCGCCCGCGATCTCGGCGCGACCTCCATCGGCACGTTCAAGGATCGCACGGTAAAACCCGTCGCCGGAACCTTCCCCTGCCCGGTCAAGGTCACCATCGACGTGCCGCCGTTGTGTCCGGCCTTCGGCCTGCGCCTGGTCAAGGGCGTGAAGAACGGTCCCTCCCCCGACTGGCTGCAAAAGCGGCTGACGGCGATCGGCCTGCGCCCGATCAACACGCTGGTCGACATCACCAATTTCATCACCTACGACCGCGGGCGGCCGCTGCACGTGTTCGACGCCAAGAAGGTGCGCGGCAATCTCACGGTGCGCCGCGCCAAAAACGGCGAAACGCTCAAGGCGCTCGACGGCAAGACCTACACGCTCGACGAAGCAACCTGCGTCATCGTCGACGAGAAGGGCGTGGAGTCGCTCGCCGGCATCATGGGCGGCGAGGAAACCGGCTGCGACGAAACGACCACCGAGGTGCTGATCGAATCGGCGCTGTGGGACCCGCTCAACGTCGCGCAGACCGGGCGCAAGCTCGGCATCAATTCCGATGCGCGTTACCGTTTCGAGCGCGGCGTCGATCCGGCGTTCATGCTGCCCGGCCTCGAACTGGCGACGCAGATGGTGATCGAGATGTGCGGCGGGCAAGCCTCGCAGATCGTGCTCGCCGGCGACCCGACGCCGAAAGAAAAGATCGTCGATTTTCCATTGAGCGAATTGCCGCGGCTTTCCGGCCTCAAGCTGCCGGCTGCCGATGTGCGCCGCGTGCTGGGCAAGCTCGGCTTTTTTGCCGCAGGACAAGGGGAGCGGGTGAAAGTCGCGGTGCCGTCATGGCGTCCGGACGTCGAAGGTAAAGCCGACATCGTCGAGGAGGTCGTGCGCATTATCGGCGTCGATCAGGTTCCGCCGACGCCGTTTCCGCGCGGCGAAAATGCGCGCAAAAGCGTCTTGACGCCGATCCAGAACCGCACGCGCAAGGCCAAGCGCGCTTTAGCGGCGCGTGGCATGACCGAAGCGGTAACGTGGTCGTTCGTCTCAAAACATGAGGCCGAACTGTACGGCGGCGGGCAGCCGGCGCTCGCGCTCGCCAACCCGATCGCGGCCGAGCTTTCCGACATGCGGCCAAGCCTCATTCCCGGCCTGATGATGGCGGTGCAGAAGAATGCCGATCGCGGCCTTGCCGACGTGGCATTGTTCGAAGTCGGACAGGTTTTCAAAGGCGACACGCCGCAGGATCAATTCACCGCCGCGACGGGCCTGCGCCGCGCATTCGCCGCGGCGAATGGAAGCGGCCGGCACTGGTCCGGCACCAAGACGGTCGATGCATTCGATGCCAAGGCCGACGCTTACGCCGTGCTCGCAGCGGCCGGCTGCCCGATGCAAGCCTTGCAGGTCGTGCCCGGCGGCCCGGCGTGGTTTCATCCGGGCCGCTCGGGCACCATCCAGATCGGGCCGCAGAACATCCTCGGCCATTTCGGCGAGCTGCACCCGCGCGTGCTCGGAGCGCTCAAAGCGGAAGGCCCGCTGGTCGCATTCGAGGTCACGCTGGAGAAAATTCCCGAGGCCAAGACGAAGGCGACCAAGGCCAAAGCGGCGCTGGAGCTTTCGCCGTTCCAGCCGGTGGAGCGCGATTTCGCCTTCGTGGTCGGGCGCGACGTGAAAGCCGCCGACATCGTGCGCGCGGCGCAGAACGTCGACCGCAAGCTGATTTCCGCCGTCAGCGTATTCGACGTCTACGAGGGCAAAGGCATCGATCCGGGCAAGAAATCGATCGCCGTCGCCGTGACCATCCAGCCGCGCGAAAAAACCATGACCGACGCGGAGATCGACGCACTCGGCCAGCGCATCGTCGCGGAGGTCGGCAAGCGCACCGGCGGCGTGCTGCGCGGTTAGCCCGGCAGCAAATCCGCGAAAGCAAAGCCATCGCGTTCGACTGTTTCGCCTCCGCGCACCGCGATTTTCCGCGTCAGCATCGGCCCCGCCGAGACGAAGGAATGAAATTCGCCGTTCTCGCCGCAAGGATCGATGCCGGCCGGGAGCTCGCCGAGCAATTCATTGTCAAATGCACGCCCGGCGAAATCGGCCGGCAGCTTTTTCAGATCGACCACGGCAAGATGCGCCTCGACGCCGGCGGCGATCATTTCGCGCGCCAGCACGTCCGTCGGCCGCTGCCACAACGGGAAGACCGGGATCAGTCCGACATCCTTCAGCCGGGCTTCGCGATAGGCGCGGATGTCCTCCAGAAAAAGATCGCCGAATATGACATGCGTCACGCCTTGCGCCTTGGCCGCGCGCATCGCCGCCGCCATCTCCCGCTCGTAAATATCGTTGGGGCACGGATAGGGAATGCGCACGAGCCTCGCCGGCAGACGGGCGGCATCGAGCTGCGCCCGCAGTAAATCCTCGCGCACGCCATGCATGCTGACGCGAGCGAACGTGTCGGTCACCGTGGTCAAGGCGCCGACGACGTCGAACGTCCCGCTCGCGCGCACCTCGTGCAGCGCCCAGGCGCTATCCTTGCCGCTCGACCATGCGATCAGCGCCTTGGGTATCTCGCCGCGACTTCTCACCGCATGGTTTCCGAATGATTGCTGCGCACCAGGCAAAGATGCCCGACACGGGGTATTGCGGCAAACGTTACGCTTAACAAGCGGTAACGCCGGCGCTCCAATGAACCAAATTGCAATGAGTCCCGCCTAGTTTCGCACGGCAAGACGCGCGCGGGCCAAAACAGGTGTGGGCCAAGACCAGCGCGCCGCGTCGGGGGAAGTTTCGGGACATGAGTTGGGTCGCCGATCGCATCGGTCGTGTTCTTGCCCGCTATCTGGAAGAGCCGGCGCAAGGCTATGAACCTTTCACGCCGACCGATCCGGAAGCGTTGCGCGCAACGCTGATGCCCGGCGACGTCCTGCTCGTCGAGGGCAACAATCACATTTCCGGCGTCATCAAATACCTCACACAGTCGACCTGGTCGCACGCGGCGCTCTATTGCGGCCCGATCGGCGACCGCGTCACCGCCGACGGCGAGCCGCTGGTGCTGGTGGAAGCCAATATCGGGCAAGGCGTCGTCGCCGTGCCGCTGTCGAAATACAGCCGCTACCACACGCGCATCTGCCGGCCGACAAAGCTGACCGCCGACGACCGCGCACGCGTCTGCGCCTACGCCGCCGAGCGCATCGGCTTCGATTACGATTTAAAGAACATCATCGACCTCTTGCGCTACCTGTTTCCGCTGCCGGTGCCGCAGCGTTGGCGTCGGCGCATGATGTCGCTCGGCTCAGGTCATCCGACCCGCATCATCTGCTCGGCGTTGATCGCGCAGGCCTTCGGCAACGTGCGCTATCCGATCCTGCCCAAGGTGACGCGCGCGGAAAGCGAAGCGGCGCGGCGGGAGATTCTGGAAATTCGCCATTCGTCGCTTTACGCGCCGCGCGATTTCGACATCTCGCCCTATTTCGAGGTGGTCAAGCCTACCTTGGTGCGCGGCTTCGATTACAAGGCCATGGCCTGGGCCGATCTGCCCGGCCCCGAAGCCGACGAGCTGATCCCTCTGGCGCCGGCCGACGGCGGCGCTTTCGAGGACGCGACGCTTTCGAAAGCGAGCTGACCGGCGGCCTTGCGGCGCGCGTCGGCGAGCCTTACCTCTCGGCCCATGATCGGGGCCGCATTCAACGCCTTCGCCGACCTGTTTGCGCCGCGCCTGCGCCGCGTGCTGGTTAAGTCAATCGGACTGGCCCTGCTGTTGATCGTGCTTATCGGCATCGGGCTGCACCATCTCATTGCCGCGCTGGCGGCGACCGGCGCCAACTGGGCCGAGCAGACAACGGGCTTTGCCCCGCACGCCGCATGGTCGGCGCTCGCCTTCGTGCTTTCGGTGATGGCCGGGCTCGGCATCGTTACCGGCGCGCTGTTTTTAATGCCGGCGGTTACGGCCTTTGTCGGCAGCTTTTTTGTCGACGAGGTGGCCGAGGTTGTCGAACGCGAACGCTACCCGGCCGAGGCGCCAGGCCGCGCACTGCCGTTCTTCGTCGCGCTAGTCGAAGGCATCAGAATCGCGCTTCTCGCCGTCATCGTCTATCTCTGCGCCCTGCCGTTTTTCTTCTTTGCCGGGTTCGGCGTCATCATTCTGTTTCTTGCCAACGCCTATCTGCTCAGCCGGGAATATTTCGAGCTTGCCGCCATGCGCTTCCGGCCGCCGGGCGAGGCCAAGGCCATGCGCAAGGCCCACGCGGGTTATGTCTTTCTCGCCGGGCTGGCGATCGCGGTATTTGTGTCGATCCCGTTGCTCAATTTCGCGACACCGATTTTCGCGATGGCTTTCATGGTCCGGGTGCACAAGACGCTCAGCGGCGCGCGGGTAGAGTTGATCGAGCCGGTTCGCTGAGCGCGCGAACTCAAGTCTTTGCGCGCAAATCGATCACGCGTTTGGCCTTGCCGGCCGAGCGCTCGACGGTGCCGGGCTTGACCGTCTTGACCTCGGCGGTGACGCCGATCGTGCCCTTGATGTGCTGCGCCAGATCGCGGCCGCAATCGGCCCATGCCGATTCGGCGGTGCCGGGGCGCGCTTCGACGAGGACGGTGATGGCGTCGAGCCGCTCGACGCGGCGCAGCTCGATGACAAAATGCGGCGCGACACGCGCGTCCTTGAGGATGATGTCCTCGATCTGGCTCGGGAATACGTTGACGCCGCGGACGATCATCATGTCGTCGGAACGGCCGATCACCTTTTCCATGCGCCGGAAGCTGCGCGCCGTGCCGGGCAGCAGGCGCGACAGATCGCGCGTGCGATAACGGATGACCGGCATCGCCTCCTTGGTGAGCGAGGTGAACACCAGTTCGCCGATCTCGCCATCCGGCAGTACCGCGCCGGTCTGCGGATCGATCACCTCCGGATAGAAATGATCCTCCCAGATGGTGCAGCCGTCCTTGGTCTCGATGCATTCACAGGACACGCCCGGCCCGATCACCTCCGACAGTCCGTAGTTGTCGATGGCGTGCAGATCGAAGGCGTCCTCGATCTCCTGACGCATGGCGTTGGTCCACGGCTCGGCGCCGCACATCGCGATCTTGAGCGAGGATTTGCGCGGATCGATCCCCTGCGCCCGAAATTCATCTAGAATCGCAAGCAGATAGCTTGGGGTGACGAAGATGATATCGGGCTTGAAATCCTCGATCAGCTTCACCTGCCGCTCGGTCATGCCGCCGGACACGGGCACGACAGTGAGCCCGAGCTTTTCCGCGCCGTGATGAAATCCGAGGCCGCCGGTGAACAGACCGTAGCCGTAGGAGTTCTGCGCCAGCATGCCGGGCCGGCAACCGGCGGCGCGCATCGAGCGCGCGATGAGCCCGGCCCAGGTGTCGATGTCGACGCGGCTATAGCCTACGACGGTCGGCTTGCCGGTGGTGCCGGAGGAAGCGTGGATGCGCAGGAGTTGCTCGCGCGGCATCGCCATCAGCCCGAACGGATATTTTTCGCGCAGCTCGGCTTTGCTTGTGAAAGGAAATTTGCGCAGGTCCTCGAGCGTTGTCAGATCATCGGGGCGCACGCCGGCGGCATCGAAGGCCTGCTTGTAGTGCGGCACTTTTTTGTAAACCCGGTCGAGCGTCCATTTCAGGCGCTTGAGCTGGAGCGCCGCGATCTCGTCGCGCGAGGCGATCTCGATCGGCTCCAGGGTGTCGCGGCGCGGCGTCAGGTCGACGCCCTTGAGCTTTAATCCCGGCATATTCGCTCATTTATTTGTATTTGCGCATGATCTTGTCCGAAAACCGGTATCCACTTTTCGGGGTCATGCGCGCTATATTTTTCGGCTTGCGGCGTTCCAGTGTTTTTCCAGATTGGCGATCAGCGCCGGCGAGAAATGGCAATAAGCCTGCTCGCGCGCATAGACCGCCATGAACTTGCGGAACGTGTCGAGCGGCTCTTCGCCCACGCGAATGGCGCGGCGATTGCCAGCGGCGCTGACCACGCCCGACGAGGTGAAATCCTCGCACACCTTCATGGTCGCCTGCTCGAGCTCGCCCGGCGGCACGACCAGATCGCAGACCATGCGGCCTTCCGGCGAATCGCAATCGATGCGCCTGCCCATCATGATCGCCTGGCGCGCGATGCGCGGGCCGACGAAGCGCGAAAAGCGCAAATTCGCCGCGCCCGGGATGATGCCTTCTTTGCGCGCCGGCAAGGTCATGTAGGCGTCGCTGCCGGCGACGACATAATCCATCACCAGGAGATACTGGCAGCCGCCGCCGATTGCGAAGGTGCCGAGTTGCGCCACCCAGGGCTTCTCGCGCGTGCCGCCATAGACTTCGTCCGGGCTGCGACTGCCGACCGCAATCCCGCGCAGCATCTTGTTGACGATGCCCATGTCGCGCGTGATGTACCAGAGGAACGGGATCTTGCCGCGATAGATGTGGGTAAGATTGATGCCGCTGCAAAAGACGTTGCGGCCCGCGTATTTCGGATGCTCGACCGCGCCGCCGCGCAGCACGCAGATTTCGCTCATCGGATCGAGGATCGCGAGGTCGACAGCGGTTTCGGTGTCGGCGAGCGTGTCGTCGTCCTCAGCGTTGAGAAACCGCGGATTCTGGATGCTGACGATGGCCGTTTTGCCCTTGCGCTCGACTTTGGCGGGGCCGAAATCGACCACGCCGTTCTTGATGAATTCGCCGCTGCGTTCGAAAGCCTCCTGCTTCGGCAGCAGCATGGCATGCACAAGGTGCGTGCCCGTTGTCTCGTCTGCGAGCACGTTGGCGAGGAAAATGCCTTGGTCGACCTCGATGCCGTCTTTCTCGCTCTGCATGAATTGCCGTTCGGCGTCGACCTGCTTGCGCGTGGGCGTCAGGCCCGGCACCAGTTTAGCCGCTTCGTAGCAAAGCTCCTCGACGCGCACGAAGCGGCCTAGATTCACCGTCAGCTTGCGATAGATCGTTTCGGCGTGCCGGGCGAGAAAGTCCTCGCGGCTGCGGCGGCCGTCCGAAAGAATGATACCGGCTGCATACTCCTCATCATCCGATCGGCGCGGCTTCTTCGGTAGCTTGGCGAGGAGAGCGGCACCGCTGCGCCAGTATTTCGCTGCCGCGGCGCTGTCGCGCTTGAGCGCGCCGGTGAACCGCGGCTGCGCCTTGATCCAGCTTGCCACGGCACTTTTGGCTAACCCGGCGCGGCAAAGGTATTCGCTCGTGTTCTCGCGGGTGAAGGCTTTGGCGCGCGCGACCCCTGAGCCTTCCATGAACGCCTCCCGCAACGCTTTCTTATGCCGCAACGGTCTTTCCCGGCCATTGGCACAGATCGGCGATGATGCATGTCTCGCAAAGCGGCCGCCGTGCCACGCAAGTGTAGCGCCCGTGCAGAATAAGCCAATGGTGCGCGTGCAATTTGTATTTCGCCGGCACCACCTGCTCGAGCTTCGTCTCGACGTCGAACGGCGTCTTGCCGGGCGCCAGTCCGGTGCGGTTGCCGACGCGGAAGATGTGGGTATCGACGGCGATGGTCGGCTCGCCGAAAGCGACGTTGAGCACGACATTGGCGGTCTTGCGGCCAACGCCCGGCAGCGCCTCCAGCGCTTCGCGCGTGCGCGGCACCTCGCCGCCATGCTCGGCGACCAGACGGCGCGACAGCTCGACAACATTTTTTGCCTTGGTGCGGTAGAGGCCGATGGTCTTGACCAGATCGCGCACGCGGGTTTCGCCCAGCGCCGCCATTTTTTCCGGCGTGTCGGCGAGCGCGAACAATGCGGGCGTTGCCTTGTTGACGCCGGCATCGGTCGCCTGCGCCGAGAGCACCACCGCGACCAGCAACGTGAACGGATTGATATGCTTGAGCTCTGTCTTGGGAGCTGGATTTGCCTTTTGAAACCGGCGAAACACTTCGTCGATCTCGGCGGCAGTCAACTGGCGCAAGGCGCCGAGCGCGGCCTTGACGTCGGCCTTGGCGCGCTGCGGCGCGGGTTTGACCTTGGCTTTGCGCCGCGATTGCCTAGCTTTCGGTTTGGAGGACGATTTGCGGACCGATTTTTTCGCCATGTTTCGGGTATAGTGACCCTTATGAACGCCGACAACAGCGGGCTTGAACCGACGATCTTTTCAGCGACGATCACGCCGCACCGCTCGCTTGGCCAGGTCGGCTTCGTCGTCCTGATGGCGGTTTTCGGCGGCGTCAGCTTCGTCACCGGCATCGCATTCCTGCTGATGGGAGCCTGGCCGATTTTCGGCTTTTTCGGTCTCGACGTGCTGCTGCTCTACATGGCGTTTCGGCTCAATTACCGCCATGCCGCGGCCTACGAGGAAGTCACCGTTACTCCCGTCGCGCTTACCGTGCGCAAGGTCAGTCACCGCGGCGTCGTGCGCGAATGGGTGCTCAATCCGCTGTGGGTCAGGCTGGAAAAGATCGCGCATGAGGAATTCGGCATCGAGCGGCTGCTGCTGATTTCGCGCGGCCGGCAACTGGCTATCGCCAATTTCCTGGGGCCCGACGAAAAGGCGAGTTTCGCTGTGGCGCTGGGCAATGCGCTGGCCGAAGCCAAACGCGGGGTGACGCGGACGGTGCTTCCCTAGCCAGTCAGAAATCGGGTGGCCGGGCCGGCGCATTCGGCCTAGATAGGCTTCATGATGAACATGACCGAAAACACCGCAATTTCCGCACGTTTCCCCGACCTCGCGCCGCTTCCCACTGCGGCGGCCGATTACGACGTGGTGCGCCGCGCCATCGCGCATATCCGCGGCAACTGGCGCTCGCAGCCGGAAATCGAAACCATCGCCGAGGCGGCCGGCGTGTCGGCAACCGATTTGCATCATTTGTTTCGCCGCTGGTGCGGGCTGACGCCCAAGGCCTTCCTGCAAGCGCTCACGCTCAACAGCGCGCGCGAATTGCTGCGCTCCTCGGCCAGCGTGCTCGACGCCTCCTACGAAGTCGGCCTGTCCGGCCCCGGCCGCCTGCACGATCTGTTCGTGACACACGAAGCGATGTCGCCCGGCGAATGGAAGGCCGGCGGCGAAGGCATCACCTTGACCTACGGCTTCCACCCGTCGCCGTTCGGCATGGCGCTGGTGATGACGACGCCGCGCGGCCTTGCCGGTCTCGCGCTCGCCGACGCCGGCAAGGAACGCGCCGCGTTGCGCGATATGCGCTCGCGCTGGCCGAGGGCAAAATACGTCGAAGACTTCGCCGCCACGGCGGCGACAGCGCGCCGCATCTTCGATACGAATTTGTGGAAACCGAAGCAGCCGCTGCGCGTGGTGCTGATCGGCACCGATTTCGAGGTGCGCGTATGGGAGAAGTTGCTCGACATCCCGATGGGCAAGCTCGACACCTATTCCGGCATTGCCGCCAAGGTCGGCGACCGCAAGGCCGCCCGCGCGGTCGGCGCCGCGGTCGGTAAGAACCCGATCTGCTTCGTGGTGCCGTGCCACCGCGTCGTCGGCAAAAATGGTGACATCACCGGCTACCACTGGGGCCTAACCCGCAAACGTGCGATGCTGGGCTGGGAAGCCGGGCAGATCGCGGCCTAGGCCCGAGCGCCGGCCGCCGGAACGGCTTGCCCCGAAGCGGCGTTATTGCCACGATCGCCAGGGAGGCAAACATGCGCATTTCTTTTATTGTCCTAGCGACGGGTCTTACGCTCGCGCCGGCGCTCGCCGCCGCCCAATCCGTGGACGCAAGCGGCCGCATCGACACCTCGGGTGGCGGTTCGGTCAATTCGAGAATTGACACACGCGCTTCGGGAGCGCTGGGCCGCGCCAAAAACGACGAGGCCCCGTTGGATGTGCGCCGTTACGTTCAGACGCACCCGGCCGCCCCGGGGGTCGCGGGGTCGCCCGGCGTAGGCGACACGCTCACGCCCAACACGGCCGTTCGCACCGTGCCGGGCTATCCGCAGTGGGGCTATACGAGTTCCGGAAACGGTCACGCCATCGTCGACAGGGACAACGGCGCGGTAACCGACGTCATTCGCTAGATACGGCGGCGCGGCGTCTACGCCGCCAGATCGAGCTTGGAGGCAACCGTCGAATCGGCATTGAGCCGGTAGATCATCGGCACGCCGGTATCCAGGTTCAGCTTGGTGATTGTGTCGGGCGTGTGCTTGTCGAGCACCATCACCAGGGCGCGAAGCGAATTGCCGTGCGCGGAGACCAGCACGCGCTCGCCGCGCAGCACGCGCGGCAAAATCTCGCGAATGTAGTAAGGCAGCACGCGCGCGGCGGTGTCGCGCAACGATTCACCCGCCGGCGGAGCGACGTCGTATGACCGGCGCCAGATATGCACCTGCTCCTCGCCCCATTTCTTGCGCGCGTCGTCCTTGTTCAGCCCCGAAAGTTCGCCGTAGTCGCGCTCGTTCAGCGCCTTGTCCTTGAACACCGGAATTTTCGTCTGCCCCAGCTCGGCAAGCATGAGATCGAGCGTGCGGTTGGCGCGCTTGAGCGCCGAGGTGAACGCCACGTCGAACGCGATGCCTTGCGCCTTGAGCTTGCGGCCGGCGGATTTTGCTTCCTCGACGCCTTGTTCGGTGAGGTCGATATCCTTCCAGCCTGTGAACAGATTTTTCAGATTCCAGTCGCTCTGGCCGTGCCGGACAAGCACGAGGATGCGTTCTTTGTCGGACACCACTGCCTCTACGGTTGTTTCTTGCTCATCTTCTTGGCCGCGCTCAGGCAGACGACGGCGACGACGAAGAATACGCCGGCCAGCACGAATCCGAGCACGGTGTGGTCGACGCTCAAGGACCGCGCCAGCGCGGGCACGATAAAGAGAGCGAAAACCACCGCGAAAACGCAAATGACGGCAAGGATCGCAATCCCGCCCGCGCCCCATTTTTGAACGATCATGGCGCGCCCTTTTAAATTTCTTTCAGGCCGAGCACATCGGCCATCGAATAAAGCCCGGGCTTCTGCGTGCGCGCCCACGCCGCCGCGTGCAACGCGCCGCTGGCGAAGATCATGCGATCCTCGGCCTTGTGGGTGAGTTCGATGCGCTCGGCAGGCCCCGCGAAGATCACGCTATGCTCGCCGACCACGGTGCCGCCGCGCAACGAGGCAAAGCCGATATCGCCCGGCTTGCGCTTGCCTTCATGGCCTTCGACGGCGCCGCTGTCGTCGAGATCGACACCGCGGCCGGCGGCGGCGGCACGGCCGAGCAGCAGCGCGGTGCCCGAAGGCGAATCGATCTTCTGGTTGTGGTGCATTTCGAGGATTTCGATATCGAAAGCTTTATCGAGCGTCTGCGCCGCGCGCCTGGTCAGGGCGGCAAGCAGATTGACGCCGAGGCTCATATTGCCGGACTTGACGATCACAGTCTTTTTAGCGGCGTCGTTGATTTTGGCCTCGTCGGCGGCGCCGATGCCGGTCGTGCCGATGATGTGAACCTTGCCGAGCGCCGCCGCCTGTTCGGCGAACGCAATGGTCGCCACCGGCGCGGTGAAGTCGATGATGCCGTCGGCCTTCTCCAGCACCGCGCGTGCGTCGCCGACGAGCTTGACGCCGTTCTCACCGGTGCCGGCGAGCGTGCCGGAATCCCAGCCGATCAGCGGCGAGCGCGCGTCTTCCAGCGCACCCGCCAGCGTGAATCCCTTGCCGTCGGCAATCGCCTTGACCAGCGTGCGGCCCATCCGCCCGCCGGCGCCCGCAATCACGAGCCGCATGTCCGCCATCGATCAACTCCGTTTCAAGCGCGGGTATAGCGCGGCAGACCCCTTGTTGTCATTCCGGGACGCGCGCGAACCCGGAATGGCAGCTAAGGCTGCGCGCCGTCGTAACCCTCGATGATGAGAATATCGGCTGTCGAATGCGGCTGCCGCCGCTTGATGTTTTCCTGATATTCGGGCGAGCGGTAACAGGCGAGCGCGGTGGCGTAATCGGGAAATTCGATCACCACGTTGCGCGAGCGGGGCTTGCCTTCCGGGCATTCGAACTTGCCGCCGCGAACCACGAACTTCGCGCCATATTTTTTGAAAATCGGCCCGTTGGCCGCGGCATAGGGCTTGTAGCCCTCTTCGTCGCGCACATCGATGTGACCGATCCAGTAACCCTTGGCCATTGCGTTCTCCTGTTATTCGTTTACGCGCGTTTAATCTCGGCGACGATTGCGTCGGCCGCTGCTTTCGGATCGGCAGCCTCAACGATCGGCCGGCCGACCACCAGATAATTTGCGCCGGCGGCAATCGCCTTCCCCGGCGTCATGACCCGCTTCTGATCGTCCTTGCCGCTGCCGGCGGGGCGAATGCCCGGCGTCACCAGCGTTATCCCCGGGCCGACCAGCTTGCGTAAGTTGGCGGCTTCTTCCGCCGAACAGACAAGACCATCGATGCCCGCGTCGCGCGCCTGCTGGGCGCGCAAGGCGGCCAGTTCGCCGACTTTCATGCGGTAACCGGCGGCGGATAGATCGTTGTCGTCATAGGACGTGAGCACGGTGACGGCGAGGATTTTTAGCGTCGAGCCGCGTTTGCCTTCAACGGCGGCTTTCATTGTCTGCGGATAGGCGTGCACGGTGAGGAACGTCGCGCCGAGCTGCGCCACGCTTTCCACGCCCTTGCTCACCGTGTTGGCGATGTCGTGCAGCTTGAGGTCGAGGAACACCTGCTTGCCGGCGGCGATCAGTCCGGCGGCGAACGGCAGGCCGCCGGCAAAGGCGAGCTGATAGCCGATCTTGTAGAAGGAAACCGCTTCGCCCAGCCGCGACACCATCGCCTCGGCGGCTTTCACCGAGGGCAGGTCGAGAGCGACGATCAGGCGTTCGCGGGCGGCAACCATGCGGCTCACATCATCATTCGCGCGACTTCGACCAGCCGGGCAAGCTGGGCGCGCAGCATATTGGCCTTGGCCGCGTCGGCAAGGCCGCCCACGTCGTCGAAGGCCTGCTCCGCATCGGCGATCGTGACCTGCTCCGGGATCACCAGCGCACCGCAGCCAAGCTCGAGAATCTGCCGCAACGCCATCAGCGAACGGACGCCGCCGAGCGGCCCCGGCGAAGCGGCGCCGATCGCGAACACGCGGCCCTTGAACGCGGCATAGGTCGGATCGCCGCGTTCGCGCACGCGCGACACCCAGTCGAGCGCGTTCTTGAGCATCGGCGCGACCGAGGCGCTGTATTCCGGGCTCGCAATAAACACGCCCTGGTGCGCCATGATCATCTGCTTGAGGCGCAGCGCATTCGCCGGCGGGCCGCCTTTGGTTTCGATGCCCGCCTCATAGATCGGCAGCTCGTAGTCGGCCAATGAAATGCGCGTCACGTCGACGTCGCTCAAGGTGAGCTCTTTGACGGCCAGCGCCGCCAGCCTGACGTTGTGCGAGCCGACGCGGGTCGAGCCGGGGATGACGAGGATTTTCGGAGTTGGCATCGGCGGCTCCGCTGGACCGGCCACCAATAACACAATCGCGCCGATCAGTGGCCGCGATAGACCCACACGCGCGCGGGCGGCAAATTCAGCCAGATCAATTCCGACGCTTCGGCCGTGATGCCGGAGAGCGCCTTGGGGATCGGCGGCAGCATGGCATAGGTGAACTGGATGAACGGAGCGGCCGGCGCCAACAGTCCCATCGCATCGGCGATGAGACGCAGACGCGTACGCAACGGCTTGGTCACCAGCGGCAGGCCGGAGACGACAGCCGCCGCCGGCTCACGGACGTAAGTCTCGAGCAGCCGGCGCAGCCGATAGGCATCGCCCTGCACCACCGTCGCCGCCGGATAGCGCGACCGCAACAGCCGGCAGAACGTCGGATTGAATTCGACCAGCACCAGGCGCGACGGATCGACGCCATGTGCGACCAGCGCTTCGGTCACCGGGCCGGTGCCGGGGCCCAGTTCGATCACGGGGCCGCTCGATTGCGCATCGACATAGCTCGCCATCGTGCGCGCCAACGCCTTGCCCGACGGCATGACGGCGCCGGTCGAAAGCGGCTTCTCGATCCATGAACGGATGAATTGCATCTCGTCGTCGAGACGCAGTGGCTTCTTTTCGGCGCGGGCAAACGATTGCAATGGCATCTATACGGCCTCACGCCTACGGACGGCAGTCATCCGGCTGCAATAACCACGGGTATAGCGCGCGGGGCGAGGGGTCAAGACGCTTCCCCTGTCTCGCCGTTACGGTTTCCTAAACCGTCGAAAAAGTCCCTGACTCGGCCGAAAAATCCGGCCGATTCCGGCTGGGTTTCCTGCGATGAAAGTTTATCGAACTCGGCCAACAACTCGCGTTGGCGTTTGGTGAGGCTCTGCGGCGTTTCCACCGAAACCTGGACGTACATGTCGCCGGTTTGCTTCGAGCGCAACACTGGCATGCCTTTGCCGGAAAGCCGGAAACGGCGGCCGGTCTGGGTGCCCGCGGGCACTTTCACGCGCGCCTTGCCGCCATCAATTGCCGGCACTTCGAACTCGCCGCCTAACGATGCCGTAACCATCGAAATCGGAACACGACAGTGCAGATCGGCGCCGTCGCGCTGAAACAGCTCGTGCGGCGTGATGGTGAGGAAAATATACAGATCGCCGGCGGGCCCGCCGCGCAGACCCGCTTCGCCTTCGCCGGCAAGGCGAATGCGCGTGCCGTCTTCGACGCCTGCCGGAATGTTCACCGACAGCGAGCGTTCGCGCGTGACGCGGCCCGCGCCCGTGCAGGACGGACAGGGATCGTCGATCACCTGGCCGCGGCCCTGACAGGAGGGACAGGTGCGCTCGAGCGTGAAGAAGCCCTGCGCGTGCCGAATTTTTCCAGCGCCGCCGCATGTGGCGCAGACTTTCGGCTTGGTGCCGGCCTTGGCGCCGGTGCCCGAGCACGCTTCGCAGATCACCGACGTCGGAATGCGCAGCTGCGCGGTCTTGCCGGTAAAAGCGTCGTTCAGGCTGATGTCCATGTTGTAGCGCAGATCGGAGCCGCGCTCGCGACCCTGCCCGCGGCCGCCGCCGCGACGCCCGCCGCCGCCCATGCCGAACAGGTCCTCGAAAATATCGGCGAAGGAGGACGCGAAATCGGCGCCGAAGCCGTGCCCGCCGCCGCTGCCGTGCTCGAACGCGGCGTGGCCGAAGCGGTCGTAGGCGGCGCGCTTGTCGCCGTCCTTGAGGACGTCGTAGGCCTCGTTGAGTTCCTTGAACTTGTGCACGCACTCGTTATCGCCCGGATTGCGATCCGGATGATGCTGCATGGCGAGCTTGCGGAACGCGGCCTTGAGCTCGACCTCCGTCGAGGTGCGGGA
>Ga0134126_10005011_pt1 | contig 16545 bp, 11 predicted proteins | sample KB31752_FD_96881 | JGI IMG/M metagenome (GOLD analysis project Ga0134126, IMG submission 96881) | Terrestrial soil microbial communities with excess Nitrogen fertilizer from Kellogg Biological Station, Michigan, USA - KB3-175-2 | ecosystem: Environmental > Terrestrial > Soil > Unclassified ...
CGATCTCCTCGCGCGTGTAGCCGGCCAGATACATGCGGACCACCGGCCGGCGCGACGGCGTGATCGTGTCGATCGCGCGCGCCACCTGCTGCGCCAGCTCGGACGACTCGAGCGATTGCTCGGGCTCGCGACGCGACGGCGCGGCAGGCTCCTGCCCAACGTCCTCCAACGCGTCCTCACGCGGACGGCGGTGGCGCCGTAAGACGTCGAGCGCCGCTGATACCGCAGTCCGGTACAGGTAAGACGAACCCACAGACGAAATCTGCTCACCGCGCGCCGGGCCCGCCGGGATCGCGTCCAACGCACGGCTCGAGCCCTCCGCGCGCGCACGCCACAGGCGAATGCGAACCTCTTGAAACACCTCGTCCACGTCGCTCTCCGACAACCCATGCCGGATACCGACGCGGCGCACCATTGCCGCGAACCGCATCAATACCGCTTCGATGGCCGGCGAGATCTGGTCGGTCACGTGGGGAACAACCATGGCGCGAAGGTAGCGAGCCCATCGCACAGCCGCAAAAAGGGCGCGCGACCGGGGCAAAAGGTGCCGCCGTCCGGGCCCGACGCGTCCGGCAGAGGGGCTGCCAGGCCCCGAACTCCGGCTTGGCCGCCGACTGCCCGTCGAACATCCGAATCGGGTGCACAATACCGGCTGTGAATGGTATTTTGAGGTGCTAGCTCCACTCAAAACGGGGACTCATGGCTACTCAGACACGTGCCGAGCGCCGCGCCGGTGCGGCGCTCAACCGCGAGCAGCTTCTGGCGGCATATCGGACGATGTATCTGTCGCGGCGGCTGGACGACAAGGAAATCCAGCTCAAAGGACAGAATAAGATCTTCTTTCAGATCTCCGGCGCGGGCCACGAAGCAATCCTGACGGCTGCGGGCATGACGCTGCGCGCCGGACACGATTGGTTCTTCCCCTACTACCGTGACCGGGCCTTGTGCCTCCAGTTAGGCATGACGCCGGCCGAGATGCTGTACGAAGCCGTGGGCGCGGCGCGGGACCCCAACTCGGGTGGTCGCCAGATGCCCAGTCACTGGGGCAGCAAGCGCCTCAACATCGTGTCGTCGTCGTCGCCCACAGGCACGCAGTTCCTCCACTCCACCGGGTGCGCGGAGGCCTCCCTGCGCGCGTCGTTGCTCTCGATTACCGAGGGCTTCGAGTCCGATGAAGTGACCTACGTGTCCGCGGGCGATGGCACGACCAGCGAGGGCGAGTTCTGGGAATCCCTCAACACGGCGTGCAATCTCGGTCTCCCTGTTGTCTATGTGATCGAGGACAACGGCTACGCCATCTCGGTGCCGGTGGAAGTGAACACGGCCGGCGGCAGCATCTCGAAGCTGGTCGCGTCGATGCCGGGTCTTCTCGTCGAAGAAGTGGACGGCTGCGATCTGGCGGCCAGCTATGCGGCGATGAGCAAAGCGGTGGCGTATGCGCGGGCACGACGCGGCCCCGCGCTCGTGCACGCACACGTGATCCGGCCGTACTCGCACTCGCTGTCCGACCAGGAGACGATGTACCGGCCGCCCGAAGAGCGCGACGTCGACGCGGCGCGCGATCCGTTAGTCACGTTCCCCAAGTGGCTGGTGGCCGAAGGACACATCACGGAGCAGGAGCTCGAGGCGCTCAAGACCGAGGTGGACGCGGAAATTCTCGCGGCCACCGATGATGCGCTCGAGCAACCGCAACCGGCCGCCGACACGGTGCTCTACGGCGTGTACTCGCCCGACGTGGATCCCACGAGCGAGCAGTTCGACACGGAGGACGACCCCAAATTCACGGGCGAGCCGACGACGATGGTCGACCTGCTCAACGCGTGCATGAAGGACGAAATGCACCGCGACGGGAAGATCCTCGTGTTCGGCGAGGACGTGGCCGACGTGTCGCGCGCGCAGTATCTGGGCAAGGTGAAGGGCAAGGGCGGCGTGTTCAAAGTGACGTGGGGCCTCCAGAAGGAGTTCGGCGGCGACCGCGTCTACAACTCTCCGTTAGCCGAAGCGAACATCGTCGGTCGCGCGGTGGGCCTGGCGGTACGCGGGTTCAAGCCCGTGGTCGAGATCCAATTCTTCGACTACATCTGGCCGGCGTACATGCAGCTGCGCAACGAGCTCGCGACCATGCGGTGGCGCTCGAACAACGAGTTCAGCGCGCCCGCCGTGGTGCGCGCGACGTACGGCGGGTACATCCGCGGCGCCATCTACCACTCGCAGACGGGCGCGTCGCTGTTCACGCACTGTCCTGGATTGCGCGTGGTGTGTCCGTCCACGGCGCTCGATGCGAACGGTCTCTTGCGCACTGCGATCCGCTGCGACGACCCCGTGATTTTCCTCGAGCACAAGCACCTCTATCGTCAGACGTACAACAAGGGTCGCAATCCCGGACCGAACTTCATGATTCCGTTCGGTAAGGCGAAGATCCTGCGCGAAGGCACCGGCATCACCCTGGTGACGTACGGCGCGACGGTGCAGCGCGCGCTCGTGGCGGCGAATCAGGTCGCCGACGATGGGATCGACGTCGAGGTGATCGATTTGCGCACGCTCTCGCCGTGGGATCGCGAGACCGTCATGGAGTCGGTGCGCAAGACGTCGCGCGTGATCGTGGCGTACGAGGATTCGCTCTCGTGGGGCTACGGCGCGGAGATCGCGGCGGCGATCGCGGACGAGTGCTTCGCGTGGCTGGACGCGCCGGTCAAGCGCGTCGCGTCGATGGACACGTTTGTCGGCTATGCGCCGTCGCTCGAGGATGCGATTCTGCCGCAGACGGACGATTTCGTCCGCGCGTACAGGGAGCTGGCGGCATTCTGAGACGGCGGCCGGTGGATCGTTAGGCGAGACGAGGCCCGCGTTCTTCAGCGCGGGCCTCGTTGCATCCGGGCGGGTTCAGCGCTCTCGCATGCGGTCGAGCACCGGCTTCACGTCGATGATCGGCGTCCCGTCGATCGCCTCGAGGTCCGCCACGGTGAACTCGAGCGGGCCATCGACGGCGACGATCCGGACGCGGTGAATGCCGATCGGGTTCGGCCGGTCCGGCGATCGCGTGCTGAATACGCCCCGCAGCGGCGCGGCCATGTCGTCGCGCGGATGGACGCGCAGAACCGAGCGATCGCTCTGGTGCAGCCACGTGAGCACCAGGATTTCATCGCCGACCCGGAGATCGCGCAGTGCATCGTTGTAGCGCGGATCGAACACGAGATGCGCCTCGGGCGCGCCCTCGTTGCCTTGCATCGGCGCGTGCGCGCGGTCGACGAGGGGTGATCGAACCTGGCCGATGGGAACGATGTCGTACATGTGTCCATCCGTCTGTGCATCGTTAGGCAATCTCGAACGCGGCGAGCATCTCCGCCTCCGACGGTGGATGCAGCACAGAGCGCGCCGCGAATTCGGCCGCTTGCGGGTATGACGTGCCGGTCAGGCGCGCAGCAGCGCGCTGCAAGTCGTACTCCGTTCGCTCGAGCTCGATGGCGGGGCCCAGGCGCAGCCAGTGCGCACCGGTCGCGCCGAACGGCATGCCGACGCTGCCGGCATTCACGATCTGTATGGCATCGAGCCGCCGATGAAACTGCATGTGCGTGTGGCCGCACACGACGATCGGCTCACGCCCGAGCGCAACATCGCCGCCGATGACGAAGCAGTCCACGCGCGCAGCCTCTGCTGCGGCAATCGCCGCGTCGAGTGCGGGAAGATTCCCGTGGATGTCGTACAACGCGGCGAGGCGCCGGGCGGCTATGATCACCGTCGCTCCGTTAGGCATCGACGTTCCCCCTGCCATCGCGTGGCTCGTCCGTAATGGACGTTGTGCGGACGGGGTTGCGGACGCCAGGCCGGAGCCAATTCATCGACTCGGGTCCGGTCACCCTTGACACTCGCGCGCCGGCGCGGTACTCATTTCGACGGTCGAAAGGAGTGGCATTTCCTGGAGCGGACCTCGTAACACGGAGGATTGATCCGTGACACGCGACGAGCGCGAAGCGCGCCTGCGCGAGGAGATCGCGCTGCACATCGACCTCGCCACCGAAGCGTACATCCGCCGCGGCATGTCGCCCGACGACGCACGGCGCGCCGCGCGACTCGACTTCGGCGCCGCCGAACACTTCAAAGACGAGGCGCGCGACCAGTTCCGCAGCCGGATGCGCGCGGCGATCGCTCAGGATGTTCGGTTTGCACTTCGCATGGCCCGGCGCGCGCCCGGCCTCACCGCGGTAGCGATCCTGACGCTCGGTATCGCGATCGCGCTCGCCACCACGGCGTTCACCGCGGTCGACGGCGTCCTGCTTCGCACACTGCCGTACCACGCACCGGACCGCCTCGCGCTCGTCTGGGGGACCGTGCACGGCTCGTCGGATCGCAGCCCCGTGTCGTTCACCAACGCGATGGATTGGCGCCGCGACACGCACGCCTTTGCATCACTGGCTGCGTTCAGCTGCACGCCGCGGCCGATTCTCACCGTTCGCGGCCAGCCCGCGCGTGCCTCGATGATGGACGTGTCCGCCGATTTCTTCCGCGTGCTCGACGCACGTCCGTTAGTCGGCCGCCTCTTCGATTCGACCGATTTCACCGCGCCCGCTGATGCCACGCCCGATGTCGTGGTGCTCACGTGGGACATCTGGCGCGACCGGTTCGCCGGCGACAGGTCGGTGGTCGGGTCGCGCGTATTGATCGACGACGCGCCCGTAACCGTGATCGGCGTACTGCCGCGGACCTTCTCTCCACTTCCAACGAGCCTTGCGTGCCGGCCGGATCTCTATCGGCCGCTGGCATCGCGCTACGATGACCGCCAGCGCCGGTGGGCGTTTCTCAAGGTCATCGCCCGCCTAACGCCAGGCGCCCGCCTGCCGCAGGCCCAAGCCGACCTCGATCTCGAGAACGCGCGGCTCGCCCAACAACATCCTGAGACGAACCGCGGTATGGGTGCCACCGTGGTATCGCTCGCCGCTTCGCTCACGAGGCCGCTCCGCTCGCTGCTCGTCCTGGCGCAGATCGGCGCATTGCTTGTCCTGCTCATTGCATGCGCGAACGTCGCGGGCCTGCTCCTCGCCCGTGCCACCGTTCGGCGGCGCGAGCTCTCGATCCGCGTCGCCATGGGCGCCAGCCGCTCCCGCCTAACGAGACAGATCGCCACCGAATGCCTGCTCCTCGGTGCCGCGGCGATGTCGCTGGGGATCGCACTCACCGTTGCGGCGACCGGCGCGCTCACGCGGCTCGCCGGCGACGCACTTCCGGATCCGCGTGGCTTTGCGGTCGATTGGCGCGTCGTCGTGTTCTCGCTCATCGTCTCGCTCGCCGCGACATTGGTGTTCGGGCTGGCGGCGGTTGCGAAATCCCGCGGCGACGGCGCGTGGCTGATCACAACCTTACGCGATGGCGGTCGCGGCACGACCGTCGCCCGCTCGCAACTCGGCGGCGCGATCGTTGCCGCGCAGCTCGCTGTCGCGATGGTCGTGCTCCTGGGCGCGTTTCTCCTCGCACGCAGCTATGGGCGCGTTCGCGATGTGGATGCGGGATTCGATCCAGCGAACGTTACCACCGCCCGAGTCTCGCTGCCCGATGCGACGTATCCTCGCGGCGAGAAGCAGGTCGCGTTCTTCCAGCAGGTGATTGCACGCATCACGGAGCGGCGCGGCGTGGTGGCCGCCGGCGCCGTGAGCATCCTGCCGGAATCGCCGAACTTCGATCAAACCACGGTTCGTCCGGATGGCCGCACGTACGGGCCTAACGAAGCGCCATCGCCGGACGTGTATCGCGTCACGCCCGGCTACTTCGCCGCGATGCGCATCACGCTCCGCGCCGGCCGGCTCTTTAGCGCCGAGGATGACGATCGGCACCCACTCGTCGCGGTGATCAACCAGACGATGGCGAACGCGCTCTTTCCGGGGCGCAGCCCGTTAGGCCAGCGGATGTGGACCGGCGCCGGCAACGCCGAGCGTACCATCGTCGGCGTGGTGAGGGACGTCTACCAGTATGGATTGGACAGCGTGAAGACGATGCAGTTCTACGTGCCCCACGCCGATAATTCGGGCGGAGACCTGACGCTCGTCGTCCGGTCGATCGATGCATCGGTACCGGCCGCTGCGACGATCCGCGAGGCCGTCCGCGCCGTCGATCCCGGTGTGCCGGTGGATGACATCCTTTCCATGAATCAGGTGCTGACGGAGTCGGCGTCGAAACGGCGGCTGCTCGCAGGTGTGTCGCTGACCTTTGCACTTGGCGCCATCGGCCTGGCTGCGATCGGCCTCTATGGACTCATCGCGTTTGCCGTCGAGCAGCGGACGCACGAGATCGGCGTCCGGATGGCAATGGGTGCGACCCGTCGCTCCGTGCTGTGGCTCGTGTTAGGCGGTACGTCGCGGCTCGTCGCCGGCGGCGCTGCCATTGGACTCGCCACCGCGGCCTTCGCGAACCGATTCATGGCGCCGTTTTTGTTCGGTGTCAGGGTCACCGACCCGGTAACGCTCGCGTTCGCGCCGGCCATTTTGGTCGTCGTTGCGTTGGCCGCGAGCGCGGCGCCGGCTATTCGCGCCGCGCGCGTCAACCCTGCTATCGCGCTGCGCGACGAATAGCCCCGCCTCCCCGAGGCGGTCGAGCCAAGGTAAGTTGAGGTCGGCGGCTGCCGGGAGGTCCCGTGCGCGCCTCACGTCCAGCTCGTACCAAGGAGCCCTCGAATGAAATCGCTGACGGCCGCGCTCACCTTTGTGTTCGCCGCCGCGCCCGCATTGTTGGGCCAGACGCCCGTGAACACGTCGTTAGGCAACACGCAGGGCCCGCACCCGTTCAACGTGCGCGACCTGGTGATGATGGACCGCGTCAGCGACCCGCAGCTCTCGCCCGACGGACGCTACGCGGCGTTCACCGTCCGCCGCACCGACTACGCTGCCAACCGCGGCATCACGGCGATCTACGTGCTGGATCTCGCCGGTACCGGCGCGCCGGTGCAGGTCGTGGACAGGGCGGTGCAGCCGCGTTGGGCACCCGACGGACATCATCTCTATTACATGGCCGCAGCCGACGGCGTCGAGCAGCTCTGGCGAGTCGACCTGGGCGGCTCCAACGGGTTGAATGTGGCGGCCCACGCGGCACCGACCCAGGTGAGCCGGACGCCCGTCGACCTCAACGCGTTCAAGCTGTCGCCCGACGGCTCGCACGTTTTGCTCTCGTACGAGGTGGACACCGAGTGCCGCACCCTCGCCTGCACTGCCCAACTGATCGCGGCGCGCGCCGCCGACAAGGCCAGCGGCACGCTGTACACTCGGCTCTTCGTTAGGCACTGGGACACGTGGGCCACGGGCCGCCGCAACCAGTTGTACATCGCGGCCATCGACGCCTCGGGCTCGGTCCAGGCCGAGCCGACGCTCTTGAGCAGACGCATCGATGGCGACATCCCGAGCAAGCCGTTCGGCGACGAGAGCGAATTCTCCTTCTCGCCCGACGGCAAGACGGTCTACTTTGGCGTGCGCATCGCGGGCACCACCGAGCCGTGGTCCACCAATTTCGACGTCTACCGCGTGCCGGCCGACGGGTCGGCCCCGCCTACCAATCTGACCGCGGCCAACAAGGCGTGGGATGCCTACCCGGTTGTGTCGCCCGATGGCAAGACGCTCTACTACCTGGCGATGAAGTTGCCGGGCGTCGAGTCGGACCGCTTCGGCATCATGGCGATGGATCTCGCCACGGGCCAGTCGCGCGAAATCGATCCGAAGTGGGACCGGTCCCCGGGCGGCCTAACGATCTCCCCCGATGGCAAGACGCTCTATGCCAGCGCCGACGACAATGGCGAGCACCCGATCTTCGCGATCGATGTCGCCACCGGCAATGCCACGCGCGTCGTGGGCGATGGCACCATCAGCGGCTTCGCGCTCGCGCACGGTCGCATGCTCTTCGCTCGCGATGACCTGAAACACCCCTCCGATCTCTATACGATCGACGCCGCGGCGGCAAACGGCCATGCCCAACAGGTCACGCACTTCAACACCGACGCCCTCGCGAACGCAAAAGAAGGCGACTGGGAGTTCTTCACGTTCAAGGGTTGGAGCGGCGAGACCGTGCAGGGCTACGTCGTGAAACCCGTGGGCTTCGAGCCGGGCAAGACCTACCCCGTGGCGTTCCTCATCCACGGCGGGCCGCAGGGCGCATGGGACAATGGGTGGAGCTATCGCTGGAATCCGCAAACGTACGCGGGCCAGGGCTTCGCGGTCGTCGCCATCAATTTCCACGGATCCACCGGCTATGGCCAGGCATTCACCAATTCCATCTCCGGCGACTGGGGCGGCAAACCCCTCGAGGACCTCAAGCTCGGCTGGGCCGCAGCGTTAGGCAAGTACAAGTTCCTCGACGGCTCGCGCGCCTGTGCGTTAGGCGCAAGCTATGGCGGCTACATGGCGTACTGGATCGCCGGCGTGTGGAACACCCCGTGGAAGTGTCTGGTCGATCACGACGGCGTGTTCGATACCCGCGCGATGTATTACGACACCGAAGAGCTGTGGTTCGAGGAGCGCGAGAACGGCGGCACGCAGTACGAACACCCCGAGAACTACGAGAAATTCAACCCGCTCGACCACGTGAAGGATTGGCGCGTCCCGATGCTCGTGGTGCACAGCAACCAGGACTTCCGCATCCCGATCAATCAGGGAATGGGCGCGTTCACGGCGCTCCAGCGCCGCGGCATTCCGAGCGAGTTCCTCACGTTCCCTGACGAAAACCACTGGGTGCTCAAGCCGCACAACAGCGTCCAGTGGCACGATGCCGTGAACGCGTGGCTCGCGAAATGGACGGGCGGCCTGAACGCTGGCAGCCCGGGGTCCCGCTAACCGCTCACGGTGAGGCTTTATCCGGCACGCACCGACAACGCGTGCCGGAACACGTTCTTCGGATCCCACCGCGCCTTGATGCGCTGGAGGCGCGGGTAGTTGTCTCCATAGTACAGCGTCGGCCACGCGACGCCCGACGTGTTGAGCACCGGGTCCGCGACATCGGTGTCGGGATGGTTGATGAGCGCGCCGTCGTACGCGTCGCCCGGCACCGGCACGCCGCCCGTGTCGGCGAACAGATCGCGGTAGAACGCCCGCACCCACGAGAGATTTGCGACCGCATCTCGCGGGTCCACCCAGCCGACGCTGCACGCAATGTCCAGCATCGCGTGCCGGTGGGCCGATGCGGTCGCATCCGGCGCCACCGTGTTCACCTGGCCGCCGTACGTGGCCAGGCCCAGCATGCCGCCCATCACGTCGACGTCGTCGCGCACGAGGTGCGCGTACGCGGCATCGGTCTGCCGGTCCGTTAGGCGGTGGCGCAGCAGCGCATCCTTCACCTTCGAGCTCACCCCGCCGGGCGGCATCGTGAACAGGTCGGGGAACGGCCGCAGCGCGAACTCGAGCCACGACATGCGCGCGACGTCCCGCTTGGCGGGCGAGCCTAACGCGCCACACACCGACCCGACGTGCCCGTCCACCAGCCCCTCGACTTCTCCGGCGGGCGCCGTGCTCACACCGCGCACGACGATCGTCCCGAACTGCTTGCGGTGGAGCTCGAGCAGCGTCCACAGCGACGCCCCCGGCGATCTCGCGGCGCTGTTGCGCTCGCACCAGACGCCGTGGTCGTGCACCAGGCGCCGGAACGCCGCCTCGTTCACCGACGACCAGCTCCACTCCGCGCGAAACGTCGTCACCGACTCCGGTGCGCGCGGCAGCATCGCCGACGGATCATCGCCCTCGGCGTTAGGCGCACGAAACCAGTAGCACGTGACCGCGCCGAGCGTCCCGCCGCCCGCGCCCGTGTTCGCCCACCAGAGGTCCCGATGCGGATCGTCCGGCTCGCGCGTCGCGATCACAGCCGTCGCGCGTCCACCCGCGTCGACCGTCACGACTTCGACGGCATACAAATAGTCGGCGGCCAAGCCGAGCTGCCGGCAGAGGAAGCCGAACGCGCCGCCGCACACGTGACCGCCCATGCCGACCTCGGGATATTCGCCGAGCGGAATCACCGTGCCCCAGCTCTCGGCGAGCGTACGGAAGGTCTCGCCCACGGTAGCGCCGGCCTCGACGCAGACGGCCCGGCGCTCGCGATCGTACGTAATGCGCTTCATGCGCGACACGTCGATGATCGCACGGACCTGGGCGTCGGTGACGAAATTCTCGAGGCAGTGTCCGCCGCTCGTGAGGGCGAACCGGCGCCCCTCGCGCACCGCCTCCTCGATGGCGGTCGCCACCTGCGCGGTCGATTCCGTTAGGCGAACGTAGTCGGGACGCGCGGTGAATCGCTTGTTGAATTGCTTGTCGACGACGGCGCGATATCGCGCATCATCTGGACCGATCTTCGCGGCGCCGGTGCGCGCGCCGCCGGCGGCGTGTGATGTCGTCATGTGCTCCAGTGTTACGGTGCGACATCATCCCCCGGCGACACGCGCACGGCGTACTCGATGAGCCGCTCCTATGTGGCGGATAGCGAATCGCCCAACGCGTCCAGGCGCTCCGTCCAGTACTGCTTGAGGCGCTCCGCCGTGTCACGGTCCGGCAACTTCGCGTGCGATACCGCAACCGAGCTCTTCGAGGCACCCTTGGCGTAGAATCCGACCGCAATGATGCTGCCATCGCTCCAGCCAATGCGCATCGATTTGGGTGCGGTCGCCGTTCGTATCCTCACGCGCTCGCCCAACCACTCGTTGCGCCGGCGCGCGTCGGCCCATGCGTCGAACAACGTCGCGACAGGGACGGCGAATGTGCGCGACTTGGTCGCTTCGTAGCTGCCGTCTCGCCGTTGGCCGCGTGCGCGAAGCCCCTTGATGCGCTCGTAGCCCACGGTCACCATCTGCGACCACCAGTCCGGTACCTTGTACTTCGTGCTCACCAGCGTGACGATGTCACGGTGCGGCATCGCGGCGGCGCCGTGGTGGTCGAGCGCGCGCACCCAGCGGTCCCACGTGCAGCCCGTGTGCTCTTTCACTGCTGCGTCGCTCATACCGGCGAGCGACGCAAATTCGCCCGACGCCGCACCGGCAGCACGAGCAGCCGGTGCTCCGTTAGGCGAACGATGCCGGGGTTTCTTGACGATCTGCGCGCGGGCGGCAGTGTACGCTTCACCCGTCTTGCGCATGCGAGCGCGAACGAGGCGCTTGAGATCCTTGTTACTTGGCATGGTCACGACTCCTTTGGGTACACCACGACCCGCTCCCCAGCAGCGCACGTGGTGACGCAAAGGACGACCATACGAATCCGGGAGTGTGCCCCCCTTTGCCTCGCAGCGGACCCCGGCTGGGGCGGAGTCTCGAGAGGTTGGGCGTGGATCGCCGCCGAGGACACAATGCAGCGGACGGCCGGCGCGGTCAAGACCTCGCCGCTCAGAACAATCCGGGAACCGCACCCCACGTCGCATCGCGGTATTCGCGATACGAGGGTCCGAAGTGCGACGCGAGGTGGTCTTCTTCGAGCCGCACCTTGCGCCAATAGGCCGCGATGAGCAGCAGCAGGCCGACGAGCGCGTGCACTTCTCCCGAGACGAGCGCGGTGCACGCGTACATGCCTAACACTGCCGTGTAGATGGGGTGCCGGAGCGATCGATACGGGCCGGCGCGCACCAGCTCCTGTCCCTCGGTGGCGGCGATCGCGCCGCTCCAGTTGCGACCCAGCATGCGGCGCGACCAGACTGCCAGCGCGAGAAACAGCAGCTGGATTGCCAGCGCCGCCGCAGAGAGCAGCATCGATGCGGGAACGAATCGCGCGCGCAGCCCCGGGACTCCCAGGAACACCATCAGCTGGCCGATCGAGACGAGCGTGACGTGCACCCCACGCGATGCGTTCGATTCGCGTTGCTCCACCGGCGCCGCGCTGTTCGCGGCGATCTCCCAGTAGAGGCTGAACACGACCCACAGGGCCAGCGAAATCCACAGCGGCGGCGTGTACCCGGAGAAGATCGACGCCACCCACGCCGGGGGGTGGCTGCTTCCGTTAGGCGAGTGCATGACGAGGCGTGCGCCCACCGCGCCCAGGAGCGCGCCGATCAGCGCCGACCGCAGGAGCGTGCGCGTCCGGGATGTCATCGTCAGGTGCGCGGCGCCGAGCCCGCGAGGGTCCGCCGCGCCGCCGTCAGCCGTGCCCGGAGGTCCGGGACGGCGCTCGCGGTCGCCGGATTCGCGGAGAGTTTGCCGAGCGCTTCGTCCACGGCATCGAGACCGAGGTTGGCGCCAAAGCGCGCGGACGCCTGGCTCCAGGCACTCTGGAACTTGGGATCGGCGGCGAGCTCGGTCTCGCCTAACGATTGCGCCTTGCCGATGATGTCGGCCAGCGCCGCCACGGCGCGCTGCGCGCCCTGCGGCGTCGAGAAGCTGCGCGGGTTGCCGACCATCTCGAGCTCCGGCATGCTGGCCACGAACCGGTGCAGCGCCGCCGCCTGCTGCGGATTTCTCGGGTTGTTCGAGTGCATGAGCGCCTGCGCCGCGCCCATGATCGCGAACGGCGCCGTCGCCGCGTGCGTCAACACCGGCGTCCCCGACACGACGCCCGTGAGCGGCAGCGCGCCCAACGCCAGTCCGCCTAACCCGTGAACGACGTGCAGGATCCGGCCTTCGATGCCGAACACGATGTGCGTCACGTCGCGGAGCGGTGCGAAGCCGAACAGCGCCGCACCGCCGAGGCTGGCCCACGCCGCGCTCGATGCGCCCGCGAGCTTGAAGTGTTGGTAGGCGCCCAGGCATCCGAGGGCGACGAGGAGCAGCGCGAGGTGCACGAGCACCCGCGTTGCGATCGATCGCACTGTCCTCCGGCGCTCGGTCGGACGCTCAACGGCTTCGGGGTTCAGCACGCGACGCTCCTGTGCACGGACCGCCACACCATGCGCGCGTTCGGTCACCCGGTCAAGTCCGCACCGCTCGTGACCACCCTTCCCTGACTCGATTCTTACCGGCTGCCGGTCACGACGGGCAGCTCCACGAAGCTCGCGTGGCCGGCCTCGTGGAACACCCGCTGCTCTGCCTTCTTGTAGTCGCCGGGTTTTGCCCAGAAGATGTTGGGCACGAAGGTCTGCGGGTTCCGATCGTACAGCGGGAACCAGCTCGACTGGATCTGCACCATGATCCGGTGGCCGGGCAGGAAGACGTGGTTGGCGGTCGGCAGCTCGAACTTGTACAGCAATGGTTCGTTAGGCGCGATCGCTTTCGGAGCCGAGAGGCTCTCGCGGTACCGGCCGCGGAAAATATCCATCGATACCGGCAGCTCGTATCCGCCCATGGCCGGATCGTCGCCCACTTCGTCGGGATAGACGTCGATCAGCTTGACCACCCAGTCGGCGTCGGTGCCGGTGGTGGACGCCACGAGGTTGGCCACGGGCTGGCCACTGATCTTGATCGGTTCCGTTAGGACGCCGGTCTCGTACGAGAGCACGTCGGTGCGGCCGCCGACCTCGCGCTGGTCGTCAACCAGCCACTGCACCCAGGTGAGCGGCGGCACGTACCCGACCGGCTGGATGGGCCGCGCACGGAACGGGACGGGCTTCGCGGGATCGGAGATGTACGAATCGAACGCGGCGTCGGGGGCCGTGGCCGTAGGCGCATCGAAACTCGCCGTTAGGCCAGCACCCAGGTAGAGCGGCGTTGGGCGGATGGCGCAGGCGGCGTCGCAGCCGGATGGCCACGCGCGGAGACGCTCCCACCGGTTGGTGCCCGTCTCGTATGCGTTGACGGCCGACACGTCCATCGGCGGCGCGCCGTCCTTGAGGTAGTGCGCGAGGAACGGCCCCAGGATGTTGCGCTGGAAGTAGTCCGAGCTGTTGGCCTGGAAATCGATGGCGCCCAACGAGCTGCCGTTCTCGATCTCCTGGCCGTGGTGCCACGGGCCGATGACGAGAAAGACTTTGTCGTTGGACGTATCCTTCGGCTTGATCGCTTTGTACACGGCGATCGCGCCGTAGATGTCTTCCTGATCCCAGAGGCTGTGGACGAGCATCACCGGCACGCTGACCGGTTGGGCGGCGAGAATCTTGTCCATCGCCTGCTGCTGCCACCACGAGTCGTAGCTCGGGTGCGCGAGGATCTTGGTCCAGAAGCCGACCTGGTCCAGGCCGTGCAGTTTGCCTAACGCGCCAGCGGACCCCGACTGCATGTACACGTCGTAATCGTCGAAGTGGTCGGTCCACCACTTGGCGCTGTTGTCGCGCGTCGCTTCCTGCTCGAGGATGTACGGCATGTTCTGCTCGCGGAACGCGCCATTGTGGAACCAGTCGTCGCCCATCCAGCCGTCGACCATTGGATTCATGGGCACGGAGACCTTGAGCGCGGGATGCGGATGCACGAGCCCCATCAACGGCTCGAACCCATCGTAGGAGATGCCGAGCTCGCCGACGTTTCCGTTCGTCTCGGGGATGTGCCTGATGAGCCAGTCGATGGTGTCATAGGTATCGGTCGACTCATCGACCTTCGTGGAATTGAGCGGACCGACGAGCGGGCGATTCATCACGTAGTCGCCCTCCGAGCCGTACTTGCCGCGGATGTCCTGGACCACGCGGATGTAGCCGCCGGGAATGATCACCTGGAGCGCGTTGTCGTAGCCGTTGAGCTCCGGGGCAAGGTGTGCGCTCTGCGCGTACGATGTGGTCGCGGTTGCGTCGTACGGCGTGCGCGTGAGCAGAATCGGCGCGCGGTGCGCGCCCTTCGGCACGAGAATCACGGTGTGGAGCTTCACGCCGTCGCGCATCGGGATCATCACATCGCGGCGCTCGTAATCGAACGTCGAAGTTGCCGGCGCGAACTTGGCCGGCGTCTCGCTGGGGAGCGTCGTGGCCTGCGCAACGGCGCGCCCAACCGGCAGCAGGGATACAGTCAACGCACCGGCAACCACGGCGCGAAACAGCGCGTTAGGCAAGTAGGACACTGACATGATGTGATCCCCGGAGATTGGACCGGCGAGCCGTCGAACGTTTCAGCGATCCGGCACGAGCACTTCGTTCCACTCTCGAATCGTCCATCGCGCGACCACGCCATTGGCCACGAACGGATCGTCACGAACGAACTGTTCGGCGGCTGCACGAGTCGAGAACACACCCATCGCGCCGCCGGACGGCTCATCGGTGAACGGCCCGATCAACAGCAGCCGGCCATCGGCGTGATAGGCATGCCAGAGCGCGCGGTGCGCGGCGAAATGCGCCGCGACTTTCGCGCGGTAGTCGGGTGTCCCTTCGTAGGTGAGGACGTACTTCACCGGCGGCTCCTATTGCTGCGGCGCCCGTCCTCGCGCGGCGGCGAGGCACGTGCGAGAGACGGGCGACGACTGTTGCACAAAGAGGCGCCGGGTGCGCCTCCGCCGCAAGACCGTAGCGGCGCGGCCCGCGTTGACGTGCTTCAACGTACGATGGGCGCGTTCGCCCTCAAGACCTCGGCGATCGGCATGCCCTCGACGTTGGGCAGCGACACACCCAACATGCCGGCGAACGTGGGTGCGAGATCGAGCAATGATGGCTCGCGCTGCAGTCGTCCGGCGGACACGCCAGGTCCCACCGCGACGAACCAACCGCCCGGGCGGTGTTCGCCGCTCCGCCCGTATTCGTTCGCACCGACAATGGTGCCGATGCGCGGCGATCGCGCGATCACGCGCGCGCCGGCGCCTCCCGCCAACGCCGTGCTGCCCATCGCCGTGCGATCGCTCCACTCGACGAGCAGATCGGGCAAGGCGTCGAGCTGGTCGCCGCGGTACAGGTCGCGCGTGCGGACGAGGCGCGAGATGAGCGCCCCACCCGTGGTGTCGTCCACGATCGTAAGGAGATCCGATTCGAGTTGCTCGATGAAGCGCTCAACCGCTTCACCTGACCGCAGCGTGCCGTGGGGCTCGCGGCCGACAAGGTTGAGTCGGATGCCGCTCACGGCCAGCCCGATTGACACCGGGAAGCACTGGCTTCGACCAGGCGCGACGCCGATGCGGCGCGCAGCCGGCGCCGCGTTAGGCATGATGCGGCGGGACCGGATGGCGGACAGCGGCCCGCGCACCGCGCGAGGAAGCACGTGCCACGCCGCCGCCGCCCAACTGTGCGCGCGGTCGCGCAGCGTGCGGCTCGCGCGCTCGGCCACGCCTAACGCAACCAACAGGTCGCGCAGAAGAAAATGCGCGCCGTAGCGGTGCGACATGCCGTGCGCGGTAAACACGACGCACGCGGCATCGCCCGCCGCGGCGACGATCTCGCCGATCGCGCGATCGATCGCCCGATACACCGAACGCATCGGATCCCCGGCCACCGCCGACACAGCCCGATCGTACGCGGGATGGCTGCGGTCGTGCAGATGCCAACATTGATGCCCAACGCAGTGCGACTCGCTGAACACTTGCATGAACAGGTCCCATCCGCCGCGCCGCAGGAGATCCAGCGTCCACGCCGTTTTGCGCTCGACACCCGACTCGAGCGCGATCACGAAATCGCGATACGCGCGCGCACTACGGGCGCCGCCATCGCACGATGCGCCGGCCGGATGCCGGCCCCACTTCGATTCGAGCCATGATCCCAGCTTGGCTGGCTGCGTCGAAAAGCCAAACAACCCATCGTGCGCGCCCCACTCGACGACGTGGACGCCGTTGA
>Ga0134126_10005012_pt1 | contig 16544 bp, 18 predicted proteins | sample KB31752_FD_96881 | JGI IMG/M metagenome (GOLD analysis project Ga0134126, IMG submission 96881) | Terrestrial soil microbial communities with excess Nitrogen fertilizer from Kellogg Biological Station, Michigan, USA - KB3-175-2 | ecosystem: Environmental > Terrestrial > Soil > Unclassified ...
ACCTTCTGCTTGATCTCCTCGTCCTCGACGATGCGGCCCTGCTCCGTGTCGACGAGGAACATGCGTCCCGGTTGCAGGCGGCCCTTGCGCAGGACGTTCTCGGGCGGCACATCGAGCACGCCGGCCTCGGAGGCCATGATGACGAGGTCGTCTTTCGTGACGTAGTAGCGCGAGGGACGCAGCCCGTTGCGGTCGAGCACGGCACCGATCTGCTTGCCGTCCGTGAAGGCGATCGAGGCCGGGCCGTCCCAGGGCTCCATCAGGCTCGAGTGGTACTGATAAAACGCCCGCCGAGCATCGTCCATGCTCTCGTGGTTCGACCACGGCTCCGGGATCATCATCATCATCGCGTGCGGGAGCGAGCGCCCTGCGAGCACCAGCAGCTCGAGCGTGTTGTCGAACATCGCCGAATCCGACCCGTACGGATTGACGACCGGACGGATCTTCTTCGTGTCCTCGCCGAAGAGCTCCGAGTCGAACAGCGCTTCGCGCGCGCGCATCCAGTTGATGTTGCCGCGGAGCGTGTTGATCTCCCCGTTGTGCGCGAGATACCGGTACGGGTGCGCGCGGTCCCAGCTCGGGAAGGTGTTCGTGCTGAAGCGCGAATGCACGAGCGCGAGCGCCGTCTCCATCGCCGGGTTCACGAGATCGGTGAAGTACCGGGCGAGCTGCTCGGTGAGGAGCATGCCCTTGTAGACGAAGGTCTTGTGCGAGAGGCTCGCGAGATACCAGTACTCCGCGCCGTCGATCGTCGAGGCACGGATCTCGCTGTATGCGCGCTTCCGGATGATGTAGAGCTTACGCTCGAACGCCATCTCGTCCGCGCAGTTCGCGCCTCGCCCGATGAAGATCTGACGCATGAACGGCTCGCAGCTGCGCGCCGTTTCTCCGAGCGAGCGGTTGTCGGTCGGCACCGTGCGCCAGCCGAGCACGGTCTGCCCCTCGGATTGCACGATGTGCTCGAAGTGCTCCTCGAGCCGGCGCCGTTTGGCGGGACTCCGCGGCAGGAAGACGAGGCCCGTGCCGTAGGCGCCGGGCTCGAGCGCGGGCAAGCGCGCCTTGCGCGCGATCTCCTTGAAGAAACCGTGCGGCATCTGCAGCAGCACCCCGGCTCCATCGCCGGTGTTCGCCTCACAGCCACACGCGCCGCGATGATCGAGATTGCGCAGCACCTCGATGGCCTGCGCGAGGATGCGGTGCGACTTGCGCCCCTTCATGTCGACGACGAAACCGACGCCGCAGGCATCGTGCTCGTACCACGGATCATAGAGACCTTGCTTTCCGGGTCTCACGGTTCTGCCACTGTTTTTCATGGGCATCGCCCAGCTTGTCCTGGCCTTGAGGCCGCCTGTTCTCGGAGCCACCGCTCGACCCCGTACTTCGATCCTCACGAGCGCGCGCGCTCCCGCGGGGCGCGCCGCCACCGCGTGCTCGCGGCCCGCGGCGAACGTCGTTTCAAACTCTGCGTCAGGGAACCGCCAGGCGCGGGAGCAGCGGATCGGGCGTTTGCTCCCAGCCTGCGGCGATGCGTTCGAGGAGGCGCGAATCGCCCGGCTCCTGCCGGACGAAGGGGCCTCAGCGACCGACCGGCCGCCGCGGCGCGCACTGACCTCGAGTCTACCTGGACTCTGTCCCGAATATTACCGACCAGCGAGGCGCGGTCAATGACCCTCGACGCTGTAAGTGAAGCGCGGCCGGCCGCCCTGCCGCTCAGGTAGGCGCCAGCCGTCTTGTCCGCCCGGACGCCTGCCTCTTTCGGGAGAGAGGCGGGCCCCCGCGACCCTTGAAAGCCCGGCCGACGGCCCCCAGCTCTGCGGCATCGGGCGCCGGCATGGGCTGCGCGCCGCAGAAACTGTTCAATACAACCCTTATTGGAGGACTTTCTCATGGCAATCGTACGCTTCGGACCCACGGGCCTCGTCTCGCAGCTGCACGATGAGATCAACCGCGTATTCACCGCTCTATCGACCGCCGAGGACTCGAGCGGAGCGACTTCGACGTGGATACCGCCGGTCGATATCACCGAGCATCCGGATCGATTCGAGCTGGCCGTCGATCTACCCGGCGTCGATCCTGACAAGGTGGAAGTCACGCTCGAGGATGGCGTGCTGAGCCTCTCGGGCGAGCGTGCGCCCTCTGCGAAGCGCAGCGGCGAGCAGGAGGAAACCCGTGCGCGCATCGAGCGCCGCTACGGACGGTTCTACCGTCGCTTCGTACTGCCTGAGATGGTGGACGCGGAACGCGTGCAGGCGAGCGGACGAAACGGCGTGCTCGAGATCACGATCCCGAAGCAGCCGAAGGCGCTGCCCCGCCGCATCAAAATCGCGGCCTGACGATCAACTTGGCGGACCGACCGGCAGACCGCCGGCTCACGGGTCGGCGTTCGCCGGTGGACGAAAGGGCCGCGGGTCCCTTAGACCGCGGCCCCGCCCGTCGCGGGGAAGTGCCCGCCGGTTCCGCCGTGCTCGCGGACCGGGATCATCAGCAGCAATCCCGCGAGCAGGAATACGATCCCCACGGCGACCCCGGCGCGCTGGCTCCCGGCAAGCGCGGTGACGATGCCGATGGCGAGCGGTCCGAGGAACGTCGTCGCATTGCCGGACACGGCATAGAGCCCGAAGAACTCGTTGAGGCGGTCGGGCGGGGACAGCTTCGCCATCAGCGTGCGGCTCGTCACGAGCCCACCCGTGACGAAGAGCGCGACCAGATTTTGTGTCACGAGAAACACGCGATCGGGGAGCGTCGGGAACGTCCCGGCGAGCGCGGCCAGGAGGCCGTGCGATCCGGACGATGCGGCGGCTGCACCCGCCGCTGCCGCGGTCACCGCCCCATGGATCTTCACGAAAAAGATCATGTCCGGCGTGATCGAGCAGACCGCCACGTTCGCGAGCAGGCAGCCCGCTACGAAGAAGATCGCGGCCAGCTTCGAGCCCGTGACCCGATCGAGCCAGCCGGCGAACACGGCAGCCGAGACTGCCACGATGCTGTTGACGACGCCCATGGCGACCAGCATGCGAGGCGTCCAGTGCAGCACGCCGGCCGCGACGACGCTCGTGAACAGCATCATCACCATGAAGCCTTCGTTGTACAGCAGACGTGCCACGAGAAAGATCGCCGTGTTGCGGTAGCTTCTGAGGCTCGCGAGAGTGTGCGCGAGCTCCGAGAGGCCGTCGCGGATGGCCCGGCCGATCCGCCGCGAGGTGGCGGGAGAGTCCGGCGTCAACACGAACATCGGCAGCGAGAATGCCACGATCCAGATCGCGGCGATGATGCCCACGGCGCGTTCGGGCTCGTGGGCCTGAACGCTCAGGCCGAAGAGCGGATGCGGGTTCGTATCCCACGCAACCAGATAGAAAACGAACAGCACGAGCCCGAAGAGATTGCCGAATCCAAAGCCGAGTCCGCTCAGGACCCCGAGCCGACCGGGCGGGGCGACGTTCGGCAGCATCGCGTTCGTGAAGACGGCGGACCATTCGAAGCACAGCGTTCCTCCGATGAGGCACGCCATGATCCAGGGCAGGTGATGCGTCATGCCGGGCGTTGCGAACCAGAGTGAGGCCATGGCCGGCACGCCGATCAGCATGCAGCCGACGAGCCACGGCTTGCGCCGTCCGCCCGCATCCGCGATCGCGCCGAGAACCGGGCCTCCGATCGCAACGAGCATGGCGCCGACAGCCTCGGTGAAGCTCCAGATGGTCTGGCCGCGAACCGGGTCGGGGATGACGACCGTTGTGAAGTAGGCGGCAAAGACGAAGATGTTCACGAGCACGTTGTAGGGGTTGCGTGCCCCGTCGCCGGCCGCCCAGGCGATCTGGCCTATGAGGCTTGCCGGGCGAACGCCCGCCACCGCCCGAACGGACCCAGAGCCCGCGAGCGCGAGCGGTTCGGCCGAGCGAACCTGTGTCATTGCTGGCCCCCGCGCATGATCTTGCCCCCGCACATGATCTTGCCCCCGTGCATGATCCGGCTGCCGTGCATGACGGCGCCCGCACGGTAACATCTTCGCGCCGGTGATACTGTGGACTTTTCCGGGAGGGTCGAGGGCATGAGGGGCAGCCTGATCGTGGTGGGTTTGGCCTGCGCGCTGCTCGCACATCTCGCCGTCGAGGCGGCGAGCCCGGCACTCACCGCGGCCGCCGTTGCGCTCGCGGCAGTCGTAGTGCTCGCCCCGAGCCTCGCTCGCGGCAGCCTCGCGGCCTGGACGGGGGCGCTCGCGATCGCGGGCGCGCTCGCCGTCGCGGCATCGAGGCGCTGGATATGGCTTCCGCTCTATGCGCCGCCGGTGCTCGGCGACGCTTTCGGGGCCTGGTTGTTCGGACACACACTCGCCGCCGGACGCACTCCTCTTATCGAGCGCCTCGTGCGGCGGCTGCACGGTGACCCCGGCCGACCGCTCGAACCGTCGATCGCGCGGTACGCGCGCACGCTCACTTTTGCATGGACCCTGCTCTTCGGAGTACTCGGCGCCACGAGTCTCGCGCTCGCACTCCTCGCCATACCGAACGGCGTGCTGATCCTGCTTGGTTTCGCCCCGCCCCTCGCGGTTCCGCAGACGGCCTGGTCCTGGTTTGCGAACGTCGCCGCGTATGGCATCGCGGCCGGATTCTTCGTTCTCGAGTACGCCTACCGCCGAATGCGCTTCCCGCAGCAGCCGCAGAAGAGCTTCCTCGAGTTCGTGAGAGCGCTCCTTGCGATCGCTCCGAGCCTGATCGAGCTCGAATCGCGCGCAGCGCAACCGGTGATTCGCGCAGAGTCGGCGGAATGAGCGCGCGTTTCACCGCGAGTATCCGCATCGCGAGCGACCATCCGGCGCTGGCAGGCCATTTCCCCGGAAGACCGGTCGTCCCGGGGGTGCTGGTGCTCGAGCGGCTGCTCGAGGCCGCGGAGGGTCACCTCGGACATGCGCTGCACGTCGCAAGTCTTGCGCATGCCAAGTTCCCCTCGCCACTCATGCCGGAGGAGGAGGCGCGCGTGAGCTTCCACATCGATGACCGTCGGCTCGACTTCGAGGTCGAGCACGACGGCCGGCTCATCGCGCAGGGCGTGTTCCAGCTCGCCGCCGGGCGGCGTCCATGACGAGCGCGATCTGGCGCATCACCGTCGCGCTGGGCCTGAGCGGGGCGGCCGCCTGCTGTGCCTTCGCGCTCGGTGCCGCGACCGATCGCGGCTCCGAGCTCGAGTCGATTCTGCGCGCTTTGGCCCGTCCCGCGCCCTCGAGCACCCCGTTCATCGAGGCGCGATTCTCGCCGCTCCTCTCCCGGCCGATCGTCGTCTCCGGCGAGCTTCAATATCTCGGACCTGGGTCGCTCGTGCGCATGGTCGAGAAGCCATACCGCGAGCGCGCCGAGATCCGCGGCAACGCGGTGACCGTACGGCGCGGCGATGCACCAGCCCAGCACTTCTCGCTCGATCAGGCACCGCAGATGAGGAGTCTCGTGGCGAGCTTCTCGGCGCTCCTCGCGGGCGACGTCGCGACACTGCGAAGCGCGTTCGCACTCGATCTGCACGGTGCTCCGAGCGGCTGGACCGTCGGACTCACGCCGCTCGACCCCCACGTCCACGCGAGCATTCGCTCAATCCTGGTGACCGGCAGCGGCGGCGAGCCGCGATGCCTGACGACCTTCCAGGCGAACGACGACGTCGACTTCATGCTGCTCGCAAACGCGGCCCGCAGCTCGGTTCCCGCCCAGCCTGACCGCCACTGGTTCGAGTCGCGCTGCCGGGGCACGCAAGCCGCGGCAGAGGAGTAGCGATCTGCGCCTCGCGGCTCCTCGCGTTCGAGCGGCGCTCATTGCGCTCCTCTGGCTGGGGCTCCTCGTAGCCCTCGCCATGTATGTTCGCGCGGCACTGCGCGTGAGCGGCGACCTGCGACTCTTCCTGCCGGCGCCGCACACGCGCACCGAGCGGCTGATTCTCCGAGAGGTGAGCGAGGGGCCGGCCGCGCGGCTCCTGATGGTCGCGCTGAGCGGCGCGGACACTGCGCACCTTGCCGACACCTCCAGGCGGTTCGCGGCGGCACTGCGAAGCGATCCGGCGTTTCGCCTCGTGGAGAACGGCGAGAACCTGCTCGAGACGATTCCCGAATCGCTGCTGCCGTACCGGTACCTCCTCTCGCCAACGCTCGACCATGACCGCCTCGATGCCGCGTATCTGCATCGGGAGCTCAACGAGCGCGAGCATGACCTCGCCTCGCCGGCCGCGAGCCTGCTCGAAGCCTGGCTGCCGCGCGATCCGACGCTCGAGACGCTGAAAGTGCTCGACTCGTGGCGTCCGCCGCATGAGCCGAAGACCCTCGATGAGGTCTGGTTTGACACCCAGGCTCGCGAAGCGCTGCTTGTGGTTGAGACGGCCGCCCCTGCCTTTGATCCACGAGCCCAGCGCGCGGCGATCGCGGACCTACGCACGCACTTCGCAGCCGCGCGCACGGAGCCCTCCATCCAGCTCACCGTGACCGGTCCCGGCGCCTTTTCGGTGCTGATGCAAGCTCGCAGCGAGGCGGACGCGCGGCTCGCAAGCATTCTCGACACCGCAGCGATGATCGTGCTGATGCTGGTCGCGTATCGCAGGCTCGCGTACGTCGCATTGGGTGCACTACCGCTCGCGACCGGCGGCGTGATCGCGCTCGCGGTCGTCACGGCGCTATTCGGCACGGTGCACGGCATCACGATCGCCTTCGGGTTCACTTTGATTGGGGTTGCGATCGACTATCCGATCTTCCTGTTCAGCCATCAGCTGCCGGGTGAGCCGCCCCTTGCGGCCGCGCGCTCGATCTGGAGGACACTCGTGATCGCGGTCACGGCACTTGCGATTGCGTATCTCGCTTTCCTCCTCTCAGGCGTTGCGGGGCTCGTTCAGCTCGCGTGCTTCAACATCGCCGGACTCGCCGCCGCCGGTCTTTCGACCCGCTACCTGCTGCCCCGGATCACGCCGGCCGCCACCTGCGATTGCGGGAAGATGCGCCTGCCCGCCGCGATTGCGGCGAGCAGCGCTCGACTACCCCGCCTCGGCTGGCTCGCGGGGGCGCTCGGGGCGGCCGCGATCGCGGCGTTGGCGCTCGTTCCGGGCCCGCTCTGGGACAACGATCTCGGGCACCTCACGCCGGTTCCCCAGTCGCTGCTTCTGCAGTACGAGCGGCTGCGCGATGCGCTCGGAGCGCCGGACGTTCGCTATTTGATGACGGTCGAAGGCTCTTCGGCGGAAGAGGTGCTCGCTCGCGAAGAGCGCTTGACCCCCACGCTGCGCCGGCTCGCGGCGAGTGGCGCCGCGATGGGCTTCGAGGCCGCCGCGCGCTATCTGCCGAGCGCCGCCACACAGGAGCGCCGGCGAGCGCAGCTTCCGGATTCGGCAGCCCTGCGCGAGGCGCTCGATCGGGCGCTCGAAGGAACGGCGTTTCGACCGAGCGTGTTCGAGCCGTTCTTGCGCGATGTGGAGCGCGCTCGGCAATTGCCTCCACTCACGCCGAGCCGCGTGGCGGGCACGCCGCTCGAGCTCACGATCGGCAGCCTCCTCCTCGAGCAGGAGGGCCGCTGGACCGGCCTCGTAACGTTCACCGATGTCGCCGACCCGGAGGCGGTCCGGCGTCTGGCGGCGGATGCGGGCGGCGCCCAGCTCATCGATCTCAAGGAGGCTTCGGAGCAGCTCGTGAGCCGTCAGCGCCTGCGCATCGTTTGGAGCATCTGCGGCGCGGCCATTCTGCTTGCGCTCGTGGTGCTCACCGCGCTGCGCTCGCCGGCACGAGCGCTGCGCGTGCTCGCGCCGATGGGGCTCACCGCACTCCTCACCCTTGCGATCCTGCACGCGGCCGGCGTCGCCCTCAATCTTTTCCATCTCATTGCGCTCGTGCTCGCGGCCGGCCTCGGGCTCGACTATGGACTGTTCTCCGAGCGGTCGATGCACGACCCGCACGGCCGGCGGCGCACGCTGCATGCGATCACGGTCTGCGCAGCCGCCGCGTGCACGGTTTTCGTGGTTCTCGCGAGTTCCTCGCTTCCCGTGCTGCGCTCGATCGGTGTGACGGTAGTGCTCGGGGTCGTCGGCAATTATCTGCTGGCGCTCGTCCTCGTGCGGCCTCCCAGCGAGCCGGCATGAGCGAGCCCCAAGGAGCTCGCACGATCGGGCGCGATGCCATCGCTGCGCTGATCCCGCACCAGGGCGCGATGTGCCTGCTCGAGCGCGTGCTCGAATGGGATGCGGACCGCATTTCGCTCGCGACCGCGACGCATCGCTCGGCAGACAATCCGCTGCGCGCACGCGGGCGGCTCCGCGCTCTGCACCTCTGCGAATACGGCGCACAAGCCATGGCCGTTCACGGAGGGCTCGTCGCGCAGGCTGCGGGCTCGCGCGCGCAGCCTGGCATGCTCGTTTCGCTGCGCGAAGTGCGTTTCTACCGCGGGTACATCGAGGATCTGCCCGGGGAGCTCGAAGTCGAGGCGCGCCGCCTCCTGCAAACCGCGGGAAGCTGGCAGTACGTGTTCACCGTCAATCACGCGTCTGAGCAGCTCGCCTCCGGCCGAGCGGCCGTCATGCTTCCTCGGTAAAGTGATACCTGGCGACACGTCTCGCACATCAAGCCACCGGGGGTCGTCTCATGGTCTTTCGTCTACACCGCGTAGCCGGTTTGCTCGCCTGCATTCTCGTCGTGGCCGGTCTGGGCCTCACGGCCGCCGATGCGGCACACAAGCCGAGTGCGCCAGACTGCAACCGTCGTTGCCTCCTCGAGTTCCTCCAGACGTATACGGAGGGCCTGCTGGACAACGACACCTTCCGTATCAAGGTTGCGCCCGGTCTCCGCGTCACCTCGAACGGAGTCGACGTTCAGCTCGGTAAGGGGGAGGTCTGGGGGCTGGCCAAGCGCATGCCCTATCGTCAGGCTTTCGTCGATCCCGTTACCGGTGCGGCGATATTCCTGGGCACGGTGACCAACGCTCCCACGAGCCAGGGGGAGCGATGGTGGTTCTACATGCTGCGCCTGAAAGTCGTCGCGAGACAGATCGCGGAGGTCGAGGAAATCTCGTACGACGGCATGCTCAGGAGGACTCCCGCTTCCAAGCTTACGCAGGCCGACCGGATTTACGACGCCGTGCTGCCGCCGGATGAGCAGGCTTCGCGAGCAGAGCTCATCGCCACGGCCAACAAATACTTCGACGTGGTTTCTGGAACCCTCGACTACCACGACGCACCATGGCATCCGGAATGCTCGCGGCTCGAGGACGCGATCCTGACCGTCAATCAGCCCGAGTCGGCTGGCAGCTGTGCCGGTGAGTTCGAGAACCCGCGGATCAAATGGATCGTGAAGAACCGCCGCGTGTATATCGTGGATGTCGAGCGCGGGGTCGTGGTGGCAGTCGCCAACTTCACCTCGCCGCCCGAGTACCCGAACAACAACGCCTCGGTCGTCTTCGAGGTGTTCAAGATTCAGGATGGGCTGATCCGCCACATCGAGGCGATGTTCCGTGGCGACAGCTCGATGAAAACCTCCACCTGGCCTGATCTGCCATCGGCGGCGCCGGCGACGGGAAAGTGACGGGCCAGTGAGTCCCCCTCGAGGTCAAGCTCAAATGGCGACGCAGGCGGAGAGCAGCGCGATGAGGCCCAAGGGGACGACCAAACGAAACCAGCGGCGCCTGCGCGGGAGCGTAACGACCGACACTCCTATTCCGATGAATATCAGGCACACCGAGATCAGCTCGGCTTGAGTGAACGCGATACCGAGGAAACCGAGCCGTGGATTTATGCGGATCTTCTCGATCAGCAGCCGCTCGAAACCGGCGCAGAGGAGGTACAGCGCGAACACAGCGCCGCGCGGGCGCGGCTGCTTCGACCACCCTTGCAGTATTGAGAACATCAGAAGCGCCGCGACCGATTCGTAAATAGGGGTGGGATAGACCCCAGGAGGAGGTATGACTTGTCCGACGATGTTGCCTGGATAAGTCTGGGCCCAAAGCCACATGGGCAGCCACTCCGGTTTCAGCGCCGGATTCGCGGCAATGCCCCAATCACCATCCCCGGAAACCTGGCAGCCTATACGACCGATCGCGTACCCGAGCAGCAATGCGGGCGCTACGCTGTCGAGCATCGGCACAACCGGGATACGGTGTCGCCGCAGGAACCACACACCCACCGCGACGCCAAAGAGAAGGGCCCCATAAATCGAGAACCCCTGGCGCGAAAATATGTGGCCCGTCGGGTCGGCTGCAAACTCCGGCACATGATCGAGAATGTCGAACAGCCGAGCGCCAATGATGCCTGCGAGTAGCGTGATCGCCGTGAGGTCGCTGACGAGGCGATGCGAGCCCGCAGGGAGCCGGTCAATCGCTTCGGCGCGGCGAATGTTTCGCGAAAACACGTAGGCAGCAAGCATTACCGCCAGTGCCACGCAAAGGCCGAACGTCGGTATCGGCAGCGGAACATTCACGCCGAGGCTCACGCGCACAAGATCACTGACGTACGGAAAAGACACGCCCTCCCCTTCGTGTCCGGCGCCGCTAGCAGCGACGCCGGTACGGGTCGTTACATATCAGCAGGATGCCGCCAATCCCACAAAAATGGGCTACCCTCCGGGGTGGGAGGAATCATGAAAATATCGCGCTCATTGTGTCTCATCCTTTTGGCCTGCTCCTCGGTGGCGGCATCCAAATCCGCACCTCTACCGGCATCCTCGTGCGACCGTGAATGCCTGCGAGGTATGACCACGGCTTATCTATACGCCCTCCTCAGGCACGACACCAGCAGACTCCCCGTCGCTGAGAACGTGCGCGTGACGGAAGATGCCGTTGAGAAGCCGCTCGCCAAAGTCGGGCTCTTGAGGACCGTCACCCGCCTCCGGGGCTTCCGCCAGGACATCCTGGATGAGCGAGCTGGGATGGCCGGCGCCGATGTCGTCGCGGAAGAAAGCGGTGCGCCGATTCTGCTGGTCGTGCGTCTCAAGATCGTCGACCGCAAGATTACGGAGATCGAGACCGTGGCGACGCGCAGCCGTGCGGAAGGGCTCATCTTTGATATCGACGGCCTGAGCGCGCCGAGCGAAGTCATGAATTACGCGCCACGACCTGAACAGCTTTCCTCGCGCGAGGAGGCCATCAGCGCAGCCTTGCACTACCCCGAGGGCCTCAATTCCGCGAAGACTTTCGCCGCGGTCAATGCCCCGTTCGCTCCGGACGCCTATCGATACGAGAACGGACAGATCATGGCAGGACCGGACTGCAAGTTCGCTCCGGGCTGCCAGAACATCGCAACGCAGTCGCTCGCGATATTCAAGCGGCTAGGCAAAGTCACGACGCGCGTCATCGGCGTCGACGAAAGGATGGGGATCGTCTGGCTCCGAATGTCGTGGGGCGTGCGTCAAAGCGGCGGCGATCAGCTCACCGTCTGGGAAGCATTCAAAGTCTACGACGGACAGATCCATGCGGTTGAGGCATTCATGAGAATTCTCCCGGTAGCTTTGGCCAACGGCGGCTGGGACGAAGGCCTAGTGCGGTAGCGGCGTCAGCCTTCACCGCGCGGCACATTTCCGCGCGGGCGTCGCCGCACCCAATGACGTACTAGCTCGTACTCCGATACGGAGGTCGCCGAAACCTTCGTCACCTTCACGAGCGATCGCTTACGTAGAAGCCGGACCGCCGCCTGGACGGCAGACTTCGAAAGGCCCGTCTGCGCGGCGAGTCGCTGCAGGCTCACCGGCACGGCTCGACGTTCCGAACGTACCCATTGCGCGTACAAGACCAAATAGACCAGGAACGCCGCTGGCGACCGGTCGTGCCCTGCGAGATCCCGCATCAGCACGTCCAGGACGTAATCGTCTATCTCGGTATGGTACATATCACTATAGTAATAACACACCCATGCCGTTGCAAACGGCGCGAGGAAAACCGACAATTCGCGCCGCTGACCCACGAATTCGTCCTGGATCCCGTCCGGCAGCATTACGGTACGACGTCAATTTTGGACTTATCGCGGGACAAGGGGTGGGAAGCAATGGAGAGTACGGGTCTTCAGTCGCTCAGCCTGATTTCGTTCGATGACACGTGGTCCGCTTCCGGCGCGCGGCTCAGAACGAACGTGGATCGGGGGGCGGCGAGAAAGCCGAACGTGCGCGAAATTTTCGAGTGGATCGATTCGGAGAGGAAGATCGTTCGTGTTCCGGATGACTTGGCCGCTGCGCTAGGCAAGGGCACGGAAGCGGCAGCATTCTTCAACGCGCTGTCGTTCACCAATCGCAAGGAGTACGTCGAGTGGGTCGTGACGGCAAAGCGTGCCGAAACAAGAGCGGCACGAGTGAAAGGCTCGATCGAACGCCTCGAGAAGGGCTGGAAAAATCCACGGAACCTGTAGGCCGCGCCTCGACTTGCCCCGGGTGAGGTGGCCTGGAGGGCAATTGCTCATCCCCTGACGGTCGGCCTAAGGTATGGCCCAAGGTCCGGGTCAAGCCCAGAGGGCGACGTGATGATCACGAACACGCAGTCACGCACGAACATCCAGGAAATTGCGGATGACATTTACAGGATCAACACGCCGATTGCCGTTCCCGGCGGACCCGGCGAGTTCAGCTTCAACCAGTATCTGGTCGTCGACGACGAGCCTCTGTTATTCCATACCGGCCCACGCCGGCTGTTTCCATTCGTAGAGGAAGCCATAGGCCGCGTGTTGCCGCTCCACAGGCTCAGGCACGTCGGACTCTCTCACTTCGAAGCCGACGAATGCGGCTCGATCAACGCATTTCTCGCAGCAAGCCCACGGGCCATCCCCTTTTGCAGCAGAGTCGCAGCGATGACCTCGCTGGAGGATTTCGCGGAGCGGCCGCCGCGAGCATTGATGGATGGTGAGGAACTCTGCCTCGGTCGCCGCACGATACGCTGGTTCGATACGCCTCACGTGCCGCATGCGTGGGAGTGCGGGTTGATGATGGAGTTGAGCACTCGAACGTTCTTTTGCGGCGACCTCTTCACGCAAGGCGGGTCGGGCGAGGTCGCCTTGACGGAGGCGGATATCCTGGGTCCGAGCGAGGCCTTCCGCAAGCCGATGGACTATTTTGCACACGCCCCACAGACGCGCGTGATTCTCGAAAGGCTCGCGCTGGAGCGGCCCGCGACGCTGGCCTGCATGCACGGCAGCGCATGGCGCGGAGACGGTGCAGCGCTTCTGAGGTCTTTGGCTTCCGTGCTCGCCTGAACCGAGAGCGGCTGAAGGAACTGACGGTCCCCAACGCGGCTGGAGTCCGGCAGTAAGGATCGTGTAAGCTTCAGCATAAGCTTGGCGATAACGAGCTTGCTGGAAAACGGGGGTCTACATGAAACGCCTGCCGCACCTCGCGGTGCTGCTCCTGGCTGCTGCCGTGCTGGCGGGCTGCGCAACCTCCAATTCCGCGCGCGCGCCTGATACGGATCTTCACAAGCTGAAGTCGTTCTACGTCGTGCGGGTGCCCGCGGATACTCGCGGCGTCGAGAAACTGATAGCCAAACGGCTCGAGACCCTCGGCTATCAGAGTACGTCCGGCGATGCGCCCACGCCAGCTTCGCGCGTCGATGCCATCGTGACCTACGAGGACCGGTGGATGTGGGACATCACGATGTACATGATCAAGCTGGACATTCAAATTCATGACGGCGCGACAGGCGCGGTCCTCGCCAACGGCGAGGTCATGCGCCCTTCGTTGCAGCGTAAATCCCCCGAAGGCATGGTCGAGGAAACACTGGGAGTCATCTTCAAATGAGTGTTAGCAATCGCAGCACAGCCGCCGCAGGTCTGATCGCCCTTGTTTGTCTGCTCGCCGGCTGCGCCACAGCCACCAAGCCGGAAGACATGGTGGCCGAGAAGGTCGCCGTCGCGCACCCGAGCAGCAGCGACGTATCGATCGTCGTCGCCGGCGGCAAGGAGACCTCCTCGACCGGTGCTTCGCAGATCTCGAACGATGCATTTGCGCAGGCGCTGCGCGACTCCATCACGAAGTCGGGACTTTTCACCGCCGTCGCCGCAAGCGGCGGGCGCTATAAGCTCACGGCGTTCATCGGCAAGGTGGATCAGCCGATGATGGGGTTCTCGATGACGGTGAAGATGGAGGTCAGCTACACCCTCGCCGATTCCCAGTCTAACAAAAGTGTCTGGTCGAAGGACGTCGCGAGTGAGTACACGGCGAGTGCCGGTGCCGCATTCGCCGGCGTCGAGCGCCTGCGACTCGCGACCGAGGGCGCCGCGAAGGCCAACATCCAGCAAGCGATGACGGAGATGGCGGCGCTGCAGCTCTGAGCGCCGCACAACCTCGACGTGCCTTGAAGATCGCCTTCGGGCTCAGCCGGAGACGCCGGGTCCCCGCAGCGGGTCGACGATTACGACGCGTACCCAGCCGCTTGCGCGCTTGAGCATGAGGTAACCCTCGGCCGATGGTGCGCTCGCAACAGCGGCCGCGCAAATCGACGCTCACGGGCGACTGGGCTATAGTAGGGAACGCGTCACAACTCGAATTCACGCGCAGACAAACGGGGGACTCAGACTATGGAAGAACAACGCGCGCCCACCATCGCGGCAATCGCGACGAAGTACGGGGCTATTCAAGGCGTGATTTCGTTCGTCCTATTTGTCGTGCAGGCGCTGGTCCGCATCAAGCAGAGCTGGGTGCTGCCCGTAGTCGGCATCATAGTGGTCGTCGTTCTCATGGTCCTGGCGCATCGAGAGTTCAAGAGGACCCACAACCGCATGATGACGTATGCACAGGGCCTCGGGTCCGGGACCCTGCTCGCGACCGTAGGGACGGTGGTTTCGAGCGTACTGGTCTTTGTCTATGTGAAATTTATCAACACCGGCTATTTTGCAGCCGCAATGCAGCTTCAAAAGGCCAATCTCCAGCAGCGGGGGATTTCGGGTGCGCAGGCGGAGCAGGCGACGGCCATGATGGGGATCGTCATGAACCCCGTAGGGCTCTTCGTTTATTCGCTGATCTCGGGCGTGATTGTGGGGTTCATCATTGCGCTCATCGTGTCGATCTTCACGCAAAAGGGCGACCCGAGGATCGTGAGGTAGCGTTGCCGCCGATGACCAGCATTGCAACGCCGACCATCAATACCATGTCGGCGACGTTGAATATTCCCGTCCGAATGGGGCCCACGCCGAGGTTGAGAAAATCCGTGACGTTGCCATCGCGGGTCACTCGATCGATCACGTTGGCGAGGCCACCGCCGCAGATCAGCCCCGCCCCAATGATCTGAACCGGACTCAAGCGTCTCGATCCCAACGCCCAGAATGCAGTACCCGTCACGAGTAGTGCGGCTCCCAGGGTAAACAAGACCCGCCGGCTCGTGCTCGACAGCTTGTCTCCCAAGCTCAGGAAGGCACCTGGATTTTCCGTGTGCTCGAGCCGCACCGTGTCGTGGAAAAGAGAGATGGTCTCTTCAAGCGGCAGATGGCCGCGGACGAAGAACTTCGTTGCCTGATCACATCCGACGCAGCCGAGCATGGTCAGCAGAATGACGGCAGCGCGTAAGTTCGTCCTCATGTGTTCCGACCGGGCACGCGGGACTAATCAATGTGCTGTTTGCCGTTCGACTGCAGGATGACTCGAATGGCCCCGTTCGCGTCGATCGGGTTGCGATTGTTCTCGAGGCACACGTAGGGCAATAGCGTGAAATCGGGCGGCGCGCGCTTGTATGTCTTCGTCACCGTCCAGGGCTTGCTGAAACCAACCGGATCCACGAGCGTGATTTCATCGCGCAAGGTATCGTCATCGGCGAGCCACATCCTTTCATAGACGATCGTCTTGTCGCTCTTCGGCAGCCCGGACGCTTCGAGATTCGTATCGAGGCGAAGACCAAAGGTCGTCGCCAGGAGGAAGTTCCCCTCCCAGTGTCCGGCCGATTGGCCGTTATACGTCGGATCGGGATCCGCGGCCAGCGGACGCTTGTCGGTGAAAATGCGCCGAACCTGCTCGTCCCATTCGGCATAGATCATGATTCGACCGGGTCCCATCGTGATTTCCATCGGATAGGTCATCGTCATGATGCGCGGCATGCCTGGCGGAAGGCATGCGGCCGTGGGATCGCCGGTCGGCCTGCCGCGATCGGCATCGGCCAAATGTTGCGCGAAGACCTTGGCGTACGCGGGCGTGAGCGGCGGATTCTGCCCGCGGCCTGGCGGAATCCCCGGTGTCCAGCCGATGCCGCCCTGATTGATCCAGATGCCGGTGAAGTCCCGGCGGCTCGTCGGCCGGTACGGACGTGTGCCCCACTGCGGGTCGACGGGTTGAGTCTTGGCGGCCCCGGCAAACGTAGTGGGTAGCTTCGACGTATCTCGATAAGGCGCCTGAACCCCTCTGGACAGATCGAGATCGACGGGCCTGCCGATCAAGTCCTCTGCGCGTTCCGCGGCCGCTTTGGGAGCCCGCGCAGGTGCATCTTGAGCGCTCGCTACGGCGGGAGCCTGGAGCACGAGTATCGAGACGCAGACGCACGGCCCAATGAATCTCGTTATCGACCACATGGGAGCTGCTCCCTTTCATTCGCGCGCACTATATAAGCCCGAACGGACACCGGCACGCGCGGCAGCGCCCCCGCCCGTCC
>Ga0134126_10005015_pt1 | contig 16541 bp, 6 predicted proteins | sample KB31752_FD_96881 | JGI IMG/M metagenome (GOLD analysis project Ga0134126, IMG submission 96881) | Terrestrial soil microbial communities with excess Nitrogen fertilizer from Kellogg Biological Station, Michigan, USA - KB3-175-2 | ecosystem: Environmental > Terrestrial > Soil > Unclassified ...
AGATTAGCGCCGGGACCACGCATGGCGCGACGATCGAATTCCGCGGGGCCGATCAACAGCGGCCTGCGATCATTCTGCCGGGCAACGCGGGCGGTGATTTCATGATTACCGGCGGGCCTAACAGCGAAGTGACCTTGAACGGTTGGTTGATTGCCGGCGGCCGTTTGCGCGTACCGCCGCTTGACGCCGACGGAAACAAAAACGGCTTGCGTCGACTACGTTTGGTCCATTGCACGCTGGCTCCCGGACCCATAGCGCCTTTCGACAATCCCAAAATTGCGGCGCAGCCACCGGCCCCTCGGCTGGTAGTCGAAATCCCCGACGTCCTGATCGAGATTGATAAGTGCATCGTCGGACCGATTCGCGCTGTCCGCGGAGCTAAGGTGCATATCAATGACAGCATTGTCGATGCGTCTGCACGCGATCAGATCGCGCTGAAAGGGACGACGGAAGATGCAAGCGCGACGGTCCGCATTGAGAACTCAACCCTTATTGGGAAACTCTTCGCCGAAACAATTGAGTACGCGTCGAACACAATTTTCTTTGCGGAGTTAAGCGCCGGCGATTCATGGCCCGCGCCCGTGCGCGCCGAGCGACTGCAACAAGGTTGCGTGCGCTTCTCGTTTGTTCCCGAAGGATCGCAAGTCCCGCGGCGTCATCGCTGCCAACCGGCGACATCTGCCGATGCAGCGCGCGTGCGCCCGCGTTTCACTTCGCTTCGTTACGGCGACGCCGGTTATTGCCAGTTGAGCACAGCGTGCCCGCCGGAAATCTCGCGCGGCGCCGACGATGGTTCAGAGATGGGCGCGTTTCACAATCTTTATCAACCACGACGTACCGCCAATCTGCGCGCGGCGCTCGATGAGTATCTACGATTTGGATTAGAAGCCGGTGTTTTTTACGCGAGTTAATCCTCAGGAGGATCATCATGCCAGGTGATTACAGCCGTCAGACGTTCAGGCAAAAACAAAACTACAGCGGCGTGTTCGAACAGCAGGGGCGAGTGCAAACCGACGCCGATTGGAACGAGCAGCTCGAGATTCAGCTCTATCGCACGAACACGGAAGCGAAAGACGTCATCGGGCAGTCTGGCGTGCCGAAGGAAAATAATGGCTTTGAAATTACGAAGGCTGCCGGCGGTCATGATTTGGCGATCGGCGCGGGGCGCATTTATGTTGAAGGCCTGTTGTGTGAACTGGAAGACGGAAATGCCACTTACGCTAATCAACCTTACCTGACGAATCCGGATTTCACGGCATTGGCCAGTCCGCCTTCGAGCCCGCCGGGTTCACACCAACTGAATCTGCCGGCCGGAAATTATCTTGCTTATCTCGACGCCTGGCAGCGTGAGATCACCGCACTTGATGACAAACTGATTCGTGAAGTAGCGCTGGGCGGACCGGACACGACTACGCGTTTACAAACTGTATGGCAAGTAAAGCTTTTGAAAATTGGTGAGTCGAGCCCGCCGAGCAGTCCACCGGCAAGCTGCAAAACGTCGTTCGCCGATTTCGACGAACTGATCGCTCCCAGCACTGGGAAGCTGAATGCGCGCACGCAGCCGGTCGCGCCTGGAGACAATCCATGTCTGCTGCCGCCGACAGCCGGCTATAACCGGCTCGAAAATCAGCTTTATCGTGTTGAGATTCAGACCGGTGGGCCATTGGATCAGGCGACGTTTAAATGGTCGCGCGATAACGGCTCAGTCGAGACCGCAATCAAGAAGATTGCCGGGGCAGTGGTAACGGTTGCAGACACCGGCAAAGATGAAGTGTTGAGTTTTGCCGCCGGGCAATGGGTCGAAATCGTCGATGACGAAGCCTCACTGAAAAACTCGCCACATCCTTTAGCACAAATCGACAAGATTGGTCCTGGACCAAACGAGATCACCCTCAAGACCAACGTCGACCAATTTAAGGACCGGAAAGGACGGAAACTGCGGCGCTGGGACCAAAGCGGCACGGGCGCAACCGATGCCGGAGTGAGCATCACACTCGCGCCGCCGTCGCCAGATGGCCCGGCGAGTATCTGGATCGATCTCGAAGGAGGCGTCCAGGTGCAATTCTCGTCAGACACAGTCGGCAAACTCAATTTTCACGCCGGCGATTACTGGTTGATTCCGGCGCGCACCGCGACGGGCGAAATCGAGTGGCCACCGTATGAGATTCCCAACGTCAATCCGGTCGCGCAGGCACCGCGCGGAATCGGTCATCACTTCTGCCGGCTGGCGCTGATTAATTCAAATGGCACGACGATCACGAACGTCGAAGACTGTCGCAAAAAGTTTCCCTCGCTCACAACGATTTGCGCCGAAGATATCTGCTTCGAAAACGACAAATGCAACTTCGCCGGCGCGGAAACCGTGCAGGACGCGCTCGACCTCTTATGCTCGGCGAACGACCTTCGCTTTCACAACAAACACCTGCACGGGTGGGGGATTGTCTGCGGCCTCCAAGTTTATTGCTGCACAGATGAGGAGGGGGAACCGTGCAAGGATGACCAGGGCCGGCTGGGCCGATTCGTCACGGTCAATGGAGGCTACGCAATTGATTGTGATGGCAACGATATTATTTTGAAGGGCGAGCGAAAGGTTGATCTCTTCTCGCTGATTGGTCCGCAGACTTCGCCGTCAACGGACGGTGAGTGGTGCTTAGTCCTTGATCGACATGGCAGCAGCGATCGGCCTTTTCTCATCGAGCCCTACAAGCCACCGAAAAAGAACTGGCAATCGATCCTGGCGGGAACGTTGTTGGCGGACGTGCTGCAGGACTGCATCCAGAGTCTGATCGACTTTGTAAAGGAAGAGTTCACGGTGCAGCCGGGCGAAGAAAAGACTCCGGTCGGGCCGACGCAGAAACGCATCACCACGTTCGGTAATTTGCTGATTCAACTTGTCAACAAGCAGAACGGCAGCTTCGTTTTTCTCTCTGGCGACAAAGGCAAGTCAGATCCGAATTTCGAAGACACTATCCTGCGAAACTTTTACACCAAGCTTCGCGAAAAGCTTCAGAGTCATACCTTCTGCGCGATGTTCGACAACGCTCGGCCCTTCCCCGAGTATCCCTACAGCGGAACGCAGATCACGACAGTCTTCGGTAAAGGCTATCAGAAACGTCTACGGGTCGCGCCCGGCGGGAAGCTCGCGTATTCAGTCGGCGCAGGCAACACCATCAACGTCTACGATCTGCAAAAGGGCGAGATGATTGCGGAACTCGAGTTTCCCGGCGGTACCAGCGCAATTGTGCAGGACGTGGCCTTTTCGAATAACGGCAAGCAGCTCTACGCCGTCGCGACTTTGAAAGACAAAGACAGCATGTTCGCGGTTGCTGAAGTTAGTGGTGTGGCGCACAAGTGGGGAAAGCCGACGGTGATTTGCGATGTGCTCTTGTTGAGCCTGGGCACGCTGAATTCTTCCAAATCGGTCTTCGCCGCGGGAAAAAATAAGGGCTTGTACGAAATCAATCCCGATAACGTGAACGCCACCCCGCAGCCGATTCATGCATTCAATGCGGTGGGCCATCTGGTCATCTCCAACGAAAAGTCTCTCGGATTTGCCACCGCAAACACACAGGCTGGGCCCACCGATATTTACAACGAGGTGCTTGCTTTCAACCTGACGAACGCCGGCGCGCCGCAGGTCACCTACAATTTGAATGCGGGCGGAACCGCGTTCAACGGTCAGGACGACATCGCGCTGGGTGGCGATAAAACTAAATTGTATGTGGTGCTCAATCCGCCTCCCGGGAAAACAACCAAACACGCTGCGGTCTTCAATCTCGACGGACCACAGGCACCGAGTACAGTCACAGACCTGGGTGAAAAGACCGGCATCCGTCTCGCTTATAACTCGTTAACCAAACACACCATGGTTACTTACGAGGACAGCTATCGGATTGGGCTGTTGGATCCGAAAGATCAGCTCGTCACGCCATTCAGGCACCCAGTGCAAATTTCGCCGAAGTCCATCGCCTTTGTGCCCGATCAGAAACGCGTTTACGTGCTCAACTACGTGAGCAATACACTCAATTCGATTCCGGCAGATTTCCTCGACCCGAAAAACCAGATTCCCCTTCAGCCCTTGGTCGATTATCGCGCGGGCGTGATAAACGCTTTCGCCGATCTGCTCGGCGGATTGATCCAATATCTGAAGGACTGTTTCTGTGATCACTTCCTGGTCAATTGCCCCGAGTGCGACGAGGACGACAAACTTTATCTTGCTTGCATCACAATTAAGAATGGCAAGGTTTTCAAGGTCTGTAACTTCTCAATGCGGAAGTATGTTCACAGCTTCCCGACGGTAGAATACTGGTTGTCTGTCATTCCCATAATTCCACTTATCAAAACCGCCGTAGAGAAGTTCTGTTGTGCCGCCTTGCCAGGCTTCTTCAGCAAGTTCCAGGCGCCGGCGCCAAAAGCGGAAAGTGCGAGCGCGCCCGCCGAGAACAAGCTGAAGAGCGAGCACCTGACCAAGGGCATCACGTATGCGCAGCAGGCTGATTTTCGCGGCGGTTTCAGTCGCAGCCTCACCGCGATGGCCCCTGCCACCAAGCTGTTGGCCGATGCGGCCAAAAATAGCACCAACCGCGCACTGGTTGCCGAGCCCGGCGCAGTCCAACATGGAGAAATCGTGAGTCAGCCTTCCGGCGATGCCGTGAAAAAATTGGAAGCGGCAAACGTCACGGTCGACAGAGTTGAAGCGTACGATCCGAACAAAGCCGGCCACAATCTGATCAAGTTTGCCGGCGCCCCGCCCCAGTTGCAGCCCGGAATGCGCGTCAATCTGGTTACCGATAACGATAAGGTTTTGTTCTATACCCTGGCCGAAGAGCCTTCGACGCCGGCCGAGCTGCGCGAGGAATTCGATGCGACTCGCGCGACCGTCGAACAGAATCGAAAAGCACTGGATCAGGCGCTGCCCGCGCTCGACAATTTGCGGACTGAGCTGGCCAATAACAAAACGGCGGTCGTCGAAAATCAAACGGCGCTACAGAAGCTTTCGCCCCAGCTCGACGAATTACGGACGCGCGTCGAGGCGGACGCTTTCGCCAACAAGGCTGTCTTAGACAAGATGTCGCCCCAGTTGCAAGACCTGCAAACGAAGCTCGACGCCAGCTCGGCATTGGGCGCCGCCAACAAAGCGGCTATCGATCAGGCGCTGCCGCGGCTGGAACATTGAGCGCCTCCATCGATGCGAACCGGGTCGCGATCGAAAAGTCTGCGCCGCAGATTGCCGAACTCAAGACGCGTGTGGAAGGCGCCGTGACAGCCGCCACGGATGCGAAGACCGCCGCGACAGGCGTGGCCGGCTTGCTCGAGCAGGTCAGTGGCCTTAGAGCAGAGCTGGCGCGCCAACAGCAGACACACAAGGAAGAGCTGGCCGCGCGTGACAAACAAATCAACGAACTGCAAGTCGGGTTACGGAATTCGCAAACGACACTCGGCGGGATCTCGGAAAGGCTAAAGAAGTTACCGCCGAACCTCTGAGGTTCAGCATTGTTTTGATGGGGGAGTACTCGCGTGTTTCAGTCGCAGCCTCTAGTCTCGTGCGTGATGCCCACCACTTCGCGGCGTCGTGACTTCATTCGTCAATCGATCAAATATTTTCAGCGACAGGAGTATGCGAACAAAGAGCTGCTAATCGTCACCGATGGTCCTGACACGATTGCCGATTTGTTGCCCACGAGCGATCCGCAGATTCGGCACGTTCATCTGCCCGGCCAGCGAACCTTAGGCGCCAAGCGCAACGCCTGCGTCGAAGAGGCGCGCGGCGACTTGATTATGCATTGGGATGACGACGATTGGTTCGCGCCCAATCGCATCACCCAGCAGATCGAATGCCTGGCGACGAGCGGCGCCGAAGTCTGCGGACTGCGGCGCATGCTCTTTTACGATCCCGCGCAAAACAGGCTTTGGCTTTACTCGTATCCTGAAGGCGAGCGTTTGTGGTTAGCGGGCGGATCGTTGGTTTACACGCGCGAGTTTTGGCAGCGCGCGCCATTTCCCGACGTGCAGGTTGCGTCTGATACAACCTTTGTCTGGAGTCAGAATCTTGACCGTTCAGTCACGGTTCCGGACCCGCGGTTCTATGTCGCAATTATTCATTCACAAAACACCAGTCCTAAGAATTGCGACGGCAGCTACTGGTCGGCGTCGGATGCAAACGTCCGCGAGCTACTCACCGGTGATTTTGATTTCTATCAAAGATTATTCAGGCCAATCAACAACGCTCTGACCGCCGCGCCTGAGTCCGGGGACTACGCGATGCCGGCGGCTGTGGCAACAGAGCCAACCGCAGCCGGGGTACGCGCGCCAAAAGTCTCCTGCATCCTGGCAACTGGGAATCGCGTCGGATTCACGCGCCAGGCCATTCGCTGTTTTCTGCGGCAAACGCTCGACGACTCGGAATTAATCGTGGTGGATGACGGCGAAGAATCAGTAGCCGACCTATGCGCCGGTCTGTTTCGCGTGCGCCACATACGCTTGCATGAGCGGACCACGCTCGGCCGGAAGTTAAACCTCGGAATTGAAGAAGCGGCAGGCTCAATTATCCAGAAGCTGGACGATGACGATTTCTATGCGCCCGAATTCCTCGCGCGATCCGTGGCGGCGCTCGAAAGCGCGCACGATGAACGCGCGGTCGTCACTTGGGATTGTTTCAACGTTCTCATCGCGGGCGAACGGGTGCTCCATCATTCCGGCCATGGTTGGACGACCGGAGGCACGCTTTGCTTTCACCGCAGCCTCTGGCAGCGTAAAGGGTTTCGCGACGTGCCGGACCGAGTCGACACTTTTTTTATCGAGGACGTGTCGCCGAGCCTCGTTCGTGTCTGCGCGCCCGAACTTTACATGCTGGTGCGCCACGGCCGAAATACCTGGATGAAATTGAGCAGTGGCGTCCCCGTTGACGACCACTTCCGATATCTACCGGCGCAGCACAGGCTCGATGAAATTATCGAGCCGCTCGACGTCTCGTTCTATCACTCCCTGGGAAATGGAAGCTCCTTATGAGAATCGGATTCGTCGTCACCCACTTTTCTCCGCTCTCGGAAACCTTTATTCGCCGTGAGGCGTTGGCGCTATGCGGTCTGGGTCAACGAGTCTTCGTCTACGCCAATTGTTTGTATTACGAACCGCAGGCCTACGTTCCCCGTCATCCCAACCTAACAATTCGCGAAGTTCATTTCATCAATGACCCGAGCACATTAGCCCGTGCCGCTTTTGATGACGGCATCGATCACTTGCACGGCAGCCTGATGACGGCTGCCCACTGCGCTACTCTGAGGGTTGCGCGAGAGTTGCAAACGAAGTTCACGCTGCGAATTTACAGTGGCATTGACATCTTCACGCGTCAGGACCCTGCCCTTTATTTGGACGCCGCGACCGATGAACTTTGCGTCAGACTCATTGTCGAAGATCAATTCATGCTCGATTGGATGTCGCATGAATTTCGAGTTCCTCAGGCGAAGTTGACTGTAATCCCGAATTCTTTCGATCTCGATTCATATCATTTGGCTGAACCGCGACAACCAAAAGCCAATACGACGATTCTGTCGATCGCGCGATTCGTGCCAAAGAAAGGACTGCGCTTTCTGATCGAAGCCTTTCACGACATCGCGCCGCGGCATTCGCAGGCGGAGCTATGGCTGGCCGGATACGGACCTGAAGAAAGCAATCTGCGCGCGTTGGCGGCCGGCCACGAACGAATCAAATTCCTTGGCGCAGTTTCTGAAACCGACACGCTCCAGCTGTATCGCGACGCCGACATCTTTTGCCTGCCCTGTGTGCGCACTGATTCAGGCGATGCTGACGGAATCCCGACCACCATTCTCGAGGCGATGGCGTTTGAGCTGCCTGTCGTTTGCACGAACATCCTTTCGCTGCCGCATTATGTAACCGACCAACGGAACGGGCTGCTGGTGCCTCCGAAAGATTCGAAGGGACTAGCCGCTGCGCTTGAAAGATTGTTGAGCGACCGCGAACTACGCATCCGTCTCGGTAATGCAGCGCGCGACTGCGTCACATCGCTCTGCGATATTAAGGCGAACGCCCGGCGACTCGAACAAGTCTTTGCGGAAGGCCGGCGCGAGGATTGGAATCGAAAGCTGGTTGAACTCGAACAGCAGCGCGCTTCATACACGCCCGAGCGTCAGAGTTACTATCACGATTGCCGCGTGCGAGCGGTCGAGTATTTCAGCCCTCAGGCCGGACGTCTCCTGGACATAGGTTGCTGGCTGGGAGAACTGAAGAACTATCTGCCCGGCACAATTGAATACTACGGTTGCGACCCGGTCATCCAGCAGCTCCCGCCAAGCTTTCCTTTTGTGGCGGCGCCCGCCGAGAACCTTCCCTTCCCGGACAATTTTTTTGATTCAGTAGTTTTCTACGCCGTATTGATTCATCTCTTTGACGTGGATTGTGCGCTCGCCGAAGCTGCGCGCGTGTTGAAGCCGGGCGGTCGTCTGTATTTGCAGGAGTGCTATGACGATCCAAATCCGATTCACATGAATCATTTTTCGGCCGAAAGCCTGCGCACCCGCGTCTCGGAACATTTCAAAGTCATTCGCGCAGCTCCCGCCAACGAATATCTCGCGATGATAGTGGCCGAGAAGTTCCAGCCGGAACACGTGTCCGAGGAAGCTCTTGTTACAGTCGCGAGAGATTTGGTTGAAGTCACCCCTGACTCAAATCCCCTCGTCAGCATCTGCATCACTACTTTCAATCGCGCCGAACTCGTCCGCCACAGCATTGATTCCGTTCTTAGACAAACTTACCCACACGTCGAACTCGTGGTAATCGACGACGGTTCGACTGATGACACACAGCGCGTGCTGGAAAGTTACGGCTCGGCAATTCGCATTGCCTTCAACGAGCAGAACCGCGGGATGGCGTATTCCAAGAACCGGGCGCTGCAAATGACCTCCGCTAAAGCCAAATACGTCGGCATCCTGGACAGCGACGACTTCCTTGCTCCCAGCTTTGTGGAAGCGTGCGTGAAGGCGCTCGAAAACACTCCCGACGCAGGTCTGGTTTACACGGACGATATCCTGGTTGACGCGTCAGGGCGCGAGCTGTGCCGGCAGCCGGCGGTTCATCCGTGGGACATGGACGCTTGGTTACGCACTTGCAACCTGCGTGGTGACACTTGGCTGGCGCGGCGTGCGCTCGTTATGCAAACCGAACTGCATGACGAAGAAACCGAGCACGATCACGACTATGATTTATTCTTTCAACTACTGAAACTAACCACTTTCGCGCACGTGCCTGAGTATCTGGTTTTCATTCGCCAGCACGACGGCCGATCGAGCGGGGCAAACCGCTTGGCGGTCGCGCGCGACCATGCGGCGAACCTGGCGAAGCACGGTTATTCGGCTGAGTATGCTTATCTGCGAGCGCGTCGCAATCCCGAATGGGTGCCGGCGATCGAGGAAGGCATTCGTATAGGAATGGAACTACGCCAACGCCGCTTATCAACGAATTCGGTTTAGATCAGAATTTTTACTTGCGTAGCCCGGACAACCTCGGGCAGAAGCTGCCGCGGTCTGTCCCTTGGGCTCCGGGACAGCGACGCTTGCGAATTGTAAGTCTGAAAAATGGGAGAAGGTTGGTAGCGGGGGGCGGGATCGAACCGCCGACCTTGGGGTTATGAATCCCTTCCCTGCTTTGTCGTTAACAATAACAACTTCAAAGGTTGCAGCTACGGCGATTTTTCAGCAGGTTCTTTACGCTTCTATATGCAGCATCACGTGCTATCGATGCTGTTATATAAATTCCCGTCACAATACCGTCACAAGATTTGAGGAGGATAACGACTGATAAGTAGTCGAATGGAAAGCGATAATACTCGTAGAACCTCTTCTACGAGTATTATTTTTATTGTGGGATGCTATCACTCCAAACATTTGTTAAAAACTCGAATCGATCCCAGCGTTACCTTTTTGCGGAGCAATGTCGCGACCCCTGTCGTGGAGGTAGGGTCATAGGAACTTCTCAAGACGGCTCTTGAACGAATGATCGGATGCGCCACCACATTGAACACTCGCTACAACTAATGTTTTTGGAGATTCAAGACTTAGCATTTCACATAGTCACCTCTTCGACTGACACCGCATACGTTGATCTCGTTTCTTAGGCGTGTAATAGAATCCGTTCACGAACCCGCCATCAACCGACAAGGTAACTCCATCTTTATCGTTAACATAATCGTACGCGCCTATAATCTCTTTGTCGGGCACTTTTACGTATTTATTGAAATCAAGGTCTAACTCTGAGACCTTCGGTTTGTCATGCGGATAAACCGAAATGTTTATTACTGTATCCCGAGGCACGTTCCACGCTGGCTCACCCGCGCAAGGCTCTTCTGAATATTGAACGGAGACATTATCGCCACCAAACTTGTACTCGCAGTGGCAACTTCCCAATGCCGGTCCCAGTAATCGCTCAACATCCACACGTTTAGAATGTAAAGGTACGAGACCGCGCCACCCAGAATGATCTCGTGGGACGTTGCCGATCATAAAGGCCAACAAAGCGATTGATGCGATATTCGAGGAATTCGACATTTGTATTACCTCAAGGTTGTGGACAATGCTTTTTCAGTTCGCCGTTCCACGCAAGGCTGTTTGCATTTCTATCGTTAGGATTGTTGGGTAAAAAAGCGTTCGAATCGAGTTCGTGTGCAGCCTCTGCCAACTGGCGATCTCTGTAGCGGCCATTCAAACCGGCAAGATGGATCGTTTCATGTAACGCGGCAATCACATAACCATAAATATAACTTCGTCGCCCCTCGGGTGTGAGATTCTTAGCGCTAGTCCAGCCCTGAGGATCGTAGGGTTGTGGTGTGATAGTGATAGTTGCCCCTCCGGGGACCCATTTCCCCTTGCTCTCCTTCCAAATTGTTCCACTAACCGTTCCACCGATGTCAGGGTCATTTGGATCCACCACCTGTAATCGGACGCCACCCTCCTGATTAATTTGATCGAATAAATCTACGGCGTAGTCCGCGACGAAAGGGTTTTGAGTTTTGCTGGCCACTTTATTGATTAATGACTGCACAAAGTTGGCGCAATCAGGCTTGCTCAACAATGCCTGAATACCGACCCGCAGGTTTGGAAGAGGAAGATAGTCTGAATCTTGCCGACTGATTACACCTAAAGCAACTGCAGCAGCCGCACCCCAAAGGGTCACGCTGTGCCGAGCATGATGACTGTCGCCCGATGTTCCTTCAATGATCCTAATCCCGACATTTGGATTGCGGTTGAGGATCTCCTGTGCCTTGTCTATGAACCCATGGCTGGCGAACAATGCGGCCATGTGCGCATCTTGCCTTTTGTTAACTTCGTTCAAGTACCACAAATCAATTCCCGCCTCGGCATCGTCGAATGTCAGCAGTTTCGCAATCGGCATTTCGGGTACTGAATAAATCGGTGGTTGATAAGTTAACGGATCGGGATCGGGTGGCGGGGTTGTCACGTCTGATCCCAACGGGTCAAGCTCCTGCACCAAAGTGTAATACCGATGAATCTCAGTTTCGGCGCGAGTACCAGTAACCGGATCGTTTAACGACCAGGAAATCAGCGTGTGCTGGCCCACAACATTGTACGGAGATTCATTCGCGAACTGCATTCCGTTCATGTAGATGTGTTGCGCCGCCTTATTGCCCTGTGAGTCCAAGTCAGCTATCACCTGATTGTCGAGGGCGGTTGACCGGAGATAGTAGGTAGTCTTATTCGAAGTTACATAAACGCCGCCGAATTCGGGGTCTGTTTCGCGACGAATGTCTACGCGTTTGTCGGGGAGACCATTGCCGTCGAAACTATCGTTGAACTCGACCGCAGGTTGTCCGTTGAACCACGCTACTTCAGGAATTAACTTGCTCCGCTTTCCGGAAGCATCGTATTGATGGAGATAGTTGAGCGTTCCGTCATAGTTCGCAGTGACAAAGCCATTCGCATCGTAAGAGGAATCTCCTCGCCGATTGTTTACAACTGAAGTTGCATTCGTTGTTGGATTTGCGCTCCAAAGACGTGTTGTCTGGCTGACCGTGTTGCCAAATGGATCGTATCCGAAGTTCTCGCGATAAGGACCATCGGCGGTGCCGCCACCACTGGCTTCGGTTCCTGTCAATGCGTCCTGGACTCTTCCGGCATGGTCGTAAGTATAAGCGCGATCGAAAACATGACCCTCTATCCTGCTAACGTCGTGGATTTTCCCGTCAGCATGATAGTCGTATGACGCTCCGGCATTTGGTTGATTGTAAAAGTTGCTGGCTTCTGAGTGTGTGATTTGCTCCCGTGTGTTGTAGCTCATCCCCAACTGAACGCCATTGCCATAGGTCATTTGCTTGACCGCACCCCAGGCGCGGTAAGTTATTCCCGAGACAAAAGTTTCAACAGGTTGGTTGTACCAGCTCCAGTTTGGCCAATTGCCATTGATGTATCCACTCGAATAACCAGTTGCGGTAACTGAGTTTAGTCGACCAAGAGCATCATGGTTATAGCTAAGCTGTTGTCCCCACGATGGCATCGCGACTGTTGCCAACTGATTTCCAAGATTGTATCCGTAGTCAAGTTCATAGGAGCGACCGAGTTGACTGAAATACCGGACTTCTGAGGTCAATCTGGAAAGAGAATCGTAGCTATAACTTTGGCTGCCGAGACTATCGGTCATAGAAGTTCTGTTTTCTGCCGCGTCGTAAGCGAACGTTACATTTGGGGAGGCGGGAATGTTGGAGCCTTGAGGCACTGCGTATGTGATGCCGGTGACGAGATGGCGGTTGTTGTAAGAGTAATTTGCGGTCGCGCCGCGCGCATCGGTAGCCGAAGCAATCGTGTCGTCTGAATTGTAGTTCCAGGTCGTGTGGTCAGTTGATCCCGGAAGATTCGGATCAGCCTGTTGCTCTGGAACATGCTTCGTTTTCAATCGGCCAAGACCATCGAACGTCATCGCAGTTTTCTGACACGTCCCGGTGGGACAAGAGACTTCGGCGTTGGTTGACGAAGCCTCGCTAGGAGCGGTTCCGGCGTATTGGTTGGCCATCTGAACTTGGTCGCGCGCGTTATAAACGCTGACTATAGTTGAATCGATACTGCGCAGATTATTGTTGTTAGGATTAGGCCACGTCCACACTTCAGTTTTCCAAGCACGTCCTAACACATCGGAATAAACCTTTTGCTGACGATTCATTTCATCTGTGAACGTGACGACTTCACCGCCGGCGCAGCCACACCCGGAGTACTCAAATGTCTTGTAAGTGTTGTCCTGGTTATAGACTTTCTTTGGACGCCCTTTCCAATCGTATTCAGTCGGATTGCCGAAGACCCAGCCGGCCGCATCATCGCCCACCGGCGCCCAGCCGCCATTCATCTCAGCTGGATTAGTCTGCTGAAGCGCACGTCCCATCACATCATAGATCGTGAATTGTCCCCAGTAGCCGCCGCCGCTACCCGGATTGCTGCCGCCGACGGCGCGCACGCGCCCACCACCGTCCCACACCGTGATGGTGTAGCTCTCGCCCTGTCCTTCCTGAATCGTGTCGAAGCGCGATACGTAGCTGTAGGGCGCATAGTCCCAGCGCGTGTACGCGCCAGTGTTTTCAGTCGTGACGCGCGTAATGCGAGCCGCATCGTCATACTGCATCGTCTGGATCGCGCCTTGAGACTGTCCTTGTGGCGGCGGGCCTTCGACGCGCGTCTTTGCACCAAAATAATAGTTGTACTTCACAGACGAACTAAAGCCATCCGCGTCTGTGACTGTGGTGGGATAGGCAAACGTATTGCGATTAGTGTTGTCGGAAAAGGAATCCGCATAACTGATCGTATTGCCGTGCCCGTAGTGATCTTCGGCGCGAATAACCAAGCCCGCGCGGTTGTACTTGATATAGCTGCGCGTGGACTTGTCGAAGTTATTAATGTCTGAAACGTCCCATCGTCCAATCCAGCAGAGATTGCCGCGGCCCAATGGGTCACTGCTCGAATCGTGCTGCGTGGCCGGTTGTGATGTCGCCTCCCAATAGTCATTGCTCCAGTCATAGTCGTACCAAACTTTCGACGCTGCCTGATTGTTCTGGTCGTAGACGATTACTTCTCTCAGCAGGCCTAGCACGTGGCGGTCGATGTAGGCTTGTCCCGTTACGTAGGCTTTGGTGGTGCGCCTGAGAACCGTTACAGCGTTCGCCGCATATTCTTTTACCTCACTGGGCAAAGCGGTGGGATTCGGTAAATTGTAAGAAGTGTAAGATACCGTTGTGCGACGATGATTGTAACTGGCATCCCAGATGTTCGTTTCGATCACGCGGGGATTCGTCTGGTAAGTTACCGAAGTATTGTCCTGCTCGTAGACGATATCGGTCCATTTTTGCTTCACGCCGCCGGACCAAATTTCGCTTCCCGTCGTCAAGCCACTCTTCCAGCTCGGCCCGTAGTATTCTTTGTAAATCGTGCCATCTGGCGCAGTCATACGGCAGGCGCCGTCTGTGTCATGGCTGAATGATGTGACGGCTTCTTCACTTGTCGTCGGCACGTCGTCGTAATCGCCATTCCAATTCTCGGCCCATTCATGCTGCTCAGAGACGCGCGGACAATCCGTACCGCTATTAGCGTAGACATAACGTGCGTAGTTTCGCTGGTGGTTGTCGGCGGCGTAATAATGAATCGCCGTGACCTGGCCGTAAGTACTGTTGTTGTAATCGAAGGTGTAACGCGTACCATCGGGCAAGCCAACCTGCGATAGGACGTCCATGCCAATGCCATCATCCGGCGGAAAACCGATTGCTTTCCAAGTCCAGCCGAATGTGGCCCAAGTATGCGTGACGCTGCCCCACGATTGCGTAATCGAAATCAAATCGCCGTACGGCTCGTTAGGCATCGGCTGATTGTAATTGAAAGTAAGAACTCGGTTCAGCGTATCGGTGATGGTGCTGATGTCACCGCCTGTGTAGGTCAGAGTCAGATAGTTGCCGTTCCGATCCTTAATCTGGGTGCAGCGCACGAAGCCGTTAGTAGTTGTGAAACTCAGTTGTGTGCCGTCACTCGTCCGCACTAGCCAGCTTGTGCCGCTGTCAATTAACTGTATGTAGCTCGAATCTTTCGATTCGTACGTGTTGCCGCTGCCCGTGTAACGCAGCTCCACTTTGCTACCCGAAGGCGTAATAAAGAGATAAAAGTATGTGTTGGTTTGATCGTTCCAGTAAGGACCTTGCAGCCCTGGAACATTGAAACGAAATCCGGGAGACAACGAATCATTGCCGGCGTCGAATTCGACATAGCCACCCGCGCGGGTCCAAATCCGCGAGTTGTAAGACAACGATAAATTGAGATTAAGGCCACGACCTGACAAACCAATCAGCGGTAAATCGAAATTGAGATTGTTGGAGAGCAGATCGACGCCGCCTGTTCCAGTGCGGTTCTGTGGATCGATCCACGCCATCGGCAGAGTCGATGGGTCAGTCGGAGGCACGAAAAGCGGAGGCTCGGAATCTGAAATCGGAAGGTGGCCGTCACTATTCGAATTCAGAAAACTGAGCGGCGACAACCGATCGCGTGCGAAATTCCGCGCCAGAAACGTTCGCTCGAGGGTATCAACGCGCACTCGATGTCGAGGAATTTGAGTGGGCCTGCGACCGTGGGATGGTATCGGAGACGGAGCTTGTGGAATTGTGGGAACTCGCAGCCGAAGCTCATCGAGATTCGGCAATTTCGCGTCTGGTGGGCCAGGTTTCGGAGGCAGGGGCGCGATTCGCCGCTCCTGACCGTGGCCTCGACCATTGTCACTTTGCGGCACGGTGTTACGAAACCGAGAAGTTCTACCAGTCGTCAGCGGCGCAATAACCAGAGCGCAAGTGAACAGAGCGATGCAGAGAAAAATACTGAGAACTCGACGAGCATGGGAAGAGCTAAGACGAGCGCGTTTCATCGGGAACGCTCCTATGCTGAAAGGTTTAGGGTCAAGCTAACCCGCGAGTATGCGGAGGAACCGCAGACGCTCGGAGAAGATTAGCAATTAGGTGTCAGCCACCTTGATGCGCGAAAAGTAGTGCGACTGCTTGCAAAAGTCAATATCTATTTTCAGCAAGCACTTTTCGGGATGGAGGCCAGTTGACGAGATTGTATAAACGGCATAATACAGTTTGACGCTTACACATCATGGAAGATTTGAGCGATCAAAATTCAAGAGTTACCTCTGCCTGCCCGCCGTGCTGACGCTGCGCTGCTAAAAAAAAAAGCACGGTCACACTACGGTCGAAAGGTTTGAGGAGGATAACAGGAGCGGAGTACCCGCTTCAATTTCTCGCCAGACGCAAAATTTGGCCTTCTACAGGCTCGCAGAAGATTCTGCGGGCTTGTTTTCATTTGAGTCAAAATCGTCGCGTGGTGGCGATTTTAGAGCGTCTGACGAAGTGCTGAATTGCGTTTCGATTCTTGGATCGTGAGTACACTGTCTCATAGCACCATTTGGATATTGGTCACTGAACACCTCGCGAAAACCCTTATCATCACATAGGCCGCAACCCTCGATGTTCTCTCTCATGCGCCCTAACGCGCGAA
>Ga0134126_10005016_pt1 | contig 16540 bp, 17 predicted proteins | sample KB31752_FD_96881 | JGI IMG/M metagenome (GOLD analysis project Ga0134126, IMG submission 96881) | Terrestrial soil microbial communities with excess Nitrogen fertilizer from Kellogg Biological Station, Michigan, USA - KB3-175-2 | ecosystem: Environmental > Terrestrial > Soil > Unclassified ...
AACGTGGCCAGCCACGCCGGCACCGGCGAGCCGTGGGTCGAGCTGCGGTCCGGTGTCGCTGACGGCACGCTGAACCTGGCCGACCCCGCCGTCCATGAGCGCTGTGCCCGGCACGCGGCCGGGCGGGCAACGGTCGATATCGACGAGACGGGTGCGGGCTGTCTAGAGGTCCGCTGGCGTAAGGAGGAGGCCGCGTGACCGGGGGTCAGCCAGACTCAGCGGGGGACATCGCAGGAGACGAGCCGGACGGGATCATCGCCGTCGCCGCGGTGGACGACCATCCGATAGTGCTAGACGGCATCGCGAACTGGATCTCGGCCGCGGGCGGGGCGGGCGCGGTCCGGGTCGTGGCCACCGCCGCCAGCGTGGACGCGCTGCTGGCCGGACCGGGCCGAGACGCGGACGTGGTGCTGCTCGACCTGGACCTGCAGGACGGGACGACGGTGGAGGCCAACGTGGCCGCCATCCGCGCGGCCGGGCCGGCCGTCCTGGTGCTGGCCGCCTCGGACCGGCCGGTGTCGGTCCGCGCGGCCATCCGGGCCGGGGCACTGGGCTACGTGCTCAAGAGCGAGGAGGCCGGGCAGGTCCGGGCGGCCGTCGAGGCGGTGGCGCCGGGAGCGGACTGGATATCTCCGCGGCTGGCCTACATCTTCGCCACCGACGATGCCCCGGACCGGCCGACTCTGAGCCCGCAGGAGGCGCGCGCGCTGCGACTTTACGCAACCGGCATGCCAATGAAGTCCGTCGCCCGGCGGATGATGATCGGCGAAGAGACCGTCAAGCAGTATGTCGGACGGGTAAGAGAAAAGTATTCCAGGGCCGGCCGGGCTGCGCCAACTAAAATGGAGTTGTACTATCGAGCCGTCGAGGACGGATATCTCCCGCCTCCCCCTCCCCCCAAGCCGCGGAATCCCCCCTCCCGGTGACAGGGCCACGGGAGATACCCGCCCTCGACTCAGCGTTCTACGCGATCTCACCCTAAGGGGCGCGCTAGCGTCGCGTCATGACCCCTTCTTGGGGGTCAATACTGCCCTTTGCCCGAATGGCACGAATTAGGCCACTTGATCCGTTGTCTGGATGTGCACTTCGTGCAATTGCACGGCGTGCTCCAAAATGGTCGGTCAGTTGGCCACGGCTACATGCTTGCGGACGGTCTCCGGGTCGCGGAGCAGCCCCAGAATGCACGAGGCCAGATCCTCTCGCGAGATGGTGAAATCGCGCGGCAGGTTCCGGTCGATCGCCGTGCGGTAGTGACCGGCGGCCGGCTTGCCGGTCAGCCGCGGCGGCCTCATGATCGTCCAGTCCAGGCCGCTATGGCGGACCTCTTCCTCGGCCCGGCGCATGTCGGCGCATACGTGCCGTAGCTGGGTGCGCCGGACCAGGGGCTTGACCAGGCGCAGGAGCAGGTCGTCTCCGGCATCGGTGACGATCGAGCCGCTGATGGTGACGAGGCGGCCCGTGCCCGTCGCGTGCATGGCCGTGACGATGGCGGCGGCGGAGTCCTGGCTGACGGTGGTGGGGCTCGTGCCACGGGGCCCGATCGCTGAAATCACGGCCTCGGCGCCGGCCACGGCTGGGGCGATCGCGGCCGGGTCGAGCACGTCGGCCGTGACGACCACGAGCTGGGGCTGGTGCGACTGGCCAGGCTCCGCGGGTCCGCCGGTAACGGCGAGCCGGGCCGGGTCGCGAACCACGGCCGTGACCTGATGCCCGGCCGCGACGGCCTGCCTTACCAGGCTGCCGCCGGTGCCGCCGGTGGCGCCGAAAACGGTGATGTGCATGTCGGGCCTCCTGCTCGATTCGTGGTCAGGACACCGCGCCGGTCCAGCGCGGCCGGCGGGCGTAGGCGGGACGCCAGACGGCCCGGTACAGCAGGCGGACCGGCGGCGGCAGCAGGCCGAGCAGCCGCCGGGTGGCCTCCGGCGTTGCCCCGTCGAGCATCCAGGGGAAGAACTCGGCCGCGCCCCGCAGGCCCTGGGCCCGGCCGGCCTGCCGTCCGAACGCGGCCCAGCCCGCCGCCCCGAGGTGGGCCGCCACGAGCGGCAGGGCCTCGTCCTCCTCATGCGCCATGTGGCTGGTCAGCACATCGACCAGCGCGCCCACCCTCGCGCTCACGGCAGTGCCGCCTGCTCCGGCCAAGGCGGCGTCCACCTCGGCCAGCAGCGGGTCGATGCGGGCATGCTCGGCCTCCATCGCATCCAGCACCGCGACCTGCGCCGGGTCGGTGACCTGCCGTCGCAGGGCGGGCCACAGCGCGATGTCCTCCGCGGTGTGGTGTACGTGGAGCTGGTTCTTGAACGTGGCCCAGCCGGCCCGAACGGCCGGGTCGGCGGTCCGCGCCGCTCGCGCCGCCTCGGTCAGGCGGGTGAGGTCGCGGTAAAAGGCATCGTGAGCGGCGTACATCACGGTGAAGTCGACCGGGCCCGGTGCGGGCCGGGTCCGCCGGGCGAAATCGCTGCGGTTCTGCGTGGTCATCGACGGCCCTCCTCGTCGCAGGAGCACTGCTAGAGTAGATCTGCATCTCATATAATACGGAGATCATATCATATGGATTCGACAGTACCTGGCCAGGAGCCCGGAGACGGGGCCGGCCGTCGTCGCGCGCGGCGGGCGAGCCAGCAGGTCAAGACCTCACTGCGCGACGCGAGCATTCAGCTGGCGCTGCTCAACCACCAGGTCAGCGGTCATGTCGACCTCAAAGGCAGCGACCTGGAGTGCCTGGACCTGATCAGCCGTCTCGGCCCGCTCAGCCCGAGCGCGCTGGCCCGCCGGGCCGGGCTGCACCCGGCCACGCTGACCGGCATCCTGGATCGGCTGGAGCGCGGCGGCTGGATCTCCCGCGCCCGCGATCCGGCCGACCGCCGCGGCGTGCTGCTGCACATCGAGCGGGCCCGCGGGGCCGAGCTACTGGGCCTGTACTCCGGAATGAACTCGGCCATGGACGAGATCTGCGCCGGCTACGGCGAGGCCGACCTGGAGCTGATCGCCGGCTTCCTGCGCCGCACGGCCGATGCCGGGCGAGCCGCCGCCGACGAGCTGGGCCAGGCTAGGACGGCGCCGCCGCCACGATGAGGCGGTCGAAGTCCGGCGCGAAGGCCGACGGGTTGGCGAACTCGATCGTATTGGCGCCGGCCCGCAGGGCCAGCGGCACGGTGATGGTGCCCACGGCGGAGAAGCTGCCGGTCGGGGTGAACGAGAGCGTCTGCGCGGCCCCGCCGTTCACGCTGACCGTGGCCTGCCGGCCGCCGGCCGAGCCTTCGCAGTAGGCGATCGTCACGTCGTAGGTGCCCGCGGCCGCCACGGTCACGCCGTTGAGGGTCAGCGTCCCGCCCTCGCCCACGAAGCCGACCTTGGCCCCGCCCGAGCACGTCGTGCAGGCCTGCACCACCGCGCCGCCGGCCAGCGTGTTCCCCGCCGCCTCGGCCTCGTAGGCGGTGGCCGCCGGCGGCGTCGCCGCGGTGGCGGTGGTCGTCAGCCCGTCAAACGTCACCTGCCCGGGCGACCCCGAGGCGTGCGAGGTCACGAACAGGCCGGCGTCCTGGGTGGCGTTCTGGCCCGGCACCGTGGCCGTGCCTACGGTCAGCCAGTCGGCGCCGTCGTAGGAGTAGTAGCCGGTGTAGCTGTCACCGTCGCGGACCAGCTCCAGGTAGACCGGCAGGCTCTCGGGGATCGTGCCGTTGGCCGGGCTGACCGAGTCGATGTTGTCGCCGCCGGCCGAGGCCCACTCAAGCTGGATCCCGCCCGAGGGCGACTCGAACAAGATCACGCCCTCGGGCGAGGACCCGGAGCCGGTCATGTCGTTGCGGACGATGATCCCGGCCTTGGCGAAGCCGGTCATGTCCTGCTGCGCGGTCACCTCGGTCTCAATGGTGGCCGTGGCGCCGGCCGCGCCGGGCCGGTAGATGGCGCTGTAGGCGTCGGCGTCGGTCCACAGGTCGGCGCCTCCGCCGGAGATGCCGAACTGCTGCCCGGACTGCGCGAACGCGGCCGGGGCGTCGGTCGCCGAGGAGTAGGTCAGGTACGGGGCCTGCACCGGCGGGCTGACCGTGACCGGCAGGCTCTGCGACGCCTGCTGTGGCCGGCCGTGCCAGTGGTAGGCGGCGGCGCCAGTCAGCGTGCCAGGCTGGAACAGCTTGGTCGGGGCCTGCGCGGTCACCGCGAACGTGGTCTGCGCGGTCTGCCCGGCGCCCACGGACGCGAACGAGGCCGGCGACGTGGCGGTGACCGTCCAGCCCGTCGGCGCGGGCAGGGACAGCCGGACGTCGCGCACCGGCTCGACGCCGTTGTCGGCGAAGGTCTCGGTGATGGTGGCGGGCTGACCTCCGGTCAGCGCGGTCGGCCCGGACAGCGAGATCGTAGTGGACGGCGGCGCGAGCTGCGGGAGCTTGGTGGGCCGGACCCGGAACAGGGCGACGCCGTGGGCGGGGACGTCGGCCGCGATCGTGGCGCCGCTTTCGGTGACCTGGTGGGTCCACAGGTTGTCCAGCCGGTAGGCGCCGGCGGCCGGCAGCCCGATGGCCGAGGCGGTGGTCGACACCACCTCGGGCCCGCCGCCGGTGTTGAACAGCCCCACCACCACGTCGCCACTGGGCTCGGTCTTGGCGAACACCTGGGCGGTGGTCGTGCTCGCGATCCGCGAGGCGTCGATGGAGTCCTGGTCCACCGAGAGCACGGCCCGGTTCTTGAGGTAGCTCAGGTCGAGCGGGTCCAGGTGGGTCAGGTCGGTGCCGAGGATCAGCGGTGAGGCGGCCAGCGACCACAGGCTCATCTGGGTCTGCCGCTCGTCTGGGGTCAGCCCGTCGTTCCTGCCGTTGCCCAGCTCGAGCGAGTCGTAGTCGTTGAACGCGCCCGGTCCACCGTAGGGCTGCCACTGCGCCACCTGGCTGAACCGGGACGACACGCTGGCCCAGTCGGTCAGCGGATAGCTGGTGCCGCCGGTCTCGCAGCCGTAGCACTCGATGTCGCCGCCGGTCCGCCAGCCGTTGGAGTACTGGGCCCAGGTCGAGGCGTCGGCGATGTTCAGGCTGTTGGACAGCTCCAGGTGGACCGGCCGGCCGGTCTGCTCCAGGGCCTGCGACCAGGCCTGCACGTCGGGGATGTCGAATGACCCGACGCCGTCCAGCTTGACGTAGTCCACGCCCCAGGAGGCGAGCTCGTCGGCCCACGAGTTGATGAACGCCTGGGCGCCGGGCTGGCTGTAGTCGATGCCCTGCATGCCGCCGCAGTTGTAGTTGTTTTCCCGCGCCCCGCTGGCGATCTGGTCAGCGGTGTAGGAGGTGCCCTCGATCGGGGAGTGCTGGGCCACCGCCTGGTCGGAGATGCCGGGCGTCACGTACATCCCGAACTTCAGGCCGAGTCGGTGCACGTACTCGGCCACCACCTGGATGCCGTTCTCCGCGCCGCTGGGCGGGAATTTCGAGGGGTCGGTGACCCACCGGCCGTACTGGTCGACGTCCGGCCCCTGGCTGCCGGGGCACTGGTACCAGAAGTCGTCCACGTTGACGTAGTCGAACCCGACCTTGGCCAGGCCGCTGGTCTTCATGGCCAGCGCCTGGGCCTCGATGTCGGCGGCGGTGGGATCGTGCCGGATGAAGCTCCAGCTGCTCCAGCCCATGGCCGGCGTCAGCCCGACGCCGTTGGCCTCCTGGGTCCTCGATAATGAGGCGGTAGCGGCCGGGGCCGTCGCCGCGGCGAACGCCGCTAGCGGGATCGCGGCCAGCACCGCCGCCAGCCCGCTGATCAGTCGCTTCATGAAGAACCTCAATCTGGGCACATCCGACGTATCGGTTCGGACGCTAAGTCGGCCCGACAACGATGTCAACCGGGAGGCGCTCCTTGATCCGCTTCCGGATCAGAGTTCAGACTGTCTATCGTTTTAATAGGAAAGACTCTGCTTCGACCGGGCCAGCGTCACGCTGGACACGATCGCGGCGCACGGCGCGTTCGCGGTCAACGTGCTCTCCGCCCGCCAGCAGCATCTGTCGGCCAACTTCGCCCGGCGCGGCCTGGCCGCCGCCTGGGACGGCGTGCGGCACCGGCCGGGGCCGACCGGCAGCCCGCGGCTGGGCGGCGTCCTCGCGTCGCTGGAGTGCACCGTCGAGCACCGGCTGGACGGCGGCGACCATGAGATCGTGGTTGGCCGGGTACACGAGGTGGAGACCAGCGGCGGCGACGGCGCCCCGCTGCTGTTCTGGCGCGGCTCCTACGCCTCGCTTGAGGTCGCCTAGCCCCCGTCGCCTAGCCCTTTCGCCTAGCCCTGGAGGAAGTGATCGTGACCAGCTTCCAGATCGTCACCGTCGTCGGGAACCCGCGTCCGGACTCGCGCACCCACAGCCTGGCCAGGACCCTGGCCGCGGAGCTGGCCAGGGCCTGGCCGGGGGCCGGGGTCAGCGACGTGGACCTGGCCGTCCTCGGCCCGCGGGTGCTCGACCAGGCCGACGAGGCCGCGGCCGCCGCGGTCAAGGAGGTGCTGGCCGCCGATGTGCTGGTCATCGCCAGCCCGACCTACAAGGCCACCTACTCGGGCCTGCTCAAGGCGTTCCTGGACCGGCTCGGTACCGGGAGCCTGGCCGGCAAGACCGCCGTTCCCATCCTGCTCGGCGGTGCGCCCAACCACCTGCTCGCCGTGGACGTGCACTTCACGCCCCTGCTGCTCGAGCTGGGGGCCTCGGTGCCGGCCAGGGGCCTGTTCGTGCTGGAGTCCGAGGTGCCCGACTTCGGCGCCTTCGCGGCCCAGTGGTCGGCGGCGCACGCGCCCGCGCTGGCGGCCGGCGTCACGCCTGCGGCGAGCTGACCCCGGCCTGCCCCGGCGGCGGTAGGCTGTGCCGGATCAAGCGGGGCGCGCCGCCGCGGCCGGTGTGGTCGGCGGGGCGGGCTGCCGCCAGCCGGCGAGGAGGGGTGAGGCCATGGGCAGGCCGCTGCTGGGCTCGCAGGCGCTGTCGAGCAGCCTGTTCGCCGACGCGTCCAACTTCGAGCAGCGCTTCGTCGAGAGCTACGACCAGGTCAGGACCATCGTCAGCGCGCTCAAGACCCTCCGGATGCGGGTGGTACTGACCAGCGGCTCGTTCGACATCATCCACGAGGGCCACTCCATGTACCTGGAGGCGGCCCGCGGCTTCGGTGACTTCCTCATCGTCGGCCTGGACAGCGACGACAAGATCCAGGCCCGCAAGGGCCCCGGCCGCCCGGCCGTGCCCGAGATGGAGCGGCTGCGCATGGTCACCCACCAGCGCGGCGTGGGCCTGGTCACGCTCAAGGGCGTCAGGCACCCCCGCTGGGAGCTGATCAAGGCGGTCGAGCCCGACGTCCTGGTCGCCACCGCCGACACCTACACCCCGGCCGAGATCGCCGAGCTCGAGGCCCGCTACTGCGGCCGCGTCGAGGTCCTCGAGCGGATGGCCACGGTCAGCACCTCGGCCCGGCTGCGCCGGATCCAGCTCGGCATCCCCGAGCCGGACGCCGACCCGGACGCCGACCCGGCCGATGAGCTGACCCGCGTCGGCCGTTCAGGAAAGTGAAACAGCTCCTCCTCTACCTGCCCGTCATCCACCGCGGCTACGAGGCCCTGCTGGACCGCCACGCCGACGCGGCCAGCGTGCTCCTGCTCGGGGCCGGCTTCCAGGCCGAGTTCCCCAGCCTGGGCAAGGACATCCGGGCGCTGCCGCCCGAGCGCGCCGCCGGGTACCTGCGCGCGACCCGGCCCGGTCCCGAGGTGCGAGTCGTCGAGCCCGCCGACCTGCCCGCCGCGATCACCGGCGACCCGCTCGTGCTGCCCGATGAGGAGATCATGCGCGCGCTGGCCGCCCGGCACGAGCTCGGCCGGGGCCGCAGCGTCGTCTTCGAGGCCACGTTCCTGCGCTGGGACCGGGAGTGGAGCCGGGCCCAGCGCCCGGTTCGCTTCGACGGCGAGATCACCGCCGCCGACTTGCCGCGCGGGCTGATCGCACGGGCCCAGCAGCTGGCCGGCCGCAGCTCGGACTGGTGGCGCCAGGTCGGCGCCATCGCGGTTCGCGGCCCCGACCTGCTCGGCTACGCCTGGAACCACCACCACCCGACCGAGCACTCGCCCTACGTCGACGGCGACCCGCGGGACAGCTTCAGCCGCGGGGTCCGGGCCGACCTGAGCACCGCCATCCACGCCGAGGCGGCCATCGTGGCCGCCGCGGCGCGCGACGGCGTCTCGCTGCGCGGCGCCGACCTGTACGTGACCACGTTTCCGTGCCCGGCCTGCGCCCGGCTCATCGCCGAGGCCGGCTTCGGGCGATGCTTCTTCGCAGGCCCGTACTCAGTGCTCGACGGCGAGGACGTGCTGCACGCCGCCGGCGTGGAGCTGTTCTGGGTCGACACCACATCCTGACCAGGGCGGTCCGTCACCAGGCCGCGTACTCGAGGGCATCGCCGTTGGCCGCAGTGACCAGATGCATCCGCCCGTGGCCGATCCAGCCGTTGACCCATGGGTGCACGTTCCGTGGCGCGGGCACTTGTTGAGGAACGCGGTTTACGGTGACAGCGCGACTCGAGGAGAACGAGTTCGCTCCCGTCCTGGGTGATCCCCGTACAGGCTGCTGCCCGCTTCGTGATCTAATCGCCGTGTTTCAGGGCCTTTCTGGCCACGCCGGCCATGTTGCCGTACTGGCTGGGATCGGCGGGCCGGTCGCCGGGTGCGTCGGGCCGCCATTCCGGGATATAGACCAGGCCGGGATCGACCAGGCTGAACCCGTCGAAGAAGCGCAGGATCTCGGCCCGCGAGCGGGCATGGGCCGAGGTGGAGACGTTCGCGTTGTACACGTTCTCGGCCGCCTTGATCACGGCCGGCCGCCCTTCGCTGGTGCCATGGGAGAGCACCAGGTAGCTGCCGGGCGCGAGGCCGTCGCGAATGGTGGCCACGATTCGCCAGGGGTCGTCGGAGTCGGCCAGGAAGTGCACGACCGAGACCAGCAGCAGCCCGACCGGCCGGCTGAAATCGATCACCTGACCGACGTCCTCGCGCGCCAAGACCTCTCCCGGCTCGCGCAGGTCAGCCTCGACAATGACGGTGTCCTGGGCGCCGCCGAGGAGGGCCTTGCTGTGCGCGATCACGATCGGGTCGGTGTCGGCGTACACGACCCTGGCGCCAGGGCTGGCCTGCTGGGCGATCTCGTGCACGTTGCCCTGGGTCGGGATGCCGGAGCCGATGTCCAGGAACTGGCGGATCCCGGCCCCGGCCAGGAACCGCACCGCCCGGCCCAGGAATGCCCGGTTGGCCTGGGCGATCGCCCGTGATCTGGGCTCCAGCGCGATGAGCGCCCGCGCCACATCCTGGTCGGCCAGGAAGTTGTCGGTGCCGCCGAGCAGGTAGTCGTAGACGCGGGCCGGGTTCGCCCGCTTAGTGTGCTCCTCGGGAGGTAACCATCCCGGCTCCCCGGCCATTCAGCGCCTGCCTTCCCTATGGCGAGCTATCGAGGTGGCGGCAGATTAGCTTTTTGTACGATACCTCACGGTACGGCCGGATATTCGCGGGCCTTTACGGGGCGGGAGCTGAACCGCATCCGGACCGGGACCTCGGGCTCGGCGTCGGGGTCGCCGACCAGGACATGGGCGTGCACGTGGCGGATGGTGGCGCCGCTGTAGCGGCAGTCGCCGTTGCGCACGCCGAGGCCGTAGTAGGTGAGCTCGTACTGGTCGCGGACCCAGCCCAGCGCGGTCCAGAAGTCGGCCCTGGCCGCCTCGTCCAGGTCCAAGATGTCGCCGATGTGCTGGCGGGGCACGAGCAGCAAGTGCAGGGCGGTGCCCTTGTAAGGGAACTCGTTCGGGGTGATGCTCCAGTGGCTGGTCTCCCACAGCACGCGCTGCCGGCCGTGCTCGGCCAGGCCGTCCGGGCAGAACAGGCACAGGCCGCGCGCCTCCAGCTCCTCCATGTCCGCGAGCTGCTCGGCCGTCCGGTGGTTGTCCATGCAGTAGAAGCTCACGCCGGGTCCCGTCGGTAGTCCAGGAAGGAGTAGCCGCCGTCCGGCCCGGGCCGGTCCTCGCGGGCGGTGAGGGTGAAGCCGTCCAGCCAGCCGGGCGGCATGACGGTGTCGCCGTCGACGTCGCGGTGCACCCGGGTCAGGTAGACCCGGGTGACCTGCGGCAGCATCTGCTCGTAGACGGACGCGCCGCCGATGACGAAGACCTGCTCGGCGGCCAGGCCACGGGCGCCGTCCAGTGCGTGCTCCAGCGAGGTGGTCCAGACCACGTCGGCATGCTCCCTGGCCGCGGGCCGCGAGCTGACGACGACCGCGGTCCGTCCCGGGAGCGGCCGGCCCAGCCGGGCCACGATGGACTCGTGCGTGACGCGGCCCACAAGCACCGGGTGGCCGAGGGTCAGGCGCTTGAACCGGCGCAGGTCCTCGGGCAGGTGCCAGGGCAGCTCGCCGTCCGCCCCGATGACGTCGTTGCGGGCCGCCGCGACGATCAGCGACGTGATCACGGCAGCCACAGCGCAGTCACGGGGCGACCGGGATGCCGCCGATGAACGGGTGCGGCTCATAGTCGGCGATGTCGAAGTGCTCGGCGCGGAAGTCGTGGATGTCGGTGACCTTCTGGCCGGTCTCGTTCAGGAAGACGGTCGGCAGCCGGCGCTCGTCGCGGCCGAGCATGGTCGTCACGTGCTCGAGCTGGTCGGCGTAGATGTGCGCGTCGGAGATGGTGTGGTAGTAGGCGGCGGCCTCAATCCCGGTCAGCTGCTCCAGCATCAGCGCCAGCGCCGCGTACTGGACCATGTTGGACGGCACGCCGACGGGCACGTCCCCGGAGCGCTGGAACATGTGCAGGTGCAGGCGTCCGCCGAGGACGCGCACGTGGACCCACCCGTGGCAGGGCGAGATCGTCGTCTGCGGGGTCTTGCCCGCCCCGCGGACCTGGTACTGGGGAATCCAGGGCGATACGAAGTGGGTCCGGTCGGCGGGTAGCTCGGTGAGCTGCTCGACCAGGTGCTGGAACTGGTCGAACTCGCCGCCGTCCACGGTCGGGAACCGGCGGAACGCCCCGCCGTAGGAGCCAGGGCCCAGGTGGCCGGGCGGCAGGCCGCGCGCGGAGGTCTTGGCCTCGGTGGCCCAGGGGTCCCACCAGTCGCAGCCGAAGTCGGCCAGCTCCTCCAGCGTGGTCGCGCCGTTGATGAACGCGCACAGCTCGCCAATGGGCTTGCGCCAGAACGACTTGAGGCTGCGCTCGGTGATGACGGGGAAGCCGTTGGCCAGCTCGAAGTGCATCGTCTGCTGCATGAGGGTCAGCGCCTCGGGCCCCTGGCGGGTCGGCACGGCGATCCCGCCGGCCACGATGCGGTCCAGCATCTGCCGGTACTGGGAATCGGGCACGCGCTGGTCATAGGGCCGGTAATGCATGGGGCAGCCTCCGGAGCCGGATGGGCTACCAGCTTGCCAGACCATGGCGACATTCCCGGCCCGGATTGTCGGCGGGCGCTGGCATTATGTCCACATGGGACGGGTCTGGGCGCCGGATCCCTCAGCCGCCGGGACGTCGGTGCTCGAGGCCGTGCTGGAGCGGATCACCTTCGCCAATGAGGAGACCGGCTACACGATCGCGCGGGTGGCCACGAACCGGACCGGGCCGGACCTGATCACCGTGACCGGGGCGCTGCTGGGCGCGCAGGTCGGGGAGAGCCTGCGGCTGACCGGGCGGTGGACGTCTCATCCGAAGTACGGCCGCCAGTTCGACGTGCATGGCTTCACCACGGTGCTGCCCGCCACCATCCAGGGCATCCAGCGCTACCTGGGCTCGGGGCTGATCAAGGGGATCGGGCCGGTGATGGCCGAGCGGATGGTGGCGCACTTCGGCACCGACATCCTGCAGATCATCGAGGAACAGCCGGCCCGGCTGATCGAGGTGCCCGGCCTGGGCCCGAAGCGGACCAAGATGATCGCCACGGCCTGGGAGGAGCAGAAGAGCATCAAGGAGGTGATGGTCTTCCTCCAGGGGGTTGGGGTATCGACCTCCCTGGCAGTGCGGATCTACAAGAAATACGGCGACTCATCCACTTCCGTGGTGCGCAATGAGCCCTACCGGCTGGCCGCGGACGTCTGGGGCATCGGCTTCAAGACCGCCGACACCATCGCGCGCAGCGTCGGGATTCCGCATGACAGCCCGGAGCGGGTCAAGGCGGGTCTGCAGTACACGCTGTCCGAGGCGACCGACAACGGGCACTGCTTCCTGCCCGAGCCGGTGCTGGTGGCGGACGCGGCCAAGATCCTGGACGTGCCAGCCGAGCTGGCCGCGACCTGCCTGGCCGAGCTGGCCCAGGCCGAGGGTGTGGTCCGGGAGGAGGCGGAGCCAGGCGGCGACGCGGCCGTCTTCCTGGTCCCGTTCTACCGGGCCGAGTGCTCGCTGGCCTCGGGCCTGAAGGAGCTGCTGGCCGCCGGGCCCGACCGGCTGGCCGCGTTCGCCGAGGTGGACTGGGCCAGGGCGCTGGCCTGGCTATGCGAGCGCACCGGGGTCGAGCTGGCGGAGGAGCAGGAGCAGGCGGTCCGGCTGGCGCTGACGGCCAGGGTGGCCGTGCTCACCGGCGGCCCCGGCTGCGGCAGAGCTTCACCGTGCGCTCGGTGGTGGAGCTGGCGGCGGCGCGCAAAGCCCGGATCATGCTGGTCGCGCCGACCGGCCGGGCGGCCAAGCGGCTGAGCGAGCTGACCGGGCACCCGGCCGCGACCGTGCACCGGCTGCTGGAGCTGCGGCCGGGCGGTGACGCGGCCTACGACAGGGACCGCCCGCTCGACGCCGACCTGGTCGTGGTCGACGAGTGCTCCATGATGGACCTGATCCTGGCTAACAAGCTGGTCAAGGCGGTGCCGCCGGGCGCGCACCTGCTGTTGGTGGGGGACGTGGATCAGCTCCCCTCGGTCGGCGCCGGCCAGGTGCTGCGCGACCTGCTGGCCGCCGAGCCGGTGCCGCGGGTCCGGCTGACCCGGATCTTCCGCCAGGCGCAGGAGTCCGGGATCGTGGTCAACGCGCATCGGGTCAACGCTGGGGATTTCCCGAGGCTGCGGGAGTTTCCCGACTTCTTTTTCTTCCCGTGCGAGGAGACCGAGGCGGCGGCGGCGCTCGCGGTCGACGTCGCGACCCGCCGGATACCGCGCAAGTTCGGGCTGGATCCGCGCCGGGACGTGCAGGTGCTGGCGCCCATGCACCGCGGGCCGGCGGGCGCGGGCAACCTGAACCTGCTGCTCCAGCAGGAGCTGGCCCCCTACCGGGAAGGGCAGCCCGAGCGCCGCAACGGCGGGCGGGTCTTCCGGGTCGGCGACAAGGTGACCCAGTTGCGCAACAACTACGACAAGGGCGCGGCGGGGGTGTTCAACGGCACGCTCGGCGTGGTCACCGCGATCGCGCCCGAGGACCACGTGCTGACCCTGCGCACCGACGAGGACGAGCTGCTCGACTACGGGTTCGACGAGCTGGACGAGCTGGCCCACGCCTACGCGATCACCATCCACCGGTCGCAGGGCAGCGAGTACCCGGCCATCGTCATCCCGCTCACCACCAGCGCCTGGACCATGCTCCAGCGCAACCTGCTCTACACCGCGATCACCCGGGCCAAGAAGCTGGCCGTCCTGGTCGGCTCGCCCCGTGCCATCGGTGCCGCGGTGCGGACCGCCAGCGCGGGACGCCGCAACACCCGGCTGGCCCAGCGGCTGTCCCGCTCCGGCGGATCTTAAAAGGCCCTAGGGCCGGGCCTCGTAGACCACGTTGACCGGGGTCCGCGCGACCTCGCGCCAGCGGCTGAAGCCGGCGTCCTGCACGATCGAGCGGACGGCGTCCTCACCGGCGTGGTTGCCCAGCGCGGTCGAGCCATGCTGGGCCATGGCCGAGGGCAGGCAGACGGCCAGCGAGGCGGCCATGAAGAACCGGCCGATGGGGTTGAAGTTCTCCTCCAGCCGCCCGCTCATCGCGGGCTCGACCAGCATCCAGGTGCCGTCGTCGGCCAGCGCGCCGCGGACCCGCCGGGCCACGCCTGCCGGGTCGCCCATGTCGTGCAGGCAGTCGAAGCAGGTGATCAGGTCGAACCCGGTGCCCAGGAAGTTGGCCCCGCCCGCGACCTCGAAGCTCATCCGGTCGCTGACCCCGGCGTCGGCCGCGGCCTTCTCGGCCGCCTCGATGGACGGGCCGTGGTAGTCGATCCCGGTGAACGTGGACCGCGGGAACGCGCCGGCCATCATGATCGTCGAGTAGCCGTATCCGCAGCCGACGTCGGCGACCCGCGCGCCGGCCTTGAGCTTGCCGGTCACGCCGTCGAGCGCGGGCAGCCAGGCGTCCACGATGTTCTGCCGGTAGCCGGGCCGGAACAGCCGCGCGGTGCCGCGGTACAGCGGGTCGGTGTGCTCGTCCCAGCCCACGCCGCCGCCGACCCGGAACGCGTTGACCAGCCCGTCCTCGGTCGCGTACAGCGAGCGCAGCACGGGGAACACCCCGGCCAGGAAGGTCGGGCTGTTCTCGTCGGCCAGCACCATGGCGTGCTCGTCCGGCAGCGTGAACGTCTTGTGCTCCGGGTCGTACTCGAGGTAGCCGAGCCCGGCCTGGACAGCCAGCCACTCCTCCAGGTACCGCTCGACCAGCCCGGTCTTGTCGGCCAGCCCGACGGCGGTCATCGGCCCGGCCCCGGCCATGGCCGCGTACAGGCCCAGCCGGTCGCCGACGGCGACCGCGATCCCCCCGGCGGCCGCGGCCGCGTCACCGGCCATCTTCATCAGGAAATCAAGCACTCGCTGCTCGTCCACTGCGCTCCCCCCTTGGCGCTCGGTCCGCATGCGGCGGCTAACGACGCGGGAGGCGCAGGGTACCGACGGAAGCACACATAGGGCGGGTTCCCGGTGTGCGTCGTGTGTGACTGAGGTGGAGAGCGCGCCGCCGGAGGCGGCTGGGATTTGACCGACAGGCCGCGGAACAGCGTGGTTGTTGCTCTCACGTCGAAACAGCGGCGTGAGAGCAACAACCATGACGTTGCCGGCGGCCCAGGGCGCGCCGGGGGGCCAACCCGGCCAGCCCCCGGCCGGCCCCGGCCGGCCCAGGCCGGCCCCGGCGAGCCCCGGCCGGCCCAGACCGGCCGGGCTAGGCGGTCAGGACCTCTTCTCGGCGTGGCCCCCGAACTCGGACCGCAGGGCGGACAGGATCTTGTCGCCGAACTCGCCGTTGCCGCGGGACTGGAACCGCTCGTACAGCGAGGCCGAGATGACCGGCGTGGGCACGCCGGTGTCGATGCCCGCGATCACCGTCCACCGGCCCTCGCCGGAGTCCGAGACCCGGCCGGCGAAGTCGTCCAGCTTGGGCGAGCGGGCGAACGCGTCCGCGGTCAGGTCCATCAGCCAGGAGCCCACCACCGAGCCACGCCGCCACACCTCGGCGACCTCGCCCACGTCGATGTTGTACTGGTAGGCGTCGGGGTCACGCAGCGGCGTGGTCTCCGCGTCGGCTTCCTGCATGTGCAGGCCGGCGCCCGCGTGCTCGATGATGTTGAGGCCCTCGGCGATCGCCGACATCATGCCGTACTCGATCCCGTTATGCACCATCTTGACGAAGTGGCCGGCGCCGCTGGGCCCGCAGTGCAGGTAGCCCTGCGGCGCGGTGCCGCCGGTGGTCCGGCCCGGCGTCGGCTCGGCGCTGCCCTGGCCCGGCGCGATCGACTTCCAGATCGGGTCCAGGTGCTCGACCGGCTCGTTCTCCCCGCCGATCATCAGGCAGTAGCCACGGTCCAGGCCCCAGACGCCGCCGCTGGTGCCGCAGTCGATGAAGTGAATGCCCCGGGTGATCAGGTCCTTGGCCCTGGTGATGTCGTCGCGGTAATAGGAGTTGCCGCCGTCGATGACCATGTCGCCCGCGTCCAGCAGCGGCACGAGCTGGTCCAGCGTGGGCTGCACGACCGCGGCCGGCACCATGATCCACAGCGCCCGCGGCTTCTCCAGCTTGGCGACGAAGTCCTCCAGGCTGGAGGCGCCGGTCGCGCCCTCGCCCGCCAGCGACTTCACGACGTCGGGGCTGCGGTCGTAGGCCACGCAGTGGTGGCCGTCGCGCATGAGGCGGCGGACGAGGTTGGCGCCCATCCGGCCCAGGCCGATCATTCCCAGCTGCATGGGCTTGTCTGTTGGCATCTGTCAGCCTCTCGGTCTGTCCCGGCTCCTAGGAGCCGGCCTTGAGCGAACGGTAACGGCGGATGAGCTCGTTAGTGGAGGAGTCGTGGGCCAGTTGCGGCTCCTCGGCGCTCTCCAGTTCGGGGACGATCTGCTGGGCAAGCACCTTGCCGAGTTCTACCCCCCACTGGTCGAACGAGTCGATGTCCCAGATGGCGCCCTGGGTAAACACGCTGTGCTCGTACAAGGCGATCAGCGAGCCCAGCAGCCGCGGGGTCAGGATCCGGGCCAGCAGCACGTTGGTCGGCTGGTTGCCCTTCATGACCCGGAACGGGACGACCCGCTCCGGGGTGCCCTCGGCCCGCACCTGCTCCTCGGTCTTGCCGAACGCCAGCGCCTGGGCCTGGGCGAACACGTTGGAGGACAGGATGTCGTGGTGGTCGCGCAGCGGG
>Ga0134126_10005018_pt1 | contig 16535 bp, 14 predicted proteins | sample KB31752_FD_96881 | JGI IMG/M metagenome (GOLD analysis project Ga0134126, IMG submission 96881) | Terrestrial soil microbial communities with excess Nitrogen fertilizer from Kellogg Biological Station, Michigan, USA - KB3-175-2 | ecosystem: Environmental > Terrestrial > Soil > Unclassified ...
CAATACACCCATATAGAACTCTTTGGTTTCTGATGGGCCCGGATAGTAAACATCCTCCGCAACCAGTACTTTATGCACGATTTTCCCTTGCGGACCTGTCTGGTGGGTTATCAGGTTCATGCCGAGAATCCGGCCGGCGACATCTTTTACTTCGTCAACGGATTTTGCAAGCTTTACGCCGCCGCCTTTGCCGCGCCCACCGGCGTGGATTTGTGCTTTGATTACAAAAAATTTAGTGCCTGTTTGCTGGTTTAGCTGTTTTGCAGCTTCCACGGCTCCTTCAGCTGTATCGGCTACAATGCCTTCTTGAATGGCAACCCCGTAGCTTTTAAGTATTTGCTTTCCCTGGTATTCGTGAATGTTCATGAGTGAAATTTAGAGCTTCAAAACTAAGGTTTTTCTGTATAAGATTAGTGAAAAACCTCGCCTTTTGGCAAGGAATTATAAAAATCAATATAATCCTTGGCCGTTTGACAAGAAGTTAAAGGAGAGGAATGGAATTGTAAAAAGAAACCTAAGCTTTTTGCGCTTCAACCTTCTTACCAGAAGTCAATAGATAATACCCTCCAAAGAATATGGCGCTATAAAAAAGATCCCCAAGAATGGTATATTTAAGGAATGGCAATCCCATTGCATAAGATTGGATCAGTCCGCTTAAATCTTTTGAATATTCTGGAATGCTTGTCCAGGCTCCAAAATTGGTAACGAGGAAAAACAATACAGAACCTCCCAGGGAAGCAGCGATAATATTTAGCGGCTTCCTGTTATTCCTTATGATCAAACCAATAAAGATAATGGCAAAGAAAGAACCATATACAAAAGCCATGTCCGGATAGAATCCTGTGCCGGGCGCTACTATTTCTTTAATGGTATCACTAACCAGCATCGCTCCAATCGGAAAAACAAACATCCATTTGCGGTTCCAAAGCATGGCGCCACTAAACAGGGCGAGTGCACCGATAGGAGAGAAGTTGGGCCAAAGCTGCCCGATACTCTTTGCAAATACGGTGCGGAGCAAAATGGAGATTAAAGCAATAGCAGAAAGTACAAAGATCATTCTGCGCGATTGGGTATTGTTTCCTTGTGGTTGCATAGTCATTCTTATTTTATGAAGCAAAGATAAGACAAGTTGGTATTCATTCTCTCCGGGACATTATTTATTCAGCAAGATGCCCGGCATATCCACTATTTTAAATGTTTTCCGTGGTATTTACGCCAGATTATGCCTATTTACAATTGCTATATTTATAAAGTATAAATACATATTTAACATCATAGTATATTGTTTATTAACAATATATGTATTTATATAGTATTAAAATTTATATTTATGTATGTAAGCTATTGTTTTATAAGATATAATGTCAATAAAATAATAAAAATCCTCATATCTTACCCGTCATAACGGGCACAACACTATTTACAAAACCCAACTCATAATTTACAGTAACACATTTGTAAATTTACATAGTTACATCGGTAAACTGTCAAAGTTTACAGCGTGTTTGGAATTGTAAATAGCATAATTTACCTTTGTTCAAACTTTGTAAATTTATGAATGAGCGTTTGATAAAGATCATGGAGCATTTCAATTACTCTCCATCCATATTTGCTGATGAGATAGGTGTAATACGATCAAGTATAAGCCATATCATTAGTGGACGTAACAATCCTGGCCTGGAGCTTCTGCAAAAGGTATTAATCAGGTTCCCACAGATTTCTTCTGACTGGCTGTTATTGGGCAGGGGGGAAATGCTCCTGAGCGAGGATGTCTATGAAGCCAAGAAATTAACCAATGTAAACTATCCTAAAAAAATTGGGCAGCTGAACCTGGACGATATGGTATCTGCCCAACAAGCTAAAAAACCAGAGTCGGTTCCAATTGTAAATCAGAATCCAGCGCCTGTAGCACAAAATATTGCTGAAGAATCTAAACAGCAACAAAAAGAACAGCCCGAAAAGCCAGTCCAACCGGAGGCAAAAGCAAGCCAAACTGAGAAACCAGTCAAGTCTTCTTCTGCCATCAAACGCGTTACAGTGTACTTTGAGGACAATTCATTCAGGGACTTTGTAGAAGAAAAGGCATGAATTTGAGTCCTATACTCTAATATAACAGGAAACAGCGAAATTCGCATCCAATGAAAATCGCTGTAAATACCAGGCTATTACTTCCAGGCAAACTGGAAGGTATAGGCTGGTTCGCTTATGAAAGCCTGAAGCGGATGACTGTACAGCATCCGGAGCACCAGTTTTATTTCATTTTCGACAGGCCATTTAACAAAGAATTTATATTCTCCGATAATATTACGCCTATCGTTATCGGGCCGCCATCAAGGCATCCGATACTCTGGTATATATGGTTCAACTGGTCTTTGGCATCTGTTATAAAGAAAATAAAACCTGATCTTTTCTTTTCACCGGATGGATATATATGCTTGAACAGTTCTGTAAAGACGATCAATGTCATGCACGATATTGCATACGAGCATTATCCTGAAACAGTTCCCTGGCTCGTGAGGATGTATTATAAATATTATTTCCCCCGCTTCGCCAGGAGGGCTAACGCAATTGCGACCGTATCTGAATTTTCTAAAAAGGACATCGTCAATCAATACCATGTTCCCCCTGCCAAAATCAAAGTTGTTTATAATGGGTGCAATGAAGCATATCATCCTATTGATGAAGCGACAAAAGAATCGATCCGGGAAAAATGGACAGGAGGCAAGCCATACTTTATATATATAGGGAGCATTAATCCCCGCAAAAATATTAAGAACCTGTTGGTAGCTTTTGATAAGTTTAAAGCGGATACAAAGTCAGACGCTAAGTTGCTTTTAATCGGTAAGAAGATGTTTATGGGCAATGAACTGGAAAACTTACTCGAAACTTTGGACTCCAAAAACGATATTCAATTCCTAGGAAGGGTGGAAGATGTAAATGAAGTAAATGACCTGATTTCTGCATCTATTGCCTTGGCATATATTTCTGTTTTTGAGGGGTTTGGTATCCCATGTCTTGAAGCGATGCGGTGCGGAACGGCAGTTATTGCGTCCAATTCCAGCTCACTGCCGGAAGTCTGCGGGGAGGCGGGGTTGTATGTTGATCCTTTGTCAATTGAATCTATTGCTGGAGGGATGCAGAAAATAGCCGGCGAGCCGGCCCTGAGGCAGGAATTGATAAACAAAGGACTGGAACAGTCTCAAAAATTCAGCTGGCAAAAGACGGCAGATTTGCTCTGGGGTTTAATTGAGGCAAGCCTTGGCGAATAATACTTTGCGACCTTTGCGAAAATCTTTGCGACCTTTGCGTGAAAAGGTTCACGCAAAGAACGCAAAGAAAGAAACGCAAAGACCGCTAAAATGCATAAAATACTCATTATCAATGGCCCGAACCTGAACCTCTTAGGGAAAAGACAGCCTGAACTTTACGGCGGCAGCAGCTTTGAGGATTATCTGGTAACACTAAGGGAAAAATATGAGATTATTGATATTCAGTATTTTCAAAGCAACCACGAGGGCGAGATCATTGACCGGATACAAGCCGCCAATTCAGAAGTTGAGGGCATTATACTTAATGCAGCCGCTTATTCCCATACTTCAATTGCTATTGCAGATGCCATACAGGCCATAAAAATACCAGTGGTTGAGGTGCATATCTCAAATATATATGCCAGGGAGGAATACAGGCATTATTCCTATTTATCAGCACATTGCAAAGGGGTTATTGTTGGTTTTGGTTTAGCCGGGTACCAACTTGCCATCGAAAGCCTTTTACAATGAGCAATTATCAATAGCGTATTCCGCATAAGTCAGCGAAGAAAAGTTCCCGCAGATTACGCAGATGTTCGCAGAATTTGCCGAACTGAATATATTGATCATTGATCATTGATCATTTTCCTAAGGTTTATATTCTGACTGCCTTAATATCTTCCTGTAATCCTTGTCCTTAAATAGCTCATCGAGGGTTATTTTCGGGTTCTTTTCCATGTATTGTTTTACTATCTGCCAGCCTGCCCACTCACCAAGGCGTGGGGCGGATTCCTGCGGCACATCAACATCATTTGTAAACGGCCCTTCATCCATGTATTTGGCAACCCTGTCTTCATTGGTATTGTACAGTAAGTTTGCGGTCACGAGGTGGTTCCAGATATCCGCTTCGTACTTTTTGCACCATTTCAATTGCCTGGTGGTATATTCAATTTTTAAGGTGTCTGCCATGTCCGGTTTCATCACATCCAGGTAAAAAAGCTTTTTGCCTGCATAGATCATTTTACTTAGCAGCGTTTGGTCTGTAAGCGCGTCCTCATCATACCGGTTCATAAACAGGGTTTTCAATCCATTAGGGAGAATATATTCCTTTCGGAACGTCTTCATTTTATAATCAGGCATTTCTATTGAATTGTAATAACGGTAGTTTTCACCCAGGAAAAATTCAAGGGCAATCAGCAGGTTATTTCCATAAGTATATACCTGGTAACCAAATGGGTTGATAATGGTATAAACATTTGGCAGCGAATCTTTTGGATAATAATATTTGATGTGCCTGAACGCGTCGTCAAACTGGTTTTCAAGGTCCTGGATAACAGGCTCGGGGAATGTTTTTTCTACATCAGGATATAATGAATCTCGCATATAGGGGTTCATCAGGTACACTTTTCTAAAACTGTCCAACGTATTAGGATTTCCCCAGCGGCCGAAATTATGCATCCTGGTTATGAAGAATTTGACGATGTCCTTGTGCTTAACAATCATTTGCTGAATGCCGTCCACGAAATGGTTTGGGTCTATGCTGTAAAACTCCTTTTCAAGCCTGATAAACTTTACATCTACGTGGATACTGCTTACATCAGGGTTCCATTTATCTTTTGATTTGCAGCCAAATAGCAAAAGTGCCGGTAAAACATAGAGGAATAATATTTTGTTGTTTGGTAGAATCATTAACTTGCCCCCATTATTTTTTATTCATACAAAACGCAAAAATATGAAAAACCTTACCGCTATCGCATTATTTATCTTTTCCGGTTCCATGGTCATGGCACAATCTACCCCGCCACCGCCATCAAATCCTGCATATAGCAATCCACCCAGGGACAGGTATTTTAAATTTAAGGGCGGGCTAATGATTAGCCCTTTTATAAGCTGGACACCCGTAAATGTAGATGATCCCACCAAAAACAGTATCAGCAGTACTGGGGCACAGGTCGGCTTTGCTTATGGCCTTGTAGGCGATTTCTTTTTCAGCAACAACTACGGTATCAGCGCCAACCTGCGCGTTTCCGGATCCACTTCAGAATTTAAGTATACGCCGGGAAGTGACGCATATAATGGTAACAATATGACCAAGGTTACTTACATAGACCGGACCCTGCATCAGCAGTACATTGAAATACCTGTAACCTTAAAAATGCGAACGAACGAGATAGGATATATGAAATATTTTGCCCAGTTCGGATTTATGCCTGCCGTACAACTTGGCACACGGGCGGATATTGATACTTTAATGAGAGATTATAACTTTATTCCACCTGTAAATAGAACTGGATCTGTAAAAGGATTAAATGTTACCCAGGATGTCAACCTTTTCATGTTGTATTCCGTGGTTGCTATCGGGGCAGAATACAACCTGGGAGGCACTACCTCGCTGGTTTTCAGCCTTACATGGAATAACGGGTTTACAAATATCTGGCATAAGCAGCTTGATAATGCTTCGGCAATACCGCCGATATTCAGTGATTTCAATTCTCCCTCTGAAAACATCGCACTAAACATTGGGGTCTTATTTTAAGGACATTAAGAGCGTGCCCTTAGTATAATGAAAATTGCAATTGCCCAGTTTGATTACCGTGTAGGTGATTTTGAAAAAAATGGCTCAAAGATCATCGAAGCCATCAAAGTTGCTAAAGGCACCGGTACTGACCTCATTATTTTTTCTGAATTATGCATTTGCGGTTATCCACCGCGCGATTTCCTTGAGTTTGACGATTTTATTTCCCTTTGCGAAAAAACCGTAAAAGAAATTGCAGCGCACTGTACCGGTATTGCAGCCATTGTCGGGGCGCCATCGGTAAACCCAGCCCCAAAAGGAAAGGATCTCTTTAATTCAGCTTATTTCCTGAAAGACGGCGCTATGGGTAAAGTGATCTACAAAACTTTATTGCCAAATTATGATATTTTTGATGAATACAGGTATTTTGAGCCCAACAGGAAATTTGAATGTATCACATTGAATGGCAAAAAAATAGCTCTTACAATATGTGAAGACCTTTGGAATATAGATGACGATCCACTCTACCTGGAAAATCCAATGGATCACCTCATTAAAGAAAAGCCTGACTTCGCGGTAAATATTGCCGCATCGCCATTTTCATATACCCATGATGCTCGAAGAACGAAGATATTGCAGCAAAATGCATTAACCTACAAAATCCCCTTTTTCTATGTAAACCATACCGGCGCGCAAACCGAGCTTATTTTTGACGGTTGCTCCACCATAGTGCTGCCTGACGGAAACCTGTATAAAATGGCTTCCTTCAAAGAAGAAATTCAATACTTTGATCTTGAAAACCTAAAGCAGGGGAGGAGTTTTGATGGATACAAACCAAACGACAAATTTGAATTGATATACAACGCATTGGTTGAAGGCATTAAGGGATATTTCAACAAGCTTAATTTTAAACAAGCAGTTTTGGGTTTGTCGGGAGGACTGGATTCGGCAGTTGTACTTGCATTAGCCGTAAAAGCGCTCGGCAAAGAAAATGTGCTGGCCGTATTAATGCCATCTCCATATTCTTCAGAAGGTTCTAAAACAGACTCCATGGAAATGATTAGGAACCTGGGCGTTGAACATAAAATTATTTCCATTGCAGATGCCATGGAAGCATATGATAATTTATTAGCGTCAGCTTTTAATGGATTGCAACCGGACATAACCGAGGAAAATATCCAGGCAAGAATAAGGGGCGCGCTTTTGATGGCGTTATGCAATAAGCTGAACCTGATACTATTGAATACATCAAATAAAAGCGAGTTTGCTGTAGGTTACAGCACACTATATGGCGACTCGATAGGGGCAATATCTGTGCTGGGAGATGTTTATAAAACTGAGGTTTATGAACTGGCTGCATACATTAATAAGATCCAGGGGAATGTAATTCCGGGCGCCATTATTAAAAAGGCGCCGTCAGCGGAACTTCGCCCCGGGCAAAAAGATGTTGACAGCCTGCCGCCTTACGAAACCCTTGATCCGATATTATTTCAATACATAGAAAAGCGCAAAGGGCCTAAGGAAATCATATCTATGGGATTTGAACCGGACCTGGTTTATAAAATCTGCAAAATGGTGAACCACACCGAATACAAAAGGTTCCAGGCTCCTCCCATACTGCGGGTTTCTGACAAAGCATTTGGCCTGGGCAGGAGAATGCCTATAGTAGCGAAATACCTGGGGTAAATTAATTTGAAAATGAGGCAATTTGAAAATTTGAAAATGATTGTTAAAGCGATCCCGCTTGATTCCTATAATAATATACCCTCAGGCCCCAATGGTTATCATTTTCTGTACCACTACGCCTTTGAAGAGCTAGTAAGCGAAATACTAAGTAAATGAACTACCTTTTATACCAGGCTTACGGAAACAAAGCCATTATTAATGAAGCCATATATTCTTTGCTCTCATATTATTACATTGTTAAAGATGAATTAAGCAGTGAGGTTAAGGTTGTCGTTTATACGGATGATATCCCGGCATTTGATCACTTTTTTTCAGGAAAGGATTTCGTTTACCGGCCGCTTACAAAAGAACTGGTCAAAGAGTGGAGGGGGAGTATTGATTTTGTGCACCGGGTAAAAATCAAAATCATCCAGGATTTTTTTTCTGATTATCCGGATGCAAATGTATTGTATGTGGACTCAGATACTGTATTTAAAACGAGTCCCGCCTCGTTATATAAATTAATAGCTGATGGCAGGCTTGTGATGCATACCATGGAAGGGGTTATTAAAAACAGGTCCAACCCAATATTTAAAAAGCTCTATAAATATATCTTTTCCAATGATATAACGTTGCCAGGTTCCACAAAAACCAAGGTTCCTGTTGATACGCAAATGTGGAACGCAGGGGTAATTGGGATCAAGGATAAACAAAAAAATATTTTGGAGAAGGTTCTCGATTTTACGGATGGTTTGTACCCGCATTTTCCAAAACATATCGTGGAGCAATTCGCGTTTTCATATTATTTTCAAAATGAAACAGCGATTGTCCCGGCGGAGTCTTATATTTTTCATTATTGGAATTTTAAAGAGTTCAGGGCTGTATTGGCCGGTTTTTTTGAACATTATGGGGAAGATGATTTACAATTGATTTTAAAGAAAATATTTTACATTGATCCTGGGAAACTTATCATTCCAAAATTGAATTATGAAAGTCAGAATGGCCCGGTTAAATTTATAAGGAAGATTCTTGGAAAGAAGTGGAAAATGGACCCGGCTCAACTTCCCTCTTACTTATGAGCACATAAAACAAACAAAAAAAGGTAATACCTACTTGTCTTTCAAGTAAATACTCAACCTGGAATGCAGCCAGGCAAACCACTATAAACATCAGGAACAGATAATTCCTGAAAACGGCGCCGTTAAAGACTGGTAAAAACATCAAAAAGCACAAGGCGGCAAACCCTATAATGCCCATTGAAATAAGGGAGTAAAGGAATTCATTGTGAGGTTTTATCTGGTTGCTTTTAATAAGCGATGAATTCTCTGATTTATATTCATTGAACATGGCATCGGGCACATTGGCTGGTCCCACCCCAGTGATTATATTTTTCTCAAATACCGCCCATCCCACTTTTAGCGCCTCAAAACGCATGGAGAGTGAATAATGATTGATATTGTCCCCGGATTCATATTTATGCAGGTCAAGTTGTGTGTTTTCAAACCTGTTCTTTTCTGAGGGAATTATTTTTGTGGTCATATAGGCCATGAACCCAAGCCCGAGGGCAATGCCCATTCCCAGAAAAAATCTCTTTGCCTTAAAAATCAACCATAAAATGGAAACCGCCTCTTCAGCGTAGAAACAGAGAAGGCCGGTGCGGGCTGAAATGGTGTGCAATAAGATAACAATAACAATAAGCGCTACCCAGGCCGCTTTTTTATACAGATGTTTTTGAATTCCATAAATAAAGATCCACCATTGAAGGATTCCTGCGGAGAATGCCAGTAACACGCTGTAATATATGTGGTTTACCCCGGTCACAATGGGGATGGGTTTGGAATGGGTAATCCGTTCCTGTATGGCCTGGAAATAAACCAGGTAATTGATAAACGAGGCGATACCGGCAATAACTACAGCAGCAATAAGGGTTATAAATATCATGTTTCTTTGAACCGGTGTTATAGATTTTGGAGACGAGAGCCCAAACGGAATAAGTATGAGCGGCAGTTGCATTACAATCAATTGGTTATAAAGGGCCAGGTTACCTCCATGAAATACAGAAATAAGAATAAGAAGATAGTACACAGCCATGCCTGCTGCATATTTGTTTGTGTACAGGTTCTTTAACCCGGTTTTAATTTGCCGGTTAAAAAAAGGATGCAAAAGAATAAGCGCTACTCCAACGCTCTGTGGTGCAGGCGTATTTTCAGCCACTATAAAACCCCCGGAAATAAGCAGGGCCCCAATGAAAGCCATGTTAGATACAAACCAACTGAAAGCTTTCTTCATCAATGGCCCGTTGTGTCGGTCATGGAATATTCGAGTTTCACGCGGAAATCTTTGTCTATAATGCCCAGGTCGTCGGCGGTATTTTTACTTATTTTTATGATAATGGCTTTATTATCATCGGTATTTGGCAGCGAACCCACTACTTTTACATATTTAGCCCTGCCATTCATCGGGTTGGTTATTTTTATCACGGTACCCGCCGGGGCCGTTTTATGCATTGCGAGGCTGATATCGCTTTTTATACTGCCATCATCCACCCATGCCCCCATTCCATTTTCAGTTATAGCCTTTCTTTCAATATTATCAGGGGCCGGAGCATCTGCAATTTGTTCATGCACCGGATTTTTAGCAATTTTTGATTTTGAATCCGAAGCAGGTTTTAAATTTACATTTTGGACTGGTTTTATTTTTTCAGCGCTTCCTTTCCTGGCTTTGTATCCCACGATCATTTTGCCGCCAAGGGTTAAATATATCGTTTTTGAATGGTTTAATCCTTTTAGCTGATCCACTGTTAAATGATGGTTTACGGCTATCACGTCCATTGTTTCATTTTTTGTAATGGTATGATATATGGGCTCTTTGTCACTGCTTGCAGTGATGGGTGCCGCATCCTTTTCAATGGCTATCTTTGGCTTTTGAACCTTGACTGCATTAGGTTTGGGTTTGTTTTCTACATAACTTGGATATTTGGCCTTATCAGCACAAGGCACCAGAATTATTTGACCAATGGTGAGGCTTTGCCCAATTCCCTTGTTTGCTTTCAGAATTTCAGGAACAGTTGTTTTATAACGCCTTGCCACGCCGTATAGCCCCTGGCCCGGATCCACTTTATGAACTATGAACAACTCCCCGTTAATCTTCTTCACGCCGGTTGAGTCGGCGTTTGCAAAAAGATTTAAACGGGCCAAAAGAATAAATGAAGCAATAAAAAAAAACTGTCCCATAAAAGTTAATGAACCTCTGAATATGTTTGAATGATTAATTTTTTCAGGAAATTGCATACTTATTGGTCAAACACTCATTATGAAAAATACATTCCTTTTTGCCGTATTACTCATTTGCACTACAAATATAAGCCATGCACAGAATTTTAATGCAGGATTTCGGCTTGGCGGTAATTTTTGTCAGATAGATGGCGATAAAATGAGCGGATATAATCTATTGGGACTGGTAGGCGGTGTATTTGTTTCATACCGCTTTAACAAAGCATGGGAAGGCCAGTTTGAAATGCTCTACAGCCAGAAAGGAAGCCAGAGGGTAACGACAGACAGCTCAGCAAATAATATAGGTGGGGCCTGGGACTTATTCAGGATTGACTATATAGAAGTGCCTGTAATGGTGAATTTTATATTGAGTAAAAAGATTAAACTGAGTGGCGGACTTGGTGGGGGTTTAATGGTCGGCAATTACTTCATTGGCAGGGGGAATAACGTTTACATTCACAATGCTGAGCTTGGCGCCAGTAATAAGGATTTGGGCATTACTAAGGGCGAGTTTAGCGGCACCATCGGTGCCCAGTATTTTTTTTCGCCTAAATTCTCATTATATGGCAGGTTCACATATAGCCTTCTTGGGATAAACAAGCCGAATGGCCTTAGTGGCGCTGCAAACGCTGTTGCTTTTTACGTCTATGATGGGGGACTGGCAAATAACGTTATTTCCTTCGGGCTTTATTATTACCTTGGAAAAGGGGAGAAGTAAGATGTAAGAAGTAAGAAGTAAGATGTGAGAAGTTTTTTTTACAAACTTTTCACTTCTTACCTTAAAGTTTTTAAAGAAGCTTATTAATAATATCATCCACCGTAATGCCTTCCGCTTCGGCCTTGTAGTTTTTCACGATCCTGTGGCGCAATACGGCATGTGCAACTGCCTGAACATCTTCGATATCCGGCGAATATTTCCCGTTAAACACGGCATGGCATTTTGCTCCTACAGTCAGGTTTTGGGAAGCGCGCGGCCCTGCCCCCCATTCAATATAATCTTTGACTATTTGTGGTGCAAGGGGAGAGGTAGGGCGTGTTTTATTGGAAAGTTTTACTGCATACTCGAGCACATTGTCAGCTACCGGCACTTTTCGAATCAGGTTTTGAAAGTGAAGTATTTCGCTGGCATTTAAAACCTTTTTTACGTCTCTGCTTGAATCTGATGTGGTATTTTTTACGATTTTAAGCTCATCTTCCAGGCGCGGGTAGTCGAGGATGATATTAAACATAAACCTGTCAAGCTGGGCCTCCGGCAGGGGATAGGTACCTTCCTGCTCTATGGGGTTCTGCGTTGCAAGCACAAAGAAAGGCTCTTCCAGGACATGCAGCTCCCCGCCAACGGTAACGGTTTTTTCCTGCATGGCTTCCAATAAAGCAGCCTGGGTTTTTGGAGGGGTCCGGTTTATTTCATCAGCGAGGATAATATTGGCAAAAACCGGCCCTCTTATAAATTTGAATTCTTTCTTTTCATCAAGGATTTCAGAGCCCGTAATGTCACTTGGCATCAGGTCCGGCGTAAATTGTATCCTATTGAATTTGAGGTCAAGGGAAGATGCAATGGTATGCACAAGCAATGTTTTGGCGAGGCCCGGAACGCCAATAAGCAAACTGTGGCCCCTGCTGAAAATGGAAATCAATACGCTCTTTACTATTGCGTCCTGCCCGATAATAACTTTGCCTATTTCACTTGTAAGTTCTTTATATTTCGCGGTGAGGCGGTCAATGGATTCGATATCGGATTTTACAGCTGCTTCATTCATTACAGGTCTTGTATTTTAATGATTTATAGTCAATTAATTTCCTTTTGCTGTTGCCCCGCCTTGCCATTTTTCCAGATTTTTGCAACCCTTATAGCTATCGCTGATGCGGATATAGGTAATTGGAACATATTTTTTGATCCAGGTATTGAGCGCCTTTGCTTTTTTGTCGTCCTGGGCCATCTGTTTGATCTTAGGATAATCGTCGGCAAGGTTTGCTTTGTGCGGTGCATTTTTTGATTTGAGATAAACGAGCCTGTAACCTTCTTTGCCGTCAAGTTTTGATTTATAATATATGGGCCTGGATATTTCACCGATTTTCAGCCTGTCAATAGCATCAAATGTCACGGCGTCGAGTTCATCAACAGGGATATGGGATGAATTGGTTTTCATATCCACCATAAGGCCGCCCCGGTTTTTGGTTTCTTCATCTTCAGAATATTTATAGGCAAAAGCAGAAAACAAGGAATCCTTTTTGCCTGCCATCACAACACTTCTTATACTGTCAAGGAATTTCTTGGTGCTGTCTATGGATTTAATGCTTATGGTTTGACGTATCAAAATATGCCTTACATGAATCATATCGCCCTTTCTCTCAATCATCTGGATAATATGGTACCCGTATTTTGTTTTTACAGGCATTGATATGGAATCCTTGCGGAGCGCCAGCGCAGCGGCGGAAAATTCAGGAACATAATTGTCAGCACGTTGCATGCCCAGGTCTCCTTGTTTTATGGCGGAGGCATCATCTGCGGAATACAAAATGGCTTCTGTTCCAAATGAAGCCTTCCCGCTTAAAACGTCCGCCCGAATCTGCATCAGTTTATTAATCACTTCATCATTGTCCTGCTTTGTCGGGTGCGGAAACATTAAAATCTGACCGATTTCATATTCTGTATTATAATAGGGCAGGCTGTCTGTTGGGATGGAACGGTAAAATTTCTTTATTTCTTCAGGAGTCGGGTTCACATCGGTCACAATTTTAGATTGCTCCTGTTCCTCAAGCAATTGGTTTTTTACTTCGTCCCTGAAGCCGTCCTTTATTTCCCGGATGGTTTTGTGATAGTATTTCTCAATCGCGTCTTCGCTTCCATATTGCTGGGTAAAAAATTCCATCCTTCGGTTGAGTTCGCCTTCTACCTGTTCGTCGTTTATCTTCAGACTATCAGCTTTCGCCCGGTTAAGAAGTAATTTCTTTTGCATGAGCTGGTCAATAACCAGGCACCTGGCAACGCTGGTTTTCGTTGATGAAATGTCTTTGTACTGAACCAGTTGAGATTCAACATCAGACATCAGGATCACATCGTCTCCTACCACCGCCGCCACTTCGTCAAGAACTACAGGCTGCCCGGGTTTTTCAGGGTGGTTTGGCAGGGTATGGGCATTTTTCTTTACAGAATCTTTTTCATCAGCCCCGGCGCCGGAAACGACAGCCCCATAAGATTTTATGCCGTATATAACCAGCAATGTGCAGAACAGGATTCTTTTCATTTTTTTAGTGGGTTGTTATAAATTTCAAAGAGTTTCCTTGATTCTCCATCACGGTATACCTGGTTTTCGGTTTGCTTCATCAATATTGTCTTTCTCCGGTTCAGGATTATTGCCTTTATCCTGTCTTTTACGCTTGAATAGGGCGCAACAGTATAACTTACTCCATTTGTGCCTGTTTCGCCCGGTTCTTTTACGTTTACCAGGCCGGTATTATTGCGTTCTGTCTCAAAGTTTTTTTGATTATCACGGTAATACTGCATCATATCATTTTCGCTCACGGATGTATCAACGTTTTCAAGGGCCATTTTGTCAATATATTCGTAGCTTATCAATGATTCGTAGTAATCTTTCAGTTCTTTGTCTTTATTCTTTTCAGCATCAGAAAGGCTTTCCAGGGCTTTTTTAAAAACCAATTGCTTTTTCACCCAGTCTTCAATAAGGTTGGCCTTTATGGCGTCGCTGTCTTTATTGCCTGATAAATTGATATTCAAATCGCTTTCATAAAGCCTGGAATTGCCTACAGCTGCAAGAAGTTTGCCACTATGGCCAGGCCTGTGGTTTTGGCAGGAAAGTGTTCCGAAAACAGCAGTTAAGGTTAAACAAATTTTTATGTGTGCATACATAAATTTTTGTAGATAGGCGTTTTATCAGGTTTATGCTTGCACATTCAATTTAGATTTTCCCTGGTCGTTTAATAAATCTATTTTTTGATCATCTGGTCCACCACGGCATCGTTTATTACAACCGGGTATTTTTGCCTGAGCTCTGTAAGCCATTGTTTTTCAAGATAATCCTGGTAGTCGGCAATCACCATTCCCTTTACATCAGATAATTTTTTGTCTGACGGAGGTAATATCCTGGTTATTTTCACTACATTATATCTTTTGTTGATGATGCCTGCATCGTGAATACCAACAGTCCAGGGAACGGTGTCCAGGATTTTATTATCACCTCTTTCAAAACTGCCCGTTTTAAAGTTCACGCTCAAAGGGTCTTTCTTCATTTCGCGGTTGGCAATGGTATCAGGCGATTCGCCACGCTCTAACTCTTCCTTTATCTTGCGGACTTCTTTTTCATCCCTTATGTCAAAAATGGCTGCTTCGGCACGTTCTTTCCAGCGGTATTTTGATTGGTTGTCTGCAAAGAATTTTTTCAATCCGGTGGTATCGCTCATGGCTTTGCCCCATACTTTTTTATCGGTAATATCAAAGAGCAGAATGCCTTCTTTATACTCGTTGGCTACATTTTTAAATTCGGGGTGGTCTTTTTCAAGGTTGACGTCAATATATGCATAAATCTCCTTGTTCTCAAAATTGTTCAGATATTGCCTCAATGCAAAGTCAACGTCTTTATACCTGTCAGCCACCTGCATTTTTTGCAGGTAAACAGCGAAATCCATTTGGGTAAATTGCTTGTCATCAAACGAGAACATCTTTTTTGAGGTGCTTACTTTTGAGTTTATAACCCAATGGCCCTTTAACAGCGAAGTATCTACAAGCCTGGCAAACTTAGACATGGCATTATGAACTTCCTTGAATTTAAGCTGCGATTTGAACTTGGCAAGGGCGGCATCACGGCTCATTTCGGAGCGTGAGTCGCGGGAAACCTTTTGTTTTATTTCTTCTTCCAGTTCTTTGCGCGGAGGCAATGGTTTTACATCCACCCTTTGAATGATATCCCAGCCGGCTTCAAACTTAAAAGGGGCTGAAAAATCTCCGTCATGCTTCAGGGCAAAGGCATGGTCTTTAAATGCCTGGGGTATCTGGGGCGAAAAATCATTAAAGCGGGGCAGTTCGCCGCCATTGCTTTTAGACTGCATGTTTTCGGAATACTGTTTCGCCATGTCGGTAAAAGTAGCGCGACCGCTTTTCAGGAGGCTGTAGATACTGTCAATCTTCTCTTTGGCCAGTTTTTGTTTTTCCGGCGATTCGGTAGGGGGGCAGTTAATGAGGATATGCCTTACCAGGATATCGCCACGGTAGGGCATTTTCCCGGTGATCTTTATAATATGGTATCCAAACTGGGTTCGGATGGGTTTGGAAACGCTGCCGCTGTCACCTGTCTCATAAGCCGCGCTTTCAAAAGGATAAATCATCTGGAACACGGTAAAATAGCCCAGGTTGCCCCCATTGGCAGCTACAGATGGGTCTTTTGAGTATTTACGGGCCATTTTTTCAAAATCCTTGTGGTCATTTACGATAGAATCATGAATGGCCATTGCAAGGTTATAAGCAGCGAGGGTATCTTTTGGCGCGGCATCCGGCGCTACCGGTATCAGGATATGGCTGGCACGGACTTCATATTGTTTTCTTGCATAGGCTTCGTCAAGCAGCTTGTCGGTTACTGTCCTGTCAGTCAGGTATGGCTGGGCAAGCTGGCTGCGGTATTTGTAGTATTCGGCCTTGAACTTCGACAAAGTGTCCAGCCCTTCCTCATGGGCCTCCCTTACTTTCAATTTGAAATTGATATAGAGGTTCAGGTATTCCTTGACGCTCTTGTCGTTATACAGGTTTTTGTCGCTGGCATTGTTTTTCTCATATATATACTTGAATTCGCCAACAGACACCGGCGCACCGCCAATGGTAAA
>Ga0134126_10005019_pt1 | contig 16535 bp, 10 predicted proteins | sample KB31752_FD_96881 | JGI IMG/M metagenome (GOLD analysis project Ga0134126, IMG submission 96881) | Terrestrial soil microbial communities with excess Nitrogen fertilizer from Kellogg Biological Station, Michigan, USA - KB3-175-2 | ecosystem: Environmental > Terrestrial > Soil > Unclassified ...
CCCTGGTACCAGAACGCGCTGCTGGTCGTGAACCGCTCGGCCAAGACGCTGACGGTGACGCCCGCGTACTACGTCTTCCGGCACCTCTCGCAGTACATCCAGCCGGGCGCGACGCGCGTGGGGACCACCGGCACCAGCCTCGACGCGCTGGCCTTCAAGAATCCGGACGGCAGCATCGTGACGGTCATGTACAACGCCGGCAGCGCGGCGAAGACGGCGATCCTCTCGGTCGGTGGCAGCAAGCTGCAGTTCTCGATCCCCTCGACCGGCTGGGCGACGGTCAAGCAGTAAGCGCCGACGGTTGCGCCGGCCGCCGCCGCGCTTAGCATGGGGCGAGGCTCCTGATGTCCGGCGAGCGATGGATCGAGACTGACGTACCGGCGCGGCTCGATCGGCTGCCCTGGAGCGGCTGGCACACGCTGGTGGTGGCCGCCCTCGGCATCACCTGGCTGCTCGATGGCCTCGAGAGCAACCTGGCGGGCGCGCTGGCAGGCGTCCTCAAGCGGCCGGACACGCTGGGCCTGACCGACGCGCAGATCGGGCTTGGGGGGAGCATCTACCTGCTCGGCTCCGTGGCCGGCGCGCTGGTGTTCGGGTACGCGACCGATCGGCTGGGTCGCAAGCGCCTCTTCAGCGTGACGCTTTTTCTCTATCTGATGGCCACGGCGGCGACGGCCTTCTCCTGGAGCTTCGCCAGCTTCAGCGTTTTTCGGGCGCTCACCGGGGCGGGGATCGGGGGCGAGTACGCGGCGATCAACTCGGCGGTCGACGAGCTCATCCCCAGCCGCGTGCGCGGGCACGTCGACCTCGGCATCAACGCCTCGTTCTGGATCGGGGCGGCGCTGGGGTCGGGGGCCTCGGTGCTGCTGCTCGACACCGCCTGGATCCCGCCGGCCATCGCCTGGCGGTTCGCCTTCGGGCTGGGCGCCGCCATCGGCGCGGTGGTGCTGGTGCTGCGCCGCCACGTCCCCGAGAGCCCGCGCTGGCTGATGGTCCACGGCGATCCCGCCGAGGCCGAGCGGATCGTCGGCGACGTGGAGCGCGCGGTGGCGGGCGATCCGGCGCGGCTGCCGCCGGCCGAAGGAACCATTCGGCTGCGCTGCCGGACGCGCGTCCCCTGGCGCGAGATCTGGCAGGCGATGGTGCACGAGCACCGCCGCCGCAGCGTGCTCGGGTTCGTGCTCATGGTGACGCAGGCGTTCTTCTACAACGCCGTGCTGTTCACCTACGGCCTCGTGCTGCTGCGCTATTACCAGGTGCCGGCCGAGCACCTCGGGCTCTACATCGTGCCGCTCGCGCTGGGGAACTTCGTCGGTCCGTTGCTGATCGGGCGGCTGTTCGACACCGTCGGCCGGCGCCCGATGATCGCCGGGACCTACATCCTCTCGGGCGTCCTGCTGGCGCTCACCGCCTGGCTGTTCCAGCGCGATCTCCTGACCGCCCACACCCAGGCGCTCTGCTGGAGCGTCATCTTCTTCGTCGCCTCGGCGGCGGCCAGCTCGGCGTACCTGACGGTGAGCGAGATCTTTCCGCTCGAGATCCGCGCGCTGGCGATCGCGCTCTTCTACACCTGCGGCACGTTCGTGGGCGGCGTCCTCGGGCCGGCGCTGTTCGGCGCGCTGGTGGGGACCGGCAACCGGACCTGGCTGGCCGCCGGCTACCTGGCGGCCGCGGCGGCGATGATCGTGGGCGGCGTGGTCGAGGCGTTCATCGGCGTCGACGCGGAGCGGAAGCCCCTGGAGGCGATCGCCGGGCCGCTGGCCGCGCGCCCCGACTGATCGGGGCTCAATCGAGCACCAAGGCCTCGGGATCGGCGCCGAGCGCGCGCAGCGTCTTGCGTCCGAACGCCAGCGCGGCCGCGCGCAGCAGCTGGCGATCGGTGGTCATCCGCCCCACCGCCTCCCCCTCGTCGGTGCAGATGGTCGCCACGTTCGCGCCGTGGGTCGGGGGGACGCGCCCGAAGGCGAGGTCGCGGATGGCGGCGTCCTCCTCGTGGCGGCGCGCGTAGGCCCGCGCCAGCCGGTGGTTGCCGCGCGCGTGCAGGCGGTTGAACAGCCACCGCATGAATCGTCCCGCCCGCGGCCGCCGGTAGCCGTGCGGGCGGGTGAGCAGCACCAGCACGTCGGTGCAGCCCGCCGCCAGCGCGTCGGCGACGGGGAACGAGTTCACCAGGCCGGCGTCGAGGCAATGGCGGCCGTCGACCAGCGTCGGACGGCGGTAGAGAAAAGGAACGGCGGTGGCCGCGCGCAACGCCGCGAGCAGGTTCTCTTCGCTGCCCAGCGCCTGAGCGTCGAACAGCGTTCCCCGGCCGGTCTCCACCAGCAGCGCGGCGATGAACAGCTTCGAGCGCGAGGCCAGCACCGCGTCGAGGCGCAGCCGCTTGTCGCCCAGGATCGACTGCTCGAACAGCCGGTCGAGATCGAGGATGTTCCACACCCGCCAGGGGTTGACGATCTCGCGCCGGTTCATGTCCTCGTAGTAGACGCGGATGCCGAGCCGCGCCTGCCCGGCCAGGAAGTAGCTGGCGTTCATCACGCCCGCCGAGGTCCCGTAGACGTGGTCGAACAGATCGGTCAGCCCGAGGTGCTCGAGCGCGACGACGCCCCCCGCCGAGCAGACGCCGCGCAGCGCGCCCCCCTCGACGACCAGCGCCAGCTTGCGCCCGTCGGGCGAGCGGTCGCCGGCCTGGAAACGCGCGGCGCGCGCGCGGATGGCCTCCACCGCCGCTTGGGGGTTCACGCCGCGCACGTCGCTCATCGACGCCAGACTAGCGCATCGATCGCGTGGAGCGCGGGACCTTTGAGGGTCCCGATCTAGTTGGGGACCGGCATGCTGAACGAGACGGCGTAGTTCGGGTTGGCCATGTTCGTGGTGTGGCCCGTGAACGGGTCGGAGTCGCGCAGCTGCCCCCAGCGGACCGCCTTCGAGTGGTTGGAGAGCTGCTTGCCCTGATTGACCAGCGCGTAGCCCACGGTCAGGCCGGTCGTGGGCAGCGCCGCGCTCGCCGTGATCTGGACCGAGTCGCCCGAGATCGCGACCGAGCTGATGGTGACATACCCGCTCGAGGTGGCGGAGGTGTAGAGCTCGAACCCCTTGCCGTTCTTGAACGCGGCGATGCTGGGCGCGTCGAACGTGGTGTCCCAGTTGAGCGGCGCCACCGGCACGTGGAACTGCACGGTGACCACGGTGCTGCTGGTGCGGGTGACGCTGATGGGCATCAGCGGCTGCCAGTCCTTCCCCAGCACGGCGCGCTGGTAGTAGACCTGCGCGGTCTTCTCGCCGAGCAGCTCGTAGCCGGTGACGTTGAGGTGGATGCCGTCGCCGTCCGAGTGCGCCGGGTACTGGTACTTGGGGCCGGTGCAGACGAAGTCGCCCGGGTGCTGCACCGCCAGCTGCCACTCGAAGTCGTTGGCGGTCGGGCGCAGGTCGCTGCTCTTGGTGCAGGCGGGGGCGCCCGGGCAGCCGTGCTGCTGCGACATGTACATCGGGATCTTGTAGCTCTGCCCGGTGATCCCCGGGAGGTCGGCGTTGTAGTCCGAGAGCAGCTGCACGATCGAATCGCCGTAGCCGGTGTTGTTGCAGTCGGTCTCGCCGTGGGTCAGCACGATGACCCCGACGCCGTAGCTCTTGCCGGCGGCCTTGGCCAGCCGGGTGATGGCGCCCGCCTCGAACAGCGACGCCGCGTAGGCCCGACCGATCGTCCCCGTGTTGGGGGTCTGCTTCACCAGCGCGGGGATCCCTTGTCCGCTCTCGCCGACGATGGTGTGCACCGTGATGTAGTCGGCCGCCGCCGCGGCCGCCTTGACGAACCGGGTGATCTCGTTGGCCATCGCCGCGTGGGGCGTCTCCCCGTAGATGTTGTCCGGGTAGGAGCTCGGGTAGGACGTTTCCAGCGCGCGCACCGGCTCGACCAGCGGGACCATCGAGAGGCCGCTGACGGTCGGGTCCCAGGGGTTGACGCCGGTGAGGACGCTGCCGTCGGGGCCGGTGTCGGGCACCACCGCGCTACCGAGCGAGAGCATCAGGTTGTCGTAGGGCTGCGTCGTCAGGTTGGCCGGCGTCGTGCCGACCGAGAGGCTCTGGCCGGTGCCGATCACGCCGACCCAGTCGAAGGGCGGCGCGGCGCCGGCCGCGCCGCCGTCGATCGGGCTGCCACCGCCGGTGCCGCCCTTGGCGCCACCCGTCCCGCTGCTTCCGCCCTTGCCGGCCGCGCCGCCGGTCCCGGTCGCGCCGCCGGTCGCCGTCGCTCCGGCCGCGCCGCCGCTCCCGCTGGCGCCGCCCGTTCCGGTCGTTCCGGTCGCTCCACCCTTGGCGCTGCCGCTCCCGCCGTTCCCCGTGCTCCCGCCCGACCCGCCGGCGCCCGAGCTCGAGCCGGTGCTCCCGCAGCCGGCGAACGCCAGGCAGCCGCCGATGAGAAGTGCGTGACGGATCGATGAACGCTTCATGGCCTGGTCTCCGGGGCGAAATGAACCCGACTTCAGCGTCTCCCACAATTCAGGCGGCAACTCTTCGCATTCGTGGACACCCAGTTGTCATTTGTGGGCGCGCCATGCCGCCTAACGGGGATCACGCGGACCTTTGGAAGACCGCTACGCGCGGCGGCGCTCGTCTTCCAGCGCGGCGACCAGCTCGGCGGCGGGAAGGAAGCGGGCCAGCGGAGCGCCCTGGCCGGCCCACTGCGCGCTGAAGCCAGTCTCGCCGGCGGCGCGGGCGGCCGTGGCCAGCGCCTTGCCGGCCGCGTAGGCGAGCGGGTAGTCGGGGAGGGTCCCCTCGTCGACGGCCGCCGCCAGCTCGGTGAACCGGTTCTGCAGACAGCGCGCCGGCCGGCCCGAGATGAGGCGGGTCATCACCGTGTGCGCCGCGGCGGGGCTGGCCAGCGCCGCGCGGTAGGCCGCGTCGGCGCTCGACTCCGGGCACCCGACGAACGCCGTCCCGAGCTGGGCCGCCCCGGCGCCCAGCGCCAGCGCCGCCGCGATCCCGGCGCCGTCCATGATCCCGCCGGCGGCGATGACGGGGACCTGGCACCGCGCGGCCAGGAGACGGGTGAGCGCCAGCGTCCCCAGCCGATCGTCGGGCGCGTCGGGATCGCTCACGCCGCGGTGGCCGCCCGCCTCGTAGCCCTGCGCCACGATGGCGTCGGCGCCGGCCGCCTCGAGCGCGCGCGCCTCGTCGAGGTTGGTGGCGCTCGCCAGGAGGCGCACGCCGGCGGCGCGAAGGGCGTCTGCCGCCGCGCGCGGCGGCGGGCCGAAGTGGAAGCTGACCACCGGCGGCCGCTCCTCGAGCAGCAGCGCCAGCATCGCCTCGTCGCCGACGAAGGTCCGGTAGACCTCCGCGAGGCGCGCGGGCGGCTCGGCGCCGAACGAGCGAAAGCGCGGCGCCAGCGTCTCCAGCCAGCGCGCCTCGCGCGCCGGATCGCGGCGCGGCGGCCGGTGGCAGAACAGGTTCAGGTTGAACGGGCGCCCGGTCAGCGCCCGCGTCTCGCGGATCAGGCGGCGGGTCGCTTCGACGTCGGCGGAGCCGACCGCGATCGAGCCGAGCCCGCCCGCGTTCGACACCGCCGCCGCCAGCGCCGGCGTGGAGACGCCCGCCATCGGCGCCTGCACGATCGGCAGCCGGATTCCCAGAAGGTCGGCGAGGCCACGCATGCGGATCAGCGTAGCAGGCCGACCGCGCCCGCCCAGAAGCCGTTCCACCTCGCCGGCGATCGCGCCGACCGTCAGCGGCCGGCGGAGAAAGCCAGCCCAGGGGCGCGCCCGCTACCGGTATGGTGGTTCGCCGACGGCGCCGCGGGAAGCGCGACGGTAAGATGCCGCATGGCGTTCCCTCCCCAGCCCCGCCCTTTTCATGGACGCGCCGCCGAGCTGCACACGCTGGTGGCGGCCTGCCGCACGGGGCTGCATCCGCGACTGGCGCTGGTGGGCCCGGGCGGCAGCGGCAAGTCGACGCTGGCCGCGGCGCTCGGTCACCGGGTGCGGCGCGATTTTCCCGGCGGGCTCGAGTGGGTGCGCGTCGGCGCCTGGGATCACCGGACGCTGATCGACATGCTCGCCATCAGGCTCGGCGTGCCGCTGGGCCGGCTCGACGAGCGTCGCGAGCGGCTGCAGGCGATCCGCCGCAAGCTGCGGGCGCGCGGGCGCACGCTGATCGTCCTCGACAACCACGAGGACGATCGCGAGATGGCGCGCTTCCTCAACGCCCTCGGCCGCGACCCGGTCTTCTGGGTGCTGACGGCGCGCCGCTGCCTGCTGGCGGGGGTGTCGGTCTTCCCGGTCGTCTCGCCGCTGGTCACCGTCGGGCGCAATCCGTTTCCGGCGGTCGCCGAGCTGACCGCGCTCTTGCGCTGGAATCCGCTGGCGCTCGACATCAGCGACGCGCTCGTCCGCAGCGGCGCGATCGGGGCGCGCGCGCTCGGCGACTGGCTCTTGCGGCACGGCGTCGATCGCGTCGAGGCGATCTCCCACGAAGACGATCTCCCCGAGCTGCGCTTGCTCGTCCGCTGGGTCTGGCCGCGGCTCGATCCGAGCGGGCGGCGCCTCTTGACGGTCCTCGCGCACCTGCAGGGCGATCACGCCGACGCCCGATCGCTGGCGGCGCTGGCCAACGTCCGGGGGCGCGCGGGCCTGCCGCGCTTGCGCCGCTGGCACCTGGTGCAGGAGCCGCTCCCGGGGCGCTTCACGGTCCACGCCACGCTCCGGCACGCCGTCGTCGCGCGGACCCGCTTCGACCAGCAGCGCGCCGTCGCCTACTTCCTGAAGCTGCTGGAACGCGAACCGTCGCGCCTCGACCTCGAGCAGACGCACCTGTTCGCCGCGCTCGATTACGCGCACACGAGGGGGGACTTCTCCGTCGGACGGCGCCTGGTCCAGCTGCTCGAGAACCTCGGGCTCGGCTGAGGCCCTCCCGACCGGCCGCGCCGTCAGCGCGCTATCATGGGGGTCGCAAGTTCGGTGGTGATCTGCCGATAACCCTTCGACCGGCGACCCAGCGTGAGTGACCAAGAGCGGAATGCCACGCACCGGCTGCGGATCGCGGTGCTGCTCGACCAGCTGAACGCCTTCAGCGGCGGCTACGAGGCCCAGCTGCGCGACGCGATCGCGGCCAAGTGCCGCCAGGCCGGGCATCACCTGCTGTTCGTCTACGGCGGCCCCGCCGAGGCGCCGCGGCTGCCGGACGCCGCCGACAACGCCATCTACGAGCTGCTTCGCCCCGATTCGATCGACGGCATCGTCGTCGTCTCCAGCCTGCTCTCGACCTACTGCGGCCCGGCCGGCGTGGCCCGGCTGGCCGGCAGGCTCGCGCCCGCCACGATGTGCAGCATCGGGATCGCGCTGCCCGACGTCCCCAGCCTGGTGCTGGACAACCGGCCCGGCATGGAGGCGGTGGTCGAGCACCTGGTCCGCGATCACGGCCGCCGCCGGATCGCTTTTCTGGCGGGGACGCCGGAGAACCCCGAGGGGCGGGTGCGGTTCGAGGCGTACGAGAGGGTGCTCGAGCGCTGCGGGATCGCCCGCGATCCGGCCCTCGTCGTCCCCGGTTACTTCCGCCCCAACTCGGCCAAGGTGGCGATGGAGGAGCTGCTCGCGCGCGGCGTCGACCTCGACGCCGTCGTGGCGGCGAACGACGAGATGGCGACCGGCGCCATCGACGTCCTGCGCAAGCACGGCCTGCGCGTGCCGCAAGACGTCCCCGTGACCGGGTTCGACGATCTGATGCTGGCGCGGCTGGGGAACCCGCCGCTGACGACCGTCGCGCAGCCGTTCGAGGAGGTCGCCGACTGGGCGATCCGCGCCATTGAGGCGCAGAAGGGGGGCCGCGCGGTCGCCGCCTGCACCGAGGTCGCGGCGCGGTTCGTGCGCCGGCAATCGTGCGGATGCGGGTACGAGGCCTACCTCCGGGATTCGCAGCCGCCGCCGCTTTCACCGGCCGCCGATCGGGGAGCGCTGGTCGATCGCCTCGAGACGCTCTCGCCCGTGCTGGCCGCGCTCCTCGGCACCGGCTTCGTGAGCGGCGCCGAGGCCGCCCAGCGGCTCCTCGACGGACTGCGGGCGGAGATCGCCGGCGAGCGCGAGGCCTTCGCCGACGCCATCGTCGGCTTGCTCGACAAGGCCGGCACGGACAGCGAGCGGCCGCGCATGCTGCTCGGCGCGATCGGCTATTTGCGCGACGAGCTGCGCGGTTGGTCCAACCTCCCGGTCGAGCGCGTCCTGTTCGACGGGCTCAACCTGGTGGCGCTCTCCAACACCACCAGCCAGATGCAGCACCGGTTGCTGCTCGACGAGAACTACCTGCGCCTCCTGGGCGTGGGCGAGCAGGCGTCGATCGCCTTCGACCTGGCGTCGCTGCGGGACGCGCTGGTCAAGGGGCTCCCCAACGCGGGCGTCCGCACCGCCTACCTGGCCTGCGTGACGGGCGCCGGTGGGGAGCTGTTACGGCCGGTGATGGCTCTGCGCGACGGCGTGCTGCAGGACGGCGGTAGTGGTGACTACCCGGCCAGCGAGCTGCTCCCGCCGGGGGCGCTGACCGACGAGACGCGAGAGAGCTTCCTGGTCCTCCCGCTGGCGTTCGAGAACCAACTGCTGGGCGTGATCGCCTTCAGCTACTCCGACGGGATCAACGCCTACGCCGCCTTCCGCAACGAGATCGCCGCCGCGCTCAAGAGCATCCGCCTCCGGGAGGAGCTGGTGCAGACCAGCATGCTGCACGAGCGGAGCGTGCAGGAGCGACTGGCCGCCACCAAGCGCATGGAGGCGCTCAGCGTGCTGGCCGGCGGCGTGGCGCACGACCTGAACAACGCCCTGGGGCCGCTGGTGGCCCTGCCCGACGTCATGCTGGCCCAGCTCGGCGAGGCGCCGGCCAGCCCCGAGTCGGTGCGGGACCTGCGCGCCGACATCGAATCGATCAAGGTCGCCTCGCTGCGTGCCGCGCAGACGATCAAGGACCTCTTGGCGCTCGGCCGGCAAGGGCGGATGGCGAAGGAGAACGTCGACGTCAACCGGGTGATCAAGTCGTGCTGGGCCAACAGCACGCTGCGGTTCGTGGAGGAGGGCAACGCGCGCATCAAGGTGATCACCGCGCTCTCCCCGACGGCGCTGGTGGTGCGCGGATCGGAGCCGCAGCTGGCGCGGGCCGTCGACAATCTGATCCGCAACGCCGTCCAGGCCATCGGCGCGGACGGTGAGGTGGTGGTCAAGAGCGCCAAGGTCGCCCTGCGCGAGGCGCGCGCCGGCTACGAGACCGTTCCGCCCGGCGAGTACGCGACGGTCTCCGTCTCCGACGACGGCTGCGGCATCGAGCCGCACGAGCTCGGTCAGGTGTTCGAGCCCTTCTTCACCAAGAAGCGCGCCCAGGAGAGCTCGGGGTCCGGCCTGGGGCTGGCCATCGTCCACGGCGTGGTCAAGGAACACGACGGTTTCATCGACGTCGCCAGCACGCCGGGCGTGGGGACCACCATCTCGCTCTACTTTCCGCTCGTCGACGGCGCGGAGCGCAGCGAACGGTCGCTGGTGCCGCCGCGGGGAACGGCCCGCATCCTCATCGTCGACGACGAGCCGATTCAACTGCGCACCGGACGCCGCGTGCTGGTCCGCCTCGGCTACCAGGTCGAGACGCTGGAGAGCGGCCTCGCCGCCTACGAGCGCTTCAGCCGCGCCGCCGCCTCGGGGCAGAGCCCGTTCGATCTGGTGCTCATGGACATGCTGCTCGGCGAGTCGCTCGACGGGTTGCAGATCATCGAGCAGATCCAGCGCCTGTTCCCCGCCCAGAAGGTCATCGTGGTGAGCGGCCACGCGCCCACCGAGCGCGCCGAACGCGCGGTCAACAAGGGCCTGCCCTGGCTGGCCAAGCCCTACGGGATGGAGACTCTCGCCGAGACGGTGCAGCGGGTCTTGAGAGAGGACGGCGGAGCCGAGTAGGCGCGAGGCCGCGCGCCCGAGGCCGCCGCTCAGTGCGGCCCGGCGCCCGACTGGACCTCAGATTGGACGCCGGACGCGGCGTCGAGCGTGTAGGTGTACGAGGGTTTGGTGAACGGGGTGCCGCCGCCGCCGGTCGACTGGGAGCCCGAGGTGCCGCTGTAGAGGTTGCCGTTGGCGGTGATGTAGGAGGTGCCCTGGTCGGCCGTGCTGTTGAACTGCTGCGGGCTGGCGACGCCGACGAAGGCGTTGTTCTCGACCAGGATCTGCGCGTCCATCCCGGCGCGAACGCAGTAATCGTCTCCGGTCGAGGTGTAGAGGCTGTTGAAGATGTGGTTCTTGCCGTAGCGGACGCGCGGCTGCCGCTCGACGACCTTGTCCGCCCACCAGTCGTGGTGCCAGGTGACGTTCAGCTTGCCCACGTCGCCCGAGGAGTTGTCCGAGCCGCCGACGAGATCGCTGTAGCGGTGACCGGCGCCCCCCGTAGAGTCGCTGCCGCTGTTGTCGGTGCGCGAGGTGTAGTGGAACTTGGTCCAGGACACGGTCACGAAGTCGGCGCCGAGCGTGATGTCGAGGTTGCCGTCGGTGCCGTCCGAGATGTCGTCGTGGTCGAACCAGATGTGGTGCCCCTGCTCGACCGTCACGGCATCATTTCCTGACGAACAGCCGACCGACGAGTCGTAGTCGGGATCGAGCGCGCAGTTCCCCACCGCGTAACCCACGATCTTGACGTTGCGGATGATGACGTTGTTCGAGCCGACGACGTCGACGTGCCCGTGAATCTCCGCCCCGCAGATCCCGACGATGGTCTTGTTCGACCCGATCTTGATCTTGCCGTTCGGGAGCACGCCGCTCACGTAGATGACGGCCGCGTTGCTCCCGCCGGCGGCCGAGTTGAGCGCCGACACCGAGGCCACCGTCTGCGGCGTGGCGCTGCCACCGCCCGTCGTGGTGGTGACGCCGTTCCCCGACACCGACGCCCAGCCGACCAGCGCGCTCGCCGCCGGGGGCGTCGAGCAGCTCGACCCGCCGGTGCCGGTCGCGCCGCCGGTTCCCGTGGCGCCGCCGGTCGCCTTCGCGCCGCCGGTGCCCGTAGCACCGCCGGTTCCGGTCGTGCCGCCGGTCGCCTTCGCACCGCCGGTCCCCGTGGCGCCACCGGTTCCGGTGGCGCCGCCGATCGCCTTCGCGCCGCCGGTTCCCGTGGCACCGCCGGTGCTCGCGCCTGAACCGCCCGATCCGGTCGTGCCCCCCTCGGCCGCGCTGCCACCCGACCCGGCGGTCGTTCCCCCGGTCCCCGACCCCGAATCAACGCCTGATTCCGCGCAGGCGAGCAGGAAAACCAGCGCGCCGAGCCCCGCCACGCGCGCGAGGGTTGCTGAAACTGAGGAAAGAGAAGCGGCCGAATGACGCATCAGGCTGGACCTCCGATGTGAGACCTGCGTCGCTTATGCGGGTTCGACCCTGCATGGATCACAAAATCGACCGAGAGGACGCCGTCGCGAGCTGTTCGGGCTGGTTGAGCTCCCCGTGATGCCGGCGAAATACCAGGGCTTTCCGTATCGCAGCCTTGCGCAACAGGAGCAGGGGCGCAACGTTGTGACGAGGGGAGGGCGAGGCGATGCGGGTGGGGATAGCGTTGACGCTCTTGTGCGCTGGAGCCGGGTGTGCCGTCGGGCGGCGGGCGGTTGCGGACACCGCCGAACAACCACCGGGAGGAGCGGTCAGCGGAACCGCGGTGCCAGGAGGACGCGACGGATCGGCTCCCGAGCCGCGCGTGCTAGCCACGGCCAACGACGTCGACGCGCTATTTTCGCTCTTTGTAGCGGGCACGACGGTCTACTACACGGGCGGTCGCGCGGTCCCGGTGTCGGCCGATGCCGCTCCAGGCAGTGATGTCAGTGGAATTGTTCGATCGATCTCTCGCGACGGACAGAGTCCGGCCGGCCTCTGGTCCGGCCAAGGCTACGCCCTTGCGATCGCCGTCACGGGTGACTCGGCGTACTTTCTGACCGACGACTATGGGAGTGAGGGTCGCGCGGGGCAGTTGCATCGACTTTCCCTAACGGATGGGAGCGCCTCCGTCGTCCGGGGGTGGAGCGCGCAGGGCAGCTCTGTAGGAATTGCGGGTCAAGGGACCTTCGTTGCCTGGAGTTACACTTCCGGTTCGGGGGGGGAGGTTCTCTCGACCACCGGTGCGGACACCACGCTCGTGTCCGACTCGACCGATCCGGCGCGCGGCCAAATAGCCGTCAGCTCGGCCGGCCAAGTCTTTTGGTTGTCTACGCCGAAGTCGCTCTTCTCCGCCTCGCCAGCTGGCGCGTTACAGTCCTGGACCCTTGGTGCAGATGTCCGCGCCCTCGCGCTCAACGACAAGGGCGATCGCGTGTTCGTCGCGACGGCGGGGGGACTGGTGGCCATCACGCCGGCGACGGGCGCACAGGAAGTCCTCCTTCCACAGGTTGGATACGTCACCTCGCTCAAGTACTGGAGCGGTTGCCTCTACTGGAGCTCCAGCCCGGACTGGAGCTCGCACTTCCAGGGGTCCGTCTACGCGATGTCCGAACATGGCGGCCCGGTCGCGACCCTGGCGAGCGCCCAGGGCTATCCCCAGTCGCTATTCGTGGACGCCGTCGGCGCGTACTGGGTCAACCGCGATGCACGGCAGATCGCGGTCGTCCCGACGTCCGCGGCATCCACGGCCTGTCAACTGCCCTGAATCCACGAGCAACTGTACTGGCACCAAGCGGATGCCTCGGCGACGCAATACTGGTCCCAATGATCGGTGCAACAGTAAGGGTCGGAGTCGCACACGGTGTCGCTGCAAACATCGCACCCTTTCTGGAGTGGAGGGCCCGAATCGTCATCATGGTCGGTGACCTGCCCCGTCGTCGAGTCGTAGGAACCCCAGACGCGCGTGCAAACGTCGTGGAGGCACGTATTCTCGGGGGCGCAGTTTACCCCTGGGTAGGACGCCGGGTCTTGGCCCGGAAAGGTGCTCGCCATCGTGGTGGCGGTGTAGTCGGCGCCGTAGACAGTCTGTGAAGGGGCGCCGCCGCCCCAGGTATTTCCATCTTGGGTCCAGTCCGTGACGTACGAGAACTCGGCGTTGTACCCAGCCGACTTGCTGAAGATGGTGCCCATGTCCCCGGCTGAGAGGGGCGGATTGCCAACTCTCAGATGGGCCAGAGTGATGAACTGGCGCGGGTTGTATTGATTGATCCAGGTGTTGTTCGCGAAAACTTGGTCCGTATACCCACCCTGCGCGAGGAACACGTCGGCGTAATTCTCGGCCGTGACGTAACGAATCCAATCCGGCGGCGGAACGTTCATATTCGCTACGCGCGCATTGAGGCAGTCGATCGTGCGCTGCCGAAAAGGGGGGAGATTGACGTCGCCCAAGTTGAAGACGACCATCACGGGCGATCCGCCGTACACGACATTCTTCTGTGCCCATTCAGCCAGGAATTCCTGAATCGGCAGATCCTGTTCCGCGGCCGTGCGGTCCATCTGGTCGAAGAAGTATCCATTGGCCCCGTAATCGTCCCAGGCGTCCTCGTCCGAAAGAAGGGCGTCAATGCCCCGGCCATAGTGGTCCGCGATGTATCCGATGATCTTGGTTGTACTCGACCGCGATTTTATGTCGTTGATCCGGTTGACCCAATCCATGTCGGTCGGTGCGCGGTCAACGACCGGAGGTGGTCCGTTGTTGGGTCCATTGAGTACGATGACCTGCGGCATGTGGGCGTAAAGGGCGTTCCAGTTCGTATCGTCGGTGGGCCCGAAATACGCGGGCACGAACAATTGCTGGGTCTGGTCGACGATCGCCGACTTCGTGCTTGTCGTTCCCTCTGGTTGGCCGACGCACGCGTTGCCTAGACCTGCGATCGTCAAGAGCAGTGCGAACCGCGCAAAGGGGATCGCGTTGGCAGGCTGCACAACTGTCGTTCGCCTCGGACGTTTGGACATTGGTAACCTCCCGGCCACACCGGCCATCCGTTGCAGTTCAACCGGGAAGTGACGATGGGTTCGCTCGTTGTAAGCGCAAGCCCGATTGTGCGTGGAAAACGAAAATGACGCCGGTCCCTTAAGGGGGACGGCCCATGATTCGCGAGGCCAGCCGCGAGCGGCTGTCACGGACGTTGATCCGAATACGTTCGGAGGACGTTTAACGGGCCTTCTTGGACCTCGGGCAGCCGCGAAACGCCCGTCGCTGATCGTTCATGACGAACGCCTAAAAGTGACCTCGCGCTCGTTCAAATCGTCCGCGCCCTCGTCGCCATTCAAGGCGAACGCTGCGCGCACGCGATCTCAGTCGTGCGTGCGGTTCGCGGGCGGGCCCGCGCTTACTTGCCGACGAACGTCGTGACCGACGGGCCGCCCAGCGAGGCGGTGAACGAGCCGCCGCTCACCGTGACCGCCGTCTTGGCAACGAGGCTGTTGTTTGCGTCGGTCAGGTACGGCGTCAGCGAGGCCGGCGCGGTCCCACCCGAAATGGTGATGGGGACGCTGACCGTCGACGTGCTGCTGTTGATCGCCACGATGGCTACGGTCCCGTCCGTGCCCTTGTAGGCCGAGAGCTCGACGCCCGAGGGGACGTTCCCGGTGACGTCCACCCGCGTGTAGCCCGGCCGGACGAACTTGCTGAAGTTGCCGATCGTGTAGTGGCGCTTGGTGTCGGTTCCGTTCTGGAGGACGATGCCCTCGTTGTCGTTGGTGCCGCCGCTCATCGGCTGGTACCACCACCAAAGCCACGCCGACGCATTCCCGGTCACCAGCGCCGAGTGAACCCACTCCGCCACCGCAACGCCGTCGGTGATGTCGCTGCTCGCCCCCTGTTCCGGCCACCACTTCACGCCGGCCATCTCCGTCTGCCAGACCTCTTTGTTGGGCTTGCCGCCGTTGACGTCGCTCGGCCACGCCGTCGCGACCTGGGAGTCGTACTCGTGGGTGCCGATGATGTCGAAGTCCGCCCAGGCAGCCGTGTCCTTGGCCAGATAGTGGCCGTAGTCGTACCCCATCCCCGAGCTGCACTTGGAGGCGCAGCTGTTGGTGTTCTTGTCCGGGAAGCAGCCGCAACCCAGCGGATCCGAGCTCTCATGGCCACCGGGGTCCGGCCCGGCCGAGATGTTGGTCCAGAGGTGATTCCACTCCGACGTCTCGGGCGCGATGACCTTCACGCCCATCGCCTGGAGCTTCGGTCCTGCCATCTTGAGGAAGTTCACCATCTCGGTGGCGGTGTAGACCATCGTGTCGTAGTTGCCGTTGCAGGGATCGCTCGTGCCGCAGGAGGCAAACTCGGGCTCGTTCGCGATCGACATGGCGTAAAGGCCGTTGTTCTTCGCGAAGGAGGCGATGGTCGTCGAGAACGAGTCGTAACAGCTGGTGAGCAGGTGCCCGCCGCCCGTGATGCTGCCGTTGTCCTTGCAATTGGCGGGCGCGGTCCAGACCGATCCGATGATCTTGGTGGCGCCGTGGCTCTTCGCTGTCGAGATGTTGCTCGCCTCGGTGCTGTTGTAGAAGGCGCCGGTCGGGCTCATGCCGGTACGCAGAATGGTCATGCCGATCCCGGCGCTGGCGTCGAACATCGCCTTCGCCTGCGCGTCCGTGAGCGGGTTCCAGTTGTCGTTGATGCCGAAGCCTTCGATCATCTGCTCGGTCATGCCGAGCTGAACCGTCACGGCGCCGGTCGAGGAGGTGCCGCCAGTGCCGCTGCCGGAGCCGCCGGTGCCGGTCGCGCCGCCGGTGCCGCTGCCGGAGCCGCCGGTGCCGGTCGCGCCGCCGGTGCCGCTGCCGGAGCCGCCGGCGCCGGTCGCGCCGCCGGTGCCGCTACCCGCGCCGCCGTTGCCGGTCGCGCCGCCGGTGCCGCTACCCGAGCCGCCGGTGCCGGTCGCGCCGCCGGTTGCGTTGCCGGAGCCGCCGTTGCCGGTCGACCCGCCCGTGTGGCTGGCGCCGCCGGTGCCGGTCGATCCCCCGGAGCTGCTGGATCCGCCGTGGCCGCTCCCGTTGGTGCCGCCGGAGCTGCTGGATCCGCCGTTGCCGGTCGAGCCGCCGGTCCCCGACGAACCGCTCGACCCGCAACCGGCCAAAATCAGAGCCAGCCCAAACCCGGTAACCGAAAGACGCGCTGTCTTCATGGACATGACCATTCCCCGTAAGCCTGAAAGTGATCTCGAACGCTCGAGACCGCCTTCCGGCCGACGGCACGCGCCATCGCCGGGAGGTGCGGTCCGGGGACTCTGCCCCAGCACGCGCGCGTGCGTCTTCGCATATTTAGCGGCGATTCTCATAACTGGCGCTCGCCCGCGGCCCGCAAGGGTCTATGCTCGAGGCGGCGTGAGAATCGAGGCGTCGGCGGCCGGGATCGTCCTCTGCGTCGTGCTTGCGTCGCCGGTGTCGGGGGGCGGCGGGGTCCGGCGACCGGTGGTCGATCTCCAGACCGCCCTGGCCATCACCGTGGACGGCGACTTCGTCCTCGGCGGAACGAACCTCGCGCGCTTCGCGCCCAACGGTAATCGCCGCTGGCTCATTTCGCTCGAGAGCGGCGAGTATGAGCACCGGGTCCAGTTCCTCGGCGCCGCCGCGTCGGGCGACATCATGGCCGGCGGGACGTTCAACGGCGACCTGGCG